>Ga0316611_1000373_pt1 | contig 15940 bp, 24 predicted proteins | sample MIS2016202_MG_FD_207675 | JGI IMG/M metagenome (GOLD analysis project Ga0316611, IMG submission 207675) | Microbial mat bacterial communities from Middle Island sinkhole, Lake Huron, Michigan, United States - MIS.2016.202 | ecosystem: Environmental > Aquatic > Freshwater > Lake > Sediment... | reverse complement strand
AACCGTCTCGTTTGCAACAGTAGAATTTTTGATAAGATATTCAAGTAACGCAATTGGCTTCTGTGCCGAATGCTGTTTCCCACTCTCAACTGCAAAACTAATAACATCAGGAGAGCAATCGTTATTTAAGTTTCTAATAGGCTCTTCGCTATTATGGCAAAACCAAATATATTCGCACTTAGAAGCATAACGTTTTTTAAAATCACAAAGTGTATGGTTGTTCTTTACCCAAACAATAGGATTTACCTGTACATGGAAATACTTCTTAAGCGTCTCTCTGAACTCAAACATATTTACAAAACCAGTGAAAAAGTATAAATGAGCGCCTTCTTTGCAAACTCTCTTTAACTCTTTGCAGGTATTATCAAGTAATTCAAGTGCGTAATCCTTGCCGTCTTTATACTGCATTAAACCAACCTCTCTAGTATCTTTGTATTCAACTCCATAAGGCGGGTCGGTTACAACACAATCTACCGATTTATCTGCAAGCGTTTTAAGCATGGTTACAGAATCGCCATGAAGTACTTTATCGTTCTTGGGTAATGTTTTTGCTTGCTCTGTTCTATCTTTTAAATCAACCTTCTTTATAGCCGCTTCAACGTCGCAAGTTTTAATCTTCTCTAATGGCTTTACGCTCTTAATATTGGCAATAACCTCTTTACGCTTCTCTTCTGGCAAATCAATTATCTTCTTACTTGCAACAATATTTGAATTGAATACCTTTTTAATATCAACCTTAGATTCTTCGTCAAGTTTGTTAATTGAATTAAGTGTTTTTACATTATCATCAAGCTTGCTACCGCTATTCATACCGACCTTTTTAGCCGCAATATCTCTAGCCTTACCAACTTCGCTTGTGTCCTTTTTTACCACCAGCGACTCTTTATTATTTAGTTCTTTTTGACGCAAATTAGCCTTCTTCCTCTCAATCTCTTTATACATTGAATATTCATTTGTAATTTGCTCGGTATTCTTTACTCTCGCCGCATTCTCAAGCAAAAACAATTCTTCATATTCTAATTCTGTTTTACCACTAATTACTTCTGCTTCAATGAATTCAATTCCAATTACCTTACATGCAGCAACTCTCCTATGACCTGATATAATTGTGTTATCAGGCTTAACCAAGATAGGCTTAACATAATTTGAACTCTTAATCTGTTCAACCAACGAAGTACCTTCTCCCAAAACCGACACTTCTGTTTTACCATAAATCTTCTCATTCAACTCATTCTGCTTCAACTCATTCACTCTAATCTTCATTTTTTGTTCTCCTTTTTGTTAATTATTGCCAACGTAATATCACTTCTAAAATACTTTTTAAATTCCTCTTTTTATTTTTTGGCTAAATTATCTAACACAAAATCTTTAACGAATCTTGATATAGGTTTGCCTTTTGACTTCTTGTAGATAACATCATAATCTTCTTCGTAAATCGCAAAACTTATCTGCACCTTAGCCCTCGTTTTCTTGTTCTCTTTCATTTGTTCTCCTTTTGGTTTATAATTGTAACTGCAATCATTATACAAAACATTCACCAAAATAAATAAATTTATTATTGAGTGTTATTGGTTTTATCTAGTTAATAAAAAATCGCGGTGATATTGGAGTTAAGTGAACTCGCCTTCGGCTCGTTGATGTTGTAAGAGAGCCTGCTTACATACTGCCACAAACAAAATATAAACTACTCTATAATGCATTACAACTTAAATTACAATAAAAGATATAGGTATAGATATGCAATCAATTTAAACCATATTATAATTACTTCGTTCAAGCAAAAATGAACGTTCAATAAAAATTAGTTCTTTTTGATTATCAAACTATCAACTGAATGATTCAAAAACTTTATGGTATTCTCTCTCAAAAAAATAAAAATGATTTTTGCATTTCCACGCGCAGTGGGTCCTAATTATATATCTCTTTTATAAATAGAACACAAGGAACTTATATTATTAGGCTCCGAATTTCTAAAAGTTGGAGCGTTGATTATCAAGCACTTACAGAAAGTTGGCACACTTCTTTCGAGTAAAAATTACTTTTAGTTTTGCCTGTTTTGCAAAATCTTTACAATTCCTTGACAACTTCTTGACAAGTGGCTAAAACCAAATAGTAAAAATTACTTTTTGAATTATGCTAAATGTGTAGATTTATAAAAAGTATTTATTGATTTTTGATATGGTTTTGTCGTATACTGTAATCGTTGGAAGTAGCGTCATTGGTAACTAAAAGGAGAACAAAAATGAATGAGAAGAGAAAATCTGGTCGTCCGAAGTTAAAAGATACTCAGAAGCGAGAGAGAATGTTTGCTTTTATGATGAGCGAATCTGAACACGCTAGAGTAAAAATGTTAGCCGAAGAACTGAATATAACTATGGCAGATTATATAAGGAGTTGGATTTTTAATTAAAGGAGCTAAATGACTAAAAAACAGATATACAATCAGAGAATGCAAATAATAAATATACAGATGAATGATATTGTTGAAGGTATTAGGCAAACAATATTAAAAAATGAAGATACTTTAACGGATTATATTGCGGAAGAAGCCAATAAGTACAATGAAGATGAATTACAGTTAATAAGAGATAAAAGTCGCTGGATGATTACAAATGATAAATGGAAAGATACGTATTCTGCAATAAATCTTATGCTGAATCAAAAATAATGCTTGCAATCCATAAAAGAATATGTTATGATATTACCAACGATTGAGAACGGATACATAAACAACGAACAAAAGAAAGAGAGTAGATTATGAATACAAGATTAAGCCACATCGAAAAAATGAGAAAAGAAGGTTATACAGAAGAACAAATTAGAGCTATAGAAATCGAGATTGATGAATTAAAGAATAAAATATTATCAGATATATTAAAAAAGCAAAAAGCGTTAGGACTAGGGAATAAGGGTGTCCACTAACTAAAACAAAAGGAGAGTGGATTATGAGTCAAGGCAAAGGGTCACGTTCAAGAGTAACTAATTTTAAAGCATATGATGGTTCGCCTATATGGAAGAAGAAAGAGTTTATATTAGATTGCAAAAAGAAAACAGATATAACTGAATTCCAAAAAGCATTACAAGATAACACAATTATAACAATCAAAAACATAAGGAGCTAATATGAATGTAACCCAATTAAAACAACGTAGGATAGCTCTTAAATCGCTTAGAGAAGATATACTTTGTATGTATCGCAATATGGCAAAACAATTATATATCAACCATAAGAACATTAATTCAGATACTATAAGATTAGAGGTTATGAAAGTAATCTCCGCTCATGTATGTGATAAGAGTATTGAGAGATTGCAAAGGAAGATTAGAAGTGGTAAAACTAAAGTAATATGTGTAAATGAAACGTTGAAGGCAAAAGAATTAAGTTGGTAAAAAGACGATGCTAGCTTCAAGTAGCGTCGCATAGGAGTATGATGAAATTAACAGAAGATAGGAAAAATCATATAAGAGAAGTATTTGATAATGATACAAAAGTGCTATTAAGCGAAATTGATATGTATATTGATAAACTTAGTAAGAAGTATTTGTGCATTAAAAGAGAACGTATAGCTAATTACATCAAGCAAAGAATAAAGTAATTACAACGATTCACCAAATGCCTTGATTATATTTTTGATTTGCCTAACTGATAAAGCATTCATTATTTTCTTTTCTTCACTTAAAACCCATGACTCACATTTATCAGGATTAAAATGATGAAGTATCTCATGTATTAATGAAGGCACAAGCTCTCTTCGATAATCCAATGTTATATCTTCACTTCCATAATCATATAAACCACATAATCCACGTAATTTCTTTAGAATTATATTACGTTCTGGCTTACGTAGTTCACTATACAATCTACTCGTAAAGCGGTATAGAGATACTTTGTTCATTATTACTCCGATACAACTGGAGCAGGCGTTGTTGTAACCGTACTATCGCCACTTACTTCAACTGTATTATAATCGCCATTTATCTCAACACTAACGTTATCTCTACCAGCAGTTTGTTCACTCTCTCTAACATTTTTAGGTTCTTCGTTCTTCTCCGATATCCACCTAACTCCTTCAGCTCCACCATAAATAATTCCAATATCAGCTAAAACAGCACCCGCATGAGATAATGGAGCTTCTTTTACAGCGTCCCATGTACTTACTTCTTCGCCGCCTCTAGTAGCACTCATATTTGATTTTGTAACAGAATTAACATATCCGCTAACGCAACCATTTAATAGAACGCAACTTACCAATACTGCACCAATAATAATCTTCTTCATAGTTTTTCTCCTTATATCTTATAGTATGTAAACGACTCAAACCAATAACCATCCACTTTAGAATCAGGCTTTATTAAAACTTGAATTCCATGTTCGCAAGTCTTTAACTTCAAGTCCAACATCTGATTAACATCCAAAAAGTACGGCTGATTCTTCTTCCAAAAAATCCATCCTATTAAACGCAATCCGATGAATCTAGTTCTACTCAGGAGAGGATAATGCTTATTTAAGAACTTTTTATATAATCTATCTGCCTGCAAACGAGTAACATTAACCTGAGAGCATATGCCATACTTCATTACTGTGTACGTTCCTTCTTTTTTTGCAGAGTGTAACCAATCGTGAACGCAGCTTGCAGCAGAACACAGGTCAATAACAAACGTGCAACCATCCCAGCAAAATCCATTATCTATCTTCAGGAATTCTTGCTCTCCTATCTCAATCCATATATCCTTAGGCAAAACATATTTTACATTTCCCATAATTAACACTCATGATTTATATTAAAAACAGTATAATACTTCGTTAAATAAGCCGCTTTCTTCCAATTCAAAAACCAATGGAAATTCTTGTCTAGAAACTTCCTGATATTATTGCAACTCATTAAATCTCCAGCGAATGCAAATAACATACTTAAATTGTGCAATATAGCCAACTTAATCTGTAAACACTTCTCTTCCTGCTCCTTCATCTTCCCAATTTCAGTTAATGCTTCAATCAACTCTTCCATAGAATCACAACTAATATTATGATTACTCTTAGTACAATTTAAATCAATATATACAGATTTATCTATGTTTTCGTTATTTATGGTACAAACAGGCTTATTATCTATACATTCGCAAATCTTGTCAGAAATAGCCTTTAAATCGTTTTTAAGAGATAGCTGCAATTCAGTGGCTATATCTAATGGCAAAGAATTTATAGAGCTAAGGAGTAACGAATCCAGCTCCTTTTTAACTTTACCATCAACTACAATGCTCATTACGCTCCTTATGGATGATTCTGATGTGCTTTTTGTTCTATTGCCTGATTCTGTTTATCTGATATGTCTTGATTGATATTTTCATTAGAATAGAGTTTATAGATGAAGAACAGATTCAGTATGACTAATACAGCTTTTCCACCATAATTCAATATCACTTGGAATAAACGGTCTTCAACTTTCTTATGAGAGAGAATATGCGAATCAAATTCAGAAGACAATTGATGTAATCCCTTCTTCCCATTACCATGTTTCAATTCATCCACGCATGTTTTTACCTTTGTCATATCTGCAACTTGACTATTAACTGCAATTTCAACTGACAATAATCTATCACCAATTAATTTAAATCCATCATTTATAGATTTATTCAGTCCAATAATCTGTTCATTGATATGTAGTTTGCATCCGTCTGACATCTCGCTTCTGTTTTCGCAATTCTCTTTCATAAATCATCTCCTTATTTTTAAACACCAATAGCAATAATAAAATCATTAAGCGTATTCGTTTTTATTGTTATCGTGTCTTTGTTATATAATTCAATGACTTGTTCAACCCCATAAATCAAATCTACCCCATCATACGAACAATCAAGCAATACATATTCAATATTGCAATGCTTATGTTTGATAACTATATTAGTGTAATCCGCTTCCTTTTTAGAATTATGAGCGGTAATAGATAATAACTTACCTCTGTTTTCGTCGGTAATTTTAAAAATAATTTCATTCTTATTCTCAAAACTATATAATCTTGCGGTATCCATAACTCTCCTAGATATATACGAATTACACTAAATGTTATTCCTTATCATTTTCTAACTCTTGAAGTCTATTTTGCAGTATGTTAATGTTGTTTTTTGTTCTTTCCAACACAACAATTTGCTCATATAACATAGCCTTAATCTCAATCTCTGTCATTTCCTCTAGCTTCTTATTCATTTTGTCCTCCTTTTATTTTGAACCTATCTGTCTTGAACCAATCGTATCACACCGAACGTGCATTTGCAACATAGGAATCCAAGGGTTGCCACTAGGAGCAGTTCCAGAAGCAGCAACTCTCTTTAATCTTGCCACACAATGGTCACCAATATGAGAGCCAGTAGGAGTAAAACTACCTAATGGCATAATCATCATAGTCTTATTGGCAGTATTAGCTGGTATCAATATATCAGCAGTTGTTAATAAAGATGGGAATGTCCAAACTCCAGCTACAGTATAACCATATTCCAATTCAAACTTAACATATCTATCACTTGCGTCTAATCCATTTGTTGTATAGTGTATATGCCAGCTAACTTCTGTTCCTTCTTTCCAAGCATGTATGAATTCCTGTGACTCCGACATATTAAAATCATTAACTTGCCATTGAGGTAGAGTAAGATTACCATTGATTATTTCAAGTGTAGGTATACCAGCTCCTGTTGTCCTAATGATAATCGGGAAGTCTATATCCTGATAAACAACTTCTGTCAATAATATAGTCTTATTAGCCCCGCAATCTATCTGTAAATCAGAAGCACTAATTAATCCTGTTTCTATTTTTGCAGCACTACCATTATAAGATAGTGACATATCCGCAGATGCACCTAATGTAAGTGTTTTTGAATCTGAAGGAATATTAAAGTTTCCATCATCCCAATCTACAACCGTTGCTTCACTAGTATCATTAAGTGTTCGCTGATTTGGGTCAAGACTTATATAGCGAGATGTATCAACTAAACTTAATGTTTGTAATGCAGCGTTTGTATTAACTATTTGCCCAGAGGCGGCGTTTAAATTAATATCTCCATTGGTCGTTGTTATGCTTGTCCCATCACTCATAGAAAGAGTTGATGCGACACTCCAATCCAAAACAATAGTAGAGCCATTAGAACCATATAATGCTCTGTTTCTCCAGTCTACGCTTTGGTAACTTCCATCATATAGTATACAGTCGTTCCAATTAAGTGTAGTAGTTTCACTTAAATTATTCAGATAACACCCATCATAATCAAGTGTTAATTTAGCATTTGAACCATATAATTCTCTATTTGCCCAATCTAAAGATAAAGTAGAACCATCGGAAGCATATAATTGTCTATCATTCCAAAAGACAGACCATTTAGCAGAAGCGTCAAACATTTTACCGTCATGCCACTCAACTTGTGCAAAAGAGCCATTTACGTCATATAAGAAACCATTGAGCCAATCAAGGCATAAGTTATTATTAGTTCCTGTTGCGTGGTCTTGCAATAAACCACTGAACCAATCTACCATAATTGTAGTATCAAGTAGATATCTGCGACCGGGTGAAATTGAGTCTATACCAGAAGAATCTCCCAATAATGCATCAATACTAAATGAGTTACGTAATGCATTTCCATCAAGATTCAGATATGATACATTAGTCCCTCTGCCAAGCGTAGTGTCACGAACTGCATCTACATGGTCATCTGTTCCTGTTCCTGCAACCAAGTCAGTTAATTCTGCATGAGCGTTTGCAGAGTTGTCACCAATAAAATCTATCAAACATTGCCAAGGCGGAGGGTCAGATTCTTCATTTGAGTGGTTTTCAATCTGGTCACAAAACCAAATCCAGAAATGGTCATTAAAGCAATCTTCGCAATCTGTTCCACTAGCAATAGCATCAATTAAATCCTGTCCAGTTATATATCTAATGCTTGTCAATGTTGTTGTATCGTTCTTATCTCTAAGCACAAACATAACATCTTCAAATGCTTGTGTAGGAGCTTGAGGGTTATCAATACCATATAACTGTAAAACACCATTATAATAAGAGCCTTTGCGTTCAATTGAGTTTTGAAGAATAGTATCATTAGCACCACAAATCAAGTTCTGAGTTGTATCAGGGAAGCCATTTTCAAGATTTATAATACCTTTGCGATGATATTCAAATGTGCAAGAACCATCTAGATTCTTTGTTATATTGCATAGAGGTATTGCACTTTCATAAGCGTCGTCAGTTGTCGCTATAGATAAATCCCAAGCAGAACCTTCATCGTTAGATATGTCAAATCCACTTGATGTTGTTTTTTTACGGAGATAAATATATACAGTTATAGGAGTGCCATAAGTAGGAGAGTCTACAGATGCAACTCTCCACCAATTATTATCAACGTTAGCTCCCAAAGTATCAACATGGGAATAAAGAGGTTGTCCATTCAGTATATATGATTTTGTTGTATCACGTAGATAAACATTAAGGTAGTTATCTTTTTCTCTGAAAGTAAATGGAAGAATGCTATCGCCACCAGTCCCGATTATAAGGTCTTCAGAAACGTGTCTTGTTTTTTCAAGAACCCTACAATAATCGGAAGCGTCTATCTTTATTGTATATAACAGTCTGCGATATATGGATGGTTCGTCAACAATATTTGCGAGAGTAGCCGTACTTTTAAATAGAAATGTTGGAATAATAGAACTTAAATCCGCTTCAACATAAACATAATTAATATCATCTGAAAGACTCACTACTGAACAAATATTATATGGAAATAAAGATGATGTCGTAGCCCAATCACCAGCGTCATATCTTACGCCATCAATTACAATGTTTCCGATGTTTATATATAATTCTGCCGTTTTCCTGTCATAATGCATCAAATCCCAAGGAAACAATTCTCTCTTCTCATTAATGCTTTGTTTAAGGAATGTATTTGATATGTTTATTAACTTACCTGTAACGCCTTCACTAGCTCCAGTAAAATTAGCACAACCAATAGGATATAAGCATGAATCAATATGTGTATCTAATCCGCTATATAGATATTGCAATTCATCTCTAGTTACCTGCAAAATGTGATAACGATTAGGAAGGATAGATTGAGTGGTTGTATGAGTTGCCTGAAACCAATCTGCAAGTTTATCAATATTTGTATCACCTTCGTCACTAGATAAAGCAGCAACATACCAAATAGAACTTGAATTTGTTAATCCGCCATGAGGTATAGTTCCTTCCTCTTCTGGTTTTTCAACTGGATTATTGGTATCAAATATATGAACGTAATTTAATTCGTCATTTACTTTTGCAGATAAATTGCCACTGTAGTCATCAGTCATACGGCAAAAGATACCATTACGCCATATAAAGCCTAGTCTGATTAATACCCCGCCACTACCATTCTTCTCTATCTTCCATGTTTTATCAATATCTGCATCAAGTCTAATTGCATTTTGAGCTATATAATTGATTGAATTGGAAGCATTAGATAAAAGGTAATTCATGTCAGATGCAAAAATACCCTTATCTCCACGACCATATTCTTTTGTTTCTGTCCTTACTGATAGATTACTCATATAACTCCTTTAGATTCCAGATGATGATTCTAGTTAGTCAACGTCTAATAGCTCTTCTATAGCAGCATAACCATACATATAACTTTGAGCATTTGCCGTAACTAAACCAGCACCAGGACTTATTTCTGCAATCGTTTTAACAGGTCTGTGGAACAATGTAGCTCCTTCGGCATCACTAGGCATATAATTCCAATCATCTTGTGTTATTCCATTTCCTATTAATCGCACAATGAATACAATGTCAACATCCCAAATACCACCATTCTTAGAGCCAGTTATACCACCGACTAAAACCTGTCCTTTTTTAAACCCAAGGAAGTCTGCGTTATTTAATTTACCACCATATAGAGCAACATTAGGCATCCAAGCGTCCAAAGCTGCATCATCTTCAAATTGCACTCTTTTTGTTCTTTGTATTTGTGTAATTGCTATTGGTAGATTTTCGGCACATGGACCACCGTTATCATTAACTATATCAAATGGGAATACTGTTGTAGCACCATCCTTAGTGTTATCTGTATACCAAAACCATGTCGTTCCACCTTGCACATTAAGAGTAACCAAATCAGCAGAGAATGAACCTGATGATTTATCTTCATCAGTTTGAGATGGTGAACCACCTAATTCTGGAGAAGCGTAAGATGCGGTGGCAGTTAAACCATCTGCACCTGTTCCTCTTCGTTTGTAATTTATACTTGTGCAAACTATATTTGAATAGGTTGTTGTAGAGTAAGGGTCATACATGCTGTCGCCAACTTCTGGAAGGGTTGTAGTGCATCCAAAACTTCCTGCTGACTCCTCAAATACTCTAGTTCCAGTTCCTATTTGGTCGCCTAATGTATTGAATCCGTTTAACTCTAATTCCCATTCTAATGACAATTCTTTCCAAGCCATGATTAATCTCCTTTTTATAGAACAAACGCTATATTGCCGATTGACTTCTCTATACCTGTTAATGATTTCACTAATGTTTCCGTTTGGTTCTGTATTGCGTTTACTATTTGTGTGGCCATTGATACTTGCTGACTACTTCCTGTTGAGCCATTTACATCTACAGTACCAATAGAGTTTGATATTTCACCTACATCTTTGAAATAACCTGAAACTCTATCAAATATTTTCTGAAGTGCTAGTAACTCTGGACTACCTGTATCTCCGTTACCTATTCGGTTGTTCATCGTTTTTGTAATACCTTGTAAATATTCAGGTATTCTTGCTGTACCTGCTCCACCTATAAGAGTATTCATTCCTTCCAAGACAGAATCAAATATTGAAGTAGCACCAGAACCTTGACTTACTGTTTGCTTTAATGCTTCAAACGCTTTCTGAGTATCTTTTGTTGCATCTTCTAATTCTTTCATAGGAGCAACACCAGCAATATCTATCGGTTTTTCTTGCTCTTCTTTTAAATCTTTAGTAGCATTCTTAGCCTTTTCAATTTCAGCAACTATTTTTGGATATAACTTCTTAATAGTAGCAATCTTTTTAGGGTCTCCACTATTAAGCATATCTGTAGCTGTTTTAAGAGTGCTTGCATTTCTAGTTCCAAAAACCTTAAACATATCATCACCTTGAGATTTTACATTTCTCATTGACTCTGAAAGTTTATCAAATGCGTTTCTAGCTTCATATCCTTTTGCAATTATAGCAGCTAATCCAGCAAGAGCACCAACAAATAAACTAGATTTAAGTATTGTTCCAAAAACTATTTGAGCTGTAGTAGCAACACCTAATGCCTTACTATAAGCAAATGTAGCAGCAACTAAAGCCCATATATTCTTTATAGCTGGTATCGCCGCAATTGACATTTTAGTAAGTCCTATTGCTATTGCTGTAAGAGCTATGTCAAATTTATAATTCCATATCGTTTTTATTGCATTACCAAATTGAACTAACCATTGAATTAATTGTCTCATAGAAGCAATAATTTTATCAACCCATTCTTTAATTTTACCACTTTCAATCAATAACTTAATCCTAGCAGTTAAATTAGCAAACATATTCTGTAACATTAAGTTCTCTGAAATAGCTTTGCCAACAGCCTCATTAGCTTCTCCAACCCAAGTCTTAAACTCATTGTAACGTCCACTAAGAGTATCTAATTCATCTTTTTGAGAACGATATTGTTTAGTTACAAAATCATTTATAGCAGCAGCCTTACCTTGTTCCGTAGTAGCAACTCTTAAAGCAGGAATATAACGAGTCAACATTGTGAAGTCGCCTTTTCTAGCAGCAGCAACAGCACGAATAGCAGTTTCTTCACCAATTCCAGCTTTTGTAAGACCAATAACAGCCTTAGAAGCATCACCTAATTTATCGGTTTCAACTCCAAGTAATCTTAAACTAGCCATTCTAGCCAATGTAACATCATCTTCAATACCAGTTTGTTCTTGAATTGCATTAGCCATTTCTTTTAAAGCAGGTAAGGCATCGGCAGAAGCTTCTCCATATTGGTCTATAGCATTACCTAAATTTCTAAGTGCTTTCTCTTCGGCAGCAAATGACATAACGGCTTTAGCACCATATGCAGTTATGGCGGTAAACGCTATTAACGCTTTAACCTTTATATAATTGAATGCTTTTTTAAATGCAACACCAATCTTTACGGCTACTGCTTTCATCTGTTGGTAAAATAATTTAGCTCTTTCAGATAACTCTTTAAAGTTAGCTAATATTCTTATCTTTATCTTAGACATTTGCAATTCTTTAAGTGCTATTCCCAATTCCTCTAATGCATTATTAAAAACACCTATGTCTATTTTATTTTGTCCAGTTAAATCAAGAGGCGGAACGCTTTCAGCAGCCTTTTTATATCTCAACATAGCTTCACGTGATTCGTCAATGATTTTTTTTGCTGATGTTATTCCTTTAATACCACTATCTGTAGAAGCAGCCTTACTAGCTAAACCAGCACCTAAACCAGCACCTAAACCAGCAGCACCAAGAGCACCGATTCCTGCACCTCCACCAGCCTTACCTGTTTGTTCTATATCAACAGTAATTTTCTGAATCTTCTTTAACTCGTTCTTTATTCCTTGAAATTTCTTATCAAAAAGAGTTAAATCAGCATCAATCTGTATCGCAACATTATCAATTATATTAGCCATTTATACCTCTATTAAGTTCTATAAGCTCGTTAATCTTACTATTTACCTGTTTCATATTAGGATTTGCTATACCTTCTGCATTCAACGCAGCTATCGCAGGTAACATCTTATCTCTCTTGTTATAACTATTTTTACGATTTTTAAGCATTACCGATTCAGTTGCAAAGATTTCATCATACTCTGTAGGCTTTAATCCATTACCTTGTGAGCATGATATATAATCCCATTTGTATGCATAAGACTTATATATGCGTAATTGTTGTATAGAAAAAGAAGCCACAATATCAGGCGTATAATTAAACACCTTACATATTGTGGCTATATCTCTTGACCAATCAACTGTTATTTCGTCGTTGTATCTTCTGATTTTTTTTTACTATCTTCAGCTTCTTCCTCTGGTGTATCTGACTTAACACCTAGAATCTTATAAGCTACTTCAGATAGATATTGGAAGTAATCTGATGTAAAGTTATCATCAATTAAACTATCCAATTCTTTATCGTCAATCTTATTATATTTCAATATTGCATACTTAATGATTTCAGTTATTCCATAAACCGTTGTGAATAAAGCATCTGCAAAAGCGAATTCATCACCATTTGAAGCGGGTTTTCCCATTTCATTTAAAGTGTCCAACATGAATTTACCACGTTGTTCTTTTGGCAATGTCTGTGCAATCAACTCTGCATTCTTTATATAGTCTTTCTGTTTAAGTTGACGTGATAGTTTCAAAAGAGAATTAAGAGAAAGAGCTTTGCAAACAAAACTCTTTTCTCCTATAATTACATCAAATTCTGGATTGATTACCTCTAACATAATAGCTCCTTTTAGTATTGTTAAATGTTATTAGGAAATTGAAACTACACCATTGAATTTAAATCCCCAAGTAGATTCAAACATATCGCCTACTGGATTTGTCGCTTCATGTGAATTGAAAAGAATTGAACCTGAATATTCACAATCTTCGTTACCTAGTACAACTCCAGCCGTTAATCCCATTATATTTCCAACAGTAGTGTACATTGTAACCGAACCTTCCCATTCTTCTACGCCAGCTTCAAATTCTTTCACTCCTAAAGAACAAAAAGTAGTTACATCAACCTCTTCCATTGAACCAGTTACACTCCACTCAATTGCACACCAAGTGGTTGAGCCAACTGTAACATATCCTGTTTTTCCGTGTGCCATTTCATACCTCCCATTAATTTTTCTAGATTAGCTAACACAATTAGTAGCTTACCTTAATATATACGTTTTTATATCGTATATATTTTCTAGATAAGAAAAACTATTGTTATAATGGCTAATTTGTTATATAATAAATTGTAATAAGGGATTAATATGAAAATATGTAGTAAATGTAAAATTGAGAAAAATGAGAGTGAATTTCATTCAAAACATAATCAATGTAAAGAATGTTTCAAGGAAAGTAGAAAGAAATATGATAAAAAATATAGTAAACAATATTATCTAAATAATAAGAGAACAGAATATCACAAGCAATATAAAAAACGTCGTCTAGAAACAGATACAACATACAAATTAATACACACTCTTCGTGGACGAATTACAACAGCAATCAGAACACAACACGGGAAAAAAGCCTTTAAATCTATAGAGCTACTAGGGTGTTCAATTCAAGATGTTCGGTCATACTTAGAATCACAATTTAAAGAAGGTATGACATGGGAGAATCATGGTGACTGGCACATAGACCACATAAAGCCCTGTGTTTCATTTGATTTAACAAACCCAGAAGAACAAAAGAAATGCTTTCACTATACAAACCTTCAACCACTATGGGCAGAAGATAATTTAAGCAAATATAATAAAAATTGATTTATTCCATATGAATTCTATACTGCAATATACCCTGCCATCCTTTATTCTCAGGGTCATTCAATATATAATTATTCGTATACTGGACTATATCAATACCATCCACTGAATCCTGTCTATCATCAAAGTAATCTCTCAATTCATCAATAATATCATGAACATTACTTAATCTTTCAGCTGTCTCAAATACCGAAAACTGAACATCGTAAGTGCCTATGTCTTCGCAAGTTGTATATTTAGGATTATCACCAATTATATTCAATGTTATAAAAGGATGACAAACACCTTCAGGAGCGATACCTACATATACAGTAGTGTTTATATTCGCTTTACACTCTGTTATCAACCATCTATTCAAATCTGATGCTCTATTACTCATATTAATATACCTTGTAATTATTCCTGTTATATACCGCTCTTCTTAAAAATGCTCTTGGCGTAATGTTCCTAGTGCCACATTCTAAATAAAGTGCGTATTCCTTATCTGAACCAACATATATAGATTTATCGCCATTTTTCTGCATTTGAATTGATTCTCTTAATGCGCCAGTCCTAGAATTAAAGTTATCTTTTGCATCAATTACTATTCTTTCCCCAACCTTATCTAGATATTTTGATACTATTTGTTCTATTTTTGTCATGTAAATATATACGAATTAATCACCTACGCAAAAACTAATCCATTTACAATCAACTTGAATACCCTCTGTAAGCCCCGTAACATGCCCTAATTCATTTATCCAAATGACTTCATATATATTCCCTTCCAATATAATCTCGTCGTTTTCTACTATATCTACATCATTATTTAGATATACTCTGATTGCCAAGGTTGAAGAAGGTAAACCCAACGCTATAATCTCGCCACCAGTAAGAGTAATAAATGCACATCTTTCTGTAGATTTAAAGGAATAAGAATAAATATATTGTCCATAATCGTCTGTAATGGATGATTTACTTCTTATTGTGCAATCTAAATTATATAATGACTCTCTTGACATATTATAACCAATCCAAATCTATATCCTGTTCTTTTAAAATACTATTGAAGTTGACATAATCTTCGTTTGTTGCATATCCACTTTGTATTAACCCACCTATCATTTTCTTCAATTGAGTCCAGTTCTCATATCTAATCATCTCATTTATAGTATATGTAAATGGAGCTAATGCAATAATCCTGTCAATTGTAAAAACTTGTGCCTCTCTTGAAATAGCTTTATCTGCATCAAATGAATTCTTTATATATTCTGTTGGTATAAATGGAAACCAATCACCATTTTTCAACCAATAAGCCTGTATTTTTGTATATAAAACATCGCTTCCAGACTTTGCAACTGGAACTAAATCAGTATCATTGTAATTCCCGCCTTCAATTACATAACAATCAGGTATTCTTATTCCTTCTCCACTATCAAAATATATCATAATT
>Ga0316611_1000371_pt1 | contig 15971 bp, 9 predicted proteins | sample MIS2016202_MG_FD_207675 | JGI IMG/M metagenome (GOLD analysis project Ga0316611, IMG submission 207675) | Microbial mat bacterial communities from Middle Island sinkhole, Lake Huron, Michigan, United States - MIS.2016.202 | ecosystem: Environmental > Aquatic > Freshwater > Lake > Sediment... | reverse complement strand
GCCAAATAAGATACTGAAATAATAGGCAAAACCTCCTCCAGTTTTTGTTTTAAAATCAATTCATCTGCTATCTGATTGCTTTCTTTCATACATGCTGCCATTGATGCTGCAAATTCGTCAGGATTGTCTTTAAACAATTCTCTCATTTCGGTTTTTATCTTTGAAATATCTTTTTCATTTTCAGTATTTTGATATCTTTCCTTTAATTTTTTAATTTCTTCTAACATAATTTTATAGTTTAATTCCCCAAAAAGGAGAGGTTTATTTCCCTATTTCTTTCAATTTTTCAACTAATTTTTCAATTTCCATATCTACTATTCTTTTCATGTTTTCGCCCCTGCTTGATTACTCTTTGTAAAACTCAAGATAAAATAGTAAATCTTTTTGGAGTTTTTTTTTCTTTTTTTGTATATTCCATTTCTCCCATCTTTTACCTTACAAAAATAATAACAATTTAGTTATTGAACAAGTATTATTGAACAATTAATTTATTTTCCTTTGTGTTCTTTGTGTCTTCGTGGTTTTATTATTTTACCACAGAGGCGCAGAGTTTTGTATAGATGCCTTTACCAAAAAACACAAAAGACCACCAACCGAAGAAGAGCTTAAAAACCTTGGTACAGGTTGCGGTAAAAAAGATTGTTGTCAAGAAAAAAAGCAGTGAAATTTCACTGCTTTTTTTTAATCTTAAAAAATAGGGTTATTATCTTTTGATGATTTTCTTAACTGTGGATTCTTTTTCGTTAGAAATTCTAACAAAATATGTACCTGCTTGTAAATTACTCACATCAATAGGGGTGTTATTTGAAACTACTTTTTTCAAAGTTTGCCCGATAGAAGAAAATAATTCCACTGTTACTTTTTCATCTGAAAAAACGGTAAATTGGTCTTTAACCAAGGTATTTGATAATTTTATAGAAGAATCTATTTTTTTCAATTCATCTACTGCCAATAAAGGAGTTACAACATTTGCCCATGAAGTTCCCATTCGAATTTCATCAATTTCTAATACAGGTAATGCTGCTGCTTGTCTTAAAGAAATTGCTTGAATTGAAGTAGTTGCTGAGGTACCAAACCCAGAGGTATGCGTTGCAGCAGGTTCTGTTGAAGATAGTACAGGATCAATCCAAATTGAAGTGGCATGGGTTGTAGAGGTGCCTGTTTGATATTTTACAACAATTAAATGTGTGGTATTCATTGCATAGTCAATAGGAGTTGCTCCATATAAATCAGTAACACCTGCTGCTCCACCAGTACTATTTAATACACCTATATTTACAGTTCCGGCAGCTGAACCTTTTCTCATTCCAATACGAGAAACCCATCCTGTTGTTGTGGCTATATTATTCATAAAATGAAAAAAGTAAATAGGCGGTGTTGTAGTAGTATTTGCGGTTAAAGAAGCATCACTAGTTACTTTTACAAAAAAAGAGGCATAAGCAGTTGTTGTTACAGGAGCAGAGAATTGGAAATCAACATCTTCTGTAAATGAAGTTGTACTTACCGAAGGATTAAGTTGTACTCTATTTCCAATTGGTACTGCAACTGCACCGGTTACGTTTAAACTATTTCCATTATCTGAAGCCGTAGTTATAGGGAATAGTTCTCCTAAAATACCACCATGGCTCCCCCAACCACTTAAACTTACTGCGGTGGTGTAATTAAATCCTTCATATTGAGCAAATGTAATAGAAGAAATTAATAAAAAAAGAATGTAAAAATGTTTCATATTTATAAAATTTAAAATTAATATTAAAATTATTGAAGTGTAAATATAGTAAATTTTTAAAAAGAATCCTTTTTATGCTTGAAAGTTTTTAATAATCTAATACTATTTCAAAATATAGTATTTAATATCCGTCATTTTGTTTCATGTTTACATTTACGTCAATGGAATTTTGAGGAATGGGTAAAATATATTTGTTGTTTGGATAAGTTAAACTACACATAGTTCCTATTCCTGTACATCCTAAATTTCGGCTTACATTTTTATGGGTTCTTGCCATATCATAAAAAGTTTTATTTTCAAAAACAAATTCCTTTCTTTTTTCAGTTAAAATATCTTCAACCCAATTAGTAGAAGTTAAAATTGGAGTGATATCCGATCTGCTTCTTATGGTATTCAAATCATTTTGTGCTTGTGAGAAATTGTTTACTCTGGCTGCTGCTTCAGCTCTTATTAAATATACTTCACTCATTCTGTATAAAAAACCTTCTGGTAAACCGCTAAATTTATACGAAAAAGCATAAGGTGTTGCTACATAAACAGCACCATTTTTTACTTGAAGATTTTGGGTAAAGGTTAGATCTTTTTTTCGAATATCTGTTGCATCAAATTGGGTTAAGATATCACCAGAAATGGCATACGAAGAATACGTACTTGCATTGGTATAACCCATATAACCATCATAAGCAGATTTATCGTCACCAGACCGCAATGGAAAGACAAAAATACTTTCAGATAATGAATTGTCGCTTTTCCATTCAGTTACATAATTGGCTTTAGATGTCAAAGAAATACCGGAATTTTTGATAATATCATCGCTTAATTCATAAGCTTTTTGCCAATTATTCATCCATAAATACACGTCTGCTAACAAAGTTTTGGTGGAAATTTTGTTGAAATAAGTATAGGATTTTCCACTACTTAAAGCTTGATTGGTTTTAAATAAACCTAAAGCGGTATTCAAATCTTCTAAAATTAAAGCGAAAGTTTCTTTACAGCTCAATCTTGCAGGATAATCATAGCCCACTTTTAGTCGTTTGGTATTATACACAATTCCCAAATGAGAAGCATCTGAAGTATAGGTGTAATTTTGAGAATAAAGTCGTGCCAAATGAAAATGTGTAATGGCTCTTAAAGAAAGACATTCAGCTTTTATCTGATCTTTTTCATCTTCTGTAGCGTCTGGTAAAGCATCTACAAATTCTAATATTAAATTTACACTATTTATAAGGGAATAGGCATTAGCATAAAATGAACTGAATTTACTTTCTGTTTTTAAATCGTCAAAATTATATACATTGTCAAATTTACCTACATCAACGATTCCTTTATTCGTACCTAATGCATAGGGTGTAAAGCTTATATTTCCAGCTTGGTAATCTCCATATAAATAAAAGGATTCGGTTGCATACAGTTCTCTAAATTGATAATAACTTCCATTTAAAGCTTCTAATAAATCGGTTTTATTGGATAATTGTTCTTTTATAGATATATCTTCTACAGGATTTACTTCTAAAAAATCACTGCAAGAATTTGATGCTAATAAAAAAATAATTAAGCAGAGGTGTAAAAATTTATTTCTAAAGATTATTATATATTTTTGATATTTCATTTTAAAAAAAGTTAAAAAGTTAAACTAAAGCCCAAACTTATGGTTCTCATTTCTGGATATTTATATCTCAATTCACGAACGCCATTTCTTCCTTCAGGTGAACTGCTTTTGTACCAATAAAATACATTAGTAATATTACAAAAAATATTAGCTGTTCGTATAATTGATTTTTCACTATTGTTAAAAGGTAAATTATAGGCAAGATTTAAACTTTGCAGTTTGATATTACTTAAATCATACACATAATTTGTGTTGTTTGACAAGAGTCTGTTTTTGTTATCAACTTTCGCATATTTTGCTATATCTCCTACTTCAGACCAATGGTCTAAAGCGTTTACAGATAGATTTCTGTTTAATAAATTGGTGTATTTAGAGAGTAATTCATCTTCAATTAATATATTGCTTCCAAATTCAAAATTAAACATAAAACCTACGGAAAAATTTTGAAATAGCGTAAAATTATGCTGCATTCCTCCGAAAAAATCAGGTTGAGAATTTCCAATGATTTGCCAATCAGCAGAAGTATAATTCGTTGCAAGAGTTACATCATCAATGCTGTTTTCATTTATAATATATTGATTTCTGCCGGTTGTTGGGTCAACTTTATCCCAAACCCAACCCCAAATGGCAGAGGTTGAGGTTCCAATTCTTTGCGATCGAGCGATTGCAGAAGTGGAATTATTTTGACCAAAACCTGTTAAAGATGTAATTTCATTTTCCACTTTAGCAATATTAAATTTGGTATTCCAAGTAAAATTTTTCTTTTTGAAAATTTGTGCATTGAATGAAAACTCTATTCCTTGATTGTACATGTCTGAACCATTAATTTCAACTGAAGAATAACCCGTTTCTGTGGGAATGCTTCGAGAAACAATCAAATCAGATAAATTATTTCTAAAAACTTCAACAGTAAAATCTAAAAATTTGAAAATTCCAACATCTATACCTACATTGTATTTTTCGTTTTTTTCCCAACCTAATCTTCCATTTTCAGGAGCACTGCTAATAGGATTGGCGTAATCGCCTCCGTTGTATCCTGTATCTAAAGTTACATTATACAAACCTGCAGAACGATAAGAACCAATTCGAGAATTTCCTGTAAGTCCCCATGAAGTTCGTAATCGTAAGAAATCTAACCACGTTTTCGATTGTAAAAATTTTTCGTTTGAAATAACCCATGACATACCCATTCCTCCGTTCCAAGCAACATTGTTGTCACTTCCAAATGCTGAACTTTCATCTCTTCGCATATTTGCTAAAAAGAAATATTTTTTCTTATAATCATAATTAAATTGTGAGAATAATGATCTGCCTGTTTCTTTGTTTGTTAAAGTTCTTTTAGCGAAAGTTTGTTTATTTGCTCCAACTTTTGCGGGTTCATCCCAAGGCAATTGGTAGTTTTTATAATCTATAAAACCTGAAGCAGAATAGGCGATTTTATCTATATCTTCACTTCTTAGTTCTAAACCTACCAATAAATCAAAATGATTTTCTTTTATATTTTTTTCATAATAAGCAGTTATACTTGAGTTCCATTTGAATGTATTTGAGTAATTTAATCTGCTTATTCCATTGTTAAAGTAGGTTTTTCCATCAGCAACACTTACAAAACTTCCATTTTTTATCCCACTTTCATTTTCTCCAGAATACCAATCAATTTGTTTTCTATCTGAATAATCCAATCCAAAAATTCCACTAATTTTCAAATCTGTAATTGGGGAATATGATATATTTATGCTTGATAACCAAGAGGTAGTTTTGCTGTCATTTGTGTTTTGTTCAATTGCTGCTAATGGGTTACCAATGCCTTTGGTTCCTGTGAATGCATAATTATCATCTTCATCGTAAATACTAAAAGTTGGTGCTAAAACAAAACTATAATATTTGTTTGGTGCTGTTTTTGTAAATTGGCTTACACTATTTCCAAAATTGATAGAAAATTTTTCATTTGAATAACCTATAGTCAAATCTCCATTTATTTTTTCTAATTCATTTCCTATTTGTGCTTCCTTGGTTTTTTGATAATTAATACTTGCATTATAACTTATATTTTTAAGACCGCCACTCATACCAAAATTTATATTATGAAAACTACCTGTTTTATTCAAAATTTCAAACCAATCAACATCTACACCATTCCAAGGAGTTTGTGTTTGATTAAGATTTTTCTTATATTCATTGTATAAATTACTGTATTCTTGACCGGATAAATATTTAATTTTATGTATTGCTTCATTCACACCATATTGTACTTTAGTATTAAACCTTAAGCCGCCTTTTCCTCCTTTTTTTGTGGTTATTATAATTACTCCATTGGCTGCATTTGCACCATATAAACCTACTGCAGCCGCATCTTTTAAGATATTTATGCTTTCTATATTATCTGGGTTTATTCTGGCTAAATTATTTAAAATAGTTGCAGCATTTCCCCCACCATCAAAAAATTCATTGTCAAAAGCTCTGTCTTCACTCATTATAATTCCATCAATTATAATCAGTGGTTGTGTTGAGGTTCCAATTGCTGTACTATTTAAAGGACTTAAACTACCTAATCCACGAATATTTATAGAAACAGGTTTTCCTAATTCACTTCCAGCACTTATTTGTACACCAGGCGAAAGACCTTGAATCATTTTATCTACACTTTCAAAACTTTGATTGGTTTGTATTTCTTTGGCTGAAATGGTGGAAATACTCCCTACAATTTCTTCTTTTAATTTTTTTGTACCATAAGATGAAGTTACAATAACTTCTTTCAGATCGGCTTCTTGTGATTTTGAATTTTCAAATACAATATTCAATTTTACTTTATTTGAAATTGTCACTGTCTTAGAATTGTTGTTTGAATCTGTAATTTTTATTTGTTTGTCTGAATCAGGAACTGAAATTTTAAATACTCCATCTAAGTTGGTTTCTGATTTTGTTTGCGAAGGAAGTGAAATTACTTCTACTGCTGCCAAAGGAAATCCTGTTTCATCAACAATAGTTCCACTAATATTTTTCTGTTGTGAAAAAATAAAAGGAGAGCTTAAAAAAGCCACTAATAATATATAAAACTTCATAAAAATCAGATTTAGTTTAATTAAAAAATGCATAATTTTTAAATTATGCATTTTTAGTTCTTATCAAAAATTATTTTATAATCAATTTTTGGTTGGTTATTTTATTTTCTTCATCTTGTATTTGTATTATATAAATACCATGTGTTAAATTGGAATTCACTGTTACGTTTTCTGAGAAATTTGAATTGAAAACATTTTTTCCATCTGCTGAGAATATGGCTATTTTGCCTTTTGAAATTCCTTTTACTGAAAAACTTCCTTTTGAAGGATTTGGATAAATACTGAAAATATTTTTTGAAAAAATAATGTCTTCCGCTCCTAAGGTTGTTGGGTCTAATTTGTATAATTCTAACCCCGTAGCTCCATCATCTGCACCAAACATTAAATTAGTACCTACTAATGTAAGATTAGTGATCCCATTTGGGGTGGGTGCTACTTGTGAAGTTCCTGCTGGCGTACCATCAGTGTACCACAATTCTCTTTTAGAGTCAGCATTACTATCTGCTGCAAAAAATATTTTGCCATTTGCTAATACAAAATTAGTTGCAACTTGTCCTGCTATTGAATTAAAATCAAATAATTTGATATTGGTTGTTCCATCAAACGTATATAAATCATAATTTGTTCCATTATCGGTAGCAAAATAATAAAGTTTTCCACCTATTACAGAAAGTAGTAATGGATCGGAATTTCCTGCAGTATTTAAATTGGTAACTTCTGTTGTTCCTGTTGAAGTTCCGTCGGTTTTCCAAAGTTCGGTTCCATTTGCACCAGCAGCATTAAAATATACAAAACCTCCCATCTCTACAAATCTTTTGGGTGAAGATGCTGTTGCTCCAGAGTTTATGTCTTTTACTAGTACTGTTCCTGCATTAGTTCCATCAGATTTCCATAATTCAGAACCTGTTCCGCTGTTATCGTCACCGGAGAAATAAATTCCTGTTGAACTTGAAAATAATTCAGTTCCAGAAATTCCGTTTCCTGTTGCATTTATTTCTTTTACTAATCCGCTTCCAGCTGATGTTCCATCTGATTTATATAGTTCTCTACCTGCACCATTAACTATTTGTGCTTGGTAAGCTACTCCGTTATGTAAAATTTGAGAAGAAAATCCATTTATAGTTCCCGTATAATCAATAACATTTACGGTGCCTGAAGCGGTGCCATCTGTTTTCCATAATTCGCCACTCCCAACCGCTGCCTCATTAGCTGAAAACAAAAGAGTTGTAGGATTTAAAACTAAAAAATTTTGAGGGTTTGAGCTTGTTGTTCCTGCATTAATATCTTTTATCATTACGGTTCCGGCAGTAGTACCATCTGTTTCCCATAGTTCAGCACCATTAACCGAACTTCCATTTGTCGCATTAAACAATACTTTTGATCCCAATATTGTGAAATTTGCAGGATTACTATTTGAAGCGGTCGCTTCAATATTTTTCACTAAAACTGTTCCTGCCGTTGTACCGTCAGATTTCCAAAGTTCTATTCCATTGGTTCCATCTGCTGCTCTAAATAATAAAGTGCCATTCCAGTTGAATAAATTGGTTGGTGTAGATGCTGTTATTCCTGGATTTATATCTTTAACTAATGTAATTTGAGCAAAAGAAAATAAGGATAAGAATAAAAAATAAAAATATTTCATGTTTTATTATATTTAAAATTTTAAACAAATATATGTTTATTTGTTTAAAAACAATCTTTATCAATAAATATTTAATACTTTTTATTAACTTATTATCTGAAAGTCTAAAATCTTGCCCCAATACTTAAAAAGAGTGTTCTTTTATCGGCTGGTAATGCTCCCTGTCCTGAATATCCTGCTGATCGATTGGTAAAATAGGTTTGATTGTATAGGTTGTTTATATTTGCTTTTAGGGTATATTTATTGTAAAAATGATAGGAAAGACCTAAGTCTGAAACTGTATAGGATGGGATTTTCCCTATCTGAGAGTTGGAAGATACCGCTTCAGTATTCAAAGCATCGCTATAAACTTCTGATGTTGTACTGAATTGATAACTGATTGAAAAATTTTTCAGTGCATATTTCAATCCAAATCTGTGCACATAAGTTGGGGAATATTCTACTTTATTACCTGAATAATCTTGTGTTCCACTTTGGCTAATAAAAATATAATTTTTATATTCTGAATTATTAAATGCCATAGAAACAAAAGGGCTTAATTTTCCATTGGAAGAGCTTCCAATTAAGGCTAAAAAATCTGCTTCTACTAATATTTCAATACCTTTATGCTCTGAGTCTCCGATATTGGTTTTGAAGTTTTTACCATCTATTATATTAGTCCCTATTCTATTTTGATAGGAAATAAAATAGGCGCCTATATCATAGGTAATATATTTTAGGAGAGTTCCTTTTATACCTAAGTCTGCACTATATCCCTTGCTGTCTTGTAGGTTTTCATCTACTATATCGTTAGGTCCTGAAAGACTAATATTTGAAAATGTAGCGGCTTTGTAGGCTTGTGATATATTTCCATAAATGCTAGTTTCATTATTTAGAATGTATTCTAATCCTATTCCAAAAAGAGGAAATGAGCGATTGGATTTTTGATTCGAATTTTGGTAATTACTTAAAATTCCATCTGCTGTATTGTCAATAAATTCATATCTAAAACCGGGTGTAAATTTCCATTTGTCATTAAAATTAAACAAATGCTGAATGTAAAAAGCCGTATTTTTTGTTTTCAACGACACATCGGTTGTATAGGCTGTGGTTTGGGTATAATCTGCATTGGAGTTTGCTGTTCCTTTTGCCCCATTTTGTTTTTGATTATCAACATTTAAATAGGAAATACCGACGGCTAAAATGTTTTTTGAACCCAATGCGTTGTATTTATGACTTATTCTAACATCGGCTCCATAAGAAAATGAGGCGTCTCTAAATAAATCTCTTGCAGAAGTAAGATTGTCCGCAACAGATATATTATTGAAGTTTCCGATTGCATTTCTTTCCACCCATTTGGTATGAAATTGAGTAGTTATTTTGGTTTTTTCTGAAAGATTGTATTCTGTGTTTAAGGCGATTAAATGTAAAGGAACTTCAAACCAATTTCTAGATCTAAAACTTTGTTTCGGGTTTTCGTATAATTGAGAATCAAGCAATCCGCCCGGCACTTGATTAATGACATTTGAATAGGAATATTCCACACTTGTTTTAAATGAATTAGAAAAATCGTAATATAATTTTACAAATGCACTGCTGGCTTCAAATTCATTATTTTCTCTCCAACTATCACCTGATTTTCTATTTACAAAAGCATAATAAGAGAATTTTCCTAAACTACCTTCGATTGAATTAAAAGAGTTTATATAATTGTAATCTGAAAATGTATTTACAGTATTGAATTCAAATTTTTTGAATTTTGAAGGGTTTTTATATACATAATTCATCACGCCACCAAACATAGAGCCATATTGCAATGAAGCTCCTCCTTTTATAAATTCTACTTTTTCTACCGATTCTAAAATAGGTGCATAATAGGCTTCAGGATACAGCACAGGATCTTGAGCTAATAATACTCCATTTTGTCGAATACTTGTATCCTGTCCGTATGAAGAATTTAAACCTCGAATACCGAAAGAAATTTTAGTTCCTGATGCATCAATTTCACGCACCAACATTCCAGGAATTTTTGAAAATGTACTTCTAACATTATTATTGGATAGAGTAGTGTTTGTATTTTGAACTTGAATTATGTCATTCTTAGTTCCCGTCCCAATTATATTTTGGTCGTTTAATTCCTCAAAATAGGTGTGTTCTTTACTGGTTTTATAATTCACTTTTACTTCATTTTGAATAATATAAACTGAATCTTTATTAATTTGAGCTGAGGCAAAAAAAACAAATCCGAAAAAAATTGATAACGTAAATTTTTTCATTCTATTTAGATTGATTATAAATAATGTGCAAATCTAATTATTTAGAATAATTCTAAACAAATAAATTAACATGATAAATATCAATGCAATTCTGGAGAAAATTATTTAAGATTTGTAAAATATATGCAGCGTTGTAAAATTATACCAACTTAAAGATAATGAGTTACATTTCAAAAAAAATAGCTATTTTGATTTTAGCATATTTGCTTTCATTTTACTGAAAAACTCTGGTGTAACACCAATATACGATGCAATATGTTTTTGTGGGATATTATAGGCTAATTTTCCAAATTTTTGAAGAAATTTTTCATAACGCTGTTCAGCGGTTAAAGTCATTTTATTGATAATTCTTTGCTGATTAGCCACCAAAGCATTTTGTGTTAAAATTCTAAAATAACGTTCCATTTTAGGTATTTCTACAAACATTTTTTCTGTATTTTCTTGCGAAATTATTAAAACTTCAACCGATTGTAACACTTCAATAAAAGTATGCGATGGATTACCAGAAAATAAACTATACAAATCTGAAATCCACCAATTTTCACACGCAAAACTTAAAGTATGTTCGTTATAGTTTTTATCTAATGTATAACTTCGTAAAATGCCCGAATTTACAAAGTAGGTTTCTTTTGCATAATCACCCGATTTTAAAAGAACCTTTTTTGTTGGAAATTCAGCCATTTCAAAAAATGATAGTATATGTTCTTTTTCTAGTTCAGAAATTTGAATATGTTGACTTATATTATCGAAAATTTTCATAAATTTAAGTATATAAAAATTAATCTTCTTGTTTTCTTACGGCTCTTGCCACGGCAATTTTATATTTTTTTCCTTTCATTTTTTCATTTGAAATTTTTTCCAACAAATGCCCTATTCTATTTGATTTTACTGCAACAAATGAAATAAAATCTTTTACTTCGATTATCCCAATATCATCTTTTTGTAATTGCCCTTTTTGTGAAAAGAATCCTACAATATCCGTTTTATTAAGTTTGTTCTTCTTTCCACCACTTATATAAATTGTTTTAAAATCGGGTAATTTTGGCAAAGTTGAAAAACGGTACACCTCATAATGTTCTGAATCATACTCTATATAATCATACTTTTTTTCCTCTGAATGAAAAAGTATAAAAACAGTTCCCGAAGCCAACATTCTTGCTGTTCGCCCATTTCTATGTGTAAAATCTTCTTCTTTTGCTGGCAAATGATAATGGATTACGTAATTCATTTCAGGAATGTCCAAACCACGAGAAGCCAAATCGGTTGTAATTAAATAACGTACACTTCCGTTTCTAAACTGAATCAATGCCCGTTCCCGTTCTTCTTGTTCCATTCCACCATGATAAAAGGTAGTGAAAATTCCTTTTTCATTCAATATTTCACTGGTTCTTTCTGCTGATTCCCTGTGATTGCAAAATATCAAAGCCGACTCCGATTCTAAAGAACATATTAAATGAAATAGCGCATCAATTTTATCTTTTTCTTTGGATTCAACCAATTTTATAGCCAATTTTGAATTATCCTTTTCCAAGGGAATAAAATTTAATTCAAAAGGGTTTTCCACTTTTGTAAACTCAGGAATTTCTAAATTTGAAGTAGCAGAAACCAAAACTCTTTTTTTAATTGAGGGTATTTTTTCAATAATAAAAGACATTTGCTCGTGAAATCCTAATTGTAAAGACTTGTCAAATTCATCTAAAACCAAAGTTTTTATTTCCTTTAAACTAAATGAATCTCTTTCAATATGATCAACAATTCTTCCAGGAGTACCTATTAAAACCGCTGGCGGATTACTTAAATTATTCAATTCTGTTTGAATAGAATGACCTCCATAACAAATATTTACTTTGAAATTTGTACCCATTTTTTTCCAAACTTGTTCTATTTGTAAACCCAATTCACGCGAAGGAACCAAAATAAGACATTGTACCGCATGTATATTTTCTTCCAATAATTGTAAAATAGGCAACAAAAATGCAATCGTTTTCCCAGAACCTGTGGGCGATAAAAGAAGTGTGTTTTCATTTTTAAGAACCGATTTTTGAGTTTCCCATTGCATTTCATTTAGGTTTTCAATGCCCAAATTCTGTAGTAGTATTTTTTGATTTACATTCATATCGCAAAGGTAGTTAAGTTTTTGATTTTGAAAGATATTGCACAGAATAAATAATATTATACGCTTTCCAGTACAAGTCAATGCTAAAAACTAAAGGGACTTTTTTGTTATAAATCAAACCTACAAACGAAAAAAAAATTAACTTTGCCAATAGGAAAATTGATGTAATAAATGACGACAAAAACAGAAACTAAACAGTTTCAATATGAAATACAAGCCTATCAAGAGGACTGCGTAAATAATATTATCAGTCTTTTTGAAAGCCTCCGCCAAAAAGTAAATTTTGGTGATGTGCTGACTGCACATCATAAAAAGAACAAATACAATTTTCCTGTTCAAGACAACAATAATATTGACATAATGATGGAAACGGGAACGGGTAAAACGTTCACGTTTATAAAGTCTATTTTTGAACTGAGCAAAAACTTTGGCTATAAGAAATTTATCGTTCTTATTCCAACTGTTCCAATTCGTGAGGGAACAAAAACAAACTTAGAGGACACCAAAGATTATTTTAAAAGTTTTTACGCCAACGAAAGAGAAAAGGAAATTGAAACTTTTGTTTATGAAGGTGGAAACCTTTCTGCTGTAAAACAATTTATTGGGACTTCTCATTTATCAGTGTTGGTAATGACACCAAGTTCGTTTAATAGCAAGGACAATATTTTAAATCGACCGTTAGAACGAGAAATGAACGCACCTGAATTATTTGTAAATAATCAGGAACCGCCTAAATCGTATTTAGAATGTTTGAAACGCTTAAACCCAATTGTGATTATGGACGAACCTCATCGTTTTGAAGGCAATGCCTTTAAAACATATTTTGAAGGGTTTGATAATTTCTATTTGCGTTTTGGTGCAACATTTCCAAAGAAAAAAGACAGTTTGCCTTTATCAAACGTGGCGTATGTATTAGATAGCATTTCTTCTTTCCGCCAAAACTTGGTTAAGAAAATTGTGGTTTACACGCAAGACGTAATTGAAAATACAGACACACTCATTGGAATTGAAAAAGTTGGAACAGTTAATAAAGCCTATGTAAGCACATTAACCAACGGAATTATTGCAAGACGTGAATTAGGTGTTGGATCAGTTTTCAACGGTAAAAGCATAAAGAAAATAAACAAAGACACCATTGTTTTAACGGACGACACTATTGAAAAAGTTGATTATTCTTTGTCTGACGAATCATTGCGGGCAATGATTAAAGAAACAATCAAAATACATTTTGAGAAAGAACAAACATTGTTTGAGCAAGGCGTTAAAGCAATCACTTTGTTTTTTATGGAAGCCGACACCAGTTTGTTTCGTGGTGAAAATCCGAAAGTCAAAAACATATTTGAAGAAGAATACAAAAAGCAATACACCGAAATTGCAAGCAAACTTGAACAAACAAGCGATTACTACAAATTCTTGCAAAACGATTTTGACAGCGACAACACTTTACAGGTTCACAAGGGATATTTCTCAGGCGACAAAGGCAACGCTGACGAAAAAGTTAAAGCAGGAGTTGATGAAATACTGAAAGACAAAAAGAAATTACTTTCGTTTGAAAGTCCTTCACGTTTCATTTTTTCAATTTGGGCGTTGCAAGAAGGTTGGGACAACCCTAATGTTTTTACCATTTGTAAACTTTCCAATCAAGGAAGCGAAATTTCCAAAATGCAACAAATTGGGCGTGGTTTACGCATTTGCGTAAATCAAAATTTGCAACGATACACATTGAAAAACCTAAATGACGACCAAGAAGAATTTTGGAAAATTAACAACCTTGACGTGGTTGTTTCAAGCAAAGAACAAGGTTTTGTTGAAGCAATTCAAAATGAAATTTTAAGTAACTCTTTCCTAATTTCTGAAACATTTACAGAACAAGAACTGATTAAAACACTTAAAGAAAAATCGGGCTTTGATGATGATATCATAGATACTTTGGTTGAGGATGTTTTAAAAGGTAATAAATTAATTGTTCGTAAAGCTATTATTGATGGACAAAGAGTTTTTGAAAAATCACCAGACTTTTCTAAACTACTCAAAGAACAAAATTTACCAGAAGAACAAGTAAAAGCAATTGAAAGTTTGTTCGCAACCGATACAAGTAAATATATTCAAGATGCAAAAAAAGTAAAACCTAAAAAGAAGGTTTTCATAAAGGCAACACACTTGCAAGAGTTTCAAAACCTTTGGAATGCTATCAATAAAAATGCTTTTTATGTTTTGGAAACTTTAAGCGAAGAACAAGAAAGCCAATTGATAAAAAACATTAAAACGCAAATAGAAGCCGTAAACATTGAGGAGATTTTATTGCAGACTATTCGGGCAGAACTAAACGTGAACAAGATTGGCGAACAAGGAGCAATTACAGAAAGACTAACCGACACAGTTTCATACAAAAGCAAAGTTGATTATTTGGAGTTGGTTCGCACTTTGTCCAACAACACCAAAACGCCTATTTCATTTGTGGTTAAGGTTTTCAATGCATTGAGTGATGATTTCAAAACTAAAATGCTTTGTAACAATCCCGAACAGGCACAAAGGGAAATTTCCGAAATAATCAACAAGAACTTAGTTGCAATGCTCAAAGCAAACATTAAGTATGACGGAATTAATGGAACAGGTTTGCCAAATGTATTTAAAACTGAAAATGGAAAAACCTATTTAGACACAGGAAGCGTTGGTAAATTTCAAAAAGAAATTGCAGGCGATTTTTCTTTGAAAACAAAATGGGTCTTTGAAGAAGTAATTGAATACGACAGCGATTTTGAATTGGAAATTGTGGAACAAGACCCCGACATTGACAGTATTGAAATTTTCGGTAAACTTCCACGCCTGAAAATCAAAACTCCTTTAGGAGATTACAATCCAGACTTCTGCTATGCTATCAAAAGCACCGAAGGCAACAAAATATTCCTTGTTGTGGAAGCCAAAGGTTATAAATCGTCAACAGCAATACCCATAGATGAAAAAGGGAAAATTGACTTTGCCAAAAAGTATTTTGAGGCATTGGGCGAATATTACAAAAACGAGAATATTAAAATTTCATTTAAAGAACGTATCAATAAAACGCAATTAGCGGCATTGATAAAGTCTGAACTATGATTTTTGTGATTTAATGATTTACTATGATAAAACAGGAATACAAATACTCAGAACTTACTTCAAAAATTATTGGATGTGCTATGACCGTGCATAAAACATTAAGCAATGGTTTTCAAGAGGTAATCTATCAACGAGCTTTAGAAATAGAAATGAATAAAGAAGGAATAGAATTTCAACGTGAATTTGAAATGCCTATCTTTTATCGAGAACAGCAAATCGGAACCCGAAGAGTTGACTTTTTGGTAGAAAATATCATATCGGTTGAGTTAAAAGCACTAACAAAAGTTGAAGATGTTCATTTTGCCCAAGCTATTAATTATTTAGAAGCATACAATTTAGAAATAGGATTACTTATAAATTTTGGTGAAACCAGTCTAAACTTTAAACGGCTTACAAATAAGAAATTCAAAACAGAAATCACAAAATCACAAAAATCAAATAAATCATAGTTCAGACAATGGA
>Ga0316611_1000370_pt1 | contig 15991 bp, 14 predicted proteins | sample MIS2016202_MG_FD_207675 | JGI IMG/M metagenome (GOLD analysis project Ga0316611, IMG submission 207675) | Microbial mat bacterial communities from Middle Island sinkhole, Lake Huron, Michigan, United States - MIS.2016.202 | ecosystem: Environmental > Aquatic > Freshwater > Lake > Sediment... | reverse complement strand
TTTGTAGCCGTTCATAATTTAGAGGATTTGAAATCTATTTTAAAAAGTCATGTCTCAAATAAAAAATTCATTCTTGGTGGCGGAAGCAACATGTTGTTGACTCAAGATATTGATGCTTTGGTAATTCATATTGATTTGAAAGGAAAAAAAATTATCAAAGAAGATGAAAATTTTGTTTGGGTAGAAAGTCAAGCAGGCGAAAATTGGCACGAATTTGTACTTTGGACTATCGACCAAAATTTTGGTGGGTTAGAAAACATGTCGCTTATTCCAGGCAATGTGGGTACAACTCCAGTGCAAAATATAGGAGCTTATGGAACCGAAATTAAAGACACTTTTGTTTCTTGTAACGCTATAAATATTGCCACACAAGAAATGAAAACCTTCACCAAAGATGAATGTAATTTTGGATATAGAGAAAGTGTTTTTAAAAACGAAGCCAAAGATAAATATGTGATTGTTTCAGTCATTTTTAAACTCACCAAACGGCTTCATAAAATCAATACTTCGTATGGCGATATTACCATAGAATTAGAAAAACAAAACGTTACAATTCCAACATTGAAAGACGTTTCAAATGCTATAATTGCCATACGCCAAAGTAAATTACCGGATCCAAAAGAACTTGGAAATAGCGGAAGTTTTTTTAAAAATCCAATAATTTCTAAGGAGTTATTTGAAAAAGTACAACAAAAATTTCCAGAAATAAAATTCTTTGAAGTTTCTGCTACAGAAGTTAAAGTTCCTGCGGGTTGGCTCATTGAAAATGCAGGTTTAAAAGGATATCGAACTGGCGATGCTGGAGTTCATAAAAATCAAGCATTAGTGTTGGTAAACTATGGAAATGCAACTGGAAAAGACATTTTGAATCTTTCGAAATATGTTCAAAAAACAGTTTTTGATAAATATGGAATTGAAATTGAAACCGAAGTTAATGTGATTTAATATTTATGTACATTCCCAACCTATACAAAAACGAAAACCAAGAAGAAATCCAAAATTTTATCAAAGAAAATGGTTTTGCCATTTTGATCAACCAAACTAATGGTAAACTATGGGCAACTCACATTCCGTTGATTTTAGATAAAAATAATTCGGGAACCGATTGTTTGATTGGACACATTTCAAAAGAAAATCCTCAAGCCAAAAGTTTTAATTCGAATGATGAAGTATTATGTGTTTTCAGTGGTTCGAATGCCTATATTTCGTCTTCTTGGTATGATCATGAAAATGTTCCAACATGGAATTATCTAGCCGTTCATGTATATGGAAAAATTTCAATTCTAAATCAAGAAGAAACTATAAAATCTCTTAAAAAATTAGTAGATAAATACGAATCAAATTCAAAAAATCCTATAAAAATTGAAACATTATCATCAAAAACAATGCTTCAAACCAGTGGAATTGTAGCCTTTGAAATTGAAATTGTTTCAATTGAAGCAGTGAAAAAAATTTCGCAAAACAGAGATGATAAAAATTACAACAACATCATTTCAGAATTAGAAAAAACTAAAAATCATCAATCTATTGAAATGGCAACTATCATGAAAAGTTGTCCAAGAAAGTAATTTTATAAATATATTCTATCAATTCAAAATTGAATTTCATACTTTTGCCATCGTTTTTTAACAAGACTATAAAGTTATTATGTTACTAATTCTATTTTATTTATTTATATTAGTTGTTGCAATTCAATTTCTATATTATATTGTGTTTTTTGGAAAATTTTCGTTTGCTAAGCCTCAAACTTCTACTCCTAAAAGAGTGCCAATTTCCGTGATAGTTTGTGCTAAAAATGAAGAAGAAAACGTAAAAAAGTTCATTCCTCTATTAGCAAAACAGAATTATCCAGATTTTGAAATTGTTCTTATCGACGATGCCTCAAGAGATGAAACTCTAGAAGTTTTTGAAGAATTTGAAAAGCAATATTCCAATATAAAATTAGTAAAAGTAGAAAACAACGAAACTTTTTGGGGAAATAAAAAATTTGCTTTAACACTAGGAATAAAAGCGGCCACAAAAGACTATCTACTTTTTATAGACGCCGATTGCTATCCAAAAACAAACGAGTGGATTGCAGAAATGAGCGCTCACTTTAGCCAGCAAAAATCCATAATATTAGGGTATGGGGCTTATGAAAAAATTAAAGGATCGTTTCTCAATAAAATCATTCGTTTTGAAACATTACTTACTGCAACTCAATATTTTTCGTGGTCAAAAATAGGAAAACCTTATATGGGCGTTGGACGAAATATGTCATACAAGCGTCAGGAGTTTTTTAAAACCAATGGGTTTATCAATCATATAAAAATTCGATCTGGCGACGATGACTTGTTTATAAACGAAGCTGCCAATGCAGAAAATACAACAATTTGTTTTTCTCCGGATAGTTTTACCTATTCCAAACCAAAAACTTCTTTCAAAGAATGTTTCAAACAAAAAAGAAGACATGTGGCTACTGCTCAACACTATAAAACATTCGACAAAACTCAATTAGCACTATTTTTTGCTACACAATTATTGTTTATATTTTTGTCCATTTTTCTTTTGGCATTTCAATTTCAATGGATAATTGTGCTAAGTTTAATTGGTTTCCGATATCTGTTTTCTTGGTTATCTTTAGGTTTTGCTGCAGGAAAACTACAAGAAAAAGACGTAATGTTTTGGTTTCCAATAATCGAAATTATTTTGATATTCACGCAACTTAATGTTTTCATAGCCAATACATTTTCAAAACCCGTTCAGTGGAAATAAATCCCTACATACAAAAAGCCATCAAAGGCGACCAAGTAGCTTTCACATTTCTACTCGACCATTTTTGGAATGAGGTTTACGGATTTATGCTCAAACGCACCGAAAACGAAACCGATGCTGAAGATATAACCATCGAAACTTTTTCAAAAGCATTCGACAAATTATCAACCTATAATCCTGAATTTAAATTCAATACTTGGTTAATAGCCATTGCTAAAAATGTTCATATTGATTTACTTCGCAAAAAAAAATCAACACTTTTTGTAGAAATTACTGACGAAGAAGACCAACAAGCCTATAACATTGCCGATAGTTCTCCAACCGCCGAAGATGACTTGATTACTGAGCAAAATTTATCGCAACTATTACAATTCATCAAAGAACTAAAACCACATTATCAAGAAGTTATTCAATTACGCTATTTTCAAGAAATGAGTTATCAAGAAATTTCTGAACAACTCGAAGAACCTTTGAGCAACGTCAAAATAAAATTGCTTCGAGCCAAAAAACTTTTAGCAGAAATCATTCAAGCTAAGCGATAATTTTTTTTGAAACGAATCTTTTCGCTTTCTTGTATTCCATATTCCTGCTGTCCATTCTATCCACGCAAAAAAGCGTGGGATGCCATTTCCATCAGGGTTAGTTAGTTTTTGTATTGATGCTATTTCTACAATAAAATCAAAAATAATTTTAGCAATTTTTGAAAAATATATTAAATCATTACAAAAACCACACAATATTGAAACAATCCTTGCGTTATTGAAATAAATACACTTTGCTTATGTAACATCGATACTTAACAATTAAAACTATAAATTATGTCAAACTTAAGTATCTTTGAAAAAAAGTGGTTAGACCTTGTATTTGAAGGAAAAAACCAAGAGTATGGTGCCTATAAACTACGCCAAGACAGCTCTAAAACTACATTATTAGCTTTCTTTACTGGAATTTTATTTCTATGTTTTCTATCAGGAATTGGGTTGTTTTTTAGCTCCTTTGGTTCAAAACCTAACTTGAATCCCGAAACTCCAATAATTGATTCAATGATTGTAGTAAACAATTATGAGGAACCAATTATTGAAGAAGTTAAGCCGTTTGAGCCACTCTCAAATGATGCTGCTCCAGTTGAAAAAAGCCCAAGTATTGCTGCCTATGAAGTAGCACCAACTGATAGTTCCAATACTGAGGTTCCAACTAATGAAGATTTGTCTAATAGCAATACATCTTCAGGTTCAGAAACCTCAACAGGAACCAATCAAAATTCAAGTAATTCTGGAAATACAGGACCTGGAACTCCAGAAATTACTCCTTCAACTGATGGAGGAATAGTTGCGGCTCCAGACGTTCAGCCCGATTTTCCTGGAGGTATTGATAACTTTAGAAAACAAGTAGGCAATAGATTCAATACTCCCGAAATTGATGAAGAAAAAGTGATTAGTGTTTTAATATCATTTGTAATTGAAACAGATGGCTCCATGACCGACATAAAAGTGTTAAGAAATCCAGGGTATGGTTTAGATGTGGAAGCTATTCGAGTTTTGAAATCTATTAAAACCAAATGGATAGCAGCTTTTTTAGATGGAAAGCCTGTTAGAACTAGATTCAGTATGCCTATTAAAGTTAAAATGAATTAAAAAAGTTTAAACGACTTCAGATATACTTTACATGAGTTGTTAATTAACCTGTCTTATTATAAAAAATAGGACAGGTTTTTATTTTGATATTTTTGTACAAGAGCATAACAAAAATAACCCTGATGGTCTTTTTTAAAGTCTTTGGGTTTATGCCCGAAGTCTTTGAAAAAAGATATGAGCAGGAAAAAGATATATCGAAAAAGCCCGAGCTTGTCGTTTAAAAAAAAAAACTAAAATAATTTTAGCATTGCCTATCTTTGCATAACAAAATGGAAAGCATGGAAACGATTACAGAAAATAATTTGCCTATAGGCAAGCCAAAATGGCTCAAAGTAAAATTACCTATTGGTCAAAAATATACTGAATTGCGTGGGTTGGTTGATAAATATAAACTAAACACCATTTGCACCTCAGGAAGTTGCCCAAACATGGGCGAATGTTGGGGAGAAGGAACTGCTACATTTATGATTTTGGGAAATATTTGCACACGTTCTTGTGGATTTTGTGGTGTAAAAACGGGTCGACCAGAAAATGTTGATTGGGAAGAACCCGAAAAAGTAGCTCGTTCAATAAAAATTATGGGCATCAAACATGCCGTTATAACCAGTGTTGATCGTGACGATTTGAAAGATATGGGTTCAATCATTTGGCAAGAAACAATTGAAGCTATTCGTAGAATGAATCCAAGTACTACTTTAGAAACTTTAATTCCAGATTTTCAAGGCATTCATAAACACATTGATAGAATTGTTGAAGCCAATCCAGAAGTAGTATCTCATAATATGGAAACGGTTCGCCGACTAACACGAGAAGTTAGAATTCAAGCAAAATATGATAGAAGTTTAGCGGTTTTAAAATATTTAAAAGAACAAGGAATTCGACGAACCAAATCGGGAATCATGTTAGGATTGGGTGAAACCGAAGCGGAAGTTATTGAAACCATGCAAGAGATTAGAAATCAAAATGTTGATATTATTACCATTGGACAATATTTACAACCAAGCAAAAAGCATCTACCTGTGAAAGAATTTATCACACCAGAACAATTCGAGAACTACGAAAAATTAGGGAAACAAATGGGATTTCGTCATGTTGAAAGTGGCGCATTGGTTCGTTCATCCTATCATGCAGAAAAACATATTTTATAACAAATGTCAAGAGATTTAACCAACCAACAAGCAGCCATCAACGCAACCTATTTTAGTTTGATAGGTAATGCTTCTTTGGCGGTAATTAAAGGATTAGCAGGTTTTTTTGGCAATTCCTATGCTTTAATTGCTGATGCAATTGAATCAACAACCGACATTTTTTCTTCATTTTTGGTATTATTTGGAATAAAATATTCCAACAAACCAGCAGATGAAAACCATCCCTATGGGCATGGTCGCGCCGAACCTCTAATTACATTTATTGTTGTTGGATTTCTAATAACTTCTGCAACCATCATTGCTTACGAAAGCATTTTAAATATTGGAACACCTCACGAATTACCAAAATCTTGGACATTAATTGTGTTAGGATTAATAATTATTTGGAAAGAAATATCTTTTCAGAAAGTTATGAAAAAAAGCATTGAAACCAATAGCTCTTCTCTAAAAGCAGATGCTTGGCATCATAGAAGTGATGCTATAACATCTGTAGCTGCATTTTTAGGTATTTCAATTGCATTGTTTTTTGGAAAAGGTTATGAATCTGCTGATGATTGGTCTGCACTTTTTGCTTCTGGTTTTATTTTATACAACAGCTATTTAATTTTCAGACCAGCTTTAGGAGAAATTATGGATGAGCATTTATATGATGATTTAGTGGAAGAAATAAGAGAAGTTTCCTGTCAAGTTAAAGGTGTAATTTTTACTGAAAAATGCTTTATCAGAAAAGCCGGAATGAAATATCATGTTGATCTGCACGCTGTTGTTGATGCTACTATTAGTGTAAAAGAAGGTCATGATATTGCACATATATTAAAAGACACTTTGCGAAATGAGATTCCGCAGTTAGGTCACGTTTTGATACACATAGAACCCAATGATTAAAACAAAAATTGCCATTAACGGTTTTGGCCGCATTGGAAGAAGTCTTTTCAGATTACTTATCCATCATCCAGCCATTGAAGTTGTAGCCATAAATGATATTGCCGATAGTAAAACCATGGCTCATTTAATAAAATATGACAGCATCCATGGTGTTTTGCCATTTGCAGTTTTTTATGATGAAAATGCTATTATTGTTGATGGAAAATCATATACTTTTTATCATGAAAAAGAAATTTCAAACCTCAATTGGAATGGAATTGACATTGTAATTGAAGCCACAGGAAAATATAAAACTTTTGACGAAATCAATAAACACATCATTTCGGGTTCAAAAAAAGTCATTTTGTCGGCTCCATCAGAAGTTGAAGAAATTAAAACTGTAGTTCTTGGCGTAAACGAAAACATCCTTGATGGAACAGAAAAAATAATTTCTAATGCTAGCTGTACTACCAATAATGCTGCACCAATGATATTGGTCATTAAAGAGTTATGTGGTATTGACCAAGCCTATATTACAACCATTCACTCCTTCACCACTGATCAAAGTTTGCACGATCAACCCCATAAAGATTTACGAAGAGCTCGGGGTGCAAGTCAATCCATCGTTCCCACCACAACAGGTGCTGCCAAAGCTTTAACCAAAATATTTCCAGAAATGGAAGGGAAAATAGGGGGTTGTGGCATTCGTGTTCCCGTTCCCGATGGTTCGTTGACCGATATTACGTTCAATGTAAAACACACCGTTACAATTGATGAAATAAATGCAGCATTCCAAAAAGCATCTCAAACCAACTTGAAAGGAATTTTAGATTACACCGAAGATCCAATCGTTTCAGTAGATATTATTGGAAATAAAAACTCCTGTCTTTTTGATGCACAACTTACCTCGGTTATCGACAAAATGGTAAAAGTAGTCGGTTGGTACGACAACGAAATTGGTTATTCAAGTCGAATTATTGATTTGATTCAATTTATAAATAAGTAGAAGCGAACCTGCCTACGGTAGGCAGGTGGCTTGGGCATTTTAAGTAAATCTTTTTTCCCGCTTTCCGCACTATCTTTTTTATTTTCAAAGAAAAAAATAAAAAAGGATAGTTGCTCCAACCTACCTGTCGGCAGACAGGTCGGGGCTATTTTAGTTTCTGTATTGCTCTAAATTAGTAGTTCTTAATCAACTCTCTAATCAACAATCGAACATTAGGTTCGGCTTTTTGGGCAGCTTTCAATACCTCTTCATGATTTACTTCTTCAATATTTTCTTCATCACCCATATCTGTAATTACTGAAAGGCCAAAAGTTTCAAGCCCCATGTGTCGAGCCACAATAACTTCTGGAACGGTTGACATTCCAACACAATCGGCTCCTAAAATTTTTACCATTCTGTATTCAGACAATGTTTCAAAGGTGGGTCCTTGTAAACCTAAATATACGCCCTCTTGAAGTTCAATATTGTGCAGTATTCCAATTTCTTTAGCTTTTGCAATCATTGCTTTGCTATAAGGTTGGCTCATGTTTACAAATCGAGGACCAAAACGGTCCTCATTTTTTCCACGTAATGGATGATCGGGCATCAAGTTGATATGATCTTTTATCAAAACTACAGAGCCCACTTCATAATTTGGATTGACACCACCCGAAGCATTTGAAACTATTAATTTTGTTACTCCTAAGTAGTTCATAACTCGCACAGGAAAAGTAACTTGCTTCATATCGTAGCCTTCATAATAATGAAAACGCCCTTGCATAGCCACTACTTTTTTGCTTCCAATAGTTCCAAAAACCAAAGCCCCTTTATGGCCTTGAACCGTAGAAACTGGAAAATTTGGTATATCCGAATACGGTAATGTAAATTCGATTTGAATATCCTCTGTAAAACTTCCTAATCCTGAACCTAAAATCACCCCATACTCTGGAATAAAATTTGTTTTTTCTTTTATATATTTTACTGTTTCTTGAACTTGTTCCCACATAATATTTTTTTTTAATAGAATACAAAAATAGTGATATTTATTATTGAATATCGTGTCGAATTCAATTTAAATCTAACTAAATAATGAAATAAAAAAAACCGTCTGAATGAACAGACGGTCTTAGTTTTTTTAAAGTTTAAACTTTATTTATTGTTTAAGAACTTTTAAAGTTTTAACGTCATTACCTGAAGTTACTTTTACTAAATAAGTTCCAATAGGAAGGTTAGACATATCAACTTGAGCTTGAGTAGCATCCATAGTTTCTGTTTTAACCTCTTGACCTAAAATATTTATAACTTGAACTTTAGTAATGTTTTGAGTATATGATAAATTCAAGACATTTTTAACAGGGTTTGGATAGAAACTGAAGTTTGATGAATCAAAATTATTAGTTCCTAAAGAAGCGTCATAAGCAGAAACTTGGAACGTTCCAACGGTTCCTCCACCATATTCCCATACATTAACATATAATACTTCACCAGGTGTTCTACCTGTTAATGCAATCTTTGAAAAATTACCTGAAGCTGAACTATCATCATCACATTGAACTAAAGTTAAACCTGCACAAGTTCCACTATACACTGCTAGACCTGTATCAGTTATAGCACTAGTTCCGTCAGGATTCGTTTCAATAGTTAAGCTTCCAGAAGCAGGAACTGTTACTGAATACCAAACATCGCCACCTGCAAAAGAAGCACATCCTGGAGCAGGAGGATTTGAATTTGTTGCACCACTATTAGTTCCTACTACAGGATTAGTTGCAAAAACACCTCCTGGAGTCAATGTTGTGGCAGTAGCACAATCGTCATTTGCTGGAGGACATAAATATGTAAATGAGCCTAATGAAACATTGCATATTGGATCTGTTCCATGAAGTAATGTCAATACTACTGAAGTACCATTAGCAAAAGGACCAACATTTACAACACCCGTTGCAGTAACAGGCCATGAGGTAGTTCCGTCAGAAATTGAAGGTGTACCACTTCCTAAAGAAGTTACATCTACAGCGACAGAATACTGAGAATTAGTACAGTTTGGAGTTATGGTTGAAGAAGCAACAGTTGCAGGAGTACAACTCGGTACAACAATATTAACTGAAAAGTCTAATGTTACACCATAAGAACCTGAAAAACAAGCATTTGGCGGAACTTGACCAAAATCAGCAGTACCAATTCTCATTTTATGAACCCCTAAAGGTGCTGTTGCAGGCATTACAAACGAAGCATCTAAAGTTGTTGGATCAGTGCTTGTTGAAGCGATTCCTGTTTTAACTAATTCACCTACATCATTGAAATCAAAATCATTATTAAAATCAATCCAAATGTTAGTGTCGTAAGTATATCCTGTTGCAAAAGTAATTTGAACATTGTTACTAATTCCTTGATTCATAGTAACTGTTGTAGCAGAATGATCAAAGTAGGTAACATCTGTAGTTGGGAAGTTTGTAGTAACAAGTTGAACGTTTGTTATTCCACTTGCGTCATTAGATGTTGGTACAGAAGTACAATAACAACCTGTTGCTGAAGTTGTAAAAGATTGCTCTATACATCCAACAGCATCTCCAACATTGTTATAAGGTACAACTTTATAATAGTAAGTTGTATTTATAGAGCCTGTATAAGAATAGTTTAACCCAGTTAAAACTTGAGCATTTAATATTTCCGTTCCGCCTGGAGTTGTTCCAATACTCAATTTATATCCATCAGCACCTGAAACTGCATCCCATGAAATTGTGCTTGGGAAATTTCCACAACTAGCATTAATTGTGGCGGTTACATTTGAAGCACACAATGGGGCAGTTGCTGGAATTGTTTGAACAATAAAATCATCAATAAAGAAATCATAATCTGGACCATCAGAAACTGTACCTGCACTTGCATAGTATGCAAATTTTACAGCATTTGAAGTTGTTGTAGGAATATTATAAGTTTTTGTTGTTACTGTATTTCCCGGAGTGTTTGAACTATTATAAGATTCAAGAGCTGTCCAAGTAGTTCCTCCATCTGTTGACATTAAAAACTCAACAAAATCATCAGCACCCATAACTCCTGGTGAATTTATTGGATTTGTTACAGCATATTGAGTGGTACCTACATTATATTTAACTTGATATCCACCAGCAGATAAATCAAAAACTGGAGATACCATCCATCCTTTTGGGAATGTACTATATAAATTAATTCTTGCGGCTGTATTTCCTGTACCATTCATCATAGTGTCTGGTACCCAACTTCCCGAATTATCAGTACCTGTTGGTCCAGTTGTTAAGTCGCCAGTTGAATATCTTTTCCAACAATCTGGTTGTACTGAAAATGTAAAAGTTGCAAAATCTTGCAAATAATAAGGTACATAAGAAGCACATGGTGTTGTGAAAGAGGTGGTTAATGTCCAAACACTTGAAGAAGTAGGTGAACAAACTGATCGAACCCATATATAATATTGTGTAACGGGTGTTAATGTACTTAGTGACAACGTAGTAATTCCGGCACCTACAGAACCGGTAGCAGCGGTTACAGCTGTTGGAGGTGTATTTGTAGTTGCTAAATAATATTCATATCCATTGGCTGGGGCAACTGTTGGAGCAGTCCATTCCACTGTGGCAGAAGTAGCTAAAACATTGCTAATCACTACATTAGATGGTTCTAAGCAAGTTGGAATAGGTTCCCATCTAACATCGTCAATATATATAGTAGCAGTTTCAGCTGGTGCCGTAACATTTCTAAAAGTTAAACATTGAGCTCCAGCAGGCAAAGCTCCAGGGGATAAAGTAAATTGAGAAGCAGCAGCAACTGTAGTGCTAGGCAAAAGAAATTCATCTAAATATTGATAAGTTCCTATATCATTTGGATCGGTTAAATAGCCCACTTGAATTACTCTATCGGCAGTAGAAGCAAAAGCGGTAAATCTTAAACGATGTGTATTAGCTTGCAAGTTAGAAACCACTGGCATGATTGCAAAAGTTTCGATAGTTGCATCGCTATTAGCAAACATACGTAAGTAATTAGATGAACTCATGGGTATGGCACTGCCACTTTGCAAATATAGATTTGAAGTACTTCCACCTTTGCTCCAACAAATTGGAAGAGGACCTCCAGTTGAAGCAGTTGTGGTGTCAAAATTTTCATAAAAATCGGTTACAGATGCACAAACTGTTGGAAACGAAAATGCTGTTGACCAAAGACTGTCTTCTGTTGTACATTTTGCTCTTACATAAAATTGATAATTAGTTCCTGCATTTAAACCTGTTAAGGTATAGTTAGTTGCTGCAATATTGGTTATCAATGTTCCTGTTCCAAGTGTAAAACCTTGAACGCCATATTCTAAATCCCAAAGAGTTTCAGTTCCTACTGGTGTCCACGTTACATTTGCACCCGATGTTGTAATTGAATTTGCACCTAATGAAATTGGCGATGGACAAGCCGCTAAGAATTGAACTGAAGTAGTGTGACAAATAGATCCCCCTGCACATGTTGCATCATTGCTTACATGAAGTCTAACGGTTGATGCTGTTATAGCATTTACTACTAAGGGCGACATACCGTGTGCAATGGAAACATTACTTGCATCTGTAATGGATACATATCTTGGAGATCCATCAGCAATAGTTGCCCTGAAAATGTAGTTTGCACCAACGGTGAGACTATTAATTGTATTGTACTCTGTAGAGTAAGTACAAGTGCCTATTTGTTGAATACTTCCTGAATTATTTGAAGCAGCAGTCAAATATGGAGTAGTGTTAACGCATTGCCCATAGGACAAAACGGATAAAAACAAGGCAAATATTGCCATAATGCTCTTACCTAATAAAAGTTTAGTAATTTTTTTCATCATAAATTAAATTTTAAGTTTTTGTAAATATACTTAAATTAATTTTAATTTTCCAAAAAAATATCTAAATTAATTTTATTAAGGAACAATATTTTTTATTTTATTGGAGTTAAATAATTATTAATAAGTTCATTGAAATTGTTTTTTTTGGAGAGAAAACCACTTTTGATGGGTAGATAATAAAGATTTTTTATATGATGATTTTTCAACCGAACATAATCTTTTTCGGTAGTAATAATAATACCATTTTTGGATTTTTTATTAATTTCAATTAGATCACTTTCAGAAAAATGATGATGATCAGGATATACCAAAGTTTCGTCTTTTTCTGTTTGTAAATATCTAAAAAAAGGTTCTGGTTTTGCTATTCCTGCCAAAAGCAATTTATCAACATACTTCATTTCGGAAACATTTTTACTTTCTAATTCATTATAAACTTTTTCATCATAATCGATACAACTAAAAAAAATCGGTGTATTTAAAGTTATTTTTTTCTTTATTTTTTCTTGTTCAATTTCTGATAAATTTCTTGGACATTTTGTAATTACAATTATATTGGCTCTTTTTGCACCGCTTTTTTGCTCTCGAAGATTGCCCGATGGAAGCATACAATCATCACAATATAAATCGTCATAAGCGGTCAATAAAACATAAAAACCTGCTTTTACTTTTCGATGTTGAAAAGCATCATCTAACAAAATCACATCGGGTTTGTCTTCCAAATTCAATAATTGCTCAATACCATTTTTTCTATTGGCATCGACTGCTACTTTTACATTGGGGAATTTTTGATACATTTGAAATGGCTCATCACCCAAAATTTCGGCTGTCGAAGTAGAATTTGCCAATACAAAACCTTTTGATTTTCGCTTGTAACCACGACTTAATGTTGCCAATTTATATTTTGGCGAAAGCAAACGAATTAAATATTCAATTTGTGGTGTTTTTCCTGTTCCGCCAACGCTAAGGTTTCCAACTGCAATTATAGGAATATCAAACGAATAGGATTTTAAAATTCCTATATCAAAAAGAAAATTTCTGATAGAAGTTATCAATCCGTATAAAATGGAAAATGGGAAAAGGATTTTTCGTAGGAACTTCATCTTAATTTATCGGAATAATGTCCCATTACAGAAACTATTGGTCTAGTTACAATATTTTCTTCAACTTTATAAATCATTCGATCTTTTTGATTTATTTTTCTTGACCAATAACCTGAAAATTCATACTTCAACGCTTTTGGATTTACTATTCCTTCATATGGAGTTTCTGAAAGCTCAAAAAATATTTTTTCAATTTTTTTTATAGTCGCTTTATTACCAGATTTATAATGTGCTTTTAAATCTTTTCTAGCAATATCTTCAAAATCTACAAAATACTTCCCCATATATCGTCAAGATTTAATCTTGTTACTTCACCTTTTTTGATATTTTCCTCAGCTTTTTTCATTTTTTTAATAAAAGCTTCACTATAAATACTTTTACCCTTTTTTTCTGCTTTTGAATCTGACTCAATTATTTCAACATCTTTTCCTTCTTCAAAAAATGTCTTGGCAAATTCAAGAAAAACTTTGCCTTTTTTGGAACGCTCGTTTATTTTTATAGTTAAAGTAGTCATATCCTAATAATTTTGGAATTACAAATATACAAAAATCAAACAAATTTTTTATTAAAAATATATTTATAAAACTAACATTATTTTATCTTTGTTAAAATTAAATCGATTTATGAAAATAAAACAAATACTCACCATCCTAGAACAAATGGCACCTCTGGCTTATGCCGAAGATTTTGATAATGTTGGTTTATTGGTTGGAAATCAAAATGATATAGCAACGGGTGTTTTGGTTTGTCATGATGCTTTAGAAATTGTAATCGATGAAGCTATTTCTAAGAACTGTAATTTAGTGGTTTGTTTTCACCCCATTATTTTTAATGGGTTAAAAAAAATTATAGGTAAAGACTATGTCGAACGTGTTGTTTTAAAAGCAATCAAAAACGACATTGCTATTTATGCCGTTCATACCGCTTTGGACAATCATAGTAACGGTGTAAATAAGATTTTTTGTGATGCTTTAGGTTTGAAAAACACTAAAATCTTAGTCCAAAAACAAAACTTTATTCAAAAATTGGTAACTTATACTATTCCTGAAAATGTAGAAAAAGTTCGAAATGGTTTGTTTGATGCTGGGGCAGGAAACATTGGAAACTATGAAGATTGTAGTTTTACATCTCAGGGAATTGGCACTTATATGGGAAATGAAAATAGTAATCCAGAAATTGGTGAACGTTTTGAATTTGTTGAAGCTAAAGAAATTAAAATAGAAGTTACATTTGAAAAGCATCTTCAAAGAAAAATCTTGCAATCACTTTTTTCAAATCATTTTTATGAAGAGGTAGCTTATGAAATTTATGATTTGCAAAATTCACATCAAAATATTGGTTTAGGAATGACCGGAGAACTTGAAAAGCCTATGTCAGAAATTGAATTTTTAAACTTTGTGAAAGAAAAAATGCAATGTGGAGTAATCCGTCATTCACAATTGTTAGGAAAATCAATTACAAAAATAGCAGTGTTAGCCGGTTCGGGAAGTTTTGCAATAAAAAACGCAATTCAAGCAAATGTTGATGTTTTTTTAACTTCCGATTTAAAATATCATAATTTTTATGAGTCTGAAAATCAGATGGTTTTAGTTGACATTGGACACTTTGAAAGTGAAAGATATACAAAAAATTATATTGTTGATTTTCTTAAAGAAAAAATTACTAATTTTGCACCTGATTTGTCGCAAGACAGAATTATTTTATCCGAAGAAAATACAAATCCAGTTAAGTACTTATAAAATATGGCTACTACAAAAGAATTGAGCGTTGAAGAAAAGTTAAGAGCGCTTTACGATTTACAAATTATCGATACAAGAATTGACGAAATTAGAAATGTTAGAGGCGAATTGCCATTAGAGGTTGAAGATTTGGAAGACGAAGTAGCTGGTTTAACTACTCGATTAGAAAAATTGCAAAACGATTTAGTTTCTATTGAAGACAATATTAAAGCTAAAAAGAATGCTATTGAAAATCATCAAAGTGCAATCAAAAAATATGCTGAGCAACAAAAAGAAGTTCGAAACAATAGAGAATTTAATGCTCTAACCAAAGAAGTCGAGTTTCAAGAGCTAGAAATTCAATTAGCAGAAAAGCAAATTAAAGAATTAAAAGCATCAATTGAACATAAAAAAGAAGTAGTTTCAAATTCTAAAGATAATTTAGAGCAAAAAACCACTCACTTAAAACACAAAAAAGCAGAGCTAGAAGATATAATGGCTGAAACTCAAAAAGAGGAAGCCTTTTTAACAAAAAAATCTGAAGAATATGAAGGACAAATAGAACCAAGATTGTTGGCTGCCTACAAAAGAATTCGTACTAGTGTAAGAAACGGTTTAGCCGTTGTATCCATTGAGCGAGGAGCCTCTGCAGGATCTTTTTTTACCATTCCACCTCAAACTCAAGTTGAAATTGCTTCTAGAAAAAAAATTATTACCGATGAGCATTCTGGAAGAATATTAGTTGATGCTTCTTTGGCAAATGAAGAAAAAGAAAAAATGGAAAAAATATTTGTAAAAATGTAATATTTTGAATCCCGATTTAATTCGGGATTTTTTTATGCAAAAAATTAAACAATTTATTATCCTTAAATCAGTTGGAGCATACATCAACATACTCAGTTATGTACTTCCAAAGAAATCTTTCATGCTTGCTTATAAACTTTTTAGCGA
>Ga0316611_1000365_pt1 | contig 16208 bp, 18 predicted proteins | sample MIS2016202_MG_FD_207675 | JGI IMG/M metagenome (GOLD analysis project Ga0316611, IMG submission 207675) | Microbial mat bacterial communities from Middle Island sinkhole, Lake Huron, Michigan, United States - MIS.2016.202 | ecosystem: Environmental > Aquatic > Freshwater > Lake > Sediment... | reverse complement strand
AAACTTACGAAAAATCACTATATAGTTATTTGAGAAGAAACGTAAAAAAATAAAATATGACAAAATAATTTAAGGTTTAGGGTATAAGTAAAAAACGCGTAAAATATTTTAAAAAAACCTACGCAACAAGAAACAGACTAATTGGAACTCAAAGCATTCGAACGAGTGAAATATAGAATAGAGTTGCTAAAATATCTACTTTTTACAGCAAAGGAATTAAACAAAGACGAAAATAATGGCAAAATACAAGCTTTATTTGGTACGAACGGATGAATTGAAAAGGAACTAAAGGAAAGAAATAACTGCGACAAAAAGCAACCATTATTTAGCTATGTTTTAGATTAATTGATTTTGAAAGAGAAATGTTTGTCTTAATGAAAATTATAATCTTTGAAGTAAATTGTATGCTATTGATTAAAAATTAAAAAGCCTCCACATTTCTGTAAAGGCTTTTGTTTAAAGATGTGGTCCCACCTGGGCTCGAACCAGGGACCACCTGATTATGAGTCAGGTGCTCTAACCAACTGAGCTATAGGACCGTTTTTTCTTTCTAAAAAAATATTTAATTTTAATTATTAATATATTCCTTTTTTAAGGGTGCAAATATATAGTTTTTGATTTAAATAAAAAAAAATATTTTTAAAAAATAATTATACTTTCATTATTTCTTGCTCTTTTTTCGTAAAACTTTCTTCAATTTTTTTTATAAAATTATCTGTGAGTTTCTGTATTTTTTCTTCTGCATTTTTAATTAGATCTTCTGCGACACCCTCTAATTTTTTTAATTCTTTGTTTGCTTCTTGTCTATGATTACGTACACCCACTTTAGCGTTTTCTGATTCGCCTTTAGCTTGTTTTGCTAAATCACGTCTTCGTTCTTCGGTTAAGGGTGGAATATTTATAATAATATTTTCACCGTTATTATTTGGTGCAAAACCTAAATTCGCATTTATAATTGCTCTTTCAATATCTCCAATGATTCCTCTATCGAATGGTTGTATATTCAATGTCATAGCATCTGGAATAGTTATATTTGAAACTTGACTAAGCGGAGTTAAAGCGCCATAATATTCTATTTTAACATCCTGAAGCATAGCAGGAGATGGCCTTCCAGCTCTGATTTTTGTAAATGCAATTTCCAAGTGGTGTATTGAGTTTTGCATATCTTCTTTTGTTGATTCTATAATAAACTCTATTTCTTCCATAAATTAAGTTTTTAATACCGTTTAATAATTTTATTTTTTAATTATTATTTAAATTTACTTAATACTTTTTATAAATTTTAATTCTTATTTATTAAATTCTAACTAAAGTACCAACATTCTCTCCTTCTACTATTCTTTTTAGATTACCTTTTTTATTCATATCAAAAACAATTATGGGTAATTTATTTTCTTGGCTTAGTGTAAATGCAGTCATATCCATTACTTTTAAACCTTTTTCATATACTTCTTCAAATGAAATACTATTAAATTTAATTGCATCAGAATGTTTTTCAGGATCTAAATTATAAATTCCATCAACACGAGTTCCTTTTAAAATAACATCGGCATTTATTTCTATGGCTCTAAGGGTAGCCGCTGTATCTGTTGTAAAATATGGATTTCCTGTACCAGCTCCAAAAATTACTACCCTACCTTTTTCTAAATGTCTTACTGCTCGTCTTTTGATGAATGGTTCTGCAATTTGTTCCATTTTAATTGCGGTTTGTAATCGTGTATTAATTCCTTCACTTTCCAATGCTCCTTGAAGTGCCATACTGTTTATAACTGTTGCTAACATTCCCATATAGTCTCCCTGAACGCGGTCTATTCCACTTGTTGCTCCTGACATTCCTCTAAATATATTTCCACCACCAATTACAATTGCTATTTCTATACCTAAGTCTTTAATTTCTTTAATTTCTTTTGCATACTCTTTTAAAATAATGGAATCAATTCCAAATTGTTTATCGCCCATTAGTGCCTCACCACTTAATTTTAATAAAATCCTTTTGTATTTCATTTTGTTTAAATTTTCCATCTATTATATTTTAAATAAAATCATAGAATTTAATTTTTTTAAATTATATTTTTATTTAAAATAAGTAGGCAAATATATAATTTTTTTTCAAAAAAAAAAGTTGAGAAACTCTCAACTTAATTCATATTGTCATTTTTTTCAAAATTATACTTTTTCTACCTGCATAAAATTTAATTCTAATGGTGTTTTTCTTCCAAAAATTAAAACCATAACTTCTAATTTTCTTTTTTCTTCATTTATTTTTTCTACAGTACCATTAAAACCATTGAAAGGTCCATCAATAACTTTTATCGTTTCATTAATGATGAATGGAATATTTATTTTGTTGTCTTCTTCAGAAAGTTCATCCATTTTTCCAAGCATTCTATTTACTTCTGCTTTTCTCATTGGTAAAGGATCTCCGCCTTTTGTTGCACTTAGAAAACTAATAACTCCTGGTAGATTTTTAATAGCATGAGGAATTTCTCCAATTAAGTTTGCTTCAAGCATAACATATCCAGGATAAAATACTTTCTCTTTTTGGTATTTTTTACCATTTCTTAATTGTATTACTTTTTCAACAGGAACGACTACTTGGCCTACTTGTGATTGCATACCTAAACGAATGATTTCATTCTCAATATACATCTTTACTTTATTTTCCTGACCACTTACAGTTTTTACTACATACCACTTTAAATCGCTCATCATATAGTTTTATTTCAAGCTTATTAAAAACTTATAAATGTTTAGTATAGAAAAATTAAAAAATCTATCGACTGCTAATAGAAAAATTGCTAAAATAATTGTAGCTATAGCTACTACAGTAGTTGATTGTTGTAAGTCATTCCATTTTGGAAATTCAACTTTATAACGGAATTCGTTATAACAATCTTTTATATAATTTATTGTGTTATTCATTTTTTTATACTTGCACGGGCGCAAGGACTCGAACCCTGATCAACGGTGTTGGAGACCGGTATCCTACCATTGGACGACGCCCGTATGTTAAGTAAGGTGTTGCACTAAATTAATGATGCAACACCTTTCTAAACAATTATTTTAATTAAATTAAATTAATCTAAAATTTCAGTTACTTGACCAGCACCTACTGTTCTACCTCCTTCTCTCATTGCAAATCTTAAACCTACATTCATTGCAATTGGTTGAATTAATTCAACAGTAATAGTTAAGTTATCTCCTGGCATTACCATTTCTACTCCATCTGGTAAGAAAATCTCTCCAGTTACATCGGTTGTTCTCACATAAAATTGTGGACGATATTTGTTATGGAATGGAGTATGACGACCACCTTCTTCTTTACTTAAGATATACACCTCAGCTTTGAATTTTTTATGTGGAGTTACTGAATCTTTTTTAGCGATTACCATTCCTCTACGAATCGCTTCTTTTTCAATTCCTCTTAACAATAATCCTACATTATCACCAGCCTCACCTCTGTCTAATATTTTTCTAAACATTTCAACACCTGTAATAGTAGAAGTTAATTTTTCATCACCCATACCTACTATATCTACTGGATCACCTGTGTTAATAACACCCGCTTCAATTCTTCCTGTAGCAACAGTTCCTCTACCAGTAATAGAAAATACATCTTCTACTGGCATTAAGAATGTTTTATCAACATCTCTTTTCGGTAAATCAATCCAAGTATCTACAGCGTCCATTAATTCTTTTACAGTATCTACCCATTTAGCTTCACCATTCAATGCACCTAATGCAGATCCTTTGATTACTGGAGAATTATCACCATCAAAATCGTAGAAAGTTAATAAATCTCTTACTTCCATTTCTACTAATTCTAATAATTCTTCATCATCGACCATATCTACTTTATTTAAGAAAGCTACGATTTTTGGTACATTTACCTGACGGCACAATAAGATATGCTCTCTAGTTTGAGGCATTGGTCCATCAGTTGCAGCAACTACGATGATAGCACCGTCCATTTGAGCAGCACCAGTAACCATGTTTTTTACATAATCCGCGTGACCAGGACAATCAACATGAGCATAATGTCTTGCAGCTGTTTCATATTCTATATGAGCTGTATTAATGGTAATACCTCTTTCTTTTTCTTCTGGAGCAGAATCAATTGAAGCAAAATCTCTTGCTTCGCCTAATCCCATATCTGACAATACTTTTGATATTGCAGCAGTAAGGGTTGTTTTACCATGGTCTACGTGACCAATAGTACCAATGTTAAGGTGTGGTTTGTTACGGTTAAAGGTTTCCTTTGCCATGATTTATTTATTTCTAAAAGTTATACTTAAAATTCAAAATTATTAAACACAAATAAGTTAACACAAAATGTCAACTTTTTTTTATTTTCAGAGCCAATGACGGGAATTGAACCCGTGACCTCTTCCTTACCAAGGAAGCACTCTACCCCTGAGCTACATCGGCGATGCGTTTACAGGTTATTTTGTTTGTTTTAGGTTATTTTGTTTGTTTTTATTTTAACCAAAAACTTTAAAATCAAAAAACCAAAAACTTTTTTTGAGCGGGAGACGAGGGTCGAACTCGCGACATTCAGCTTGGAAGGCTGACGCTCTACCAACTGAGCTACTCCCGCATAATTTGCTTTATCAAAAAAATGTTTGCAATATTAAGCACATTTTTTGAATTACAAAATATTTTAAAAGAAAATTTTCATATAATTCTATAAAATTAGTGGGGAGAGCAGGATTCGAACCTACGAAGCTATTGCAACTGAGTTACAGTCAGTCCCCTTTGGCCGCTCAGGAATCTCCCCAAAAAAATATTAGAGCCGCTAGAGGGACTCGAACCCACGACCTGCTGATTACAAATCAGCTGCTCTAGCCAGCTGAGCTACAGCGGCGAAATTTTCTTTTTATTTCAATGAACAATCCAATAATTATTTCGATTATTGGATTGCAAATTTATGAAGATTTTTTAATCCTGCAAATATTTTTTTATAAAAATTTAATATTTACGCAGACATTTTTTCTTTTCGTTTGATAATCAGTTTTTTAAGAGTATCAATAGATAAGTCAATGCCTTCTTCAAATGATTGTCCTGTCTTTTTTACTATGATATCATCTCCTGGTATTTCTAATATAATTTCAGTAGTTTTATTGTTCTTTTCAGATGTGTTTTCTAATTTCAAAAAAACTTTTACGCCTACTATTTTGTCGTAAATTAATTCTAATTTTTGAAATTTTCTTTCAACATAATCATTTAAACTTGTTTCTGCATTGAAGTTTACTGCTTGAATTTGCACTTTCATATTAATTACAATTTATTTTGCCCACGTGAATGAGCTTGGTTAAACACTTTTTTTAAATTCTCTATATTTTGATGTGTATATACTTGTGTGGCTGCAAGATTTGCATGTCCTAATAATTCTTTTACTGAATTTAATTCTGCTTCATTATTTAATAAATGGGTAGCAAATGTATGTCTTAATACATGTGGACTTCGTTTTGATTTTGTACTTACTCTGCTTAAATTTTGATTTACTATATTATATATTGTTTTTTCTGAAATTTTTTCTGATGAATTTGTGATAAATAAATATTCAGAAAAATTATTTTTTTTTCTTGATTTTATAGTTGTATATTCTTTAATTAATTTAATTAAATTATCACTTATAGGTATTATTCTTTCTTTGTTTCTTTTTCCAAATACTTTTATGGTTTTTTGAGAAAATGAAATGTTTTTTTCTAAAAGTGAAATAAGTTCGATTCTACGAATGCCTGTTTGATAAAATATTTCTATTATCAATTGGTTTCTTTTAGATGTGAAATTTTCTTGATTTAAGTTTTCTAAATCAGTTAAGTCGTTCATTTCTTTTTCGGAAAATGGCAAAATAATTTGTTTCTTAATTTTTAACGATTCTAATTGATGTGAGGGGTTTTTGTCTAGATGTTGTGTTTTACATAAAAATTTATAAAATGATTTTATTGTTGATATTTTTCTATTTATAGATTTTTCGGATAGTTTTTTTTCTGACAATGAATATATAAAATTACGTAAAATTTTTGAATCTATTTTTAATAAAATATCATGAGATTCCGTACTCACAACAAACGAAGTTAAATCTTCTAAATCCTTTCTATATCCGATAATTGTATTATCAGAAAACTTTTTTTCAAGAGATAAATAGGTTAGAAATTTTTCTTTTAGCATATGAAAAAACCTTTAGTTCAAATTTACAATTTAAATTTGAATTAAAGGTATTAATATTGTGAAAATTTTGTTAATCTTCGTCTTTGCTTTGCAATCTTTGTTTGTAAGATGCTTTAATGTTTTGCTGACGTAATGTAATGGAAGGTTTTATAAACTGTGATCTTCTTCTTAATTCTCTTACAACTCCAGTTTTATCAAATTTTCTTTTGTATTTTTTTAATGCTCTATCGATAGATTCACCATCTTTTACAGGTATAATTAACATATAATTTCTTTATTTTTGAGTTTGCAAATATAATTACTTTTTTTATATCTACAAATTATTGAACTTTTTTATTTTAAAATATTTTTGAGTATCAATATTTTTTTGAAGTTGAAAAATTATATTAAAAAATAGAATTTAAATTGTTTAAGTTTATTTTTTTAAAAAAAATGAATTAATTTAGCATTAAATTCTTATCAAATGAAACTATTTATACACTTTCTCTTTCTTATTAGTATTCTTTTTATTTTTACTTCTTGTCATAAAAATTCCAATCAAGTATCTGATGTTTATTTTGAAAGCAATGAAGAGGGTATTAAGACAGGTGGGATAAAAGTAATTCCTATAAAAACACCCAAAGGCACTTTTAAGGTTTGGACAAAAACAATTGGAAATAATCCTACAGTAAAAGTATTATTATTAAATGGAGGGCCAGGTTGTACGTACGAATATTTTGAGTGTTTCGAAAGTTTTTTGCCTAAAGAAGGAATTGAATTTATATATTACGATCAATTAGCTTGCGGAAACTCTGAAAATCCTAAAGATACTACTTTATATAATTTGGATAGATATGTAGATGAAGTAGAACAAGTGCGTAAGGCATTACATTTAGATGAAAATAATTTTTATCTCTTGGGTCATTCGTGGGGTGGGATCTTAGCGATGCAATATGCACTAAAATATCAATCTAAAATGAAAGCTTTGATTGTATCTAATATGATGGCAAGTTGCCCTAAATATGGTAAATATGCAGATGAAGTTCTTTCAAAGCAAATGCCTAAATCGGTATTGGATTCTATAAGATTTTTAGAGAAAAATAATGATTTTGGCAATCCAAAATACATGCAGTTGTTAACAAAATATTATTATAAAAAACATATCTGTAGGTTGCCTGAATATCCTGAACCTGTGAATCGTTCGTTTTCTAAATTAAATACCGAATTATATACTATAATGCAGGGGCCTAGTGAATTTGGGATTTCTGGAAAATTAACCAATTGGGATGTTAGTAATAGTTTGAAAAATATTACAATTCCTACATTGGTAATCAGGGCTACTTACGATACAATGGATCCTAAATATATGGAATGGATGAGTAATGAATTTCCAAATGGTGAATTTTTATTGTGTAAAAAGGGAAGCCACATGTGTATGTATGATGATCAAAAAACGTATTTTGAAGGTTTGTTACGATTTTTAAAGAAATAATTTACTTCATAAAAGTTGAATTGTTTTGAATAAAATTTTTAAAATAGTAACTTAGTTTTGAAATTAATTATTACATATTAAAGTATAATTTATATCTTCGTAACGTATAACCACAGAAAACCAAAAACTTGAGTCAAATTTTAGTAATTATTCAAGATTACAGAAGTTTAAATGTAATTGAAATACAGGAGGTTGAATCTGCTCTTATAGCTAAATTAAAGCTTAATAAAACATTTTCATTTCAAAAAGGAGAGGAAGATAAATATATTTTTAAACAAATAAATTATTCTAAAAATCATCTTCAAGCATTGATAAAGGTAAAAGTGAATAAAGATTCAAAAAATTATTCTATATTCACTCAATTTCAAATAGAAAATCATAATCCATATTCATATTTAAGGCAATTAGAGAAAAGAATAGCTAAGATTTTAGACGAGGAAAAAGTGAATACACATGTGCATTCCTTGGTTCGAAAGGGGAAAAATCAATTAGCTAAAAAATTTGGAGAAGAAGCAGTGGAATTAGTTATTGAAGCTGGGAAAAAAGAAGATGAAAAATTTATTGATGAAGCGGCTGATGTGTTTTATTATTATTTAATTTTACTACACGACAGAGGTATGCAATTGGAAGATATTTTACTTCAATTGAAAACACAAAACAGGAAAAATTAGAAGATAGTTTATTTACAACCACAATTTGAGCCACAATTTTTGTCGTCTTTTTTACTTGTAAATGTATCTTTTGCTAAATTTATAATATACCATACTGCAAATACTAAAATGACAACGATACATATATATTGAATGTAAATATTCATATTTTTTATTTTAATAAATTATAAGCACTAAACGCTTAAATAGGCAATTCCAGTCATAAAAACTAATTGAAATAGTGCCCATTTCCAACTGTTGGTTTCTCGTTTTACAATGGCAATTGTACTGGCACATTGCATGGCAAAAGCATAAAATAATAATAGTGAAACTCCTGAAGCTAAATTATAAACTGGTTTTAATGTTTCAGGATTTTGTTCTTTTCTCATTTTATCGACTAATTTAGGAGAATTTTCATCATCAGAATCTATGCTGTAAATAGTAGCCATTGTAGGCACAAAAACTTCACGTGCTGCAAATGAAGATAAAATTCCTATGCCCATTTTCCAATCGTAACCTAAGGGTTTGATTGCTGGTTCAATGCTTTTTCCTATAATTCCTAAATAAGAATCTTCTAACTTTGTTCCTGTCCATACTGTGTTGTTCTCCCAATTAGCTTCTGTTTTCGGGCCAAATGTTCCTAATGCCCATAATAGAACACTGATAGCTAAAATTATTTTGCCTGCACCTAATACAAAATCTTTGGTTTTATTGAAAACGCCAAGTGCTATGTTTGAAAATAAAGGAATTTTATAAATAGGCATATCCAAAATTAAATAACTTTTATATTGAGATTTAATAAAAAATTTCAATATAAAGGAAGAAAAGATAGCCATTAAAAAACCTAAAATATATAAACCCATTAATGCAATTCCTTGATAATTTAAAAGCCACCAATCTCCTTTAGGTATTACAATAGAAATGATAAGAGCGTAAACTGGAAGTCTTGCAGAACAAGTCATAAAGGGTGTAACTAAAATAGTAAGCAAGCGTTCTTTTGCATTTTCAATAGAACGAGCGGACATTACTGCAGGTATAGCACACGCAACACCTGAAATTAAAGGAACTACACTTTTTCCACTTAGACCAAATGGTTTCAGCCATCTGTCCATCAAATAAACAACTCTGCTCATATATCCAATTTCTTCCAATAAAATTAAAAATGTGAATAGTATGGCAATTTGAGGAATAAAAATAATTACACCGCCAATTCCGGGTATTAATCCATCGGCTAATAAACTTTGTATCGGGCCTTCGGGAATAGTGTTTTTTAGAAAATTACTTGCATAACTAAAACCACTTTCTATCAATTCCATCGGATATTGGGCAACATAAAATAAGGCTTGAAATATGATAAATAATAAACCAAAGAATAGTATATATCCAAAAAAATTATGCGTTAATATTGAATCTATTTTATTGGTAATTCCTTTGTTTATTAACTTTTCTTGATTTGAAACATTTTGAATTACATTTTGTAAAAAACTATATCTGCGTAAGGTTTCTAAAGTTTGTAGACGCTTAGGAATAATTTTGTTTGAAGTTTTACAATGTGTAATTTCTGGGTAGAATGTTACACTTTGTTTTTGTGCTAAAAGTAACCATATTTTATACTCACTTAGGTTTCGATAAATATGTTTCATACTTTCTATTTTACTTTGGTATTCTTTTGGAATTTCAAAATAATGATTAGGCTTTTTATATGAAATTTTTTCAATAGCAGCTTTTAATTCTGCAATACCCATTTTAGTTCTGGCATTGGTGAAAACTACCTCGTTTTCCAATTCTAACACTGCTTTTTTAGTGTCGAATTTTATGCCTTTTCTTTCCGCTTCGTCCATCATATTGATTACTAAAAGTGTGGGAAATCCTAATTCTTTTATTTGTTGAAATAACAATAAACTGCGTCTTAAATGTAATGCGTCTGCTACTACAATCACTTTATCAGGGAAATTAGGATGTTCTTCATTCAATAGTGTTTCAAAAACTATTTCTTCATCTACTGAATTGGGGAAAAGACTATAAACACCAGGTAAATCTATTAATTCATAGGCATTGTTGTTGTATTTAAAAAATCCAGATTTGAATTCTACAGTAATTCCAGGATAGTTTCCTGTTTTTTGATTTAATCCGGTAAGAATATTAAACAAGGAAGATTTTCCTACATTAGGATTACCTATTAAAGCAATTTTTTCAAATTTTTTTATATTCATCTTTTCACTAAAATGCAGTCGGCTTCATTTTTTCTTAATGCAATTTTTGCATTGTTATCTCCAAATTCTACTATAATTGGCCCATTGAAAGGAACCCTAGATTTTATACAAATAGTTGTATTTTCTATTATTCCTAATTCAATAATCTTCAAAGGATATTCTTCGTTAGAAAACCCAATAACGATTGCTTTTTCGTTTTTTTTAAGTTGTGATAAATGTAATGGTTTTGGCAATGAAATAATTTTAAGCAAATATAATTATTTAAAATAAATCTAAATAAGAATGTAATATGAATTTTTTCATTTTTCAATATTTCAAAATTCTAAGTTACTCAAAATTTTAATATATAAATCAATTCCGTTTCTAATTTCTTCTAAATAAATAAACTCATCTGGTGTATGGGAACGGGCGGAATCTCCTGGCCCGATTTTTATAGTTTCAAAATCCATCACACTTTGGTCGGAAAGGGTAGGAGAGCCATAGGTTGATAATCCTAATTGTTTTCCTTTTAATACAATAGCATGATCTGGACTAATTCTGGAAGAATTTAAATGATAAGAGCGAGGTGTAATTTTTCCTTTTATTTGTTGTGTAATGAAATCAATAACTTCTACATTAGAATATAATTCATTGGTACGAATATCCACTACATATCTACAAACATCTGGGATAACATTATGCTGCTTTCCTGCCTCTATTTGGGTTACAGTCATTTTTGTAGGGCCTAATAAATCTGAAATTTTATCAAATTGATAGGTTCTAAACCAATTTAAGTCATCAAAGGCTTCATAAATTGCATTTACTCCTTCATTTCTAGCTGCATGTCCTGTTTTGCCATGCGTTTCACAATCTAAAACGATCAATCCTTTTTCGGCAATTGCCATTTGCATCTGGGTGGGTTCACCTACTATTCCCAATTCTATTTTTCCCAATTCTGGTAAAATACTTTTAATGCCATTTACACCACTAATTTCTTCTTCAGCCGTTATGGCAATTATAAGATTATAGGGTAATTTTTTATCATAAAAATAGCAAAATGTAGCTAATAAACTTACCACTGAAGCGCCTGCATCATTAGAGCCTAATCCGATTAATTTATCGCCTTCTATTGTTGCGCCAAAAGGGTCATAAATCCAGTTTCCAGGCTTTACAGTATCGTGATGAGAATTTAATAAAATTGTCTTTTTATCTTCAGAATACTGTTTGTTAAAAGCAAAAATATTGTTTAATTTTCGTGTGTAATGTATATTATTTGAATTAAAAAATTGTTCAATAATTGTTGCCGTGTCATCTTCTTCCTTAGAAAATGAGGGTGTTTTTATTAATTGAATTAATAATTCAATTGCTTGGTTTTTTAGCTCATCTATCATAGTTCCAATACCGTTTTTATTTCATTATTTATATTTTCAGGGTGTTCCAAAACAACTTTTTTTACACCTTTTTTCAAAACTCGAAAGGCATTGTCTAATTTGGGTATCATTCCATCGAAAATTATTTTTTGCTCCAATAATTCTTGATAATACTCATATTTTATGTTTTGTAGAATTGATTTTTCATCATTAACATCTAACAAAACGCCTTGCCTTTCAAAGCAATAATGCAATTCAGTTTCAAATTTTCTACTTAATGCAATGGCTAATTTTGCTGCAATAGTATCTGCATTGGTATTGAATAAATTTCCATTTCCATCGTGCGTAATGGCTGAAAATATGGGTGTGTAATTATTTGATACTAATAGTTTTATAAATTTTTGATTGATGCTTTTCTTTTTTATATCTCCCACATATCCAAAATCTATTTCAGTAATGGGTCTTTTTACCGATATAATTGCATTTCCATCTGCTCCTGAAAGCCCTATTGCATTACAATTATTTTTTTGTAGTTGTGCAACGATATTTTTATTGATAAGTCCTGCGTAAAATTGTACCGCAACTTGTAAGGTTTCAAAATCTGTTATACGTCTTCCATTAATCATTTGGGTGGGAATTCCCAATTTTTCCAATTGAATATTTACCATTCTACCGCCTCCATGTACTAAAATCTTAGCTTCTTTTATTTTTGAAAATTCGTATAAAAAATTCTTTAATGCTGATGTATCATCAATTATTCCTCCTCCAATTTTAAATATCTTTAAATTTTTCTTCATTTTGCAAAGATATTTATTTTTATTTTTAATAATAATTCGTACTTTAAGAATTAGGTTATGAAAACTTTAGTTTTTTTTATTGAATCATTGACGTTTCAAGCTCATTTTTTTTGATTACTTTTAACAAAATTTTTATACTTTAAATATGAAAAATATTCCCATTGAAGGTTTTTCCAAATTATCAAAACAAGAAAAAATAGAATGGTTAGTAAACCAATATATGAAAGGGGATTCCTTGGCAATAGAAACCATAAAACAATATTGGAATACAGATGAAAAATTACAACAATTACATGATGAGTTTTCTGAAAATACCATTTCCAACTTTTATATGCCTTTTGGAATTGCACCAAATTTCCTTATCGACGGCGAATTAATAGCCTTACCCATGGCTATTGAAGAAAGCTCTGTAGTAGCGGCTGCTTCAAAATCTGCTAAATTTTGGCTTACTCGTGGCGGTTTTAAAACTACCATTATTTCCACCACCAAATTAGGGCATACACACTTTATTTTTAAAGGAAATAAAGAAAAATTAATAGCTTGGTTTTCAAATTATTTAAAACAAAAATTGTATGAAGATACTGAAGAAATTACCAAAAATATGCGTGAACGTGGGGGGGGCATTTTAAATATTGAACTGATAGATAAAACCGAACATTTGGAACATTATTTCCAACTAAAAGCCTCTTTTGATACAGTAGATTCTATGGGTGCGAATTTTATCAACTCTAATTTAGAACAATTTGCCAAGACTTTATCATCTGAAATGCAACTTTCTTCAGAATTTTCAGAAAATGAAAAACAATCATTACAAATTATCATGTCGATATTATCCAATTATACACCAGATTGTATGGTTCGGGCGGAAGTTTCTTGTGCAATATCAGAATTGAATGAAGACAAAGGAATTTCAGCGGAAGAATTTGCCTGGAAAATACAACAGGCTGTAAATATTGCAGAAATAGAACCCTATCGGGCAACCACACACAACAAAGGCATTATGAATGGAATAGATGCAGTGGTTATTGCAACTGGAAATGATTTCAGAGCCACAGAAGCATGTGCACATGCCTATGCGGCAAGAAGCGGAAAATATAGCAGTTTAACGCATTGTTCATTAGAAAATAATATCTTTAGATTTTGGATAGATTTACCTATTTCATTAGGAGTTGTAGGAGGTTTAACACAGTTGCATCCCTTGGTAAAAATGGCGTTACAGATGTTAGGCAATCCTAATGCAACTGATTTGATGCGTATTTGTGCCGTCTCTGGTTTGGCACAAAATTTTGCTGCCGTACGAAGTTTGGTTACAACGGGTATTCAAAAAGGGCATATGAAAATGCATTTGTTTAATATTTTAAATCAAATTGAAGCAACTGAGGATGAAAAAAAATATTTTGTAGTTTTTTTTAAAGACAAAACAGTAAGTCATCATACAGTAATAGAAGAATTTTGTAGATTAAGAGGAATAAATTCATTAGATGAAATGAAATAATTATAACCCGTAGTGCATTATCATAAAAAAATAATTAGGAAGTGTAAATGTTTGTTTTTCAATTTCTTTTGTCTTGAAACAAAAGAAACAAAAATTCAAGGCTGGAACTATTTGTCTACAAATTATAAATTTTTTCTAAACGATTCAAACTCGCTTCGCTCAAACAGTGAATCGTTCTTAACGAAAAAAATTATAATTTGCTTAACGCCAAATAGTTCTATGCCATAGCTTCATCATAGCAGATAATGCACTACGGATAATTATAATACATTTCAATACAAAAATCTATAAAATGAAAACTAAAAAAACAGAAAATTCAATAGAAGAAAGAAATAAAAAATTAGAAACAATACGAAAATTTGCAAAGCTCTTAGATTCACAATTTAAAATAAAAGGTTTTGAATTTGGCATAGATCCTTTATTAAGTTTCATTCCTGTTTTGGGTTCGTTTTCTGGTTTCATTACAGGGTTTATTCTTATTTTTATGGCAAGACATAAAGGGGCAAGAGGCTTAGTTTTAATGAAAATGATCGGGAATATTTGTTTGGATTTTCTTGTAGGTTTAATTCCTGTGATTGGAAATTTCGGTGATTTTATTTTGAAATCAAATGAAAAAAATCTCAAACTGTTAGAGGAACATTTTTTAGAAGATAAGCACAACGGAAGTGGCTGGTATATTATAGTTTCATTTATTGCATTAGCAGGTGTTTTTATATACGGAATATTATATTTTTTGAATTATGTAATAAAAATTTTTGTTGATTTTTTTATCACTTTATTTTAAATTTAAATAAATCCATAATTTAGTAACAGCATGGAAAGAATTATTTTAGGTATAGACCCCGGAACTATAATTATGGGATTTGGTTTGATAACTATTGAAAAAAAAACTCCCAAATTGCTTGCAATAGATGAATTGATTTTAAAAAAATACAGTTCACATGAACTGAAATTAAAAAAAATATTTGAAACCACACTCAGGTTGATTGATGAATACCATCCAGATGAGGTAGCTATTGAAGCACCTTTTTTTGGAAAAAATGTACAATCTATGTTAAAATTGGGTCGAGCACAAGGCGTTGCAATGGCCGCAGTGCTGTATCGTAACATACCCATTACAGAATATTCTCCTAGAAAAATTAAAATGTCTATTACAGGAAACGGAAATGCTTCTAAAGAACAAGTGGCCGCTATGATGTTGAATTTATTAAAATTAAAAGAATTTCCTACACAATATTTAGACGCTTCTGATGGCTTAGCTGCGGCAATGTGTCATTATTTTAATTCTTCGAATGTGGTAAGTGAAAAATCATATTCAGGATGGGAAAGTTTTGTAAAAAACAATCCAAATAGAGTGAAATGATTTTAATTTTCTTGCATTTTCAATATTTCTACTATCATTTTTCCTCATTAAAATATATTTTATAAAACTTCATTTTTTTTTCTTCATCATAACCCAATTCTATATTATCAGAGGCAGTTTCAGGGTCGTTTATATCAATTTTTATACTGATGTTTGTATCTAATTTTATTTCTGATTTTATTTTTTTTCTTTCTTTATTCAAAACTAAAGTGGAAACTTCAAATGTATTTCTTACCAATATTTCTCTTTCTTGCTCAAATGTTGTTTTATATTGTTTGAATTTTTCTTGTACTTCTTCATCAATAATAATTTCTTGAACAAAATCGTTAAAATTAAAATCTTCATTGTCTGTAAGATACGACACAGTTTGTGCTAAAAATTCTGCTTGTTCTTTTTTTCCAGATTCTTCTAAAATTATTTCTTCTGAAAATTCCTTGCATAAATCAATATACATTTGTGTATGCCTATTTTTGTCCTCTGCATAACGTATATTCAAGAAATGTTTAAACCAATATTGCGCATCGTAATTATTGTTATCTATCGAAAAAACTATCGATCCTTCTTCATCTTTGGTGTTTAGAATTAGGCAACCTTTATCTATTTTTTTTGTGCTAATTCCTTTTTGAACCAAAACATCTAAATCATTTGCATCATTATTAAATATCTGAAAATAAGGTAATTTGCTTTCAATTTTAA
>Ga0316611_1000364_pt1 | contig 16248 bp, 12 predicted proteins | sample MIS2016202_MG_FD_207675 | JGI IMG/M metagenome (GOLD analysis project Ga0316611, IMG submission 207675) | Microbial mat bacterial communities from Middle Island sinkhole, Lake Huron, Michigan, United States - MIS.2016.202 | ecosystem: Environmental > Aquatic > Freshwater > Lake > Sediment... | reverse complement strand
AGATACCTCAGAATTTTTTCAAGAAACCGCAGCCCGCCTTCGGATTCCGTGATTTCCCGCATCAGTGCGAATATGCCGGGCAGCTTCCGGACAATATCCGGATCGGAAATATGTTTAAACAGCAGCAGCACGACACGGCAAAGCACCATGCCCCTGATTTCATCGTCGGAATACTGAGTCAGATCACGGAGAATAAACCCGAAATCAGGGATATACTCTGCCAGTTTTTCCGAATGCTTTGAAAAAAGCGCGGAAAACTTTGTTCCGTACTGCCATTTTCTCTGACCGTGATACAGAACCATCGGAATAATGACCGGCAGCGATGTTTCCGTTTTCTGTTTCAGAACAAGACGCCAGATTTTAAGCATATATTCCAGTAATTGAAGATGAATCAGACGGTCAGGATAGCTTTTATGCTCAAACAGAAGATAAACATAACCTTCTCTGCTTTCAAGCATGATTTTATACAGCAGATCCGAATGATAGTCTTTCAGATCATCTTCCACAAACGAATCTTTGCATATTTCCAGAGAATTAAGATCAGTAAGCGGTAAAACATCTTCGGGAAGATAATTTTTCAGAAAATCAGCCGCTACTTCCCTGTTACTCAGTGTTTCCCGGAACAATTTATCATGAGGATTTATGATGGTATCCATTTCCGTTAATTCCTGAAAATTTATTTATGAATCAGGGTAAAGAATTGGGTTTCATGAAAACAACAGCCGATATTTGGTTCTGTATTCCTGCCATGCCTCTTCACGGGCATTCCGGCTGTTGATGAATCAGGATTCAAAGATGATGACGGATTGAAGGATATGCTCTGATTGCCGAAGATTCTTTTATCCTTCAATCCTTATAAAATCCTTCAATCCTGATTCATAATCCCGGCAATCCCTTAATCCTGAAAATCCCGGTTCAGACAATAAAAAATTTTCGACAGGGGGAGTCCCCCCTGTACCCCCCAAATAATCAAATAATTCAAATAATCAAATAATTCAAATGCCCAAATGAGCCATCATTGTCTGGAACGAACAGCACGGACATAGAGGTTAAGGACATTGCCCCAATCAACGAGACCGTTGCTGAAACTGACGCTCCACGCCCCGCCGGACGCACGAGTATCCGATGTCCAGCACCAACTTTGGTTTTTATCGAATATCGGATTGATATACAGATCGTTTGATTGCTTCTCCGGCATCAGCAGCGATTTCAGTTCGTCAACCGTCGGCAGCCGCCAGTCGCTGTATCCGGCAAAGTTTTTGCTATTCAGTCCGTCAATATAAGCCTTTGCATCTTTATAAGGCATGTATTTATCAGAACCGGATTTCTGCCACATCAGCCCCGTTGCGCGGTCGGTAATTGTATCTCCGTTATCTTTAAAATCATTCTGAATGTATTCAAGCGGTCGCCATTTGTCATTCAGCTTAAACTTGCTCTGACCTTCATCATCCGAAACCGTCATCGGCTTGCTTCTGAGAGGATATTTCTGAACTGCCATAGGTTCCGGTTCAACCGGCGTTTGTCGCTTTGAAGCAGCATTCGCCGGGTCAGAAGATTTTTCCGGTTGACTTTCTGCCTTTGAAAAATAGAAATTACCTGTCAGACAGGTCAGTTCCCACGGAACCTGCTGTCCGTCCGAATAACTTTTTGTAATATTCATCACTTCGATCCGTACATTCTTGAAAACCTGCTCAACCATCTCTCCCGAACTCATCTGTTTGAGCAGAGTGCCGGTATAGATGCTGTTTTTACCGATACTGTCGTCATACGCAAAGGTATTCGGCGCGGTGGCATACGCAATCAGCATTCCTTTGGGCGGATCCATGGGCGCAAAACCTTTGCGGGCTGATTTTGATGCGGTAATATATGGATTATAACGGCAGGCATCCAGAATCAGAATGCTCAGGCGGCAGCCGGAGTGATTCATCTCTTCTACCACCATGCCCGCAGGAACAGCCTTGTATTTCAGCGTTGCTTCCGAAATACTCGCATTCAACGGTATCAGATAGTTCTGATCATTATATTGCTGTCCATGCCCTGAAAAATAAAACAGCCCCACATCCGCATTGCGGAGTCTTTTTCCGAAATCAGTGATGGCGTCTTCCATCTCTTTCTGATCGGCATTGAACTTTGCGATAACTTCAAAATTCAACTTTCTGAGCGCGTCTTCCATATCTTTGGCGTCATTGACCGGATTCGCCAGCGGTTTATATGGTTTGATTTTATAATCCGCATTGCCGATAACCAGCGCAAGGCGTCTTTCTGCTGCGTCAACAGATACAGATAAGACAATACTGAGTGCGATTGCCGCCAGTAGCGCAACGGTGATTCTTGCAGTTTTCATAACATGCCTCCTTTGATTCAGAATCAGGATGTAAGGATTTTATAAGGATTTAAGGATGAAAGCAATTCTTTTATTTCATAATCAACATTAAAATAGTCTTCTATTGTTTCTCAATATACTCTATCTCATCCATAATATGACAAAGATAATCTCTGATTAAAAAAGACATATTCCACTTCTTTCAATATCTTATGACCGAAATATCTGTTCAATGACTGGGGCGTAACAATTTCAACTTTTTTATGAAACATATCCTGCAAGAAAAAAGCCAGATTGCTGAAATTTCTGTAAGACTTTTTCTGCGGATCAAATTCTACAAAAAAATCAATATCGCTTTGTTCTGTTTGCAGATTTTTGACATAAGAGCCGAACACGCCAATCTTCACAACACCGAAATTTCTGATTTTATCAGCATTGTTTTTCAAGCCTGCAAAAATATCATGTTTGCTTTTTATTTGCATAGTTTCACTCCTTATGCTTGTCGCTCCTTAAACTACTTTTGCGCCACCGGAATCAACAAAGGCGATCTGAAAATAGCTGCCGGTGAGATAACCGGTTCATCAAGCGGGACTGACTTGCCATAACGCTCCCGCATTTTCTTTTTTACCACCGGATCAGAAAGATTGAACTCCCGAAGAAGTTGCAGTTCTCCGACTTTAATGCCAAGTGCCTGATAATACATTTTCCACACCAGTTCCGAACAATATATTTTTTCATCAGACCATTCAAATGTCAGATCATACGGCTTGCCCTCAAACTTTTTTGCAGCTTTTTTAAGCTCGGAACCGGATAAATGCGTTGACACCTCTTTAAGCCTCTTGAGGACATACCTTTTTCCCTGACCGCGGCTGATCCATGTATCAAGCGGCGTATAACAAACAGTTGATGCTGCTTCAAATACATAAGGCTTGTTGTTTTGAAACAGGATAATTCCGACATGGCTGTAAGGAGACTTTGTTGCCCGCTGAATTGCGATACTCTGAGATGAGCGGGAAGTCTGAAAAATAATATCGCCATCTCTCAGATCAGAAGGCAATTCAATCGCATACGAAGCTGTAACTGTGAATAAAATGATTCCGATAATATATCTCATTGGTTTCTATCTCCCAAAACAGAGTGTGTCAACTCCTGAAATTCAGGCGTTCGCCGTATTAAGAAAGGCTCTTCATCCATCCCTCATTCTGCTTACTTATATCAATCAGAAGGTTGATTGCAACCTCAAAAGAATGGAAATCCCTGAGTTCCCTGCATAAGCAGATAGTCGTTTTATAAGAAAGCAACTTTTTCAAAGATACGGCGGGGGTTGTGAATATCCGAAAAATATGATAAACCCGATCTGATAAAGGAGAAAACTGATGCTGAAACTGCAAAAAACTTTCATCACAGCCGAAGAATATTTTGACATCGAAGAAGCCGCCGAATATAAAAGCGAATATTATCATGGCGAAATGTTTGCCATGAGCGGCGCGGCGTTTCACCACAATGTGATTGCAATGAATATTTCCGGAACTTTGTATTCTGCTCTTCGTAATTCTGATTGTATGGTTTTCGGAAGCGATATGAAAATTGAGTTGGACAAAGCCAGACATTACGCCTATCCTGATATCAGCGCGGTATGCGGCGAGATTGAATTTGCTCCGGGACGGAACGATACGATTGTCAATCCGGTGCTGATTATCGAAATTCTTTCCGAATCCACTCAGGAATATGACAGAGGCTTGAAATTCAAGGCTTATCAGAATATCGTCTCTCTGAGAGAGTATATTCTGATTGATCAGTATTCATACAGAGTTGAATATTTCTTCAAAAATACTGATGGGTTGTGGATATATGAAAAATATGACAACCCCGAAGATACATTGAAATTCCGGTCAGTTGATGCGGAATTATCTCTGAGGGCGATATATCATCGGGTGAAATTCTGATAAAGGAGAAAACTGATGCTGAAACTGCAAAAAACTTTCATCACAGCCGAAGAATATTTTGACATCGAAGAAGCCGCCGAATATAAAAGCGAATATTATCATGGCGAAATGTTTGCCATGTCAGGTGCGTTGGTGAATCACAATCTGATTGCCATGAATGCTTCTGCCGGTCTGCACAATTTATTGAAAAATTCCGATTGCTTTGTGTTTCCGAGCGATATACGAGTAGAGCTTGACAAAGCCAGACATTATGCCTATCCGGATGTGAGCGTGATATGCGGCGATATCCGATGCGCTGACGGACGGAAAGATACCATTGTCAATCCGGTGCTGATTATCGAAGTTCTTTCCGAATCCACTCAGGAATATGACAGGGGCTTGAAATTCAAGGCTTATCAGAATATCGTCTCTCTGAGAGAGTATATTCTGATTGATCAGTATTCATACAGAGTTGAATATTTCTTCAAAAATACTGATGGGTTGTGGATATATGAAAAATATGACAACCCCGAAGATACCTTGAAACTCCGGTCAGTTGATGCGGAATTATCTCTGTCTGCGATATATCATCGGGTGAAATTTTAAAACTAAGTTGAGGCAGATGATGAAAAAAACAAGCGCATTGAAAGTAAAAACAGGTCTGACCGCCGGAGGGATAACGGTTTATGGTTCTCCTACTTGTCCGTGGTGTAAAAAACAACAGGAATATTTTACACAAAAAGGCGTCTCTTTTGAATTTACTGATTGCAGTTCTCAGGCTTGCCCTGATTTTGTAAAAGCTTATCCGACCACAGTCAGCGTAGGATTTATCAATTTTTAAAATTTATACCGAAGGATTTTATTTTCATAATGAAAACAGTTGTTTTAGCTTATCACAATATCGGGTGCATCGGCATCAGGGCTTTGCTGCAAAACGGCTTTCAAATTGCTGCGGTATTCACGCATAAAGACGATTCTCAGGAAAATATCTGGTTTGAGTCTGTTGCCGCGCTTGCGGCTTCTCATAATATTCCGGTATTTGCGCCCGATGACATCAATCATCCGATTTGGATTAAAAAAATCAGAGAACTTGCGCCGGATATTTTGTTTTCTTTTTACTATCGCAACATTATCAAGCCGGCAATTCTTGAAATTCCGCCCAAAGGCTGTCTCAATCTTCACGGCTCTCTGCTGCCTAAGTATCGGGGCAGGTCTCCGATTAACTGGGCAATCCTCAAAGGCGAAAAACAAAGCGGCGCAACGCTTCATTACATGACTCCGCGCCCGGATGACGGCGATATTGTCTGTCAGACCAACGTTGATATTTCGGAAAATGACACTGCCAGAACGGTATTTGACAAAGTAAGTTCGGCATCTGAAAAGATGCTGACAGATATTCTTCCGAAAATCAAAGCCGGGACCGCGCCGGGAATCCCGCAAGATCATAACCAAGCCACATATTACGGCGGAAGAAGACCCCAAGATGGTGAAATTGATTGGAATGCCGCGAATACCGAAATAAGAAATCTGGTCAGGGCGGTAACGCATCCGTACCCCGGCGCGTTCAGCTTTATCGGCAACCGGAAATGTTTTATCTGGGCGGTAACCACCATATCTGATTCCGTGTCTGCGGCTCCGGGAACGATTATTTCTGTTGATCCGCTGATCGCGGCGTGCGGAAAAGGCGCGGTGCAAATCGTTTTCGGGCAGCCGGATAAAGGCGTTCAAATCACCGGCAATCAGTTGGCGCAGGAACTTAAACTGGCTCCCGGCATGACTTTCGGGCATTGCATCAGCACTCAGTTGGAAACTGACCGTAGAAAAAGCGTTCTGATTTTAGGTGTTGACGGATTTATCGGTAATGCGCTGACCGAGCGGCTGTTAAAAAGCGGGGATTACGAAGTTCACGGCATGGATTTGCGTTCCGGTTATATTCAGCGATTTTTAAATGATCCCAGATTTCATTTTCACGAAGGCGACATTTCCATTCACCGCGAATGGATTGAATATCATATCCGAAAATGCGATATTATCCTTCCCCTGATTGCCATTGCCACGCCGATTGAATATACAAGAAATCCGCTCAAAGTGTTTGAACTGGATTTTGAAGAAAATTTAAGGGTGGTGCGCTACTGTGTCAAATACGGAAAACGCATTATTTTCCCATCCACCTCCGAAGTTTACGGAATGTGCGATGAAGAAGTGTTTGATGAGGATAATTCCAAATTGGTGCTGGGTCCGATTCGGATGCAGCGATGGATTTATTCCTGCTCCAAGCAGTTGTTGGATCGGGTGATCTGGGCGTATGGAGAGCATGAAAATCTCAAATTCACGCTGTTCCGCCCGTTCAACTGGATCGGTCCCCGATTGGACAGCCTTGCTTCAGCCCGCATCGGAAGCTCCCGCGCCATTACGCAGTTGATTTTAAATCTTGTAGAAGGCACGCCGATTCAGTTGATTGACGGCGGTGAGCAGAAACGCTGTTTCACCGACGTATCAGATGGCATTGAATGCCTGTATCGGATTATCGAAAACAAAGACAATGCCTGCGATGGCAAAATCATCAATATCGGCGATCCGGACAATGAAGCCAGCATTCGGGAACTTGGTGAGATTCTGGTGAAAAAATTTGAAAAGCATCCGCTCAGAGCAGAATTTCCGCCGTTTGCAGGATTTCTGGAAGTGGAAAGCGGTTCATATTACGGCAAGGGCTATCAGGATGTTCAGCACAGACGCCCCAGCATCCGAAATGCCAAACGCTTTGTGAACTGGATGCCGGAAGTCAGTCTTGAGCAGGCAGTGGAGCAGACATTGGATTTCTTTTTAACAGAAGCATTGAAAACAACCTGACCTCCCATAATCAAAAGAGATGGTGAGATAAGCAGCCTTGCCCCCCTCCGTTTTGGGGAGGGGCAATATTTTTTGAAAATGACGGTATGATTTATATTGAAAATAACAGAATAAGAGATTAGTATTGATAATCAATAAAATAATCAATTTTTATTTGTTAAAAAAATAGGAATCCGGAGTTTTTTATGATAAGAGATGTTGTTTCGCTTGTCCATTCGGAACTTCAGATTAGAAAAACATATTGAAATGACTTTTGTCTGATTGCAGAATAATACAACCCGTTTATACTGCATAATTTGGGAAGATAGGATGAAGAAAAAAATCACCATTCATATCGGTGAGTTGTATGCCACCACCCGACCGATGGTCATTCATACGCTGGTCGGTTCATGCGTGTCTGTGTGCTTATTCGATCCCACGCGTCAGATCGGGGGAATGAATCATATCCTGCTGCCCGGCAAGGCAGATATGACAAAATTTGATGCGCCTGCCCGCTACGGCATCTATGCTATGGAGCTTTTAATCAATAAAATTATGAAGTTGGGTGGAAATCGCCATGAACTGATTGCTAAAATTTTCGGGGGCGCTCATCTGCTTCCGGCAATTTCTTATGAAAACGGGATTGGGCGTAAAAACGTGGCATTTGTTACGGAATTTTTACGCAATGAATCCATACGGATTATCAGCCATGATATTGAAGGGCATGAATCCCGGCGGATTTATTTTCACACTGACACCGGAGATGTATTTTTAAAACGGATTTTCTCTCATTATTATCCTGTGCTGGCGCAGCAGGAGCAAAAGCTTTTCAGACGGGCAAAAAGAGAATCGGAAAAACCTGCAAACATCAGTTTTTTTACCAAAGACAGACAAGATGAATTTAACAGACAAAAAAATTACGAATTTCTCAAGCGAAGAGATTATCAAAGCTCTGCTGAATGCAATAACGGATGCGGTGGTTTTGACGGATTCGGATGGCAGGCTGCTTCTGCTTAACGAACCGGCTGCACAGAGAATCGGCAACCCCGCAGATGAGATTGTGGGCAGCTTTCTTTGCGATTACTTTGAGCCGTCTGTGGCGGAATTGAGAAGAGAGAAACTCGAAGAGGTGCTGATATCGGGCAAGCCGGTTCGATTTAAAGATGAAAATAACGGCAGGATCAACGATATTCATGCCTGTCCCATATCCGACGCTGATGGAAACGTAAAAGGGATAGCCGCATTTGCGCGGGACATCACCAAGCGCAAAAAAGCCGAACTGCAACTTCGCCATCTCAATGCGGAACTTGAATGTCGTATTGCGGAGCGGACTGCCGATCTTGAAGAAGCTATCATGCAGAGCCGGCTTATGGCAGATAAAGCCGATGCTGCCAATCGGGCGAAAAGTGAATTTTTAGCCAATATGAGCCATGAAATCCGAACGCCTATGAACGGCGTTATCGGGATGCTGGATTTGCTCTTGGACACGGAGATAAACGCGCATCAGTCCGAGTATCTGACGCTGGCAAAGTATGCGGCGGATTCATTGCTGTATCTGTTAAATGATATTCTTGATCTGTCGCGGATTGAGTCCGGTAAGGTGAAGATCAGTAAGACGCATTTCAATCTCAGCGCAGTTATTGATATGGCAATATCTCCGGTGCGGCTGAATGCGATAGAAAAAAATCTGGAATTGTCATGGTCTATGGCTGAAGATGTTCCGGCTTGTCTGCTCGGAGACCCGGACAGATTGCGCCAGATTATTCTGAATATTGTCAAAAATGCGATTAAATTTACCTCCGAAGGCACGATTACTATCCGTGTGGAAACCGAACCTTCGCCTGAAGAAAATGTATATTTGAAATTTTCAATCCGCGATACCGGCATTGGCATTCCCGAAGATAAACAGAATATGATTTTTGAGCCGTTTTTACAGGTAGAGAGTCCCGTGCATCAAAACTACGGGGGCGTAGGGCTGGGACTGGCGATTTCCAAACAACTGATTGAAATGATGGGCGGGCGCATCTGGCTCAGAAGTCAGCCGGGAAAAGGCTCTGAGTTTTATTTTACGGTGATGTTTGAAATATCGCATGAACAAGCCTTGAAAGCGGAAAGCAGCCGTGATACATTTTCTCCTTCGGTCAGTCCGCTTAAAATTTTAGTGGCAGAAGATGATCCGATCAGCCAGCGGGTGATCAGCGAATTATTAAAGCGGGAAAAGCATGAAGTAACGGTGGTAAGTCATGGTGAAGCAGCGGTGCAGGCTGCCCTGAAAGGACAGTTCGATCTGATTTTAATGGATATTCAGATGCCTGAAATGGACGGACTTGAAGCCAGCCGTCTTATCAAAGAAAAAATGAATATTCCTATTATTGCGCTGACTGCCGATGTCTTAAAAGGCGGCAGAGACCGATATATTGCGGCAGGAATGGATGAGTATATCCCGAAACCCATACAAAAATCAGAACTGCTCTCAAAAATAAATAAAATTGCCACAGCCCGGACAGTGAATACAGACGAACTCGCGGCAAAATCGTTTGATACATCAGTCATCCGCAGCAGATTCAAAGGAGATGCTTCTGCATTTGAAGAATATGCCGCACAGGAGATGCAAAAAGCCACCGCAGAAATTGCCCGCCTGAAAGAAATTATTTTTTCAGAACATCAGGATATTACGACATATCAGGCAGAGCAGCTTCAGAAGACGGCGCAGAATATCGGCGCGTTGAATATGGCGGATGAAGCATTCCGCCTTAAACTGGCAGTCAGAAGTCAGGATACACAAAAATATAAGCTATTGATTAAAAAAATCGAATGCGCGTTTGAGCGGCTGAAAACCGCGATGACTGACCCCTCCCCCGCCCCTCCCCGAAACGGAGAGGGGTAAAAAAGCTAAAAACTCCCCCTTCCCTCTCAGGGAAGGGGGCCGGGGGGTTAGGTATCTCATAAACGAAAGGAACAGAAGCAGCATGGAACTCACGCAGTTGGAATCTCTTGTATCGTCATATCAGCAGGGCAGCCCTGATGCTATGCGAAAAATAGAACCGCAGTTGAGCGGACAGCGAATACGATTGGCTGAGATGTTTTTAAACGCTTCTGATACCGAGGCTCAACAGATGTATCACAGCGAGCCGGGAAAGGCTTATGCTGTTCTGAGACGGGCAGGATTGCACAATCTCCTCCGCAGCCCGGAGGAACAGCGGACAGCTGATAAATTGCTTCATAAATGGCAGGAGCTTAAAGTGCCTTCAGCCGGTGTTCTGCTCGGTTCAATGCTCATGTTTCAGGCGTATGAACTGCCGATCCCTACTCATTTTTCTCATCTGCTGCCCTGGATGAGAACAGCTTATGCCCAATATCTGATGAACGCTCCGGCATTATTTCATCAGATCGGCGAGGCTGAGCGGTTTGCTGATTTCTGGATGAATGCCATGAATTTGTTTCATCAATCGCTGTTATCTGAGGAATCATTTCCCGAAGCTTCTGAAATAGCAGATATATTCATGCAGCAATCCGATTTTACCCAGTTTTATTTCAACGAAAAAGTCTTATCCCGCGCATATCGTCAACGAGCGGAAATTATGGAGTTTTTGGCATTAAAGCAAAAGATGCCTCTGGCGAATCTTTCTCCTCTGCGCGGTTCTTCGGAAAAAATCAGGGTGGGGATTCTTGCCGCGTCATTAACGCCTAATCCGGAGACCTTTCTGCTTATTTCATATATAGATAAACTGCCGAAAGAATATTGCGATATAACCCTGTATTGTCTGCGTCAGAACGGCAATATCCTTGAAGATTACTGCCGCAGCCGTGCGGATAAATTTGTGGTCTTGTCCGAAGATGCGGATAATGCTCAGAAAGCCCAGACCATCAGAGCCGATGATCCTGACGTACTGATTATCGGAATGAACATTACTAATCGTCTTAATTCCGGCACAAAACTTGCTATGTTCAGAATGGCGCGGACTCAGATGATTGTTGAAAATTCGCCGGTTACGACCGGATTCACCTCTTCGGATTATTATCTGTCTTCATGGTTCAATGATACGGAATTTTTGGCACAGGAGCAATACAGCGAGCGGTTATACCGGGTTCCCGGCATGATCGGGTATTATGCGTATCATCTGGATACAGAACCCAAAACCACGACAATCACCCGCTCAAGCTTGAAAATTCCCCAAAATGCCGTTGTGTATTTTTCAGGCGCGAAAATATTCAAGATTTTGCCGGAAGTATCCGATCTTTGGGCAAAGATTTTAAGCCGGGTTCCGAACAGCTTTTTAATCCTGATGCCGTTTCATCCCGATATTCCGGCATCTTACCCGATCCGTCCGTTTATCAAGCGCATCAATACGCAGATGTCCGGCGCAGGCGTGGATTTCAACCGAATCCGTTTTCTCAAACTCATGCCTACCCGTGCGGACATTCACGGCGTGATGGAGAATTGTGATGCGTATTTGGACAGCTTCCCATACTCCGGCGCATGTTCGCTGACAGACCCGCTGACCGTAGGGCTTCCCACGATTGTCCGATCCGGCAAAACCTTACGCGGCAATATCGCAGCCGGAATGCTCAGGGCTATCGGCATGGAAGAAATGATTGCCGCAAATTCGGAAGAGTATGTGGAAAAAGCCGTAAAATTAGGGACAGACCCGGCGTGGCGCGATTCAATCCGGCATCGGATGAAAACATTTATGTCCCGCCACAATCCCTTTTCCGACACCGCCTCATGCGGAATAAAGCTTCTGGCAGCGTTCAGAGACGTAAATGATGTCTGGCGCAGGGAAGCTCTTCACCTGATGTCGCTGACGATACCGGAATTGAAAGCGCGGATTCAGACGATTCTGACGCAGTTATTTCAGCAGAAAAATCCGTATATTCAGAATCTTGTCGGAAATGAAATTATCCGGTTATTGCTGATTCCGTATTTTCACTCCTCAGATGATCAGGGCATTCGGCATCTGATTGATGTGGGCGCGTATCATGGTCATTCGGCAGAGCCTTTTCTGAATGCGGGCTGGAGCGCGGATTTGTTTGAGCCGGATCCGGCGTGTGAAGCCAAGCTGAATCCTCTGATAGAACGTTATGCCGGAAAAGCAAGGCTGTTCAAACAGATTGCCAGCCATGAAGCTGAAAATATGCTCATTTTTTATCAGTCCGATCCCGGATTTTCTTCGCTTGAGCCTTCGCCATACACAAAATTGCAGCAGGTTTTGTTTGTCCGATCTGTCCGGTTGAACGAAGTTGTATTGCCCAACGGACGCTTGGATTTGCTTCATATTGATGCACAAGGCTCTGATTTTCAGGCATTATCCGGCTATGATCTGAAAAATGCGCCGCCCAAGTGTATCATGCTTCATTTTGACGGCAAATTTCCGGCTCAGTCTGTTGAAAAAATCGAAGCCTCAATTGCAGATATGAAGCGTCAGGGCTATGATGCCATTGTTTTTGAGTATGGCGATAAAGGCGGCGAACAACGGCTTGCAGGAATAAGCATTAACGGTATTTCAAAACAGCCAGATACAAAGGGGGCTATTCTGTTTTATCAACACGAGGATGCGGTTCTTCCTGCGACATTTGTTCGGTTGTTGGAGAGTTTTGTTCCCCTTCAAGCAAGGACACAAGCTCATTGACAAAACTGCTCATCAGGTCTGCCTGAGCATATAATTCAACGGAAACAGAGGCATAATTTTCGGCATTGGCGGCATTTAACCGGGTGATCTGCCGCACCTCTGCCATTGCCGCGCTGATCTGTTCAATGCCGTCAGACTGCTCCTGAGAAGATTCAAAAATTTCTTCGATGAGTTCTCCGGCTTTCATGCTGTATTCCATGCTGATTTGAAATGATTGTCCGGTTTTTTCAACCATCGTTGAGCCAATATCTATTTCGGAGACGGTCTTTTCAATCAGATTTCGGATATTTTCAGCAGACTCGCCGGTTTTCAATGCAAGGCTGCGGACTTCGCCTGCCACCACGCCGAAACCCGCACCGGACTGACCGGCACGCGCTGCCTCTACTGCCGCGTTCAAAGCTAAGAGATTGGTCTGAAACGCAATATCATCAATCGCATTGGTGATTTTTGCAATCTGCTCTCCCTGATGCTTGATTTTCCGCATGGCTTCGGCGGTCTCTTTCATAGCGGTGCTGGCAATCTGAATATACGAGTAGATTTCTTCTCTGACCCCTCTGATCCGAATTGCCGATGCGATATTTTCTTTAATCTCGGACAGAATTTTTTCCAACAGATGCGATGTTGCCTTCATGGACTCTTCCTGCTGAAGCGCGCCGGTGGCAAGCTGCTCGCTTTCCACCGACATTTTGGAAGACGCGTGCGCCACTTTTGCCGAAGATACCATCAACCCTTCTGAAATCCGATGCAGCTTCTGAGTTACGGAATTTCGGATAACCCAGCCGATACCGATCACTGATGTGATGATAATGAGCAAAGATAACAAAATGTTGAATGTATTCCGCCGCTGAGACTCCCGGATAACATCGGCAATATTTTCCGAAAGGTCTTTGCGAATTGACACAGATAAAGCCGCAAGCAAAGATGCAATCTGCTTTTTTTCCTGTGCCAGACGGGCTGCCTGATCAATTGGACTCTCTTCTCCTTTGCTGAATAAGGAATAAACCGCAGAAGCCTCATCTGTGTAATGTCTGATTTTTTTCACCACCGAAGCAATATCTGTTCCGGTTTTCTGCCGGATTGCCTCAAGCTTTGCCAGACGTTCCAATGCAATCAGTATCTGCGCCGCTTCCTTTTTTGCATCCTCAATCATATCAGCTTCGCCGGTCATCACGGCATTTTCATAAAGTTTGTTCTGACGCTCAAAACCGACGATGATTTTCTGGCTGATCTCTGTGGAACTTATGGCAAAATCAGAAACGCTCGGAAGTTTATTCTGAATTTTTGCAGAGTTATAATAGGAAAACAACACGGATAATGCGTATCCGATAATCAGAATACTTAAACTTGCGCCGATTTTTACCGAAAGTCTGGCTTGTCCCATAATTATCTGCCTCTTTACTCAATGATTAAAACTTTGACGCTGCTGCTGAGTGCTGCGTCATCAGCATAGCCGACAGCCCATTTGGTTTCAGACACATATTTCACCAAATCTGCCTCGCTGTCAAATGATTTGGGTTCTTTGCCTTTGCCCCAGAAAGCATACTGCTTCCAGTATGTGGAAAACTGAGCGGACGTTTTTTCCACCACGTCTTTTAAAAACGCCTCGTGGCTTGCGCCTGAACGAAGAATCACCGGCACAATTTTTTCCCCGTTATCCCACACTGTTTTTTTACCCAGAAATATCATCACCGCGTCTGCCTTTTTTATGGTATCCGGAGAAACTGCGGGGTGAGCGATAATTCTGACTTCGGCACATGCAGATGAGGCGAATATCAGAAAAATGCAGACAATCAATGCGCTTCTCATTATTATTTGCCTCTTTGCTCAATAATCGCCGCATGAGCCGCCGCCAATCTTGCCACCGGCACACGGAATGGCGAACAGGATACATAGTTGAGTCCGAGTTGATGACACAGCGCAATCGAAGCCGGGTCCCCGCCGTGTTCGCCGCAGATGCCGCATTCCAAATCAGGCTTGACAGCGCGCCCTTTCTGTACCGCAATTTTCATCAATTCCAGCACACCGTCTTTATCCAGCGTTGCAAAGGGGTTGTTGGGAAAAATGCCCTCTTCCATATACTCAATCAGAAATACCGCTTCGGCATCATCTCTGGAAAGTCCGAAAGTGGTCTGCGTCAGATCGTTTGTGCCGAAAGAGAAAAACTGTGCATATCCGGCAATCTGATCCGCCGTCAGCGCGGCTCTGGGAATTTCAATCATCGTACCGAATTTATAGTCAATCGTGATATGCTTTTCTTCCATGACTTCATGAGCTTCTTCTTCGAGCATTTTCTGCTGTACTTTGAGTTCATTGACATGGCTGGTTAATGGAATCATCACTTCGGGATGCACGACAACGCCTTCTTTGCTCACGATACAGGCTGCCTCAAAAATAGCTCTGACCTGCATCCGGGTAAGCTCAGGAATATGAATGCCAAGGCGCACACCGCGCAATCCGAGCATGGGGTTGGCTTCCCGAATACTTTCGACTCTTCTTAACACTTTTTCTTTCTGGCGCACTTCCTTGAGCAGTTCGTCAATGTCTTTGAGATTGGGCGCGTGTTGCAGACGGATTTTCAAATCAGACAAATCCCGCATCAATTCAATATGATCCGGCAAAAATTCATGCAGCGGCGGATCAATCAGCCGGATAATCACCGGCAGCCCGTGCATGACTCTGAAAAGTCCGGCAAAATCGTCTCGCTGAAACGGCAGAAGCGCGTCCAAAGCTTCCCGGCGTTCAGACGGCAGATCGGTCATAATCATTTTCTGCACAAAGGGCAGCCGCTCGGTTTCCATAAACATGTGTTCGGTGCGGCAAAGCCCGATGCCCTGTGCGCCGTAATCTCTGGCGCGTTGAGCATCACGCGGATAATCCGCATTTGCCCAGACGCCCAGACGCCGGAATTTATCTGCCCACGACAACAACTTCATCAGCCAGGGGTCTTTGATGTCGGGAATCGTGGTATCAAGCTTTCCGGCATAAACTTTGCCCGTCGTGCCATCTAACGAAATCCAGTCGCCTTCTTTGATAATCGTATCTCCGACCGCAATCTGGCGCTTGTTCATATCAATTTTAAGCTCGGATACGCCGACCACTGCCGGTTTTCCGAATTGGCGGGCAACCAGAGCCGCATGAGAAGTACGTCCGCCGCGTGTGGTTAAAATCCCTTGAGATGCCAACATGCCATGCACATCATCGGGCTTGGTTTCCGGGCGGACCATAATGACCTGCCGGTTATCCCGCTTTGCCCAAAGTTCTGCAATATCCGCATCTAACGCCACAATGCCGACCGCCGCGCCCGGAGACACATTCAAGCCCGAAGCCATCAGATTGCCCATCTCTTCCGCCACATGAATTGCTTCAATGCTGAATTGCGGATGTAAGAAAAAATCCACCTGATCAGGTTTGACCCGCATCACGGCTTCTTCTTCGGAAATCAGCCCTTCTTCCGACATATCTGCGGCAATCCGTACCGCCGCCTGAGCCGTCCGTTTGCCATCGCGGGTTTGCAGCATCCACAATTTGTTGCGCTCAATCG
>Ga0316611_1000362_pt1 | contig 16260 bp, 11 predicted proteins | sample MIS2016202_MG_FD_207675 | JGI IMG/M metagenome (GOLD analysis project Ga0316611, IMG submission 207675) | Microbial mat bacterial communities from Middle Island sinkhole, Lake Huron, Michigan, United States - MIS.2016.202 | ecosystem: Environmental > Aquatic > Freshwater > Lake > Sediment... | reverse complement strand
AAACTTCCAATTGCACGTATTAGGCAATTTGCACACACCGACAAACGAGGTACAAATATGTTGGGTTTGCAACAAGGAGCAGAAAAAATGGGTTTCACAGCCAAAGGTGTAAAAGGAGGCATTGATGCACTACCCCAAATTCCATTGCCTGCAATTGCACATCGTTTAAGCACCATAAAAAATGCAGACACAATTTTTGTTCTAAATGATGGGGAATTGGTAGAAAATGGAAACCATGATGAATTAATAAATAATAAAAATCAATATTATGATTTGTGGCAAAATATAAATATCTAAATTTGGCATGTAACAGCCCAATTAATTTGCCTACTAATAACAACAAAATTCTATGTTAAAAACATACTTTTTACTTTTTACCTTAATGCTTTTTACTTTCTCCTTTTCCCAGAAAAAATGGGGATTGCAAGAATGTGTAGATTATGCTTATGAAAATACACTTTCGGTAAAATTATCAAAAATTAACGAAAAAATACAAGAGAAAAGCGTGCAAATTTCTAAAAACGAATGGCTTCCTTCAGTTAACGGGAATTTTAATAATAATTTAAATTTTGGGCCAAGATTAGACCCTTTAACGGGTAGTTTTTTCAATAAATTAAGTTATAGTCATAATTTTGGTATAGATGCAAATATGATTTTATGGCAAAAAGACAAACAAAAATTAGACATTAAAAAATCCGGAATAAACTTTGAGGCACAACAATGGAATACTGAAAGCTTAAAGAACGACATAGCATTGCAAGTAGTTTCCTATTATTTACAGATTATTTTAAATAAAGAACTACTTTCCGTTTCCGACAGACAAAAAAAAATAGGAGCCGACCAATTAGACAAAACCGAAAAATTATATAAAGCAGGTAGTATTCCTTTTAGTAATCTGGCTACCGAACAGGCGAATTTTGCAGCGAATAAACAAAATTATGAAACGGCTTTAATCAACATTGAGCGAGCCAAATTTCAATTGGCAAATCTTTTACAATTACCTGATTATAAAATATTTGATGTACATAATATTAGTTTACCAGACAACCTAACCTTGGGTTTGGAAAATGTAAATGAAATAATTGAATTTGCTTATCAAAATCAACCAGCTGTAAAACAAGCATTATCAAACAAAGAAGCATCGGAATTAGATGTGGATATTGCTAATGTTGCGTTGTGGCCCACTGTTACAGGAACTTACAGCTTAGGAACAAGTTATAATAACGGTTTTGAAGGAGGTGATAAAGGGCTTTTTAATCAATGGAGTAATAATTATAGCCAAGGAATTGCACTTGGTGTAAATATTCCCATTTTCAACAAGGGGAATACAAAATTGCGTATAGAACAAGCAAAAATAAATACTGAAATTTATGACAATGCTATTGAACAAGAAAAATTAAAAGTAAAACAGAATATTCAAACTGCCTATTTTGATGCAAATGCAGCATATCAAACCTATATAAATGCAAAAGAAGCAGAAAAAGCAGCAGGAATTTCATATAAATATGCAGATTTAAGTTATAAAGCAGGAAAAATTACGATTTATGAATTTAATATCAATCGGAATAATTTAGCCATTGCAGAATCTCAAAGTATTCAAGCAAAATTTGATTTTATATTTAAATTAAAAGTTTTAGATTTTTATGCAGGCAGACCTTTGGGCTTGTAATATTTTATTTTAAAAATTCGAACTTAATTTCTTGTCGGAAAAGGAATTTTAATAGTCATTTTTATATATAAATTCTTATCGAAATCAGCTAAACTATAATATCCAAACCTGTAATAAGCGCCTATTCCAATAAAATTTTTCATAAATAGATTATTAAGTTCTAATCCTGCTTCTTGAAATACTTTATTAGGCGTTTTAAATGAAAATTCAGTATGCAATCCAGTGTTTTCCATTTGTCCAAATAATGCTTTGTATTGGGCTTGAATGTTTATAAATTTAGTCCCTATTTTAATTGCTGGAAAATTATGGTTTATAAACAACGAGGTGTACTTATCAGTAAAAAACTCCCCAGCAAGCATGGTTTCAAAACCATTTGTGGCTAATGATATTTTACTCCAAAAATCTGTTCCTTTATTAGCGGCACCATTTCCCTCGAAATTATAAATAAGCGATGTATCGCCATATAAAAATCCTATGTTGGTATTGAGAAAAGTATTTCCCAATCTGTTTTTAAAATTATAAAATGCTTTGAATTCTACTTTATGAAAATCAAAATCAAAGTAATCAGTTTTCCAACTTTTTGTATAATCAAAATAAAAATAGGGCGATTTTGTTTCGGCCGTCATTTTACCAATTGGGCTTGTGATGTATTTTGAAAATGGAGCCCACTTTAATTGAATACTGGTGTTTAATACATGATACTCAATATCAGAACCTTGGTTTAAAAAATTGTACCCAAACTTGGTTTGTATTTTTGAAAATTCAGAGGAAATAGTGGCAGTAAGGGTTCTGAAAAAATCTTGTTGATAGCCTAATTCGGCTTTTTTATATTTGAAATAAAGGCTATTGTATAGGGTATTATCTATAAAAATTGGTGAATGTTTTTCTGAAATTGAATTATAATAATTTCTTCCCGCTGGCGCAACATCTTGGGTATATTGTGCAAAAATTTTTCCGTATTTTAATTTATTTGCCAATAAAGAAACTCCTACTGAGCCTTTGAAAGTTTTATCTTTAAAACCATAGGCAATATAGCCATTAATTCCAAATATTTCATTGAATTTATAATTGGTTTCTGCTGCAATTTTCAACCGGAAACCCTCATATTCATTATAACTTAAAAATTGTAATGGTTTGAAATTTATCATTTTCCATTCATAATTTCCAGTTGTAATTAAACGTAATAATTTTAAATTCTTATCAAAGTTTTCGGCTTTTCCAATACTATCATTTTTCACATACGTTAATTGTTCTCTATCGCTTAAAGGAAAACTTCGATAACTTTTCAAAACCTCATCAGCCAAGCTATAAGCATCTTTTGAAATATCGTTTTCATACCCTTCAAATTCCTTTTTTTGTAATGGAATCGAACTTTCAACCTTAATAAAATCAGTAGTATTATATACCCAAGCGGAAACATAATTGGTAGAATCTCTAATTACTTTTTTATCAGTGCCTATGCTGTCTTTTTTAGGTGTTTTTTTATTGCCTTGTGTTAAAATTTTAAAAAATAATTTCTCTGGAAACCATTTATTTTCTTTTTGATGCCAATCTATTTCTATATAAGTATTATTTTTTTTTCGCACTCTTTCGCCAAAAAATTTGGTAATTCCCTTGCTTTCTTTGTCAATATAAATATAGCCATCTAATGGCTTTTTAATTTCATCATTTTTCTTTTTTGAAAAATAGCGAACTACAATGGTAGGTTTGCTGTTGTATTGTATGGTATCGCTTATTTTATATCGGTATATATCAAAATTATTTTCAGCTATTGGGTTGGGTAATTTCATTATAAAAAAACTGAAATTATCTTCATTTAAATACATTGAAATAGGTTGTAGGGCGGCAAACTCGTATAAAGGAGTTTTTATGCCTGAAATTCTATCGGCCAAAAGGGTTTTTTTCTCGCCTTTTCCTTTCAAATATTTATGCTCTGTAACTCTTTCGGCGATGAAATTCATACTTTTTTCAAGCAATTTTTTACTTTTATTGTGTGCAGAATCTTCTTTTGTTTTAGGATTTCCAACGTATTGTATAGAATCGTATTGTTCATCGGCAATAAACTTATTATAGGCATAAAATTTATAGGAATCCAGTTGATTAGGATGATTTTCTTTTTGTTTTTTAATTACCTCTTGCAATAATTGTATGGCTCTCATGTCTCGCCCGCTCTTTACGGCTACTTCATTTAATATATTTTCAATTTTTGTAATATAAATTTTATTGTTTGCCTTTCCTAAAATAAATTCTTTACCCTGATAATTCCTTGCTCGTACTTCTAATTTGTCATACCCTTCATCGCAAAATACATTTCCATTTTTGTCGGTTATTGCAACTTTATTAGTTTTATAAAATAGTTCAGCAGCAGGTACAGCTTCATTAGAGTCGCTATCTAAAATTTGAATTTTAATTTGAGAATTGTATAAAAAAGGCAGTAAAAAAAATAATAAAAATGCTATTTTCATATAAAAATTTCGTGTTACAAATTAATGCTTTATTTTTATTTCTATTCTATAAATGATAGTTAAAATTTAATTAAAAAAATAGTCTATATAATACAACAATAGTTTAGAATACCCACAATTATAAATTCCTGATTTTTATTTTAAAAACACTTGCAAAATTTCCAAAATTATTCAAAAAAAATACAAATTTTATTGTTTGGTATGATTATATTTATATATTTGTCAACAGAACTAAAATTTTAAAGAATGAAATTACTCAATTTTCGAAAAAAATCAATCGACAATTTAGATGGAGATGATGGACATGAAAAAATGAACAGAACCTTATCTGTATTTGATTTAACCTTATTAGGTGTGGCTGCGGTAATTGGTGCTGGAATATTTTCAACAATAGGATTTGCTTCCTATCATGGAGGTCCTGGAGTATCTATTTTATTTGTTTTAATAGCCATTACTTGTGGCTTTTCTGCACTTTGTTATGCCGAATTTGCCTCAAGAGTACCCCAAAGTGGCTCTGCGTATGCGTATGCGTATGTTTCTTTTGGAGAAGTTTTTGCATGGATAATTGGCTGGGCTTTAATCTTAGAATATGCAATCGGCAATATTGTAGTAGCAATTAGTTGGAGTGGCTATTTCAACAATCTTTTACAAGGTTTTGGGCTTCATTTGCCCAATTGGCTAAGCAAAGGATATTATGCTGCACATGAACCCATAACAGTATTAGAAGAAGCGGTAAAAGAGGGGAAAATTATCAGCCCTGAAATGAAAGCACAAGCACTAGAAGCTACACAATTTATTGCGGCATGCCCTGAAATTTTTGGGCATAGAATATTAATAAATTTACCCGCTTTTTTAATAGTAGCACTCATTACAGCTGTTGCTTATATTGGAATGCAAGAAAGCAAAAAACTTTCAAACGCAATGGTTTTTCTAAAATTATTGGTAATAGCATTAGTTATACTCCTTGGTTTTAATTATGTAACCCCAGAAAATTGGACACCCTTTTTACCTAATGGAATGGGAGGAGTTTTAGCAGGTGTATCCGCTGTATTTTTTGCCTATATTGGTTTCGATGCCATTTCTACAACAGCAGAAGAGTGTAAAAATCCTCAAAAAGATTTGCCAAGAGGAATGATATATGCTTTAATTATTTGTACTATTTTATATATTTTAATTTCATTTGTACTAACGGGAATGGTAAGTTACAAAGAATTAAATGTGGAGGATCCTTTGGCTTATGTGTTTGAAAAAGTACATTTACCTTGGGTAAGTTATATCATTTCTATTTCTGCCGTTATTGCAATGACATCTGTTTTGTTGGTGTTCCAATTAGGGCAACCCAGAATTTGGATGAGTATGAGTAGAGATGGCTTATTACCCAAACGATATTCAAAAATACATCCAAAATATAAAACACCTTCTTATGCAACAGTTGTTACAGGTTTTTTAGTAGGAATACCGACACTATTTATGCCCTCTTCTTTGGTAGCAGATTTAACAAGTATTGGAACTTTGTTTGCATTTGTATTGGTTTGTTTGGGTGTTTTGGCATTGCCAAGAATTAAGAAAGTGGCCAATAAATTTTCTTTACCTTATATTAATTCACGATATGTGATGCCGTTTATTATTGTTTTATTTTTTTATTTTATGTATGAAAAAATAATTGAATCGATGCAAAATATGGCAACAGAAGGATTAAGTGAATTTTTATTTTTTATTTTTACCTTAATATTTACAGTATTAACTATAGTATCCATTGTAAGAAAATTTAATGCAATTCCTATTTTTGGAGCTTTAAGTTGTTTGTATTTGATGATTGAAATTCCATACAAAGCATGGATAGGATTCTTTATTTGGATGGCATTAGGATTGCTGATTTATTCAGCTTTTGGTTTCAAAAATAGTCGCTTGAATAGACTTAAATAGAAAATTTAATTCCGTTGGTTGGATATTTTTGAATAAAAAGTATCCAATCTTCTTTCAATTTCTCTTTTGAAATATGTAGCGGTTTTATATTTTTCGCCTTCCATACTTGTAAAAAAATATCAAAACCATACTTCTCAATAATATAGGAAACCAAACTTCCTGATTGTGGATAGCTAACTCTATAACTATTTTTTACGAATTTCCTATCCGAAAAAAGGGAATCAAAAGACATCAATTTATTTTCTTTGAATAGATAATGGCATAAAGAATGTACATTTTTTCCATGGAATTTTTCATCGGAAAAGGTAGCCGATCCTTCTTTTATCCAGACTTTTGTTTCGCCCCATTGTTGTATGGAAAGTAAATGAAAATATTCATGAGTTTCACTACAAAAATTCTGTGTTACCAGTATTGTATTACTTTTTGCGTAGGTTAAACCTTGATAAGGTATTTTTTCAAAAGGAATAAAATCTTTCTGATTTTCTAAAATAAATAAATGAAACGGAGGTTTTTTAAAATCGAAAACTTGCGCTTTTTTTTTAGCTTTTGCAATAGCAGAATCTATTCTTAGTTTGGTTTTTGGCAAATTTTTATCCGTTTTTGATAGGGGTTTATAGTACAATAAATAGTTTTGTAAAGTATCTTTTTTCCAATTATTATCTATACGTAAAATTCTTTTGGAATAGGTATAGCAGGAAGTAAAAAGAATAAATAAAAGAATGAAAAAGAGAATTTTATAAATTATTTTCATCTTCTTTTCCATGATTTAGGATTTCGAGCAGTATGATAAAATCCTGTAACTAAAATAAGATTGTCATTTTCAATTATTTCAAAATGAATACCATAAGGAAATGTATGTAAAAAAGCAATTCGATTTTCCGTATATCGTTTTTCAAAAGCAAGTGGATTTTCAGAAATAAATTGTAATTTTTGTCTAATTTCTTTCTTTAAATCTTCATACAATTCAAAATTTATTGCTTTATACCATTCTAACGATTCAATGATATCATGTAAAACAAAAGGTAAATATCTGAAACTATAATTCATTGAATTTATTCAAAAATTCATCCTGATTTAAAGCTATACTTGGATTTTCTTTAAAAATCTGCTTTCGTCTTTCGGTTTCTTCAATCTGCCAATTAGGAATAGTACAATTATCCTTATTTTGAGATATGTCTTTTAAATAAAATACAATATCATCAGTTAATTCATTAGGAATATCTACTAATAAATCATTTATTTTTTGGATAGAAATTGCAGTCATTTTCGAAAAATTTTAACAAAGTTACAAATTATAATTTATTATTTCAGCACCTTCGCTTCTCTTTTAAATATGTCTATTTTCTCTTTAATTACATCTAAACCTAAATTATGAATACTACCCAAATGTGTGGTTTCAAACTCTTTTAAGGGTTTGTAATTTCCGTTTTCTACTTCCATTCCCACTTGTTTGTATGCATCTCTAAAAGGAATATTATTTTTTATTAAATCGTTAATATTTTCCACCGTATAAATTGAATCATATTTTTCTTGATTCATAAAACCTTCTGTAATTTTTAATTGAGGCATTGCGAAGATTAAAATATCTAAAATGGAAGTAAATTGCATCATGGGTTCAAAAAGAATTTCTTTTAATAATTGAAAATCTCTATGATATCCACTGGGTAAATTATTAATAACCAACATAATGTCATTGGGAAGCGCTTGCAATCTATTGCAATGTGCACGAACCAACTCGAAAACATCAGGGTTTTTTTTATGTGGCATAATACTACTACCTGTTGTTAATTCATTAGGTAATTTAACAAAACCTAAATCTTGTGAATTGTACATCACCAAATCGTAACTCATTTTTGAAAGAGTGCCAGAAACCATTGCCAAAGCCATTGCAACTGCTTTTTCAGATTTTCCACGTAACATTTGTGCGCCAACAGAACTTACGGCTAATGAATTAAAATTCATTTCATTAGTTGTAAATGCTCTGTCGATTGGAAAACTACTTCCAAAACCAGCACCCGAACCAAGTGGATTTTGATTGGTAACATTAAATGCGGCTTCAAAAAAATGTAAATCAGACAATAAATTTTCGGAATATGCAGTAAACCAAAGCCCAAAACTACTGGGCATTGCGGCTTGAAAATGCGTATAACCTGGTAGTAAATGATGTTTAAATTCTTCTGCTTTTGTATTTAAAATTTCTATTAATTCTAAAATTTGTTTTGAAGTATTTTGTAAGTATTCCTTCAAAAATAATTGAATAGCAACCAAAACTTGGTCGTTTCGGGAACGTGCTGTATGAATTTTTTTTCCTGCATCGCCATATTTTTCAGTTAAAAAAGATTCAATTTTAGAGTGTACATCTTCAAAATTTTCTTCAATTTGAAATGTTCCATTTTCAATTTGGACTAATAATTCTTGTAAGCCTTCCAATAATTGTTGCTCTTCTATTTGAGAAATCATTCCAATTTTAGCTAACATTTTGGCTTGTGCCATTGAAGCTAAACAATCGTATTTGGCTAAATATTTATCTAACTCACGGTCTTTTCCAACGGTAAATTGTACTATTTTTTCGTTTACAGAAAAGCCTTTATCCCATAGTTTCATTTGTTTTCAATTAAAGTTAAATTATTATTTAAAAAAATTAGGTTTTGTATTTTGGTAATCAATTTCGTAATTCTGCTGAAAAATGCTCAGAAAATTGCTTGATTAATTTTTGCATTACAGTGTCTATTTCTTTGTCTGTAAGTGTTTTATTTTCATCTTGCAATTCAAAACTCAAGGCGTAGGATTTTTTTCCTTCAGCAAGATTTTTGCCTTCATAGACATCGAACAAGGCTACTTTTTTAAGTAATTTTCTATCTGTTTCAAATGCTTTTTTATATAAAGAAGCATAGGATATTTCTTTGTTTAATAATAACGCTAAATCTCTTTTCACTACTGGAAATTTTGGTATTTCAGTAATCTTTATATTGGTGTTTTTGATTAAATTTATGCATTCATTCCAATACAATTCTGCATAGAATACGTCTTGGGAAACATCGTATTTTTTCAATTTTTCTTTTGAAATTTTTGAAATGGAAGCTATTGTTTTATTTTGAATTTGAATAGAAATTCCTTCTTCATTTTGAAGGGCAATTTCATCATAACCTTGAAAACCAAATGTTTGTAAAATAATTTTAACAATACCTTTTAAATGATAAAATGACGCCTTGTTATCTGTTGAAAACCAATTATTTTCATGAATATTCCCAGAAATTGCGAGTGCTAATATCTTTTTCTCTTTATATTCATTTTCTTTTGAATAGATATTTCCAAACTCAAAAAACTTTATATTTTGTTGTTTTCTATTAGTATTATACGCAATATTTTGTAGGATTGTGTTTTGCATTGTTGTGCGTAAAATAGCCAAATCATTACTCAAAGGATTCAATAATTCCACACGGTGTATTTCGTTTGTTTTTTCAACTAAAGAATTATTCATTACCTCAAAAAAACCATTGTTTTTCAATAAATTAGATATGTTGTTTTCTTGATTTAAAGATATATTTGCTTCTACTTTTTTGTAGGTGAACTCTATTTTTTCAGGTATTTCAATATGATTGTAACCGTATATTCTTAAAATTTCCTCAATAACGTCTATTTCTCTGGTAACATCGTTTCGGTATGATGGAATTTTGATATTTAATTCATTTTTACTTTCGCTTAAAATCTCTATTTCCAAGGACTGGAGTATGGTTTTAATTTCTTCTACCTCAATACCTTGACCTAAAATTTGATTTATTTTATCAAATCGAACTTTTACTTCAAAATCTTCAATTTTTAAAAGGAAACTGTCTATAAAGTTTTCATTTAAAACGCCTCCGGACACGTTACATATTAAATCGGCAGCAATTTTTAAAATAGTAAGGGTAAGCTGGCTATCAATTCCTCTTTCAAAACGAAAAGAAGCATCGGTATTTAAAGCGTGGTTTTTTGCTGTTTTTCTTACTGCAACAGGATTGAAGTAGGCACTTTCTAAGAAAATATTTTTTGTGTTTGATGTAACTCCTGAATATAAACCACCAAAAACACCTGCAATACAAATGGGTTTTTCGGGACCTTCTTTTATCATTAAATCGGTTGACGAAAGTTTTCTTTCCACGTTATCTAATGTAGTAAATAGGCTTCCTTCTATACAATTTCCTATATGTATTTTCTTAGATGAAATTTTGTCTGCATCAAACGAATGTAAGGGTTGCCCATAATAATGTAAAATATAATTGGTGGCATCTACAACATTATTTATTGGGTTTAAATCTATTGCTTTAATTCTATTTTTAAGCCATTCGGGTGATTCTTTAATAGTAACATTTTCTATTAAAATTCCAGTATATCTTGGACATTGTTGTTTGTCTTCAATTTCAACCGAAAAACTACTTTCTTTTTTGGAAAAATGAGTGTCGTTTATTTCTATTTTTTTGAATGAAGCTGTATGTTTTCTTTGTTTTAATGCAGCATATAAATCTCTTGCCACGCCATAATGACTCATTGCATCGGCTCTGTTTGGCGTGAGCCCGATTTCAAAAATAATGTCTTTTTCAATGTGAAAAATATCTTTCAATAAAGTTCCTGCTTCTATATTAGGTTCTAAAACGAGAATACCATCATGATTTTTTCCTAAACCTATTTCGTCTTCAGCACATATCATTCCATGGGATTCTTCTCCTCGTAATTTTCCTATTTTTATGGTGAATTTTTCACCAGATTCTGTGTAAAGTTCTGTTCCTACAATAGCAACTGGTACTTTTTGCCCTGAAGCTACATTGCTGGCACCACATACTATTTGTTTTGTTTCGTTTCCTAAATTAACTTGACAAATTTTTAATTTATCGGCGTTTGGATGTTGAGTTACTGTTAAAACCTCACCTACCACAATTCCTTCTAAAGCACCTTTTATGGATTCAAATTCTGTTAAACCCTCTACTTCTAATCCTATATCAGTAAGGATTTCAGCGATTTCATTTGCAGATAATTCTGTGGTTAAAAATTGTTTGATTCCGTTGAAAGATATTGTCATATAACTATTTTTTGAATTGCTCTTTAGTATATTATTAGCGTAGGCAAAAGTACGAAAGAATTTTTAAAATTTTAATTGTGATTTTGAATATTGAGTAGAACAAAAAAGCAGGAAAATTTTCACCTTCCTGCTTTATTAATTTAGTGTTATTTTTTTATGCGTTTATCATAACGGGCATTACGAGCATTAATAATTCTTCGTCTTCTACCAAGCCGTCAACTGGTTTTAAAATTCCTGCACGATTGGGTAATGATAATTCTAAGTATAATTCCTCTGAATGCAAATTAGAAACCATGTCATTTAAAAACTTGGTATTGAAGCCAATTTGCATGTCTTCGCCATTGTAATCACAAGGAATGGTAATGTCTGCTTTGTTTGCAAAATCTAAATCTTCTGAATTAATATTTAGCGTATTGCCTTCAATCTTTATACGAACTTGGTTTGTTGATTTATTTGAGAATAGGGCTGCTCTTTTTAGTGAATTTAAAAAAAGCTGTGTGTTTATTGTGAGTAAATTTGGATTATCTTTTGGAATTACCGCTTCGTAATTTGGGTATTTTCCATCGATTAATCTGCAAATCCAAGTGGTTGTTCCTAATGTAAATTTGGCGTTTGTTTCAGAAAATTCAATTAAAACTTCTTCTTCAGTTCCTGCCAATGCATTTTTTAAAAGCAAAAGAGGTTTTTTGGGCAATATTAAATCTACTGCGTTTTTTACAGAAATATCCTTTCGAATGTATTTTACCAATCGGTGAGCATCAGTTGCAACAAATCGGCTTCCGTCTTCGGTAAATTGGAATAAAACGCCTGTCATAATCGGGCGCATAGGGTCGTTTCCTGTGGCAAAAAATGTATGTGAAATGGCTTCCGCTAAAACGCTGGCTTTCATTCCAACATTATTTTCAGCATCAACCTTTGGAAAACTAGGAAAATCTTCGGCTCTTTCAATGGAAAGAAAATAATTATCTACTTCATCTACTATTTCTAATTGATTTTCATTTTTGATAAATGTTAAGGGTTGTTCTGCGAATGTTTTCAAAGCATCGGTAAGTAATTTTGCTTGTACTAAAAAACTTCCTTCGTCTTCTGTTTCAACAATTATTTGAGTTTTAATGGTAGTTTCGCCATCAGATCCGGTGATAGAAAGTTGGTTTTTGGTTAATTCAAACAAAAAATTATTTAAAACAGGTAAAGTTGTATTAGTTCCAGTAACTCCATTTATTATTTGTAATTGTTTCAACAATTCACCACTTGAGGCTATAAATTTCATATTATTTATTTTTTAGTAAAAAAATTAGTGTGTAAAATTACTCTATTTTTCTTTATTTAAGCCCCGAAATGTTTACTTTTTTATTAACAATATTTAGAAAGAATGTTCGATTATTTTTTTTGGATATTTTAATAAATAATTTCTTACAATTCTTTTTAAATCTTGATTTTCATAAATAGAAACCATTCGTTTGTTGATTTTTTCTTTAGTATTAATTTGATTGTATAGGGTATAATATCCATACCCTTTTAATATGCCATTTTCTATTTGAATGAATGATTTTTCGCCCTCTGTTTTTCCTTTATCTTGATAGATTATTTGTTGATGAGTATGTGATATACTATCTAAAAATTCATCTACTCTTTTGTTGTAGTTTTCAGGATTTTCTTCATTCATACATGCCCCAAAACATTCTTTAATACTATATTTAAAACATTGTGTATCTGTTTTATAGAGAGAATTAATTTTCTGGCAAAGTGCAAATTTTTCAGTTATTTTATGTAGAATTGATTTTGCTTCCTCTAATGAAGAAAATGAGATGATTGGTTTTTTGTCTTGTTTTATTTTTGATATATATAGACTTTTATAGCCAAATTCATTTTTAGCTTCATATAAATCATATACGAAAATGGTTTTCCGCTGTGCACGATTGAAAATAGGTTTGAGAGCTTTTATTTCAATACTTTCTTTTATTAATGCTATTAATTCTGATCCTGTAATTTCATATTGAATATTTTCTGTAAATTTTTGTATTTTAATTGCCCTAGTACTTTTACTGATAAAATGTTGGCGTACTCTGTTTTTTATATTGATACTTTTTCCAACATAAATAATTTCATTTTGTGCATTATAAAAATAATATACGCCAGTTTTTATGGGCAATCCTTCTAGTAAATTAGCTAGTTTTTCAGGAATATTTTGAGTTTTATGATTTTTATATTCATTCAATTCTTCCTTTTTTTGAATGATTTTATCTTTATCTTTATCTATTAAAATTTTAAATAATTCTAGGGTTGCTTTAGCATCACCAAAAGCACGGTGCTCATCTAATAGTATTATTCCTAATGATTTACATAGTTTTCCCAAGGAATAGGACGCTTCATTGGGAATAAGAATTTTACTTAATTCTATTGTATCTAAGGTTTCAGATTCAAAGGAATAACCCAATGATTTGAATTCTTGTTTCAACATCCGATAATCAAATTCTGCGTTGTGTGCAATGATAATGGAGTCTTTGCATATTTCAACAATTCGTTTTGCAATTTCGTGAAATTTAGGCGATCGTTTCACCATCTTTTCAGTGATTCCTGTAAGTTTTTTCACATAAAAATGTATTTCTTTTTCAGGATTTACCAATGTTGAAAAGCTATCAATAATTGTTTCTCCATCATACTTGTACAAGGCAATTTCAATTATTTTTTCTTCACGGAATTTTCCGCCTGTGGTTTCTATATCTAGAATTGTGTACATTTTTTAAAATTTTTTTATCGGCGGCGTCTTAATCCTAACATTCCAAACAAAATATTGGTTCCTTCCCGCACCAAACTTCTTTGTAATTGCTTTCCTGCAGAGCTTTGTAGCATTTTTGTGAATATTGAGGGTTCATCTTTCTCTGAAGTGGCTGTTGTTTCAGTGCTTCCAAAAACACTTTCCATTCTTTTGCTTAAAATTTCATACGCCGATTCTTTATCAATTAATTCATTGTATGTTTCTGCCAATGCGGAATTATTAACCACATCCTCAATTTCATTAGTACTTAATATGTCCATCCTAGATTTTGGAGCTATCATATACAAATGTACCAAAGGTGTTGGGATTCCTTTTTCATCTAAAGCGGTTAAGAAAGTCTCACCAATGCCTAACTCTTGTATTAAATTTTCCGCTTCGTAATATTCAGTAACGGGATAATTTTCTACTGCTTGTGAAATTTCTTTTTTATCTTTTGCAGTAAATCCACGTAATGCGTGCTGTATTTTTAATCCTAATTGACTTAAAACCTCATCTGGAATATCGCCAGGAATTTGTGTTACAAAAAATACACCCACACCTTTGGATCGTATTAATTTTATTACTGTTTCTATTTGATTTAAAAGTGCTTTTGTGGCTTCACTAAATATTAAATGTGCTTCATCGATAAAAATACAAAGTTTGGGCTTTTCTACATCTCCTACTTCTGGGTAGGTATTGTATATTTCTGCTAACAAACTCAACATAAATGTAGAAAATAAGTTGGGTTTGTCTTGTAAATCTACTAATCGTACTATATTTATTACACCATTTCCATCACGGGTTTGTATTAAGTCTTGAACATCAAAACTTTTTTCGCCGAAAAAAGCTTCCGCTCCTTGCTGTTCTAAAGCTACAATATTTCTTAAAATAGCCCCTAAAGAACTGGGCGCAATAGCACCATAATTTGCACTTAACTCTTCTTTGCCATCACCATCTGATACATATTGTAATACTTTTTTCAGGTCTTTCAAATCTACTAAAGGTAAGGCTTTGTCATCGCAATATTTGAAAATAATTGAAATTATACTTTGTTGTGTATCATTTAAACCTAAAATCTTACTAAATAAAATAGGTCCAAACTCGCTAACAGTAGCACGCAATCTCACTCCTTTTTCATCTGAAATTGTCATTAATTCAACAGGAAATGATTGTGCATTATATGGAATTTTTAAAACGGAATGTCTGTCGATAATTTTTTGGTTTTCTGCATTCCCTTCGGCTGCCAGCCCACTTAAATCCCCTTTTATATCCATTACCAGTGTTGGAACACCTTTCAAAGATAATTGTTCACATAAAATTTGGAGGGTTTTTGTTTTTCCTGTTCCTGTGGCACCGGCTATCAAACCATGTCGATTCATTGTTTTTAAAGGAATTGAAATTTCGGTTTTTTCAACTACTTTCTTGTTCAACATTCCTTTCCCTAACACTATTTTTTCCCCAGAAAATGTATATCTTGATGTAATTTCTGCAATAAATTTTTCTTCCATTTGTATTTTCAATTTAAAAAACGTAAAAATAGGAAATTCTTAAGATATAATTGTGTTTACCTTTAAATGGGGTTAAAATTATTTATTGAAAACTAAATGAAAATATTTACTTTTGAATAAAAAAAGTAATGAATATTGAAGCAAAAATAATAGAATTACGTAAGCAAATAAATGAGCATAATTTTAAATATTATAACCTAGATACACCTTCTATTTCTGATTTTGATTTTGATATTTTATTAAAAGAATTGCATGATTTAGAAACAAAATTTCCAGAATATTTTGATGAGAATTCACCTACACAAAGAGTGGGAGGGCAAATAACAAAAATTTTTCCTACTATCATTCATAGAAATAGAATGTTTTCTTTAGACAATTCATATTCAAAACAAGATTTAGAAGATTGGCTTTTTAGAATTGAAAAAGTATTGTATGCAGAAACAGTTTTAGAACAGGAGATTGAATTTGTTTGTGAATTAAAATACGATGGCGCTTCTATTTCTATTCAATATACTAATGGAAAACTAATACAAGCTGTTACTCGTGGAGATGGTTATCAGGGTGATGAAGTAACGCACAATATTCGCACTATAAAATCGATTCCGCTTGAATTACATGGAAATTTTCCAATTGATTTTGATATTCGTGGTGAAATTATTTTAACAAAAGATGGTTTCAAAAAACTAAATGAAATAAGGGAAGAACAAGGATTAGAGTTATATGCAAATCCTAGAAATACAGCTAGTGGAAGCCTTAAATTACAAGACAGCACTGAAACTGCTAAACGCCCTTTGGAATGTTTCCTTTATCAAATAATTGGTGAAAATTTAGAGCTTAAAACACATTGGGAAATGCTTACCAAGGCAAATTCTTTTGGT
>Ga0316611_1000361_pt1 | contig 16271 bp, 18 predicted proteins | sample MIS2016202_MG_FD_207675 | JGI IMG/M metagenome (GOLD analysis project Ga0316611, IMG submission 207675) | Microbial mat bacterial communities from Middle Island sinkhole, Lake Huron, Michigan, United States - MIS.2016.202 | ecosystem: Environmental > Aquatic > Freshwater > Lake > Sediment... | reverse complement strand
GACAGCTAAAGCTGACAAGCTGCAACCTCTGTTATACTGGCCTTATTTTCATATATGCCATATTAACAGCGTTTTAGCTCGTAGGATTAACAAAATATTAACTATTTTGTATTACATTCTGTTTTGTAGAATGAAATAAAAACAGTAAATTAGAGTAACGATTTAAAAACAAGTCGTTTGCTCTTTGAAATATTGACACTCGCAACCCTGAAAGGGGTATTTAGTTTTATACTTAAATGTTTAATCTTTAATAATTTAAATTATGTCACGTAAAAAATTAAATGTACACGATGAAAGTGTACAAGATGCTGTTATCATTAATGAAAACAACAGCCCAGAAACACAACAGGAACAACACCAGGACGCACAAAGTACGGAAGTTGTCAAAAAAGAAGAGTTTGAAGAACTCAGGCAATTAGTTGCTATTCTGATAGAAGAAAACGAGCGATTGAAAGCCACCCGTATGACTGGTAAAAAGGTCATAGAGATGAAAGATAGGCACAAAAGAAATTCTGAATTAATACATCACTATGCAACTAAAGCACATTTTATAAATGAGGCAGCCAAACTCCTACTAAATTCTGATGTAGATAGTAATCAAAATTCTATTGTTTTAAGTTGTCACAATGGACATACTGAAATTTTCACAATTCGCACAGTTTCGCTCCTTAGTGAAGTATTAAACCTTATGAGAAGCACCGCAGACAATAAGCTGCTAGAATTGGAGGCAGAGAATCAGGGATTAATTGAAATATTGGGGGAAATATAATGGACTACAGCAGATTTATAAATGTTTCGGGGTATAGCACCCCGAACATTTCTCCCTCCGATATTATAACAGAGGTTGAAATTATAGTAGAAGAGCCCCAGCACCCAAGTAAAAACAATTTGTTTGGATGGGAAATTGTAAGCACTCCAATATTTGCTCCGAACGGCGAACCGATACCAGGACACAAAGCAATTTTCAGGAATGACAACGGCCAAGTATTGCAAGTATGTAAGGAAAGTTACACTCCCACCACTAACGGCAGATTTACTGAGACAATAGAAAACTTTTCTAATGTCACAGGCTACCAGATAGCAGCCCTTAAAGAGTTTGAAGGAGGGAAAAAGATTCTTACTTGGTTAAAGGGGGAAGTTCAAAATCTTGCAGGACTACCCGCACAAAATTATTTGCTTATAGGCAACAGCCACGACAGCTCCTCCGCTTTTTTCGTAGGCCAAACGAGCAATATAATAAGATGCGCTAACCAGTTCACAGAGCGAAACCAATCCCTCCGAGCTTACCACACCACAAACAATGCCGTGAATATTCAAGCGATAGAGCGAACCATACACCACCTCCACGAGCAGAACGGCCTCCTCCGTTCAAAGATGGAAAAGCTAGACCTCCGGAAGTTCTCAGGAAACGAGCGAAAGCAATTTATTCGCAGCCTGCTAGACATTGACAACACCGAAGAACTAAGCGCCCAGAAACAAAACAAGGTTTTAGCACTGGACGAAGCCATTACCCGAGAGACCGCAGACGTAGGAAATAATTTCCTAGGTTTATTTATGGCAGTTACCTTTTATACTACCCACCTCCTCCGAGAGAAAGAGAAAGTATTTGGTAATGTATTCGGAAACAGCTACGAGACCAACCAAAAGGCTATGAAGATTTTAAACCAAATGATATGAAAAAGAAGCAGATATATATAGACGCAGCCAAAGAGAAGCGCGAAGCCCTGAAAAAGTTATCTAATGAAGTTCTGAAACTAGATAGAGAACTCTACCCAGATGACGAAGAAAACAGAGCGGGGATTAATTTTTTATTGATGCATTACGTATACAATAAGGGGAATAATCTCACATTTCACACTTTCCAAGGCTGGCTCCGTGAGGGGTACACAGTAAAGAAAGGGGAAAAGGCTTTTCTTTTGTGGGGCCAGCCGAGAGAAGGCAAGCGCCCACAGCCGAAAGAAGGCCAAGACGAGGAATTTAGTTTTTTCCCGCTTGCCTATGTTTTCAGTAATGAGCAGGTGAGCAAGGCAGAAGGAAGCAAGGCCGAGCAGGTGCAAGCCCCACCAGAACCAGAGTACACTCCCACCGTAAGCCCTGAATTTATAGATATACCATTCTGATTTTATTTAATTGCGCAGGGGTTAGTTTTGTTGTCTGGTTTTTTTGAGAATGTCCCTATAATCTGAAACGAAGCCGAGAAAGTTATATATCTGTTTTTATTACATTCTATTTTGTAGAAATAAATAAAAACAGATATATTTCATTTTTGCGCGCTCCGAAAAAATGCTTCGCATTTTTCGGAGTAAGGTGTTGTGAAAAGAATAGGTATAAATGATTGACTTGTTCTTTTCACAACGTGTTGTTTCACTCTGCCAGCAGTGCTGTCCTTCGTGAATTTCACACGTCGAAGTATTTTCGATGCATGAAGTTATCGGATACTAATATTATACTTCGCGATATAGATGAAGCTGTTCTACCTGATGGCAGCCAGCGCACATTCTCTATTGGCTTCGTCACGAAGAAAGGTCATTTCATATTCCTGAAACGTGCTATTAAGTCAGGTACAACTCAACACCAATCTATGCACGATTTCAAGGGAGTACAGGCCGTCAACCAGCACAATGTGCCAGTTGGACACCCTTATCCGGTATATATTCACTCAATTATGTACTACTCAGGAACATTCACAATATCTAAGATATGATTGTAGGATACGACAACAACGGATACCCATCCGTAATAATTGGCAACAAGGTGATGATAACCACCGAACAACCGCCAATTGTGACCAAGCAAGCCATTGAGCCAATAGCTGCAGGCCCATACAAGATAATGCCTTGGGGTGGCGTAGACGAAACAAGCAACGACTTCCCAGAAGTAGCCATTGCCCACCGGAAAAAGACACCGGTACTCCATCGCTCGCTGATAAATTACACAAAAGTAGTTTTGGGTCAAGGTCCATACGCTGTGCGCATCAAGGAATTTGACGCAAACGGTGGTGAGGTGCTTGAGGTAGTGAAAGACCCTGAGATTACCGCGATGATGCGAAATTTCAATATCCGTAACTACATGGCTCGTACCATGTTCAATCGTGCTCAATTGGGCAATGCATTCGTGCAACTCGTACCCAATAACGAGGGTACTAAAATAACGAAGCTCATCCCTATCAACCCCCGCTGGTGTAGGCTCACTCAGGACGGCAAGCAAGTAATTGTATCGAATAAGTTCCCTGATACAGAGGTAGGCAGCATGAAAGCATACCTATTGCTCGATGAGACTGACCCTTTCAACGACCTGATACGTATGCGCGATGAGGGCTTACTTGCTAAGAATAGCGTTATCATGCATTTGAAAAATCCATTCTCGAACAACGATTATTATAGTGAACCTGATTGGTGGAGCGCACTTGAATGGGTGAACATTTCACAACGCATCCCCATTGCCATTGCTAGCGGCATGGAGAATATGCTTCAGGTTTTCGTACACATGAAAATACCATACAGCTATCTTCAGCGTAAGTTCCCCCGTGACCAGTTCCAGACAGACAGAGAGCATAAGGAAGCTATGGAAGCATTCGTAAAGCAGCTAGAAGAAAAGCTCACCGAGTCAAAAAACGCAAAGAAGACACTTATATCTTTCTTCGAAGATGAAAAGAATGGTGCCGATAAGTGGGAACTCAGCATAGTTGAACATAAGTTCAACCAAGAAAATATCATTAACAGCACCGCATCAGATACTCAGATTGCTATTGCTGCTGGTATAATGCCCGATTTGCTCGGGTTGATGTATGGGAATAGCAAAGGTGGTAGTATGCAGCGCGAGCTGCTACTCATAGCCTACGCCCTGGCATGGGAAGAGCGACAAGCCATAGCCGACCCGCTCGAAATGATGATACGCTTCAACCTTGGCGACAAGTACGCCGATGTAGAAGTAAAATTCCGTACTACATTCCTCACTGCCCTGGACTCAGGCGGGCAAACTGACCAAGTAATTGCATAACCATGATAGTTCGAGACATTAACGATATTAAGATTTTCACCCCGGTGAATGTAAGCCTTGAGTATACCCGCATAGAGCCAATACTCTACGAAACTGAACAAAAGGTGGCCAATGTGATAGGCACTGAGCTGTACATACAGTTAGACTTGTACCTAGATAATCCCACGCCTATAGACCCGAAGAAAGACACAGTAATCAAGCTACTCAAGGCTTGCATTGCGTGGATGATGTTCGATATTGGTTTCGATATACTAAATACCCAGTTCAGCAACCAAGGCTTTCACCGCCTAGAAAACGAGCAACAAGGCAAAAAAGCACTTTTCCAACGTCAGGAAATGAGCTTGCGCCGTACTTTCCGCGATGGGGGGAACAACCGCCTAGACCAGGTACTCACATACCTTGAGGTGAATGCTGCCGACTTTCCTATATGGACAGCCAGCAGTGCATACACTCAGTTGCGAGACAATTATATATGGACAACTGCCCAATTCCAGAGCATCATCAACATAAGCAACAGCCGCCTGGTATTCCAACGCCTGAAGCAAAACATGATGACAGTGGCCGAGCTGTATATTGCCCCTCTCATTGGCAACGATTTTCATGTGCAATTGCTCACCGAAATTGCCACCAACTCACTCACCGCCGACAATCTGAAGCTTGTAGCATACCTTCAAAAGGCTGTTGCATTCCAAACCATCACCGATGCCGGTAGTGAGTTCATCATGAGTATGAGTGAGGCAGGCTTGCACATATTGGGAACTGCCACCAATACCGACAACTCAGCCACAGCAGAATTGCCACCCATGGAACTCATCAACGATTTCCTGCGCCGTGCCAAACTGAATGCAGAAAGCTACCTACGTACTACCCAAAGTTTCTTGAGATTGAATCTGGACAAGTACCCGCTATATGCCACCAGTCCTGCATATACCGAAACGGTGTACAACACTTTCAAGAATGACGGTAAAATATTCATCGTATAGTATGGCCAAACAACACGCAATATTCAGTTCCAAGAACTTTTACCTGAAAAAAATATCAGGCATAGAACTGGGCTCAAGGCTCAGAACAGAAGTAGCTCACCTATTCCTGCGCTGTAAATACATGAGTATATACACACATTGCAAGGCAATAGGAAAAGTAGACGAGAATACACTGGTCAATACAATCAATGCCATCATCGAAGGCTACGAACACGACTTTCTGGAAGAGTTGAAAATGCTATACCCAAGTGTAGCGCAAGAAATTTTCGCGGTATTTTATACCGAAAATTTCAAGCCTATGCACGAGAACAATGTAGAGTTCCTTCATAATTTTGTGCATATTCAGAGCCTCAGTTCGTACCCTGACGAGTTCATACTCGATACTTTCTTCACACTTAGCCTCACTGCTTTCGACCTAGCCACATACGATGTTGAGCGGTCGTTCCGTACCATCAACGGTAGGTTCTCGCAGATAGAGCAGAAAGTATACAAGAAGAAACACGCAATATTCGTGAGCTATGCCCGCGAAGATGCCCACTACAAAGAAGAACTACTGAAGCACCTACACGCCCTCATCATACGTGGCGACGTGGCCATATGGGACGACAACAAGTTGAAAGCTGGCGACCGATGGGAACAACGCATATACGATGCACTCGACAATTCCAACATATTCATAGCACTGCTGAGCAGCGATTATCTGGCATCCGATTTTTGCAACATCGAATACCAGCGTGCTTTCATGCACGACAAGATTATAGTGCCTATCATCATTCGCCCATGTGCTGCCCACTTGTTAGATATTTCCAGTTTACAGTTCCTGCCAAAGGATGCCAAGCCTGTGAGCACTTTCGCCGATAGAGACGAAGCCTATATGCAGGTAGTCACAGAATTGAAAAAAATACTGTAACATGAACAAGATAAAAATACGCTACGGAGGCGATATCACAGAGTTCACCAGTCCGCAAGATATAAGCGAGCTCACAGGAAAGCAATGGATTGACATTGTACACAATTTCATAGCAGTGAAAGAAATGAACAACCACAACGTTTTTGCGCTGCTTATTTCGTTGCTCAACATAGAGACCAAGAATGCCGCCAAGTTCATACCCGAAATCATTCGCGAGGGATTGTTCGCATTCTTTCAAGAACAAGTATTTAAGATACTCGAAAACCAAATGGATACGCACCGCTGGCTCATAGATGAGCTGAAGGTGCAAAATATAACACTGTACGGTCCCAGAGATGGATTCTCTTACATGCGGTTCGGTGAGTTCATCTCGCTCGACATCATGTACAGCAATTACCTATACCTGAAGGAAGCCCCCACGCCTACCGATTACCAGTACCCCACTAGCCCATACGAAAAACAGCAGCGTGCTGAGGTACTCACTGCACATATACTGAAGACCAAGCATGCACTCAATGCGTTCTGTGCTGCCATCATGCGCCCACAGGCCGAAGAATACAGACATGGCAGTACGGCAGACCGTAGGCAAGAATTCCATAGCGACATGATAGAAGCACGTGCAGAACTCTTCACTGGTGCCAATGCTACCACCAAACTGGCTATTTTGTACAATTACGGCATGGTACGCAAAAGCATAGTGCTAAGCTACCCCCTTGCGTTCGATGCCAGTGCAGAACCGGAAACCAGTACCGAAGTAAACCCAGAGCAAGCCGCACACTCTTGGCTTGGGCTACGTTCCAGACTAGCCGGTAGTGTGCTGAACCTCGAAAAAATAGACAACCTGCTACTTAGCGATGTGCTGAGCAGCATAAAACCGGAGCAAAATGAGAACAAAGCATAGCGATTATATAGCTTATTTTCGTCAAATATCCCAAGACATGGGCTTATCGTTCTATACATATGGGCTCGATGAGTTCCTTCAGCACCTAGATGTCTTACAATACCCATGCTTACTATTGCAGCGGTATAGCTACCGGTTCGGGCAAGCCGATGCCGACAGCAAATATAAAATACGCAATGCGGGGTTTATGGTGGTTGATAACCTACCACAGCGCGACGACTATGCTGCTATAGATACTATATTCGACAATACCGAAGACATTGCCGACGATATTCTAATCCGCATAAATACCGATGCCAACGATTACCTCAACGCACCCGCCAATGCCATAGCTCGTGGCTTCGATATAAGCACTGCACAAGGCATTCAGATAGAAAATATGGCCGATAGTAATTATGGTGTATTCATTAGTATTGATTTTTCATCAGAATTTTTCTAAGTACACGAAAGCGAGTAATACAAGTACCATCACTCGGAAGGTTGGTCACCTGAGTTCATCGCAGGGGAAAGCAATACGCAGAAAGTTGCCAAAACGCTTGTATTAGGTTGCTTTTTAGTATATTTGAATAAATATTTTCATGTATGAAAGAGCAATTAATCAAACAGAAACTTATTAATATACTTAAAAATGATTTTGAAATCATTGAAAAAATAAGTGGTACTCACTATACAGGGAAACAAGTGAAACCGGATTTCGCTTTTAGGCTACCATCAGATAAAAGACTTTTTATTGTAGAAATTAAAGATGATACTGCAATTAATTTTAATCTGACAGAATTAATAAGACAAACAATTAATTACAAGTCTGCAACATATGATGGTGTAATTCCTACATTCGCATTTTTTACAACATATAATTTATTAAAGGGGATTTCTTTGCCCATAGAAAATGCTAAAATGCTAGGGTTAGCAGCTAAATTAGGCGTAGGGCAAATACATTCTAAAATAGATTATGACCAGAGTCTAATTAGAATAGGGATAGGGAATATTTTTTTATTCACTTATAATATTTTAACTTGTGAAAGTGCATTAAATTTTACAGATTTAAAATCTGAAAACATAGGGACAAAAGCAGCTTCTAATAGATTAAGTAATAATATAGAACCAGTATGAGTTATATAGTTATCTACACAAATTTTCATTCATCTTCTGTAATTGCTAAAATGTGTGAATTTGGTTCATTATTAGAGGCTAATAAAGAATTGCGAAAAACAAAAGATAAGTATGATAAAAAAATTATTATAGATTTGGATAAAATTTACACACTAAAAATGTCGCCAAGATTAGATAAATCTATATGGGGGGCTAAAGTAAAATTTAAGAATATATCAAGGGATGGTATTTTATATTGTCAAAAAATAGAAGAGAATGAAGACTTCCTATGCGGGACTGAAGAATTCTTAGAATTAGTTGACTAATTAAAGATAATCCGCGCGTCTGGCGCTGTCGCCCCATGCGGCAGTAGCGGGAAGGGTGAAAGCCAGAAAAGACCAGGCGAAGATTAAACATTATTTGTTGTGTTATATAATGCCCCGCAAGGGGCTTTTTTGTTTTTCTAAAATATGCTGTACAACATAAAAAATAATCGTTTAAATTTTTGAACGTTTAAAATATTAAACCTATATTTGTACCATACAATTAAAACAAAAACACCATGAAAGCTTCAAAATCACAAATCATGAAAAAAGCGATAGAAATAGCTCGCAGTCTTGAAGGTAGTTGGGCTGCTCGTATGAGTGAAGGTTTACGCTTAGCTTACCAAATGGCTAAAATGATAGCTGGGGAATCAGTTTCACAAATAAAAGATAGTCTGATGTGGTTTGGTGCTGACAGATACGGCAAACAAACTATGAGTGAAATAATGGAGACTTTCAGACATATAGGAAATGCCAAAGTAAAATCTATAGTTGAAATGGCTTTTGACATGGGAAAATTCACAGAAAAGATGGCATGGGCAGTTGCTTATGCAGTTAAATTTTAATAATAACTCACAAATTCACTACAATTATGAATTATCCGGTAGCTAATAATGTTATAACCGACCGAAAAAGATGGTGGTCAGTTATCAGAACAGAAGATGGCAATTTCTTCTTTCACACATCTAATAGTGTAGAGTTTTTTGGATATAACCCAAAAACCAACGAAATCATTAAAAAAGAGCAAAATTATTTTAGTTATTTAAGTAAACTGGGTTTAAAATCCACTAAATTCCTATCAGCAGATAGCGAGGTCATTAAACAAGGCATTGAGAATTATGGAAAATCAAATGACACATTACCCCCATTATGGTAAATAGACAAGTATTAAAAGCTACCCGTCAATTGATGGGTAGTTTTATTTCTGACACTATTAAAAGCAGGAATATTCCGATTGAACAATTGGAAAGGCAAACAGGGGTTTCTAAAACAATCATCTATAGCATCATTGCAGGTCGAGGGTATAGTATAGATAGCTTACTGGCTATATTAGCAGAACTAAGATGCCATATAGATATTACTGCGTTAACAGATAATGAGGCTATCCCAAACACTTGGACAGCTACAGAAACACAGAATTAGAAATGCCCCCGCAAGGGGCTTTTTTGTTGTCCTTCATAGCATAATTTTTCAGGCTCATATTCGCAGAAAAAAGTATGAGTGTTACTTTTATCTCGAAACCTGATACCCCCAACTTCTGCGGCAACGAGTTGCTGTACGAAGTGAATGGAAGCAACCACATCATAGCCCCGGGCACACCCTACTCATTCAAGCTATTTCGCATAGGCGCACCCTCAGATGGCGATATCATCACCATACCCGTATACTGGGGGTTTTTGGTACAGTTCACCTTCAAAACCACACCCTCAGATATAGAACTGGAACTAACTGCCGGTAGTACACTGGCAGCACTGAAGGCCGAGCTTGAGAGTTTTCTCATCATACAAGAAAGCTACGTCATCACCACTGTAGATGCCAACAATCTGCTTTTTACCAGCATCATGAATGGCAGCACCAACGTAGGCACACCCGCGCAGCTCACAGGTACCATGCTTAGCTTCCCAGATTTCAGCCAAGGCACAGCCACCCAAGCACACCAGAGCTACGAGATTTACGGCAGTGTAGCATTGCCATTTCAGGTAGTCCCCATATCGGTAGATGTAGATAACAACGGCGATGGACAGATAGATATATCAGCCATCACCCAAATGCAGATAACTACCGCGTCAAGGCTCAGCGATAGCACAGTTTTGTTGGCCATTGGTGGTATACAGAATGTAACCATCAGGCTCACCGAGCTTATGGATGGCAATGCATTCAAAACAGTCACCGATACACTGGCACTTTTGCCCGGCAAGAGCGCTATAAGTGCTGCCGATATGCTGGCTTATGAGGTGTGCACACTGCTACCCTACTATTACGAGCTTTCAGAGCTCGACCAGTTCATCATCAACAAGGCATTCCCAGCAGCAGCTGTAGCTATAGCCTATTTCACATTCTACCATGCCGATGGTACCACCAGCGCATACACCACCTCATACGTCACCCTCACCGATGCCGAAATAGTAAGCCTTCGTTGTGGCCCTGCCGATATCCCCTTCCCCGAAAACGTAGTGTATTACGAAATGTATTTCCACGCTGGCAGTACTCGCACCTCAGATACATTCACTTTCCGCATCATCCCACAGAGCGACTACCGCATACAGTTTGCATACATCAACCAGTATGGTTGTCCCGAGGTATTCCACGCAGATGGTGTACGCAATTCAGCCCTGAAAACTGAGCAATTGCTTATGCGTTTCCAACGTGAGAAAGGCCGCTACGTCACCGACGTAGAGACTAGTTTCACCGCCGATACCGGACTGCAACCAGTAAGCATGATACCACTGCTCAAAGATTTCTTCAGCAGCAACAACCATTGGGTGTACGAGTCTGGCGCATGGAGAGCAATTGTCATCACATCGTCAGATTTCGACCTAGAGCAAGAAAGCAACAGCATGAATACATCCACTTTCACATACATATACACCAATGAGTGAAAATAGCACAAGCCGCCGCCTCAATATTTGGATTAACGGCAAGGAAGTAGAAAACAACGTCCGAAGCATAAACCGCTCTATGAGCAAGCTACGTGCTGAGATGGCAGGCGCAGAAATTGGCAGCAAGAAATACCAGGACAGCGTAAAGAAACTCGGCCAGTTAGATGCCATCCTTCAGAAGCACAAGAAAGAGGTTGCATCTGTAGGCAAAGCATACGGTGAGTTCAAGCAGATGTTCATGTCTTCTTTTGCGGGAAACCTTACCAGCTCACTCACAGAGGGTGCACTGTCCAAGATAAGCCAAACATTCAAGCAACTTACTGGCGATGTGGTAGATTTCCAGAAGGAAATGACCAACATCAAAACGCTGCTCACCGACGATGAGATAGCCAAGTTTGGTGAGAACATTCAGCAGGGCATTCTCAATATTTCCAAGAAAGGGTTCGATACCAAAGATGTGACCAAAGCCGCTTATGATGCCCTTCAGGCTGGGCAGGGTGCAGCTACCATCGTGCAGTTCCTCGACCAAGCCAGTGTACTTGCCGTTGGTTCCGTCACTTCTCTTGCTACATCTGTAGAGGGGCTTACTACGGTAATGAATAGCTACAAACTGAGTGCAGCAGAAGCTACCAACGTAGCCGATGCGTTCTACTCTGCTCAGAAAGCAGGCAAGACCACCAGCGAAGAGTTGAGCGAGAACATAGGCAAGGCTGCCCCCATAGCTGCCAACCTATCGGTAAAATACCAAGAGCTGCTTGCGGCTACAGCAGCACTCACCAACGGCGGTATAAGCACTACCGAGAGTATCACCAACTTAAAAGCATTGTTTGGGAACTTGATAAAGCCTACTGCTGAAGCCGAAAAGATACTCACAAAGCTCGGTATTCCCTTTGGCGCGACTGCCGTCAAGGCTGCCGGATTCACCAACGTACTCAAGAAGCTAAGCGATGCCAATGCCGAATTCCCCGACGACCTAGCGCGTGCCATCACATCCATAGAAGCCCTTACCGCAGTGTCTGCACTTTCAGGGAAGGGTTTCGAAGAGTACTCACGTGTATTGGGCATGGTGACTACCGATGTAGGCAAGAACTCTAGCCTGCAACGTGCCTACGCCATGCAGATGGAAACTACTGCCATGATGATAGAGCGAAACAAGGCAGAACTAAAAGCCCAACGCATAGAAGTAGGAGAAAAGCTAAGCCCTGTACTACTTACTCTCATCCAACTTCAGAAAGCATTCGGCAAGGCATTGCTCAATTCGCTCGATTGGATTAGCCGACATCTGCCAGCCATACAAGCATTCACCAAAGCTATTGCAGTACTCACTGCTGCATACGGGGCATACAAGGCCACTGCTGCATCTACATTACTTATTGAAAAAACACGTGCAGTGCTCACTGTAGCATATACCCGCATGACATATATGCTTGCATTTGCCAAGGCAAAACTTGCAGGAAATACCACACGTGCCGCTGCTGCTCAGCGTCTACTCAATATGAGTATGAAAGCTAATCCTATTGGCTTGGTCATTGGTGCTATCACTGCCGTAGTTACTGCCCTGGTACTATTCCGCAAAGAAAGCGACAAAACCGCCGATAAGCAGAAAATGATAGCACGTGTATACGAGAAAGCTGCCGAAGGTGCCGACGAGGAACGCGCCAAAATATCGCAACTGCTACTCGTAGCCAATAGCCAAAACATGAGCTACGATAAGCGCATAGCCGCAGTAAACGAGCTAAACCGCATAGTCCCTACTTACAATGGCTATATAGATGAGGAGGGAAACCTCATTGCCGAAAATTCATCGGCTATACAAGAATATATCCGTCAGCTAGAGCTGAAAATGAAACTTCAGGCAGCCCAAGAAGAACTCGTTTCGCTGTGGAAAAGTGAACGAGAGATAATGCGCGGAATCACAGATGAAACAAAAAAATATACAGCTTCTCTTATAAACGCTGAGAATGCAGCTAATCATAGCATGTATATCATATATACTTTGCAAGCAAAACAGGCAAAGAAATCTTTAGACGAACTAGCTGATAAATTAAAGGGCAATAACTCACTTATTCAAGAGCTACAAACCGAGTTCCTCAATACCCAATCTACAATTGCAGATATAACCAAAGACCCAGACAAAGACCCTGACCCAATTGCAGACCCAAACAAAATAAAAGAGCGTGAAGACGCACTCAAAAAACACGTCGATAACCTCGACGCTATACTCAAGCGTATACGCGATGGCTACGCTGCACTCACCAGAGAGACCCTCACTGAGCGAGAGAAAGAACTATTCGAGCTACGCGATAGCTACAAGGAAGAGAAAAAGGTAATAGACGATGGCATTGCCTATTTCGAGGAGATGAAATCCAATAAAATAAAGCTTACCGAGGAAGAGAACAAGACCTACACTACCCTACTCAGCTACCGCATACAATCTGAGGAATTGTATTTCAAAAACCGCGAAGCCATAAATAAGAAATATAACGACAAGGATATAGAAGAGCGCGAAGCTGCACAAAAGCGTATCAACGAAGCCCTGCTATCTGGCCGCGAACAAGAAATATACCAGATAACCGAGAAATACAACGAGCTGCTGGAACTTGCCAAGAAACATGGCCTCGAAACCATAGATATATACGAAGCCCTGAAGAAAGCACTGGCAGAAATAGACAAGAAATACGCCAAGCAAAAAGATATCTTCGGCATGGACGAAGAAGATTGGAACAACTTACAGGGCAAGATAGAAATAGCTACAGCCCTTGCAGGAAACCTTCAGCAGGCATTCAGCAACTACCACAGCAAGCTCAGCAAGCAGGAAGATGCTACATTACGCCAGTTCGAACAGTCGGCAGAAGCCAAAACCGAAGCCATAGACGGCCAGCTCGAGCGTGGTGTGATAAGCGAGAAACGTGCAGCCGCCAAGAAAGCAGCCATAGAGCGCGAACTAGATGCCCAGAAAGCAGAAATAGACCGTAAGCAGGCAGAACGTGAGAAACAACTGGCCATATTCCAAGCCACCATCGACTATGCCTCGGGTGTAATAAATGTATGGGCTAAGTATGCCGCCAATCCTATAGCAGCAGGCTTGCTTACTCTTGGTCTAAGCGGCGTATATGGCACACAGTTGGCACTCATCAACGATACAGAGCTACCCGGATATGCTACCGGTGCTTTCGTAAAGAAACCTACCATAGCAGCATTGGGTGAGAAAGGCCCTGAGTTGGTTGTCAACAACGATACGCTTACCAATCCAATGTATGCATCTATGGCGCATACATTGGCCAATGCGCAAGGAACCCCAATTACAGGCTATACCCCACCCCGCCAAGGCATGGGGGCTATGTATGGCACCAACAAAGTAGAGGCATATCTCATGGAACTCATCAGGCTAAATAGCCAACCTTTCCGTGGCTACATAAGCAATACCGACCTCACCAACCACCAAACCGAGCTAAACATGCTCGACTTATACGGAAAACTATGATTTTGATATATCCTATATTTTTTCACTTCCTATTTGTTTGGCTCATCATAGAGACTCACTACGTTGCAAGCCTCTGTAAGCAGATTACAGCCTATGTAGAGTGGAAATACCACGTATTTATGTTCTCAGTGGCGGCATGTAAGCAATGTGATACATGCCTGGTATAGTTCTGCTGAAGGATGTCACCCCTAACGATGCAGGCGAACATTGCCCCCCACAATTCCCGAAAGTCTATAAGCTTTCGGGAAGTTGTTTTTTATGCTGTACAACATAATAAATATTACATTCTACATTTAAGAATGTGATATATTTGTAAAGTAAACACTCACAAAATTCACTACAATGCAATTCACTACAGAAAGAGCCAGGGAACTTATCCGGGCTTTTAGCCTCTCAGAAAGCACCTTCGCTACTTGGAAAATGCGTGGCGAAATACCGGACAAGTACAACAAGGAACTTGGGCCCATTAGAGAGCATTTTCAGAAGCTTGATATTGAAATCATGAATAGGCTCATAGACCGATGCATAAACAAAAACGAGCTAACCAACTACCTTGATACTACCCAAGTGCCTTGGGATATTACGCCAGAAGAAACCGAAGGGCGTATACGCTCGTACATCAACTACGCCAATAAAAAGGAAATACGCAGCATTGGCGACAATAAACTCGCCATATATGAGAAGGTGAAACGCGACACCGGAACTACCGACAAGTTCTTCCTCGAAACTTTCAATACCAAAAACTTGAATACTGCCATAAGTGGCCTCATAGAGCTGATGCGCCTAGATGTATGGGTAGAAGACTACTTCGAGCAGTGCAAAGCCTGCGGGTTCCTGAACCCCGACGATAGCCAAGTGGGCAGACTATGCCAGAAATGCGGCCACGAACTATGGCCTGATGATGAAAAAATGCAATAACGAAAAACAGTGTACGAATATGAACGTAGAAAAAGAATTAGTCAAAAATTATTTTAAAATAAAAAACCCTAATGAGGGTGGTATTTTAAAAGTCATAGATTTAGAGATTGCTATTGAAATTGCAGAAAAAGCAGTGGAAGACGCTAAAAAAACTAACTGGAAATATCCTGAAAATAATGAGTTACCTAAACAAAATGCATATGTAATTGCAGTTACAAAAGGCGACCCGCATACATCAGAGGTATTTTGTTTTCGTCCACACATGCCAGAAGAAAGCCAATGGATTGATGGTATATTTGGCTGGGTTGGGAGTTCAAATTATTATACATCAAAACAAATCATCTGCTGGTGTGAATTGCCTGTCTTAAATAATGCATAAAAAAAGCCCCAAATCTGGGGCTTTTCTTTTTTATTGTTTTGTTTCTTCCTGCAGTGGTGTCTCTTGCTTTGGCTTGTCTGCCTCTAAAGATGTTCCTTCCCAATTGTCACTTCAAACTTAGTCCTTTCTATACAAAAATACAAGCCCCACATTCGTGAAAAATACAGAATATATGGCTCAGCTTCCCAAAGTACCTACCCCAGAATGGTTCGACCGCAAAAATGAACCTGCAATTCAGGCCGACATCAACAAGCTGAATGCCGATGTACGCAAATGGAGCTTCGAAACCAAGAATATGCTTGCTCAAGAGGTTCGCATGCTTACCAATAGGGGCAAAGTTGAATATATTCGTCAGATTTCATGGCAACGACTAGCCCCAAACATTCGCCCCCGTACCATCATCCGCGATGGAATGGCCGAACGTGTAACCATGAGCTATCCCGCACACGGCTATTACATAAGTGTAGGTTCTGGCCGTGGCCACCACAAGAACAAGAATCCGCGCCGTATAGTAGATTGGTACAACCAGATACTCGACCGCCAGACTGAAACCCTTGCCGACCGTGTAGCATCACATATTGACACCCTCACCGTAAGAATAAGCACCCTATCATGAAAATACGCACATCCGAAGGCGAAATACAACTGCCATCTAATGCCGAAATTCGCCTAAGCTACATAT
>Ga0316611_1000359_pt1 | contig 16390 bp, 16 predicted proteins | sample MIS2016202_MG_FD_207675 | JGI IMG/M metagenome (GOLD analysis project Ga0316611, IMG submission 207675) | Microbial mat bacterial communities from Middle Island sinkhole, Lake Huron, Michigan, United States - MIS.2016.202 | ecosystem: Environmental > Aquatic > Freshwater > Lake > Sediment... | reverse complement strand
CAGGGCAATTGGGCTTGGAGGACTCGCTTGAGTTCGTTATACTGGTTCATGGGGTTTCTGATGTTTGTGCTAATTCTGATGAAACCCCATCCTGCTCTCCTTTTCAAGCTTTTTGTCCTGTACTGAGGATGATTTTACCCGGTGCAACGGTACGTGTCACAAACCCAAATGATACCTATTACCAGTTTGAGGGTCTGGTGCAGCGCCTCACGGATGGCAAAGTTGCCGTTTTGTTTGAAGGGGGCAATTGGGATAAACTGGTGACGTTCCAACTGTCGGAACTGGAAGCTGTGGATCTCACCCAAGGCAAAAAATAACCCTGTGGGTCATGGGTTTATGCCCTCTGCCATTGCTCCTACACCGACCATCAGTTCAATAGAGGCGATCGCCGTATTCCCCTGATCATCATTCCCCCGCAAGAGGCAACCAAAATCTTCATTGCGGCCCTCAACTGAAACCTGCACGACTTAACCATGCACTATGCTGCAACGAACCTACAAAGAAATCAACGAATGGCGAAATTGGTGGAGTGCTTGGCAAAACATTGACCTTTCCCTCCTCTTGTTGGTCGTGGGTCTAACCCTATTTGGCGGGTTAATTATCCACACCACAGAACTCCGGCAAGGGATCATTGATTGGTGGCAACATTGGGTAATTGGGGCAGTGGGCCTCGTTTTGGCTTTGATCATTGCCCGCTGCCGCTATGAATTTTTGATCCAATGGCATTGGATTACCTACGCCATTACTAACATTGCCCTAATTACCGTCACAATCATCGGTCACACCGCTAAAGGTGCTCAGAGTTGGCTGAGGATTGGTGGGTTGAATCTTCAACCCTCAGAATTTGCCAAAGTTGCCCTGATTATCACCATGGCAGCCCTTCTCCATGAACGTCCGGCCTCCACGCTCAATGCTTTATTTCGCGTCTTAGCCGTTACCTGTGTACCTTGGGCTTTAGTCTTTTTAGAGCCAGATTTAGGGACATCCTTAGTATTTGGAGCGATTACCTTAGGGATGCTTTACTGGGGAAATGCCCATCCCGGCTGGCTGCTCTTAATGGCTTCGCCGTTGTTATCGGCAATTTTGTATAATTTCTACCTGCCGGGTTGGCTCATCTGGGTGTTCATAATGTGTATTGTCGCCTGGTTCACCTTACCCTGGCGTAAAATTGGCACGTTGGTTATTTTCTTGATCAATGGTGTAGCTGGGGCAATGGGGGGGGTTTTGTGGAATGTGTTGGAGGATTATCAAAAAGCACGGTTGTTGCTCTTCCTCAATCCAGAGCAAGACCCTCTTGGGGGAGGCTACCATTTAATTCAATCCCGCATTGCAATTGGGGCCGGGGAGTTGTGGGGGCGTGGTTTGTTTAACGGAACTCAAACACAACTCGACTTTATCCCAGAGCAACATACAGATTTTATTTTTTGTGCTGTGGGGGAAGAGTTGGGCTTTATTGGAGCGATTAGTGTATTAATTGTGTTTTGGTTGGTGTGCCTGCGGTTGATTATTATTGCCCAAAATGCCAAGGAGAATTTTGGCTCTCTTTTAGCCGTCGGTGTGCTTTCAATGATTGCTTTTCAGGTCTTTGTCAATATTGGCATGACTGTTGGATTGTCACCGATTACGGGCTTGCCGTTACCCTGGTTAAGCTATGGGCGTTCGGCATTGCTGGCTAATTTCCTCGCCATTGGTTTGGTCGAATCAGTGGCTAATCATCGCCCCCGCCGACATTTTAACTAATGCTTATTCACCTCTCTTGGTTTTGAACAATGATGATTTTACCTGGTGCAACAGTCCGTGTTACAAACCCCAATGATACCTATTACCAGTTTGAGGGTTTGGTGCAACGCCTCACTGATGGCAAAGTTGCGGTTTTATTTGAAGGGGGCAACTGGGATAAGCTGGTGACGTTCCAACTGTCAGAACTGGAACCTGTCGATCTCACCCAGGGCAAAAAATAACCCTGCTGGCTATGCGTTTACCCCTACCGCAATTTGCCACCGATCGCCCCCGCCCCGACCACATTGCCGAGGTGATTGAAACGGCGACGACGGAGTTCCTGGCTCAATGTTTGGAGCCGGAGGATTTGACATTTCCGGCGATGCCCCCCTTTGGCAGTTGGGTCAAAGCCCATGATGAGGAATCGGGGAATGACATTATTGGGGTGATTACCTACGCGACAACAACGCCGATTGATTCGGTGCATCGGGCCCGGGCCTTGGGGTTATCTTTGGCGGATTTGCGTCAGGAGCAACCGCAAATTTTTGCCATGCTCAAAACTGAATTTCGGGCGGCGATTGTTGGGTTTATTGCTCCATCCCTGGGGGACAAGGGTAAGGCGTTTCAATACCTTCCCCCCCGTCCCCCCCAAATTCACCAAGGGGTCTATCGTTGTACGGCGGCGGAAGTGGTGCAGTTTACCGAAAAGTTGGATTTTTTGCGATCGCTCCTCCAGGTTAAAGCTGTGCCGGTGGAAAGTTTGCTGGCGGCAGCGTTGCGCTCGGCGTTTCACTGTCGCGGGGGCGATCGCCCCTGGCTCATCCAAGCGGGCCGGACGCTGAGTATTTTACTGAAGGATGACTACGACAGTCTGCGCTACATCCTCAGTCAAGTTCATCTTTAAAAAATTATGAATGCCATTTCTGAACCGCAATTTTGGCAATCCCGCTATGAGCAAGGCGTACCCCCTTGGGATTTAGGCCAAGCGGCTCCCGCTTTTCGGGGGTTGTTGCAATCAGGAACCTTGACCCCAGGGGCAAGGGTGATTGTTTTAGGCTGCGGGGCGGGCCATGATGCCCTAGCCTTTGCTCAGGCTGGCTTTGAGGTGACGGGGGTCGATTTTGCACCGGGGGCGATCGCCACCGCCCGCCACCAAGCGCAACAGAGCAATTTAAAAGCAACCTTCAGCCAATCCAATATTTTCGACCTGTTGCCGGAATTCGCCCAAGCCTTTGACTATGTGGTAGAGCACACCTGTTTTTGTGCCCTTGATCCCAGTCAGCGCGATCGCTATGTGGCCCTGGTTCAGGGTTTGCTCAAACCGGGGGGAGAATTGTTAGCCATCTTTTTCACCCATGGCCGCCCTGGTGGCCCGCCCTTTGGCTCGACCCCGGAAGAAATTCGCCGTTACTTTGACCCCCATTTCACGATCATCGAGTTAAATTCCCTCGACGAGTCCCCGGATCATCGCCAGGGGGAAGAGCATTGGGGACGCTTCCGGGCTTAAATTCCCCCCCATGGCCAGAGAATTGTTAAGATTGTTAAAGCAATTCTCAGCAAACTCACTGCAAACCACCATGGCCCCCTTGAGCTTAGACGAAATTGAGCAACACCTTGAGAGTGAGAACTCCCGCGATCGCATGGTGGCTCTAGCTCACCTGCGTCATTTCTCTCCCGGGGAAGCCCTGCCCCTGATTAAAAAGGTGTTAGATGATGAAGTGTTGCAAATCCGCTCGATGGCGGTGTTTGCCTTGGGAATTAAAGCCACGGCGGAATCCTATCCGATTTTAATCCGCTTACTGGAAACCGACCCAGACTATGGCATCCGTGCCGATGCTGCCGGGGCTTTGGGGTATCTCGAAGACCCCCGCGCCTTTGAACCCCTAGTGCGGGCCTTTTATGAAGATACCCAATGGTTAGTAAGGTTTAGTGCGGCGGTGTCCCTGGGCAACCTCAAAGATCCCCGCGCTCAAACGGTATTACTCGAAGCCTTGAAAAGTGATGAAGTGGTGATCCAACAGGCAGCGATCGCCGCCCTGGGAGAAATTAAAGCCATCGAAGCCACCGATGCCATCCTTAACTTTGCCGGTTCCGAAGATTGGCTCGTGCGCCAACGTTTGGCGGAAGCCCTCGGCCACCTCCCCAGCCCCAAGGCACAATCTGCCCTCGCCTTTCTCGCCAAAGATGCCCACCCCCAAGTGGCCCAAGCGGCGGAATTCGCCCGACAACGGTTAAGCGAACGCCTGGAAACTCCAGAATCGGGATCGCGGGAGGGTCAAAACCCTCTAGAATAATCCTTAACAATTTAAGTTAAACGACTTAATCAAACCATGACACCCTCCTTAGCCAATTTCCTTTACAGCCTGCTCGCTGGTGCATTGGTTGTGGTCATTCCCGCCACCGTTGCCCTCGTCTTCATCAGCCAAAAAGATAAAATCACCCGCTCCTAGGGGTTTGTGTAATCCTAGACCCCGGTATCAACGCCCTTCAGGGAAAAGATACTGGGGTTTTTTGGTGCGTTCCTGACCAGAGTTCGCTAAGGTATAAAGAAGCCGTCAGCGATCGCCGGACTGAGATTTAAGCAAGCAGCAATGGTTAATTTTGGATGGAATTCAGCCAGTTTACTCGGAGTTTTCTTGGCGATTGCCGGGGCCGGGCTTTATTTTTTGCGCTCCGTGCGCCCGGAACTCTCCCGTGACTATGATATTTTCTTTTCCGCTGTCGGCTTAGTCTGTGGCGGGATTTTGATGTTCTATGGTTGGCGGTTCGACCCGATTATGCAGTTAAGCCAGTTTTTGCTCGCCACTGCGACGTTCTTTTTTGCCTTTGAAACACTACGATTGCGCGGCCTCGCCACCGAGCAGGCCCGCCGCAGCACCCCCATCGTCGATGATGATCGCCCGGTGAGTCGTTCCTATCGGGCCTATCGAGAACCGGACTACGACGAAATTGAACCCTATCGGGATGAAAACTATCCCCCCCGCAAACGGCTCCGGGGCAGCGATGATTACGAGGAAGAACCCGCACCCCCGCCCCGTAGTCGTAGCCAGCGTCCCCCGTTGGAAAAACCCGATCCCCGCGCCAATCGTCGCCCCAACCGCACCACCCCTCCCCCGCGAGAATATCCCCCTGAAAAATCTCGGGCTGTTGAGGATACTTGGGAGGATGAGTGGGAAACAGAACCCCGCCCTAGTCGTCGCCCCAGTCGTCGCCCCCCAGAACCCCCGCCGGAGCGCGATCGCCCCCGCCGGACTGCTCCCCGCAGTACCGCCGCCCTCTATGAAGATGAAGAACCGGCTCCCTATGTGGATTATGTCGATTATGAGGAGGAGGATTTTGGCATTGAGCCGGAGCGATACGATCCAGAACCTGATGATGATGGCGAAGATTACGACTCAGAGGCTCAATCGCAACCAGACTTTGAAGAAGATGAGCATGAGCCACCCGTGAGGCGCAAGCCCCGTTATCCAGAGGATGATCTGGATGCCCCCCGTCGTCCCGGTGAATACTAACCCCTCTGCCCATGGTTCAGTCCCCCCGTTGGGAAAAGTCGGGGCGATCGCCCTGGTTGAGCGCCGCTGTTCTCTCGCTCCTGTTACTCACGGGTTGTAACACCGCCTCTAATCCGGGGGAATCCGCCCGTCTCAATAGCCGTTTTACAGAAGAGCAACCCGCCCTCAGTGGGGACGGGCGTTTAGTGGCATTTGTGACCAATCGCAACGGTACGGCACAAATTGCTGTTTATGACCGCGATCGCCAAACCTTCCTCACCCTACCCGGTTTAAACCGCAATGGCTTGATGGTGCAAAACCCCAGCCTCAGCCGCACCGGCCGCTATATTGCTTATCTCACCCACGACCAAGGCCGCCCCGAAATTGCCCTCTATGACCAGGCAATTCAGCGGTCAGAAATCATCAGCCGCCGTTATCGTGATTGGATTCGCAATCCGAAAATTAGCCCCGATGGCCGCTATATCAGTTTTGAAACCGCCCGGCGGGGGCAATGGGATGTGGAAATTATCGATCGCGGCCCCAATGTGGAGTTGGATCTAGCCGATGGCACATTAATTGATCCTTAGGATGGGGGCAGAAAATGGGGGCGAAAAATTTTTCGCTCCTACCAGAAACCTTTGGCGGCGATCGCCTCCTGAATCTGCTGCTGCACTTGATCCACCGATTCAGTCGCCTCAATCCTGACAATCCGCTCCGGTTCAGCGGCCGCCAACTCAGCAAATCCCCCTCGTACCCGCTCATGGAAAGCGCGATCGGCCGCTTCAATGCGATCGCCCTTCCCCTGACGACGACTCAAACCCACTTCTATCGGCACATCTAACCAAAGGGTTAGATCGCTGGTTAACCCCCTGGTGGCAATGGCATTGAGTTGGGCAATTAGCCCCCGGTCTAGGCCCCGCCCCGCTCCCTGATAGGCCCAGGTGGAATCGGTAAAGCGATCGCACAAGACCCAAGCCCCGTCAGCCAAGGCGGGGCGAATCACTGTATCAATATGTTGGGCGCGATCGGCGGCAAACAAGAGCAATTCTGCACGATCCACAATATGATCAGCATGGAGTAACAATGTTCGCAGTTGCTCACCTAAGGCCGTACCACCGGGTTCACGGGTGGCAATGACCGCGCCATTTTTGCCGATTTTTTCAGTGAGCCAAGCCTGCGATCGCTCAATTTGCGTCGTTTTTCCCGCCCCCTCTCCCCCTTCAAAAACAATCAATCGACCCGTCATAATTTTTAAGATTTTCTTTAAAAAGGAACAAGATCGGGATATTTTCGTTATCCTGAGCCGTGATCAGAGTGTTAAGCTCACAAGGAAATCGGGTGTTAGACACAATCCACTGACAGAACCAAGCCTAAAACGTTAAAGTGGGGAAAACCTGCTTGGTGAAGGTGCTGACCATCTAAATTGCAACATTGCTCATCGTTTAGAGCGAACAAGAGAACACCATTGAGACGTTAAGGAAGATTATGGCTCGTTATTCCTGCTCATTCTCCAGCCGCAACCCCATTGAAATTCTGCTTAATCATCTCGGTGAAGCACTGCGTTCCTGTGATATTGAGATTATTTACGCCAATAATGAATATGTTGTTGGTCGCGAGAAGCCGGGAAATGTGGCCTTTACGAAATTAGTCACCGTTGAAGCCTTAATCGACTACCAAGGCGTAGCCTCGAAAGAAGTTCACTTAAACTGCATTCTCAAAAACGAAGAGCTTCCGCTCACACAAGATAACCACTGTCGCCAGGTCTTCGACACCGTGAAACGCAAGATCGAAGCCCAGACCCCTTGGCGATTGCAGTAAATTCACAAATCGTCATGATGGGGACTTGACCCTCCAAAATCGTAATTTTGGTAACTTGCCCCTTCCGTATCCCCTGACATCATCGCTGGATCGATCAGCGTGATATCAAAGGGGTCTTCTACTGGGGGAATCGGCAGTTCATCGCTGTTATGGCGCAGTGGAAAAATCCGTGATTGATAAATAGCTGAAACCTGAGGGCCAAAAATCACTTCATCCCCATTCTGGAGGTTGTGCTGGGTAATTTTGCGACCGTTGATCAGGAGGCCGTTGACACTGGGGCGACCTTGGATATCACCATCGGCAATGCGATAGAAGGCTGTACCATCGCCACGGGTTTGTCGCGTTAAAACGGCATGGTGACGGGAAACGAACTGAGAGCTAAGGTGAATATCGCAACTGCGATCGCGTCCGATGGAATATTGACCGGCCAGGAGAGGTACGGAACGTCGCCCTCTGGCATCTTCGACGATCAGTAGATGCTCTTGCTGCGATTGTGGTATTGGTGCAGTCATGGACAACCCGTGTAATGCCTCGTGTTGCTGAATGAGAGAAAAATTAGCGACTCAATATCCTTATATTCTGTCACAGTCAATTTACACTTTCTGCACAGAAAAATCTGGGCTGGCTAATTTTTGCCGTGATCCCTGGGGTCAAAGAAGCGATCGCGCAACAATAAAGAATTGGTGACAACAATCACAGAACTAAACGCCATCAAGGCCCCTGCCATGGGTGGACTGAACAAAATTCCCCACTTGGGCAGTAGTAAACCCGCAGCAATGGGAATAAGAAGGCCATTGTACCCCAAGGCCCAGATGAGGTTTTGGCGAATTTTAGCAAAAGTTGCCTGGCTTAAGCGTAACACCACTGCTATCCCCCCTAGATTCGCGGTCGAACTGGGGGAGCCGAGCAAAATAATATCGGCGGTTTCTAAGGCCACATCAGTGCCACTCCCTAGGGCAATGCCCACATCGGCTTGCGCTAAGGCCGGGGCATCATTAATGCCATCGCCCACCATGGCAACACAATGATTTTGGGCCTGGCGTTGGGCAATTTCCCTCGCTTTGTTGGCGGGGAGGACTTGGGCAATCACATCGGTGATTGCTAATTGACGGGCGATCGCCGCCGCCGCCGCCGGTTGATCCCCTGTGAGCAATACGACATTTAACCCCAGATCCTGAAGCTGTTTAACCGTTTGCGCTGCTTCAGGCCGGAGGGGATCACTAAAGGCCAAGAGGCCAATACAGGCATGATCAAGGGCTAGGTAAATAACGGTTTTGCCTTCAGCGGCGAGGGTATCTGTTTGGGTGGTGAGGATCTCAGGAATGGGAATGCCAGCCTGCATTAGCCAGTAACCATTCCCCACCCGGCAGGTACAAACCGGCTGATCAGGGGGGTAAAGTTGGGCAGAGGCTCCATAGCCGGTTTCACTGTTCAATTCCCCTGCGGGCCAAAGGGGTAGAGTTTCCCGTTGGGCCGCGTTGAGGATGGCGGTGGCGAGGGGGTGCTGGCTGCCCTGTTCAACACTGGCGGCCAGTTGAATTAATTCGGTTTCCGTCCAATCTGCCAAGGGGTAGCAGTCGGTGATTTGGGGGCAACCTTGGGTGAGGGTTCCGGTTTTGTCAAACACGATCGTATCAACGCGGTGGGCGGCTTCTAGACTATCTCCCCCTTTAATCAGTAGCCCCTGCTCTGCTCCTAAGCTGGTGGCGACTAAAATGGCTGTGGGGGTGGCGAGGCCCAAAGCACAGGGACAGGCGACGACGAGGACGGCGATCGCCAACTTTAAACTTAATAAGCTCACCCCGCTCTCGCTCTCTAGCCAAGTTTCTCCCCAGATTGACCAAAGGCTAAAGGTGAGGAGAGCGATCGCCATCACCCCATAGGCAAAATAACCCGATAGCTGATCCGCGAGTCTTTGAATCGGGGCTTTGCGGCTTTGGGCCGCTTCAACGGCGGCGGTAATTTTCGCCAACGTTGTCTCTGTTCCCACCTGCTCCACTTGAATGGCCAGCATCGCCCCTTGATTCAATGTGCCAGCGGTGACGCGATCGCCCACCCCTTTCACCACAGGAAAGGATTCCCCCGTCAACATCGACTCATCCACCGTTGATTGTCCCTGCATCACCCGGCCATCCACGGGGATCTTCTCCCCCGGTAACACCCGCACCCATTCCCCCACCCGCAGCGATCGCACCGGAATTTCAATGCCTGCTTCTTGGGCGAAATCCGTCGCGCTCACCAAGCGAGCGGTTTGGGGTTGCAGTTCAATCAAAGCCTCTAAGGCAGCCGTAGCGCGACGGCGGGCTTGGCCCTCCAAAGTGCGCCCCAAAAAGATAAAACCCAACAACATCACCGGCTCATCAAAAAAACAATCCCACCCCAGTCCAGGCCAGATCAACGCCGCGCAACTGGCCAGATAGGCGCTCCCCGTCCCGAGGGCAATCAGCGTATTCATATTGGGATTGCCATAGCGCAAACTCCGCGCCCCATCGACAAAAATATCCCGCCCCGGAATCAAAATCGCCAGGGTTGCCAGGCCCCAATGGCTACTAATTTGGCTCAACACCGGGATCATCGGGCCGCCCCAATGGCCCCAATGGCCGAGGGCGGAAAAAAAGAGCAGGATGGCGGCGATCGCCAACCGTTGCTGTTGTTGGCGTTGTTCTAACCGAGCGCGATCGCGCCAACTGGGCTGATCTGTCGTTGGAGTCTCGCGATCGCGGGGAATACTGGGAAAACCTCGCTGACTGAGATAGGCCGCCATCGTGGCCGGTTCAATCACCATAGGGTCATATTCAACGACGGCGATCGCCGTAATCAAATTCACACAGGCAGCAATCACGCCATCCTGTTGGCGCAATTGCCGCTCTACCGCACTGACACAGCCCGCACATTGCATTCCCTCCACATCTAGGATCAGCGTGGCAACGGATTGAGGCGATGGAGCAGGGGGAGCTTGGGGGGTCGTCATCATAAAAAAAGGAGAGCAGACAAGCTGCGGGTTAAAGCGGTAGAGTCCAGGCAATCGGGGGGATGTCGTTAACAATGTAGCGAATGGACTGCCGAATTCACAGATTTGATACTACAATGCAAGCCATGTTTTGCGGCCAATGAGTTAACGCGATTAATCATGACTGAACGGATGCGGGTTGGGATTGTGGGGGCATCGGGCTACGGTGGGGTGCAGTTGGTGCGCATCCTCCTGGATCACCCCAATCTTGAAATTGTCTATGTGGGTGGCAAAAGTAGTGCGGGGCAGTCCTTCTCTGAACTCTATCCCCACCTTGATCAACAGTTTGATTTAACCATCGAACCCATTGATCTTGATGTGATTGGCGATCGCTGCGAGGCCGTGTTTTTAGCCCTCCCCAATGGTCTGGCTTGCGATCTCGCTCCCGCCTTAATTGCCAAAGGCTGTAAGGTTTTAGACCTCTCCGCCGATTATCGCTTTCAGGATTTAAACACCTATACCGCTTGGTATAAGAAAGACCGTGAGGATCGTGCTTTGGCGGAAACAGCGGTTTACGGCTTGCCGGAACTGTACCGCAGCAGCATTCAAGAATCGAATTTAGTCGGCTGTGCTGGTTGCTACTGTACGGCGAGTTTATTGGCGATCGCCCCTCTCCTCAAACAGGGGTTAATTCTCCCAGAAACCGCGATTATTGATGCCAAATCCGGGGCCTCCGGCGGCGGTCGCCAAGCCAAAGTAGGGATGCTCTTGGCGGAAGCCGGTAACTCTTTTGGAGCCTATAGTGTGGGCGGGGCTCACCGTCACACCCCAGAAATTGAGCAGGTGTGCAGTGAGTTAGCTGGCCACCCAATGCGGATCCAATTCACCCCCCACCTCATCCCGATGGTGCGGGGCATCCTCACCACAGTCTACGCCACACTCCGGGATCCGGGATTGGTGCGGGAAGATCTCCTCACGATCTATAAGGCTTTCTATCGTTCTTCCCCCTTTGTTAAAATCCTTCCGGCGGGGGTTTATCCCCAAACCAAATGGGCCGCAGGGACAAATGTCTGTTACATCGGCGTAGCGGTGGATAATCGCACCGATCGCGTCATTGTCCTTTCCGCCATTGATAACCTGATTAAGGGACAATCCGGGCAGGCGGTGCAGTGTCTCAATATTATGATGGGCTGGCCGGAAACCTTGGGTTTACCGACATTGGCGTTTTATCCCTAGGATTAGAGTAGGAAGTAGAGAGTAGGAAGTAGGAAGAAAAAATTCCACTTCCCACTTCCCACTTCCCACTTCCCACTTTCCACTTTCCACTTTCCACTTTCCACTTCCCACTTCCCACTTCCCACTTCCCACTTCCCACTTCCCACTTCCTACTTCCTACTCCTCCATGGATTTAATGCTGTGCCATCAAATGGCGGATTTTGACAGTCTGGGGGCTGCGGTGGGGTTGACCCGGCTGATCCCTGGCGGGAAGGTGATGCTAACGGGGGGCGCTCATCCGGGGGTGAAGCGGTTTTTAGCCCTCTATCGCGATGAGTTGGCTTTGATTGAGCGGCGCAGTGTGAATCCGCAACGGATCCGTTCTCTGACGGTGGTGGATACCCAATGGCGCGATCGCCTGGGTGGGGCAGGGGCTTGGCTGGATTTGCCCCATCTCGATCACGTTACCGTTTATGATCACCATCTCGAAGCAGTGGGGGATATTGCTGCGACGATCAGCCATGTGGAGGCGGTGGGAGCGAGTACAACGTTGGTGGTGGAGCAGTTGCAATCCCACCATTGCCAACCGACGGTGGTGGAGGCAACGGTAATGGCTTTGGGGATTCATGTTGATACCGCCTCCCTCACCTCCGCACAAACCACCCCCCGCGATGTGTGGGCTTGGGCTTGGTTGCTGGAGCAGGGGGCCAGTTTACCCACGTTGCGGGACTATCTCGATCCTGGCCTCACGCCCACATTGCAAAAACTGCTGGCAACAGCCTTAGAGGAATTAGAAATCACCACGGTTCAGGGCTATCAGATCGCCTCTATCTATCTGGAAACTCCGAATTTTATTCCCGGTCTTTCCAGTTTGGCGGAGCGGTTGATGGATCTGACCGAAAGCCATGGCCTGCTGTTGGGCCATCGCTATCAGCGGGGCCAAGCCCAACGGTTAACGGTGATCGGGCGATCGCGTATTCCCCACACTAACCTCCATCATCTCTTTCAACCCTGGGGCGGTGGCGGCCATAGCCAAGCCGCTGCGGTGGCTATTCATGATCCTACATCCGTCACATTTTCAGCGTTACTGGCCCAATTCATCGCCCAAATTCCGCCCCCTTTTACAGCGCGAGATTTAATGTCCTCTCCTGTCCGTACCATTCGCCCCGAAACAACAATTACGACAGCCCAGCGGATTCTCCTGCGTTATGGCCATTCCGGTCTATCCGTTGTTGATGAACAGGATCAACTGGTGGGGATCATTTCCCGGCGGGATTTGGATCTCGCCCTCCATCACGGCTTTGGCCATGCTCCCGTCAAGGCCTACATGAGCCGCAACCTCCACACCATCAGCCCCAATGCCCATCTGCCCATGATTGAAAACCTCATGGTTAAGTATGATGTGGGGCGGTTGCCGGTGGTGGAGGGGGGTAAATTATTGGGAATTGTGACTCGTACTGATGTGCTACGCCAACGGTTACAGCAGTCGGAGGATGATGGGGCGGCGATCGCCCCTTCTTCTCCCACACCTCAAGCGTTAGCCCGTTGTCCTCTCGCCGCTCCCCAGCAATTGCTAGGGCCAGCTTTAGGGCACTTTTTACAACAGTTAACCCAAGCCGCGACAGAACGGGGTTGGCATCTCTATATTGTGGGCGGCGTGGTGCGGGATCTCCTGCTCCATCAAGGACGCGAGGAGCCTTTACCCTTAGTGCAGGATCTCGATCTTGTTGTTGATGGCTTCCATCGGGCCGCTGAGGCGGGGGCAGGGGTGGAGTTAGCGAAAGCGATTCAGCAGTGGTATCCTCAAGCGCGGCTTTCGGTGCATGGGGCATTCCAAACCGCAGCGTTACTGTGGCATCAGGATCCCCTGTTGGGATCGTTGGCGGTGGATATTGCCACGGCGCGGACGGAGTTTTATCCCTATCCAGCGGCCAACCCTGAGGTGGAAGCCAGTTCGATCCGTCAAGATCTCTACCGTCGCGACTTTACGATCAATGCTATGGCTCTGCGGCTCACGCCCCCTCGGGAGGGGGAAATTTTAGATTTTTTCGGCGGGATGGGGGATGTGCGATCGCAACTGATTCGCGTCCTTCATGTCAACAGTTTTATTGAAGATCCCACCCGAATTTATCGCGCCGTGCGGTTTGCGGTACGTTTGGGGTTCAAATTAGAAGCCCAAACCGTGGATTTGATCCGCTATGCCATTGAGAGCGGCGTTTATCACCGTTCCCTCGCCCATGATCCCAAGGCCCCCGCCCTCACCACCCGCTTACGGGCAGAATTGCAATATATTCTCACCACCCCCCATTGGTTAGGGGCCTTGCAACTACTCCAGGATTTGGGAGCATTGGGCTGTCTCCATCCTCAGTTAGCTCTGACGCGAACCGTGGCTCGGCAATTACGTCTTTTAGATTACGGCCTGCGCCAATGGGAGCATTCTCCCCAGTTCCCCCCCTGGTTACTAAAACTGGAATTGTTATTATCCCAACTCCCCACCCCTGAAGCCTTGCGGGCGGCGGATCAGCTTCAGTTGCCCCTGGCCAGTTGTCAACGGTTAGCCCAATGGCAGGGGGTGCGATCACAGCTCACTGTAGCTTTAGATGAGCCTTTATCCCCAAGCCAAATTGTCCAGATTCTCCAACTTATAGATCGCACGTTATTGGTGGGCCTCTTGACCCAAGTCCCTCGCTCAGTACGACGATGGATTTGGCAATATTTAACCCAATGGTCAGCACAGCATTCTCCCTTAAATGGCCGGGATCTTGAACAACTGGGCTATCCCCGTGGCCCCTTGTATCGTCAAATTCTTGATCAACTCTTGGGGGCAACCCTTGATGGCATAGTCAAAACTCGCTCTCAAGCTATAGACTATGTGCAGCGGCACTATCCCTTGGGGGGCCACTGTAATTCCAGCAGCGGAAACTAGCAAGCATCGCCCGTAAGCATCATAATTTTGAACAACCTGAGGACTTTTGCACCGAGGATGACTCAATGAGCAACGATTATAAGTACAGCCTCAAACCCACCATTGGCCAGGGAATTTTTACGGCAACCTATCCCGCCATTGAGGTGACATCCAATCGCCCGGTGATCATCAAAACCTTGGCGGCGAATTTAGCCGAGCATGAGCAGTTTGGGCAGTTTCGCAAACAAGTCCTAGGGCTGGCAAAGCGGTTGGCGGCCTGTACCCACCCCCATTTACCGGGGATTTGGGAAAGTTTTGCTGAAGATAATTTTCCCTATGTGGTCTATGACCAGATCATTGGCCCAACCTTATTGGACAAAATCAGCCAAGAGGGGCCAGTGCCTCTAGCAATTGCTGTCCATTGGCTGCACCAAATCGGTTCAGCAGCTATGGCACTGCATAAAGCGGGGTTGAAACATCTTGATATCCAACCGCGCAACATCGTTTATCGTCCTGAAACCCAGGATGTTGTGTTGGTTGATGTCAGTTTAGTCTGTGAACTGACTCCGGAAATCACCCAAAGTCATGCCAATATTGTCGCTCCAGGTTACGCGGCTTTAGAACAATGCAACCCCAAAGCAACGGTGACAGCTCAGGCTGATCTTTACAGTCTTGGGGCAACGTTGTATTTTCTCCTCACCGGAGCAGCGCCGCCCCCGGCCCCCCTCTTGGAGCATATTCCTGCTCAAGACTGGTCACGCTTACCCGAAGGGTTGCCCGTTGCCTTCCAAACCGCGATTTTTGCCGCCTTAAAACCGGATGCTAAACAGCGCCAACGGGCGATCGCTCCTTGGTTAGCGCAGTTAAAGGGGGCGATCGCCCCCCCGCCCTTGGATGAATTGGAGCAAAGCGAACAGAAACCCCAGCCTGTTGAAGCAGCAACTCCTCCTATCACCGTTCAAAAAACCACTACCCCAACCCTTCAGCCAGAACCCAAGCTCAAAAGTTCACCCACTGCAAAAACTCGGCCCCAAGCAGAGAAGAAACCTCAACCCAAAGCTAAATCCAAAGCCACGGTCAAACCTGAGCCACGGGTACAGACTAAAACGAAAGTCAAGAAAACAAAAACCAAGGTCAGCGCTCGCTCTGGTGAACGGTTCCCGGTGGGGGCTTTGCTCATGACCAGTGTGATCGCAGCGTCAGCCGGCTCAGGTTTTGGCTTGTCCTTACGCCTTAATCGTCCCACTGAACCTGGATCAACCTTCTGGCATGTGGAACAATCATTCCCTCCCCGTGACGATGTGAGCCAATGAGCCATCCCCTCGAAACATTGCCCCAATTACCAGCAGATTATTTTAGTCTGTGGCAAGCTTCCCTCCAGTGGCAGCCGACAATGGCTCAGATGGAAAAATTTGAGCAACTTTACCAGGTTATTTGGCTGGGGAATCAACACATGAACTTGACGAGCTTGTTAGCCCCAGAGGAATTTTGGGAAAAACACCTTTGGGATTCCGTAGCGGGGTTACTCCCCCTCCGCCGCTGGGGTTTTGGGGATCAAAACTTGAGGGTGATCGATATTGGCACAGGGGGAGGATTTCCCGGTCTGCCCCTGGCGATTCTTTACCCCGAACAGGATGTCACCCTATTAGATTCAACCCAAAAAAAAATTCAGTTTCTCAATGATGCTGTTGCTAACCTGGAATTGAATAATGTTCAAGGCGTTGCTGGGCGAGCAGAGGCGATCGCCCATAGCCCCAGCCATCGCGCTCAATATGATATTGCCCTAATTCGCGCCGTTGCTTCCCCCCCGGTTTGTGCCGAGTACGCCCTACCCTATTTGAAAATGGGCGGAATTGCCGTGCTTTATCAGGGTCATTGGGGAGAAGGGGAGGGCGATCGTCTACAATCTGCCGCCACACAATTAGGGGGCAAAATCCTGACCGTTGAATCTTTCACCACACCGATCAGCAACAGCATACGCCATTGTATTTATCTCCAAAAAATAGCAGCAACACCCCATCGTTATCCCCGCACCGTCGGAATCCCAGCCAAAAATCCCCTGTAAGGGCAATGTAGGGGCGAAAAATCTTTCGCCTCTACATCCAATTAATACCCATTTAATACCCATAGAAAAACCCCTGTGAATATCACAGAGGTTTTTCAGAAATATAAAGCTGGCATCGAGCTATTGTGCCAGGGGGCAACCCCCCAAGTATCGTCGCCGCAGAAGTGTTTCACAACCGAGTTCGGGATGGAATCGTAGTGGTTCCACAACGCCTTAGACACCAGCTA
>Ga0316611_1000358_pt1 | contig 16410 bp, 12 predicted proteins | sample MIS2016202_MG_FD_207675 | JGI IMG/M metagenome (GOLD analysis project Ga0316611, IMG submission 207675) | Microbial mat bacterial communities from Middle Island sinkhole, Lake Huron, Michigan, United States - MIS.2016.202 | ecosystem: Environmental > Aquatic > Freshwater > Lake > Sediment... | reverse complement strand
CACTGGCTTCTTTCAAATCGCCACAAATCGTTTTCATCACATTCATTGAAAACTGATTGTTGTTATCAAACATATTGAGCACTTCACTTTTAGGAATAAAGCAAACTTCCATATCTTCTAAAGCCACCGCACTCAAATTTGCAGGCTCATCGCTTATCATCGAACGTTGTCCGAGTAATTCTCCGGCTTTTACTAATTTTATGATTTGGTCTTTTCCGTTAGGGCTTAATTTTGATAATTTGCAAGCACCAGTGGTAACGCAATAAATACCATTAACAACGTCTCCTTCTTCAAAGATAGGACTTCCTTTTTTTATGGTGTACGAGGTTTTACAATCGGCGAGTTTAATTAGTTCATCTTTATTAAGTGCTTTCAAAGAGCTAAATTCTCTAACAATGCACTGTTCACATTTGCCCATAAATGAAAAATTTATTTTAGTCTCGCAAATCTACAAAATTATATGATAATTATCATATTTTTAATTTTTTCACCTATTATATTTGTGGACTGTTTAAACAGATAATTTTATGAGCGAAAATAGCTGTTTCCACTGTGGATTGAATGTTGCAAAAGAAGATCAAATTGTTTTTGATGAAAAAATTTTTTGTTGCAATGGTTGTAAAACCGTTTATGAAATTTTCAGTCTTAATGATATGTCTTGTTATTATGATTTCGAAAAATCACCAGGTTCAACTCCTCTTGATATTGAGGGAAAATATGATTTCTTAGAAAATGAAAGTATTGTTACAAAACTTTTGGAATTTCAAGAAAATACTACGGCTATTGTTTCATTAAGTATTCCCCACATTCATTGTAGCTCTTGCATTTGGATTCTCGAAAATCTTCAAAAATTGCAAAAAGGCATTAGTGCTTCGCAAGTAAATTTCCCTGAAAAAAAAGTCAGAATTACTTATAATCCAGAACTTGTTTCACTTAAAACAATTGTGCATTTATTGAGTTCCATAGGTTATGAACCCTACATCAGTTTAGAAAATTATGAAACGGGCAATAACAACGTCGATAGAAGTTTGACTTATAAATTAGGTTTGGCTTTCTTTTGTTTTGGCAACATTATGTTACTTTCTTTTCCTGAATATTTTGAAGTCAAAGAATTTTGGCTAGACACTTATAAGCCCTTTTTTCGATGGTTGATTTTTGCTTTGTCATTACCTTCATTCCTCTATTCAGCAAGTGGTTATTATGTTTCGGCTTATAAAAGCATTAAATCTGGAATGTTGAATATTGATATTCCAATTGCTTTAGGAATTATTATTTTCTTTATTCGAAGCACTTTAGACATTGTAATGGATTATGGTTCTGGATTTTTCGATAGCTTGACGGGTTTGATTTTCTTTATGCTTTTGGGCAAAATGTTCCAAATCAAAACTTACAGTTTCTTGAGTTTCGAGAGGGATTTTAAATCCTATTTTCCTATTGCAATCACTAGAATTAACACTGATTTTTCTGAAGAAAGTGTTCCAATTTATGACATCGAAAAAGGAAATCGTCTATTAATTAGAAACCAAGAATTAATTCCTGTTGACGGAATTTTAATTTCTGAAAATGCAGAAATCGATTATAGTTTTGTTACCGGAGAAGCTATTCCTGTCACTAAAAAATCGGGGAATAAAGTTTTTGCAGGCGGAAAACTGATAGGAAAAGTAATTGAAATGGAAGTTTTACATTCAGTTTCTCAAAGTTATTTGACACAATTGTGGAGCAATGATGTTTTTCAAAAAAATGTAGAACAAAAACACAAATCTATTACCGATAGGGTTAGTCATTATTTTACTCCTATACTTTTAATCATTGCTTTTTTGGGATTTGGCTATTGGATTTTTATCGACATCAACATTGCTTTCAATGTATTTACTGCTGTGCTGATTGTGGCTTGCCCTTGTGCCTTGGCATTGACAGCGCCTTTCACGATGGGAAATGTTTTGCGAATTTTAGGTAAAAAGAAATTTTATCTCAAGAATGCCTTGGTAATCGAACAATTAGCCAAAGTTGATACTCTGGTTTTTGATAAAACAGGAACAATAACAACCAATAAAAAATCGAATATTTCTTTTGAAGGCGTTCAGCTTTCAAATGATAATTTAATGATTTTAAAAAATGTTCTTCGGGCATCCAATCATCCTTTGAGTCGAATGTTATATGATTTTTTACCAGAATCTAAAAGGTTAAAAATTATTGATTTTGAAGAAATCACAGGCAAAGGAATTCAAGCAAGAATCCTCTCCCCGACCCTCTCCGAAGGAGAGGGAGTCGTTAATGTTAAAATTGGTTCTTATGAATTTGTTGCTCAAAACTCCCCTTCTTTGGAGAGGTCGGGGGAGGATGCTCCCTCTCCTTTGGAGAGTCCCGAGGCTTCGGGAGGGGAGAGGACATCGGTTCACATCAAAATCAATGAAATTTATTTAGGCAAATATATTTTCAATAATGAATATAGAGATGGATTATCCGAGCTTTTTGAAAAATTGAGTGTCAATTATAAAATCAAGGTTTTGTCAGGCGATAACGAAGGCGAACGTACTTCTTTAGAAGCTATTTTACCAAAAAACACTGAATTAATTTTCAATCAAAAACCAGAGCAGAAACTTGAATTTATTAAAAAATTACAAGAAAACGGTCAAAATGTTATGATGGTAGGAGACGGACTTAATGATGCAGGGGCTTTGGCACAAAGTAATATAGGAATATCCATTTCAGAAAATGTCAATGTTTTTTCGCCCGCTTGTGATGCCATTTTAGATGCGAGTGAATTTAAAAATTTGAATTATTTTTTAAAATTGTCTAAGAAATCAATTACTACAATAAAGATGAGTTTTACATTATCCATTCTATATAATATTGTAGGGTTGTCATTTGCATTATCTGGAAATTTGTTGCCATTGGTGGCTGCTATAATAATGCCTTTAAGCACGGTAACGATTGTTAGTTTCGTAACGATTGTTAGTAATTATTATTCAAAAATCTTAAAATAAATAGATTATTTAGTTCTAATTATTTTACATTTGGCTAAACCTTCAAAATATGATAATTATCATAATTTGAATGAAACCTATAAAGTACATTTGCTAAATCAAATCATTTTTATGAGTGTTATCTATTTACTTATCGCCATCAGTATTATTGTTGCTGTTTTTTTCTTTTTAGCCTTTATAAGGGCTGTGAAAACAGGTCAATATGATGATGATTACACCCCTTCAGTTCGAATGCTTTTTGATGACGAACTTATAAAAAAAGCAAGTGATGACACCCATCTAATTAATAAAAATAATCCAAAACCTTAATTTTTTTAAACCAATAAACAATTACTATTTATGGAAATGCAACAGTTTTATTATGACAACAAAATTGTAAAGAAATTCATTTACGCAACCATCGTTTTTGGTGTTGTGGCAATGTCTGTTGGGCTTTTGGAAGCCTTCTTTTATCTTTTTCCAAATTTGACTGACGGTATCTCGTGGTTGAGTTATGGCAGATTGAGACCTTTACACACCAATGCTGCAATTTTTGCCTTTGTTGGAAATGCAATGTTCGCTGGAATTTATTATTCATTACAGCGATTATTAAAGGCAAGGATGTTCAGTGATTTTTTGAGCAACTTAAATTTTTGGGGTTGGCAACTAATCATTGCTGCTGCGGCAATCACATTGCCTTTAGGATATTCTACTTCAAAAGAATATGCTGAATTAGAATGGCCAATTGATATTGCCATTGCGCTCATTTGGGTTGTTTTTGGTATCAATATGATTGGTACAATTCTAAAAAGAAGGGAACGCCATTTATATGTTGCAATATGGTTTTACATCGCCACTTTTGTAACGGTAGCAGTTTTACATATTTTCAATAGTTTAGAATTACCAGTTTCTTTAACAGGAATGAAAAGCTATTCTGTTTATGCAGGAGTTCAGGATGCCTTGGTGCAATGGTGGTACGGTCATAATGCCGTTGCTTTTTTCTTGACTACACCTTATCTTGGTTTAATGTATTATTTTGTCCCTAAAGCAGCTAATCGTCCTGTTTACTCTTATAGATTATCTATTGTTCACTTTTGGTCATTGATATTTTTATACATTTGGGCTGGACCTCACCATTTATTGTATTCCGCTTTACCCACTTGGGCACAAAATTTAGGAGTAGTATTTTCTGTAATGCTTATTGCACCATCTTGGGGAGGTATGATTAACGGACTTTTAACCTTGAGAGGTGTTTGGGATAAAGTTCGTGAAGAACCAGTTTTGAAATTCTTCGTTGTAGCCATTACCGGTTATGGTATGTCCACCTTTGAAGGCCCTATGTTATCTCTAAAAAATGTAAACGCCATAGCACATTATACCGACTGGATTGTTGCTCACGTTCACGTTGGAGCTTTAGCATGGAATGGATTTTTGGCCTTTGGAATGATATATTGGTTAATTCCAAGAATGACCAAAACCACACTTTTTTCTACTAAATTGGCTAATTTTCATTTTTGGATTGGAACTTTAGGTATTATACTTTACACACTTCCGATGTATGTTGCTGGTTTTTTACAAGCTTCGATGTGGAAACAATTCAATCCAGACGGAACCTTAACTTATGGAAACTTCCTAGAAACAGTAACTCAAATTATGCCAATGTATTGGATGAGAGCTATTGGTGGAACTTTATACTTTACAGGTATGTTAGTTTTGGTATATAACATTATACAAACTGTAAGAAAAGGTTCTAAAATTGAAGATGAATTAGCCCAAGCACCTGAATTACAAAAAATTACCACAGGAAGAATCAAAGGCGAAAAATATCATGCTTGGCTAGAAAGAAGACCTATTCAGTTAACCATTTTAGCTGTAGTAGCTATTTTAATTGGAGGAATTATAGAAATTGTTCCAACCATTATGATAAAATCAAATATTCCTACAATTGCTAGTGTAAAACCCTATTCACCATTAGAATTGCAAGGGCGTGATTTATACATTCGTGAAGGATGTGTGGGTTGTCACTCACAATCTGTCCGACCTTTCCGAAGTGAAGTAGAACGTTATGGACCACAATCCAAAGCAGGAGAATTTGTTTACGATCATCCATTCCTTTGGGGCTCTAAACGTACTGGTCCGGATTTATTGCGTGTAGGTGGAAAATACAATGACAATTGGCATTTCAATCACTTTTGGAATCCACAAAGTATATCTGCTGGTTCCATTATGCCAGGTTACAAATGGTTGTTCGACAATGAAGCGATGGATAATTCTACCCTTCAAAAGAAAATGGAAGTTATGGTAACTCTCGGAGTTCCTTACACCGATGAAGAAGTTACAAATGCCGAAAAGGATTTGAGAACCCAAGCGCTTAAGATAGAAGAAAGCTTGAAAAATGACCCTGACTTTGTAAAAAGTTATGAAGATAGCAAGAAAAAAGCTGAGGCAAGAGGAGAGAAATTTGTTCCTATGAACGAAAGAGAAATAGTAGCTTTAATTGCATATATGCAAAGATTGGGAACTGATATTAAGGTAAAAAAATAGAAGTAATTATGTTCGAACAAATAAAACACAATATGGAGACTATAGCTGGAGTTGCGATATATCCAATACTTTCGTTAATAATCTTCTTTGCCTTTTTTGTAGGACTTGGCGTATGGGTGTTTTCATACAAAAAAGAAAAAATTACCGAAATGAGCCAAATTCCTTTAAACGACGATCAAACCAAATAAATAATAATCAATCCAGCTTCGATTCCCTCTCCTTTGGAGAGGGTCGGGGTGAGGAAAAAACCGATATAAAATGAAAAAATTAATCCCACCATACTTAAGAGTTCTTGTTGTTTTCTTCTCAGTTTTTGCTGCGATGGAATATTTCATCGATTCTGGGGACAAACCAGCATTTATAAAATTCCCTATGGTTGCCCTATTTTTATTAGTATTCCTTTTCTTGTTGATAGCAATTGAAGTTACAATAAATGCTGTAGATACTATAACCTATCACTTACTAAATGACGAGCAAAAAGCCAAATTGGATGAAATAAAAGATTTTGGTTTTACAGATAGCGCTATATACAAGAGTGTTACAAAATTCTTGATCAAACCAAAGCAAGTTGAAGATGAAGGACAACTATTGTTAGACCACGACTATGATGGCATCAAAGAGTTGGATAACAATTTGCCACCTTGGTGGGTATATTTGTTCTATGCTTGTATCTTTTTTGCTGCAGTGTATTTAGTTCGTTTTGAAATAATGGGTGCCGATAATCAAGAAATGGAATTGAAAAAAGAAATGGCTCAAGCCCAAATTGATATTGCAGAATATAAAAAAACAGCTCCAGATTTAATGGATGAAAACACCGTTACTTTATTGACAGATGCTGCAGATTTAGCCGCTGGAAAAGCTATTTTTACCGCCAATTGTGTGGCTTGTCACAGAGCGGATGGAGGTGGACAAATTGGACCAAACTTAACCGATGATCAATGGATTTTGGGTGGAGGAATCAAAAATGTATTCCACACTCTTATGAATGGCGGACGAGATGGAAAAGGAATGATTTCCTGGAAAGGAACTTTGAAACCGAAACAAATGCAGGAAGTTGCCAGTTATGTATTATCTTTAAAAGGTTCAAATCCAAAAGATCCTAAAGCTCCAGAAGGAGAAGTTTGGGTAGATCCAACTGCTACAAAAACTGCCACAGCTGCTTCTGTCGCAACAGATACTACAAAGGTAAAATAATATTAATAGATGAATTTAAAGTTAACAGATCCTGAATTATTTCAGGATTTGTTTTTTTTATCATTATTTAGAAATATTTAAACGCATCAAAATAGGTATTTTGCCAAAAAGGAATAATCATTTATTAAATCTGAAATATTATTACTAAAATATATAAAAAATTTCACTAATGTAACATAAGTTTCAAATCAAATGAATTCAAAACTTTAATTTTATACTTTTAAATCTAAAACTATAACAATGTCAAAATTACCAGACGAAGCTTTCAGAGATACCATCGCAACAATTGATGAAGAAGGACACAGAAAATTTATTTTCCCTAAAAAACCCTCGGGAAAATTTTACGATTATCGAAAGTGGGTTAGTTATTTTCTACTGATTGTTTTAGTTGCCAATCCTTTTGTAAAGATAAACGGCAATCAGTTTATGATGTTTAATGTCCTAGAAAGAAGATTCAATATTTTCGGATTTCCATTTTGGCCACAAGATTTTTATCTTTTCGTTATTTCGATGATTATTGGGGTTGTATTTGTGATTCTTTTTACCGTAATCTTTGGACGTATATTTTGCGGATGGATTTGTCCTCAGACTATATTTCTTGAAATGGTATTTCGTAGAATAGAATATTGGATTGAGGGAGATAGAGGAGCTCAAATTCGTTTGCAAAAACAAGAATGGAATGCCGAAAAAATTCGAAAAAAATCTCTTAAATGGTTTATATTTTTAATCATTTCCTTTTTTATTGCCAATATTTTTCTGGCCTATCTCATAAGCAGTGACGAATTGCTTAAAATGATTTACGAAGGTCCAGAAAATCATGTCAGTACTTTAATTTCATTGTTTATCTTTACTGGAGTTTTCTATTTTATTTTTGCGTGGTTCAGAGAACAAGTTTGTATTATTGCTTGCCCTTACGGAAGATTGCAAGGCGTTTTATTGGATAACAAATCCATAAATGTTGCTTATGATTTTGTTCGTGGCGAAAAACAAACTGGTCGAGCCAAATTCAATAAACAAGAAGATAGAGAAGCCTCTGGAAAGGGCGATTGTATTGATTGTAAACAATGTGTACACGTTTGTCCAACCGGAATCGATATTCGAAACGGAACTCAGTTAGAATGTGTAAATTGCACTGCTTGTATCGATGAATGTGATTCGATAATGGAAAGTGTTGGCTTACCTAAAGGGCTTATTCGATATGCTTCTGAAGATGAAATCGAAAAAAATGCAAAGTTCAAATTTACAACAAGAATGAAAGGCTATTCGGCTGTATTATTTATTTTAATTGGTGTTTTAGCTGGATTATTGTTCTTGAGAACCGATGTTGAAGCTGTTATTTTAAGATTGCCAGGGCAATTATTTCAACACAAAGGAGATAACATCAGTAATATTTATACGTTTAAAATCATCAACAAAACCAATAATGATATTAATGATATTCATTTCAAATTGGTTGGAATAAAAGGAAAATTGAATGTAGTAGGCGACCAAGATTTGAAAGTGTCCAAACAAGGAATGAAAAGTGGCACTTTGTTTATCGAAATAAATCAATATTTATTGGAATCAGACAAAACAAAATTGGAGATTGAAGTTTTTGAGGGTAATAAAAAAATAGAAACAAGTACGACTAATTTTTTAAGTCCAAGGAGTTTTGATTAGTAACATTTATATAAATAGAACAGTATGAAAATTAATTGGGGAACTGGAATTGTAATTGCATTTGCAATCTTTATCACATTTATTTTATATTTTGTTTTCAGCGTGCAATCTAATTCAAAATATGATAACGAATTGGTTGTTGAAGAGTATTATAAGCACGATGCAAAATTTGGAGATGAAATGACAAGAGTTCAAAATGCTCAAGATTTACCACAAAAGCCTGAAATAATGAATACTTCGGAAGGAATTACAATAGTTTTTCCAGCCGTTTTTGATGCAAAAGGAATTAAAGGAAAAGTATCTTTTTACCGGCCATCAGACAAAAAATTTGATTTTGAAGTACCCATTTTGCTCTCTAATTCTTCATTAAAAGTGCCCAAACAAAAACTTTTAGGTGGTCGCTGGGACATTAATATGGAATGGCAGTATGAAGGGAAACTATATCTTACAAAGGAGGTTATTTATATTGAATAAGTATTAAGATTTAGATATATCAAGAAAATTTCTATAAGTTTAAAAGCCCCAATTCCGTTGAAATTGGGGCTTATTTTTATTCTTGCATTGCCAAAATAGGTATGCCTAATCTATTCGAGAATTTCTGGGTTAGACTTGGTTTGAATAGTTCAACGAAAAAATTTCGTTTGTAAGTAAGCATTGCTAAAACATCAATGTCTTTAAATAATACAAAATCTAATATGGTGTCTTGCACATCATCACTTTGAATGATAGAAAACTGAATAGGCTCGCCCGCAAATTCCTCTTCCCATTGTTTGATAGTAGAAGGCGAAACGTCTGAAATATTTGTTTTTACATACAAACATTTCACTTTAGCATTTGATTTCTTAGCAATTTTCAGTACATCTTTCAATGCTTTTTTGTCTTTAGTTCTATATCGGGTGGTAAAACCAATGTTTTCAATTTTCTTGAATTTGGCATCCGAAGGAACGCTCAAAACAGGCACATCAACAGCAGTTAAAACATTGCCCGTGTTTGTACCTATGAAAAAAGCTTCCCAACCTGTCGCTCCCGAAGTTCCCATCACTATAAAATCTATATTCTCTTCTTTGATTGCTTTTTTAATGTTGTAAAGTAAATTTCCATCCATCAGCCTGTGGCTCATTTTAATTGTATCTAATTTTCGTTCTTCGGCAATCTTCCGAAGTTTCGGAATCTCTTCTTTAAACATATCAAATTCTGATAATTGAAGTGAGTCAAACAGGACATTGTAATTTTCTGGAAAAAATTGATTGTCATAAACTGGCAATTCAAAAGAGTGCAATAACACGAGTTCGCCGTTTACTATTTTCGCAAACTCCAAAGCGTGAACAAAAGCATTTTCTGCTGCTTCGGAAAAATCTGTGGGAAACAAAATCTTTTTCATATATGTAAATTTTAATTTTTTATCGGTCATATATGGTATCGCCTTTTCAATTATTGGTGTTTATCTCACAATGTATTATTTTCATCGGAGTTCGATGATTATTCAATTGTTTGCAACAAACTTCCTGTTAGTGGCGATTTCATTTTTTTGAAGTTTAAGTTATTTTGTACCCTAAAGTTAAGCATAAAAAATGAATCAACAATATTAATTATCACATGTTTATGATAATTTTATAGTTTGAGAGTTTAAAAGTTTAAAATGGTTTAAGAGTTTAAAATGGTTTAAGAGTTTAAAATGGTTTAAATGACACCAATTTTTTTCATCAAGAAAGTGGCACTTTTATTTTTGCAAATACCATCACGCAAAATAAAGTCAAAATGCAAGTCATTATTGATAATTTCGACTTCAAAACATTTATTAATTAATGTTTTTGGATATTCGTTTGTAGTCAAGCAAACTTCAATATCGTGCGTGGCAATAGCCCCAATGGCATTTTTGGCAATCACTTTTTTGATCACTTCGATTGTACCGTTTCGTTTATCGTCTGAATTGGTTCCTCTTAAAATTTCGTCTAATAAAACAAAAGCAGGTTGCTGCTCTAATTCGTCCATAATTTGTTTCAAACGCTTGATTTCGGCAAAGAAATAGGATTCGCTATCAGACAAAGAATCTGATAATCGCATCGATACTAAAACCGGCATCGGATGGACATTGGCTTTGGTCGCACAAACCGCTGCGCCCATTCCGGTCAGAATCATATTGACACCCAAGCTTCTGAGAAAAGTACTTTTACCTGACATATTGGAACCCGTCAAAATCATAAAAGATTGAGGTTGAAAATCGATGTCGTTCCCTACCCTATTTTTTCTTGAAAGCAAAGGATGACTTAAATTAGAAAACGAAATTTCGTAATTGGAATTCAATTCTGGGAAAACAAAATCAGGATTATTGTAAGACACATTCGCCAAACTATTTAGCATTTCGAATTCGCCAATTGCATTGAGCCAATCTTCCAATACTGATGCGTGTTGGTTTTTCCATTCAATCAAGGATTTAAAAATGTGCAAATTGTATAAAAAAGTTCCGTTGAACAAAATGCCGGTCACAAAATTTTGAATGGTATCCATACTCGAAAACAAAGCAGCCAAACGTTTGAGATGTACACTTGCATTTTCATTTTCATAAATCAACTGCTTTTGCAAAAGAATTAGTTTCTCAGCCTTAAAATCTTCCTTTTCAATTTTTTGAAGCAATAAGCCATATTGCGAAATGAGTTTGTCGATATTGGAAGAATGAGCCATTTCGAGTTGGATTCTTTTTATAAATAGGCCTAAAAAACCAAGATTAAATACAAAAATTAAACTCAATACTTTTAGAAAAACTGCATTGGAAGTAATCCAATATAGTATTGCAAATACTAAAAAAAGTATAGGTGAAAGTATCGAAATCCAAACACTCATTTTCGATAAGGGTGTGCTGTTGAATTTAGTCCATTTCAGTAGCGATAGATAGGCTTGTTTAGTATCTTGACTTACTTTGGCCAAAGCCGAAAAATCCTGTCGCCAATGTATTTTTTCTGTTAACTCCTTTATAGCTTGTTGATTATCAATGATTTGTTCGTTCGGCAATAGCGTCAAACATTGTTTTGCTAATGTTTTTTTGCCAATAAAAGTGGCTGTTCTGTTCAAATTTTGAAACAAAGAATGGTTTCCAAATATATCCAAATCATAAGCGTAAGGATGATGAAAATCAATAAATTCCTCTCCGCTTTCAAAAGGGAGTTTGTTGTTTTCCAAATAATCAATTTCATCAGTGTTGATAGAAATAAGCGCTTCTTTCATTTTTATTTGAAATTGCAACTTGCTATGAAATCGCATCAATATAAAAAAAGCGATAAGGCAGAAAATAGATGAGAACAGAAATAAAATATTACTTTCTTGAAGGTAATTGTACCCTAAAATCAAAAAAAGGACAATACTCGCCAAACGAAGCAGACTGATGGTATTGTAATGAGTTTTAGTTTTGGTTAATTCCTTCGTATAGGTGTACCTTCTTGATTTATATATTTCCATTTTTTTTAAATAATATACAAATATAAGGATTGAACGGTATACTAATTAAAGCTTCTCGATACTATTTTTATAGTAAAGCTGTCGCATTACTATAAAAATCACTCGAAGTGACGGTTTGGTTGAGAATAAAGGTAATAATGTCTGTTATCTCTTTAAACGCTTTCTAATATTTTAAAATAGAAACTTATTCAGATTTAGTACCTTTGACCCCAATACAAAATACTATGTTACACAACGATTCTATAGTGGCACTTGCCACACCCTCAGGAGCTGGAGCCATTGCCATCATTCGAGTTTCTGGTGAAGACGCCATTACTATAGGGAATGCTGTTTTTATATCCATTAAAAACAAAGATTTGACCCAACAAAAATCCCATACCTTGCATTTGGGGCATATTTTGGACAACAACAAAACGCTGGACGAAGTGTTGGTTTCTATTTTCAAAGGGCCTCACTCCTACACTGGCGAAAATACTATCGAGATTTCCTGTCACGGTTCGACTTATATTCAGCAACAAATTATACAGTTATTACTTCGAAAGGGCTGTCGAATGGCCAATCCTGGAGAATTTACGCTGAGAGCGTTTTTGAACGGCAAACTCGATTTGTCACAAGCCGAAGCCGTAGCCGATTTGATTTCGTCGGACAATGAAGCCAGCCACCAAATAGCAATGCAACAAATGCGTGGTGGTTTTTCGAACGAAATTGCCAAACTTAGGGAAGAACTTTTGAATTTTGCCTCACTGATTGAACTCGAATTGGACTTTGCCGAAGAAGATGTGGAATTTGCCGACCGAACCCAATTTCACGAATTATTGAATAGAATTGAGTTTGTTTTGAAACGATTAATCGATTCATTTGCCGTGGGGAATGTTATCAAGAACGGAATTCCGGTTGCCATTGTGGGCGAACCCAACGTTGGAAAATCAACGCTTTTGAATGCTTTATTGAACGAAGAACGCGCTATTGTTTCTCATATTGCTGGAACCACTCGGGACACGATTGAAGATGAATTGGTCATTGGTGGCATTGGTTTTCGTTTTATAGATACGGCTGGAATTCGTGAAACCGAAGACCATATCGAAAGCATTGGCATTCGAAAGACTTTTGAAAAAATAGAGCAGGCTCAGGTCATAATTTATTTATTAGATAGCAGTTTGCAGGTGGCAGATGGCAGTTTGCAGATGAACCAAATCGAAATCGAAAAAATAAAGAATCAATTTCCCTTGAAACCTCTTATTATTGTGGGCAATAAATCGGATTTGCTTTCCAAAAATGAAGCTAAAAATCTGAAATCTACAATCTACAATCTAAACTTAATTTCCGCCAAAAACAATATAGGCGTTGACGAACTCAAAAATCAATTATTATCTTTTGTCAATACTGGTGCATTGCGCAATAACGAAACCATTGTGACCAATACGCGCCATTACGATTCCTTATTGAAAGCTTTAGACGAAATTCAAAAAGTGAAATTTGGATTGGAAACCCATTTATCGAGCGACTTGATGGCGATTGATATTAAGGAAGCTTTGTATCATTTTGGGATGATCACTGGGCAAGTTACTAATGATGAATTGTTGGGGAATATCTTTGCTAACTTTTGTATTGGCAAGTAGTTCTATTTACTTTTTAGGGACGAAAACCAATCGTTTCAACATCGTTTTTAATTTTTTACCAGGTCGAAAAAGAATCGAGGAACTGGTCACATTTTGTGGCCTTACGGATTCTGGCGTATCACTACTGCTCCCTTTGATGCTCACTTGAAACGAGCCCAAATTTCCCAAACGCACAATTTTTCCTTGTTCTAATGAATTGGAAACCTCTTGCACCAAACTCATAATCACTAAATAGCAATCGGCTGGAGTCGCTGAACAACTGAAAGAAACTTGCTCTGCCAACTCTTCTAAATCTATTTCGCCAAAATTACTGGCGCGAGGGTAATATTTCATTGGTGCAGAAGCATCGGTAGGATTGGTTTTTCCCGAAGGTGAAAAAGGTATGGCCATACTAAAAATAGATTAGAGTGATACAATTTTGGTTTTTGTTATAGACAAAGATACGGAATAAAACTGTTGAACTAACAAAACAACCGCGGTAGATTGAACAACCTACGGCGGTAGTTTACTTAAACAACCGTGGTAGTTTGACAGGCTAAACCAGCGCTTTCCAAGCTTTGGTTAGTAAGAGCTTATAGAGGCAGCAAGTCTGGGGAGGACAGGCTCGATGAGACAGGAAATTAGAAGGATGTGATTTATTTTAAAAAAATTACGCAAAATGAGGAAAACCGTAAAAGAGTATCCGCTTTTTTCTGTACTATTGCTTTTGAGAGAATTTTATTTATAAATATTATTTCTTGATTGGCAGGAACCAAGATTTTTTTTATCTTTAACCAAAATAAAATTCGCTACTTATTTTATGCTTAACCAAAACCCAGAACAAATTGCCAGAGACCATATTGACAAGCATCTTTTAGCTTGTGGGTGGATTATACAAGACAAGAAGAAATTCAATCTTGCGGCTGGGTTGGGAATTGCAATTCGGGAATACCAAACGGATATTGGGCCAGCGGATTATGTGTTGTTTGTGGATAAAAAAGCTGTGGGTATTATTGAAGCGAAACGCGAAGAAGAAGGGGTTCATTTGACTTCTGTCGAAGAACAATCGTCTCAATATGCCAAAGCTAAACTCCGATTATTAAATAACGATCCTTTGCCGTTTGTTTATGAAAGCACGGGCGAAGTCACTCGCTTTACCGATTATCGAGATCCTAAACCTCGTTCTCGAAATGTATTTAGCTTTCACCGTCCAGAAACTTTCCTGCAATGGTCAAAGGAAACCAAAACACTGCGAGCGCGTTTACACGATATTCCTGTTTTGCCAATTGCCGGTTTACGAGATTGTCAAATTACGGCTATAACTAATTTAGAGCAGTCTTTCAAAGAGCAAAAACCTAAAGCCCTGATTCAAATGGCGACGGGTTCTGGCAAAACCTTTACAGCAATTTCGTTTGTCTATCGTTTGCTGAAATATGCCAAAGCCAAACGCATTCTCTTTTTGGTCGATACCAAAAACTTGGGAGAACAAGCCGAAGGCGAATTTCGTTCCTATACTGCCAGTGAAGACAATCGCCTGTTTACCGAATTGTATGGGGTGACACGATTGAGTAGTTCCTTTATTCCCAATGATAGTCAAGTGTATATCAGCACCATTCAACGGATGTATTCTATTTTGAAGGAAACGGACTTGGATGAAAGTGCCGAAGAAGAAAATCCTAACGAAAGAATCTTCGAAACCAAAACGGCAGTTCCTGTGGGCTATAACGAGAAAGTACCCATAGAATTCTTTGATTTCATCGTTATTGACGAATGCCATCGCAGTATTTACAATTTGTGGAAACAAGTTTTAGACTATTTTGATGTTTTTCAAATTGGACTTACGGCTACACCTGATAACAGAACCTTTGGTTATTTCAACCAAAATCTGGTTTGTGATTATGGGTATGAAAAAGCGGTGATTGATGGTGTTTTAGTTCCCTACAATGTGTTTACGGTTGAAACCCAAATTACCAAAGAAGGCAGCGTCATCAAACTGGGTGAAAAAGTAGATAAACGCAAACGCCTTACCCGCAAGAAATTCTGGGAATCTTTGGATGAAGATGAAGTGTATAGTGGGAATCAATTGGACAATGACATTGTAAACCCGAGTACTATTCGCACCATTATCCGAGCGGTGAAAGACAATTTGCCCGCTATGTTTCCTGATCGATTCCTCACCCCCAACCCCTCACCGCAGGAGAGGGGAGCCAAGACCGAAAGTTTGGATAGTGAAGTTTTAGCAACAGCTTATACTCGAGGTTTTGAAGTACCTAAAATGCTCATTTTTGCCAAAACCGATTCGCATGCCGAAGATATTATAGAAATGGTACGTGAGGAATTTGGTGAAGAAAATAAATTTTGTAAAAAGATAACCTATAAAAGTGACGAGGACCCTAAATCTGTCTTGCAGCAGTTTCGGAACGATTATTACCCTCGAATTGCTGTTACTGTAGATATGATTGCTACAGGAACTGACATTCGACCGCTCGAAGTTTTGTTGTTTATGCGTGATGTAAAAAGCCGTTCGTATTACGAACAGATGAAAGGGCGTGGCACTCGAACTTGTTCTGTGGAAGAATTGAGAGCTAAGGGAACGCCTTCTGCCCGATTTAGTAAAGACCATTTCGTGATTATTGATGCCATTGGGGTCGAGAATTCGCAGAAAACCGATAGCCGTCCTTTGGAAAAAGCTCCTGGCGTTTCGTTGAAAGATGTGTTGACCAATATCGCTTTGGGAAACACCTCCGAAGATATGTTGACCACGCTTGCCAATCGTTTGATTCGTTTGGAACGCCAACTTTCCGAGAAAGACAAATTGAAGTTTGCCGAGCAAGCCAATGGTTTTACGATTCATCATATTGTGAAACAATTGTTGAACTAAACCTACGGTAGCGTCTAGTGGATATTTAGTACCTTTCAAAGATAATTAAAACTTTGAAATTATGACTACAAAAAAAAGCATCCTGATGAATTAAGGGAAAACAAAATTCTCAATC
>Ga0316611_1000357_pt1 | contig 16552 bp, 19 predicted proteins | sample MIS2016202_MG_FD_207675 | JGI IMG/M metagenome (GOLD analysis project Ga0316611, IMG submission 207675) | Microbial mat bacterial communities from Middle Island sinkhole, Lake Huron, Michigan, United States - MIS.2016.202 | ecosystem: Environmental > Aquatic > Freshwater > Lake > Sediment... | reverse complement strand
ACAAATAACTGTAGAAGCGCTTTCACAAATTGAAGAAAATAATGAAAAAGACCGATTTTCAACCGTGGTTTATCATGAAAGTTGGCACAAAGGCGTAATTGGAATTGTAGCCTCAAGATTGACCGAAAAATATTATCGCCCTACTATTGTATTTACAAAAAGTTGTGATAAATTGGCAGCTTCAGCTCGCTCTGTAAAAGATTTTGACATTTATAATGCTTTAGAGGCTTGTGCCGAACATTTAGAGCAATTTGGCGGACACATGTATGCAGCAGGAATGACTTTAAAAGCAGAAAATTATCTTAAATTTAAGGAAGCTTTCGAAAAAGAAGTTCAAAAAACCATTCCTCTAGATTTGCTAATTCCTGAAATTTCGGTTGATTTAAAAATTGACTTTTCCGATATTAATCCAAAGTTAATTAGGCTATTAAATCAGTTTGAACCATTTGGGCCACAAAATATGACACCTGTTTTTATAACCAAAAACATAAAAGATACAGGTTATGCCAAAACACTTGGAAAAGACGACGAACATTTAAAATTATTTGTAAAGCAAAATAATTCTGAAGGTTTTGGCGCTATTGGTTTTGGGTTAGGAAATAAATTGAAATCTATAAAAAATCAACTTCCGTTTGATGCCGTTTATTGCATTGACGAAAATGAATTTAACGGCACTGCAACTATTCAATTGCGAATTAAGGATTTAAAAAAATATTTTGCAAATGACAACTAATTTTTTTCTATTTTTGACTACAAAAAACTTTAGTTATTATGAAACAAATTATCATTACACTTTTAGTTGTCATATTTTTAATTTTAGGATACAACTTATATAGTGATTACAAACGTTTTCATTCGCCAGGAACAGATTATAATAGCATTCAAAAGATTGATTTGAAATATCATGATCAAATTATTATGCAAAATTATTACCAAGCTATTGAAGACTTAAATGGGTTTGTAAGACTAGCCTGGGCAAATAATGATGTAGATGTAAGAAATCCTGACGATGATGATGATAATACAAAAGCATTGGTAAACGAATACACTAAAAAATTAGGTGTTATTAAAATGTATGAATCTCGTTTGATCCAATCGGCTAAAATGAAAAGCGAAGGTTTGAATGATTTTGATGTAATTGCTTTTGAACAAAACGACTATAAATCAATAGATTATAATGATTTTGCCAAAAGAAAATTCTTGATGGATACTTATAAAAACAATCCTGAAAAGTATAGTTTGAAGATTGGCGATATCAATTCATTTGTTTATGAAATGCAAAAAATTTTAGTAAAAAAAGAATATACCATTCCAATTGATGGTGTTTTTGGAGAATCAACACATCATGCATTGATGAAATTTGAGAAAAAAAACGGTTTATTTCCAGATGGAAAAGTTGACGCTTTAACTTTGAATTATTTATTGCGGTAGTTTTTCAAATTTTTTTAGTTCAAATTTTTCTCCGTCAAAAACACCATAAGTGAAATAACCAATCCAATCGCCAAGATTAACATAATTTGAATTTTCTCCAACATTTACAATCATTGGAAGATGCCGATGACCAAAAATAAAATAATTATAATGTTTTGTTTCCAATTTTCGTTTGGCATATTGAATTAACCATTCTTTATCTTCGCCTAAAAAAACTACATCTTCTGAACCAGAAATCAATTTATTTTTTACAGAAAGATGTTGGGCTAATTTCATTCCAATATCAGGATGAAGCCAACGATATAACCATTTTGAAAACGGATGGACAAATAATTTTTTCATACGTTTATAACCTTTATCGTCTGGGCCTTTACCATCGCCATGACCAATTAAAAAAGTTATTCCGTTGAAAGTAAACTCTTTATTATCATGATAAACAGGAATATTTAATTCTTTTTGAAAATAATCGTTCATCCACAAATCATGATTTCCTACGAAGAAATAAATTGGAATTCCGCTATCTCTAATTTCTGCCAGTTTTCCTAAAACGCGCACAAAACCTTTTGGAACAACAGTTTTATATTCAAACCAAAAATCAAATAAATCGCCTAATAAAAAAATAGCTTCGGCATCTTTTTTTACTTCATCAAGCCAAGCCACAAATTTTTGCTCACGAGGAAAACTGGCTTCTGGTGTTGGAGCACCAAAATGTTGATCGGAAGCAAAGTAAATTTTTTTGTTTGCCATTTTTTTATTCAGAATTCAAATATAGAAATATAAAAGCACTTCGACAGTGCTCAGTGAGACAAATCACATATTATCAGAAGCATACCATTCGGCAAAAGAACTTTCAGTCTCTTGCAATTTTAGTGAAAATAATTGAATATCATTTGGTAATCTGTCTTGAATTTTTTTTGCAAAATCTATCACCATATTTTCACTGGTTGGTTGATAATTTACTAAAATAACATGATGCCCACGATTGGAAAGTTCATTTGCTAACTCAACATGTGGTGTGTTTTTATTGAAAACGGTGGCGTGATCAAAGTGGTCAACAATTTCTTCACGAACCACTTTTTTTAAATCCGAAAAATCAATTACCATTCCAAATTTAACATTATTTGAATCCGTTATGGGTGTTCCAATTACAGTTACAGAAAGTTTATAACTATGGCCGTGTACATTTTTGCACTTTCCGTCATAACCATAAAGTGCATGACCTGTTTCAAAAGAAAATTGTTTGGTAATTCTGATTTTACTCATCATTTAAATTTTAGCGTACAAATTTATGTAATTTTAATTTAAGTCTTTTCTGTTTTTAAACCGATAATACATATAATAAGCCAATGCAACCAAAACTATAAAAGGCACAAATGAACCAATTATTAATCCTGTTTGGTAACTAGAATCGGGAGCTTGTTTGAGTTTCTCGTCAATATTTACTTGAAGCAATAGAATTAGGAAATTCATTTATATTGATTTTTAAGTTTTATTGTCAAATTTACAAAAAAAAGGTTGCCAAAAAAGCAACCTCATCTAATATTCTTTGATAAATAAAATTTAAGGATTAATTTCAAATTCTTGATTTTCATTGATGTTTGCTGCTCTAGCATTAAGTGATTTATTATCGCTTCCAACCACAAAAGCAACAAAACTAATATTAGAAGCGTTTTCAATATTTGCAGGAACAGGGATTGAAAATGATTTTGTTATAGTTGCACCATTTGTTGTTCCAGAAATTTCATCTCCTACAATGTTTGTAATCGAATTTCGTAATACATGATTATGAACGTAGTCTGGTATGGTTGTTATACCACCAAAATATTCAGTATAATTTCGTTGAAAATGAATCAAATTATTTTCTAATAAATAGACCACTAATTTTAAATTGGAAAAATTATCTACAAATTTCATTTGAACTTCTAAATTTATAGTTCCATTTGAAAGAACAGAATTCATTGCAATTCCAAAAGTGGTGTTATTGCTGGTTAAATCAATAGCCTCTTGAATATTTGTGGGTTCAGGAAAAGTCCATACATTCATTCTATTTAGCCTTGAAATAGGCAAAGACAAAGGACTATCGGGCATTATTAAATTTTTTAATGGAGCAATTCCTGCAAAATGATAAGGGTCGTTTCCGTTATGAATGGCTACAACAACCGCTTTGTCAGATTGCTCTTCAACTTGTGTAATAGCATAGGCTACACGGGTGCAATTTCCACACCAAGTTCCAGTATAATCTTCAATTAAAACTCTTTTCTTAAAATATCCAGAAATTGCAGGAGCATCAGATCCTTCGTCAGGTCTGTTTTCAACCACTACGGTATCGCTACATGAAACTATCAAATTAAACACTAAAAATAAAGCTATAAAATATAAATTTTTCATATTTTGATGTGTTAAATTAATAAAAAAAAATATTTTAAATAGATTTTTATAATTTTTATATGCAAATAAAATAAAAAAACATTAATTATATCTATTTTATTCATTTATTTGCATATCAAATATCAAATTTTATGAAAATTTTTACTCTTTTCTGTTTTTTTATCTGTTTTAACTTATTTTCACAAAATAATTTACCCACTTTAAGTCTTTCTGACTTAGATGGCAAAAGGTTTTCTATAAAAGAAGATTTCTCCGAAAAAGATAAATTATATGTGTTTTCCTTTTGGGCAACTTGGTGTGCACCTTGTATCAATGAGTTAGACGAAATGAATGAAATGCAAGAAGAATGGAAGAAAGATATAAATTTTGAAATTATTGCCGTATCCACAGATGATTCAAGAACCCAAAAAAGAGTAAAACCTTTAATCAATGGAAAAGGTTGGGAGTATAAAATTTTATTAGATACCAACCAAGATTTTAAAAGAGCTTTATCAATTGTAAATATTCCTTATACCATTGTTGTAAAAAACAATCAAATTGTTCATATTCAAAATGGATATGTGCCTGGAAATGAAGAGGATTTGTATAAAAAATTAAAATCACTATAAAAATATATTTTTCTATCAATGAAGCAAGTTATAACTAAACTGTTTTTTATTATATTTCCTATAACTCTATTTTCTCAAGGAAATGAGAAAGAAACAGGCAACTTTTTTGGTGGTTTTGAATCTAATTCGCAGTGGTATTTGAATGATACTGGTTTGAAAGACGAATTCAATAATCCAACTTCACATCCTGAAAAACCTTTGAGATCAAACAATTATCTTTTTTTAAATTATACATATAAAAATTGGGCGGCTGGAATTCAAGGGGAAACGTTTCAGGAAGATGCCTTGTTGAACATGAATCCAAAATATACAGGAACCAATGTTGCAACCTATTTTCTACAATTTAAAACCGAAAAAATTGATGTCACGCTTGGATACTTCTATGAACAATTTGGAAGCGGATTGCTTTATAGAAGTTGGGAAGACAGAGCTTTAGGAATAAACAATGCTTTGCGTGGCGGAAGAGTAATTTTTAAACCTACAAAATTTTTAACATTCAAATCTATTTATGGTCAGCAGCGAACAGGTTTTGATGTTTCTAAAGGAAAAATTTATGGAATTGATACAGAAATTACAATATCTGACCTTTTTAAATTTAAAACTACTGATGTTTCAATAGGGCTGACTTATGTGGGAAGAGATGAAAAAACTGAAGTTATAAACCAAAAATTTAATGATATAACGAATAGTTTTGCAGGACGCCTAAACTTTAATCACGATGCTTTTTATTTTGCAACAGAATATAATTACAAAGCAAAAGATGCCGTTGTTCAGCTTCAAGATCAAGTAAATAATCGATTGATAAAACCAGGAAGTGCTTTGTTGCTTAATTTAGGATATTCAAAAAAAGGATTTGGAGTTGATGCTACTTTTAGAAGATTGGAAAACATGAGTTTCTTTTCTGAACGTGGTGCCAACAGAAATTCCTATAATGACAGAATTATGAATTTTGTTCCAAGTTTAACCAAACAACATCACTATAATTTAGCCAATATATATGTCTATCAAGCACAACCCAATGTTATACTTGCCGATACCGATTTGGTCAAAGCTGGCGAAATTGGTGGTCAAATAGACTTGTTTTATGATTTTAAAAAAGGTTCAAAAATTGGCGGTAAATATGGAACAAAAGTGGCTCTAAATGTTTCTAATTGGAATGCTTTATCGGGTACCTTTTATATATTTAATCCACAAGAATATGATACAAAATTTTTTGGATTTGGAAAAAGATATTTTACCGATTATAATATTGAAATAACAAAAAAATGGAATTCAAAATGGCAATCCATTTTTAGCTATATCAATCAATACTATAACAAAAAGTTGATTCAAGAAACCTCTGGAGAAGTTAAAACAAATATTGTAGCAGCAGAAGCCACCTATCGGTTTAATACAAAACGCTCCATAAGAGTTTTGGGCGAGCATTTATGGGCCGATCATGATAAAAAAAATTGGGCTGGATCAACTATTGAAATGAATTTAAACTCAAAATTATCATTCTATGTTTCTGATTTATATAATTATGGAAACGATGTTGACTATTTACAAAATCACTATTACAATGTAGGAGGTTCTTTTAGAAAAAAAGCAACCAGAATTGCTTTAAACTACGGAAGACAGCGTGGCGGTTTGGTTTGTGTTGGTGGGGTTTGTCGATTTGTTCCTGAAAGTTCGGGAATATCATTGTCTTTGAATACTTCATTTTAAGACTGTATTGAAAATTGAAAAAAGAGGTTATTAAATCGTTATATTAACCATTTTTTTTAGTACTAAATAAAATTTACTAAAATATAACTCTTTAAAATTTTAGTTTTTTAAAACCGTTTTTATCATTTTATCGTCTTTTAATAAAATTAAATAATACTGGTTTTCTCCAAAAAGTTGACGGGCAAATTCAGCAATAATATATCGTTGAACCATGTTTTTATTTTTAATTAATTTTATATCCAATCCAGCTTTGGATAGAAATTTTTCAAACCTATTGATATACATTTCATTTTTTAGAATTTTTGGATAAAATTTTTGAAAATCATCTACTTTGAAAGCCAATCTATTTTGATCTATTTGTTCAAATACAAACTGTTCTAAAACACTTGACTGAAGCAGATATTCTAAACCTTCTTGACCCTGTTTTGCTTCTAAAGGAACAAAAACATCGGGCACAATTCCACCGCCTCCATAAACGATTCTACCTTTTTTGGTTTTAAATTTTAAAGAATCTGATATTTTTATTTTATCTTTTTCATATAATTCGCCACTTTCATAACGATGATCTGACTCTTTATAATATTCTTCACTTTGTCCTTTTAAGTAAGGTTTTTGAATACTTCTGCCACTTGGGGTATAATATCGTGCAATGGTTAATCGCACAGCCGAACCGTCATCAAAATCCATTTCGCGTTGTACTAATCCTTTTCCAAAAGAGCGTCTTCCATAGACCAAACCTCTATCGTTATCTTGAATGGCTCCAGCAAGAATTTCACTTGCCGATGCTGAATTTTCGTCTATTAAAACCGCTACTTTTCCAGTTTCAAAATTGCCTTTTTCAGTAGCAAAAGTCTTATTGATGTTCCCCTTTTTGTTTTTGGTAAAAACTATTAATTCTTTGTCTTTCAATAATTCATCGGCTATTTCTACGGCCATTTCCATAAATCCGCCACCATTTTCTCTTAAATCAATAACTAAAGAATTGATGCCTTTCTTCTTCAATTTTAGTAATGCTGTATGAAATTCTGCGGTTGTTGTTTCGGCAAAACGATTGATTTTTATGTAACCTGTAGTTTTATTTAATAATACACCAATGTCAACACTCTTTATAGGAATAACATCGCGTATCACTTTTATTTTTAGATTTTTATTTTCAGATTTTCGGTAAATTGTCAACGTAACTTCCGATTCTTTATCACCTTTTAATTTGCTATATAGCACTTCATTTTTTAGTTTTTTTCCAAAAAGTTTGAAATTATTAGCATACAAAATTCTATCACCCGATTTGATTCCTGCTTTTTCTGCAGGACCATTTTCTATAGGTTTTATAACCGCAATGGTATCATTATAATTATAGAAATTTACACCCACGCCAACAAAATCTCCTTTCATGCTTTCGGCTACAGCTGTTTGTTCGCTTGGTGAAACATAAACCGAATGTGGATCGAGATGGGCAAGAATATTAGTAACCGTCAAATCTACAATTGAATCGGTTTTTACATCGTCAACATACTCTTTATCAATAAAATTGATTAATTTATTGAGTTTTGATTTGTAATCATATTTAGACAAAGAAGGTCTTGAAACAGGATATTGAATCAAGCCACCAATGACAATGCCGAGTGCCACGCACGAGAAAAAAATTAATGGTACATAAATTTTATTGATTTTCATGAGATATTTTTAAATAGCTTGTCAAAATTACAAAGGTTTATGATTTAGAAACGTTAAACCTATCCTATTATTTACTAAAACTATTTCAAACCTAATCTAATTCTTTAATTTGATAAACTTCGATGCCTGCTTTTATAAGGAAATCAATTCCAGAGGTGTCTCTATAGCCATTTTGATAGACCACCCGTTTTATTCCTGATTGGTGGATTAGTTTACTACATTCTTTGCATGGTGAAAGTGTAATATATAATGTAGCATTATCGCAAGACTGTGTGGAACGTGCGACTTTCAAAATAGCATTTGCCTCAGCATGAAGCACATACCATTGGGTTATTCCTTCATGATCTTCGCAACAATTTTCAAATCCTGATGGTGTTCCGTTATATCCATCGGAAATTATCATTCTATCTTTAACAATTATTGCACCTACTTGCTTTCGTTTGCAATAAGATAATTTGCTCCATTCAGAAGCGATTCGTAAATAAGCTTTATCGTATTTGTTTTGTTTTTGGTCTTTCATATTATGCTGAACTAGTTCCTATGTCTATTATTAATTATGGCACAAAGTTAGGTTGTTTAAATGAACTTGTTGTTCCTGCACAAAAATTATCTTTTCCAAATTGGGCTTTGAATGATTAAAGGAATTACAACACCAATAACAAAGGCAGACAGAGTCAAGGTAAAATCGCGTTTGCTAAATCGGAATAGGGTTTGGACAGTGAATGATAAAATCAAAACACACAGAACGATAATGATTTGAGCCACTTCTATTCCGAGTGCAAATTCTAATAATGGGAAAAGTTTATCTGTGGGTTTTCCTGGTAGAATTTGTTTAAAATAGTTTGAAAACCCTAAACCGTGAATGATTCCGAAGAATAAAGTAACGGCTCCAATAAATGTAATTCCATCATTTTTAGATGGTTTTCCTGCGGTTAAAAGGTTGAAAAAAGCGGTAATTAGAATGGTTATCGGAATAAGAAATTCGACAATATTGGCATGCACTGTAACGATGTTGAAAACAGAAAGCAATAATGAAAGTGAGTGACCAATGGTAAAAATGGTGACAAGTAAAAGTATTCTTTTCCAATCCTTTATTATATAGGGCACGGTTAGAGCAATTAAATATAAAACGTGGTCATATCCATGTATATCCAAGACATGGTTGAGACCTATTTTGAAATAAATCCAAAATTCTGACATAGAGATTGATTGTTGAAATTTTAGTAATGTAAACGTACAAAATATTTTTATTTCTTGGAAAAGAATATCTAAATTCAATAAAAACATTTTTTCAATTTGATAAAATTAAATTATATTTGCATTATAAAACTTAATTAATTATGTCATTTTCAGATTTATTTGATAGCGAATTTAAAACAAGAAATAAAGGTCATTTTTCGGCTATTGTTCGTGTAGCCATTTCTGATGGAGAATTGAGCAAAGAAGAAAGAGAATTTTTAGATAAACTGGCTACCAGATTAGAAATTTCTGCTTCAGAATATGAAGAAATTCTTGAAAATCCAATGAAATATCCAATTAATCCACCCTATTCTTATGCTCATAGATTGGAGCGTTTGTATGATTTGGCAAGAATGGTTTATGTAGATCATGTTCTTGGGCAAAAGCAAAAGAAAGTTTTAACTCGATTTGCCTTAGCTTTAGGTTTTACACCAGGAAATGTTAATTATATAGTTGACAAGGCATTGTCTTTATTAGTAATGGGGGTTGATTTAGACACCTTTACCTATGAAATAATGCACATGAATAAGTGATTTTTTTTGAACAAAATTATAGAGCCTTGAAAATTCGAGGCTTTTTTATTTGTCAATTCTTATTGGTAAAATTACTTCAAAAGAGGTTCCTTTTCCAATTTCGGTTTGATAATCAATTTTTCCATTCATAAGTCTAACTAAATTAGAAACAATTGAAAGTCCGAGTCCTAAGCCATCTATTTTTTTAGATTTATGTAGTTTATTAAAACTTTGAAAGGCATCAGATTTTTGAGAAGAAACAATTCCTGTTCCAGTATCTTTTATAAGAAATTGAATTTGAGCAATATTGTTTTCAAGACTCAAATCATTAATTTCTAAAATAATGCTTCCTTTTTTAGTAAATTTAATAGCATTATCCAGCAGGTTAATTAAAATTTGAATAATTCTAACATTATCTCCAATAATTGCATTTAAACTTATAGCATTTATAGTTACATTAAAATCTAGTTTCTTTTTCAATGCTTTAGGTTTAACTATTGATGTTAAATTATTGATACTATCAATTAAATTAAATTTTTTATTGTTTAGTTCCATTTGTCCCGATTCAATTTTAGATAAGTCAACTAAATCTTGAACTAAATGATTGATATGGTTAGTGGTGTATTTTAGTGTTTGAACATAATCCATTTGCACTTCCGAAAGTTCTGTTTTTTCTAAATAATTCAAAAAACATTTCAAACCCCAAATTGGAGTTTTTAAATCGTGACTTACATTGGCTAAGAATTTATTTTTAAAATTCTTTTCGTGTTCTAATTGCTGGTTTTTTAATTCGGACAGATGAAAGCTTAAAATTGATTCGTTTTTTTCTTGAGCAATACTTTGAAAATTATCATAATGTTCTGTAAAATCAATTAAAATTAGAAATGGAGATTCGTCATTTGAACCCGAATTAAAAATGACGTCTATAGTTTTTTTTATATTGTTAAATTCAATATGAATACAACTGAATGTAATTTGAAAATCTTTTGTTTCTAATAAAGAATTTATAGTTTCAAAAAAGGGATGAAAGTTTGAAATAGCACTATTGGCTTCAATTTTAAAAATAAAGTCATCAGATTGTAAAACAACCCCATGTGTGTTTAAAACTACAATTTGGGTTTTTTTATAGAGGTGTTTATTTCGGAATTGTTCAAACATTGTTTTCTTTGGTCATTCCAACGGTATAAAAAATATTTTCAACTTCATCTCCTTGCTTAGCACTTGCAAAAAAATCAATTGATGTATTCGATTTTAATAATCTTTCTTTAAACTCGTCAATATTTATTAAATCAGATTTATTACAAACTGTAACAATTTGGGCGGTTGGATAATTTAATTTAATAAAATCTAACTCTTCGTTGAGACGTTCAAACGTTTGTGGACGGGTTGGATCGATTACAAATACAAAACCTGATGTTCCTAAAAGATAGGAAGGACGTACTTTTTGTATATCGTCTTTTCCTTCTATATCCCAAATAATTAGGGTAAAATTAAACTCATCAATTCTAATTTCTTTTTTTAAAATATGCACCCCAATAGTTACAGTATAGTTTTCAGAAAAAGTATTTTGTACAAATCGTCTCATCAAAGATGATTTTCCAACTCCAAAATTACCTACTAAAACTATTTTTTTGGAACTATTCATTTATAAACTCATTTAATTTAGTTGTAATTTGTTCTTTATCAATAGCATCAGTTTTAATTTTTGCAGCAATATCGAATAATTTATCTTCTAATTTATTTTTAAAAATCACATCACATCCTCCAGATATAACCACAGCAAAATAGTAAGTAGTAAAGTTTTTAATGTAAATTTCAAATAATTCATATTGAATTAATTCTAAACCTTGCTGGTCTTTCATGAACGCGTCTTCAACAAAACTTTTTATAGCTGTTAGCATTCCTGCAATCATGTCTTGGTCAATGCTTTCTTTCTTTGAGGCGCTTGAAATGATTATACCTGATCCATTTTCGATGACAAATATTTGTTCAATAACCGCCCGATTCATTTCGCTCAAAATAATTTCTTTTTCAGAAACACCAGTAAATATAGCTTTGATTTTTCGTTGCCACGTTTTAATTGAAAAGGTATATTGCACTTGATTATTGATATTATCTGAAAGTGTTTTTATTTCTTGTTGAATATATTTTTTTACCATCTTTCCAATCATCGGAAAGAGTGCTTCTACTACACTATCTTGTGATTTTGTTAATGCATTAGCTATTGTTGGTCCTAACTTGGAAGGAATTTCTTCAATGAATGCATCAAATTTTTTATCAATTATTGGATTTACTTTTTCAGACAGCTTTTCATAAACACGGACTGTTTCTTCTAAATCTTCAAGTTTTTGCAAAATATTTTGTGCAAATTCTCTGTCTTCATTCAGAAGAAGTTGTTTTAGCTTGATTAATTTCTCTGAATCAGTCATTTAGAAAATGAATTAGTCCTTCATTATCTTTTCACCTATTGAAACCAATAAAGTTCCTAAAAGGTTTCTATCTACTTTCTTTTGATTTAACTCTTCCGTTTTATCATTCAAATTGTTTTCTAAATCGGTAATTCTAATATTTAAATCAGTAGCTAAATTATCGATTGTTGAATTTAATTCTTTACGAGTTTCCGCTATAAAATCTTCAAGCTCTTCTTTTCTTTTTTCTATATGATTTTTAATTGCCTGAAATTCAAGATCAATTTGTTGGATATTTTCTCCAAATATCAAATTTTTAATTGCTTCCAATCGTTGTGCAGATTCTAAAGAATTTACTACGGGAGCATTGGCTTCTTTTGATTGATTTTTAGACATAAAACTAAGTTTATAATTTATTTATGTAGATATATTTCTACAAATTTATTAATTTATTTTAAATAATGCTTTTTTTAGTATATTATTTGTGTTTTTTCATGAATTCTTCTGCTTTGTTGACCATTGAAGAACTTCCACAGAAAAAAGGAACCCGTTGATGTAATTCGGTGGGCTGAATTTCCATGATTCTTTGAAAGCCATCAATTGCTCTTCCTCCAGCTTGTTCTGTTATAAAAGCCATCGGATTGCATTCATATAACAATCTAAGTTTACCTTCTGGTGCTTTTGAACTTGTTGGATATAAATAAATTCCTCCTTTTATCATATTTCGATGCATATCTGAAACTAAACTACCAATATATCTTGAGGTATAAGGTCTGTCGCCCTCTTCTAATTGACAATATTTTATATAATCTTTCACTCCCTGTGGAAAATGCACATAGTTTCCTTCATTTACCGAATATATTGACCCCTCATTTGGATATTTCATATTGGGATGAGATAAATAAAAAGTTCCAATTGCAGGATTTAAAGTAAATCCATTTACACCGTGTCCGGTGGTATAAACTAACATCGTCGATGTTCCATAAATAACATATCCTGCAGCCACTTGTTGTGTTCCTGGCTGAAGAAAGTCTTCGGTGGTTACAGGTGTTCCGATAGGAGTTTTTCTTCTAAAAACAGAAAATATGGTTCCAACAGAAACATTAACATCAATATTTGAAGAACCGTCTAAAGGATCCATCAAAACCACATATTTATTGCTATGGCTATTGTCTGAACCTGCAACAGTGATAAAATCATCGTTTTCTTCTGATGCAATTCCGCATACAATTTCACGATTTATTAACGTTTGAATAAATACATTATTAGCATAAACATCAAGCTTTTGCTGATCTTCGCCTTGAATATTTTGTTCACCAGCTGCTCCAACAATATCGACTAATCCTGCTTTATTTACTTTATAATTGACCACCTTTGCAGCCAATCGAATGGAGTTGATAATTCTAGATAATTCTCCCGAAGAATATTGAAAAGCATTTTGATTTTCAATAATAAATTCACCCAAGGTCTTATTTCGTTCTTCCATTGCAAAATTGCTATTAATAATATTGGCAAATATCGTGCATTTTTGTCAAAATAATTATCCAATAGTAACTTTTATTCTACATTTATGTAATGGTTTCTTTTTATCTTTGCATTTTAATATAAAAATCTAATAATTATGAATTTTAAATCAAAACTGCTTTCTGTTTTTTTTATTGTCCTATGCCTTTCTAATTCCAATGCACAAATAGATTTGGTTGGTGCTGGAAAAAATTTAATTGGTGGATTTACTTTTAGTGATGAGCAAGCGGCAGCAATGTCAAAAGAGGCTATTATTAAAATGGATGCCGAAAACAATGTTGCTTCTGCAAAAGATGGATATTCTATTCGTTTAAACAAATTATTTGGAAAACATTCCAACGAAAATGGTTTGGTATTGAACTATAAAGTCTATCTGACTAAAGATGTAAATGCTTTTGCAACTGCTGATGGAAGCGTTAGAGTATTTTCAGGATTGATGGATATTATGGATGACAATCAGTTACTTGCAGTAATTGGGCACGAAATTGGCCATGTTGTAAATCATGATTCAAGAGATGGAATGCGTGCCGCTTTAAAAACTGCTGCTGCAAGAGAAGGATTAGGGGCTATTAGTAATAAAGCTGCCGAACTTTCTGCTGGACAATTGGGTGCCATTTCTGAATCGTTATTAAATAGTTCACATTCGCGAAAGCAAGAATCTGAAGCCGATTTGTTTTCATATGATTTTATGAAAAGTCACAATTATGATGTAAATGCAGTGGAATCGGCATTTGCAATTTTGGCAAAAATGGGCAGTGGTGCAGAATCATCCATTCTTACAAAATTTATGAGTTCTCATCCAAATCCAAAAGATAGAGCAGAAAAAGCCAAAAAAAGAGCAACCGAAGATGGTTTATATAAAGAATATGTTCAAAAACCAATTAGCAATAAAGCAGTTGCAACAAAAACTACTGCAAAAAAAGCTACTACAAAAAAGAAAAAATAATAAAACATTTTTTTAACTTTAATAGTTCCCAAATTCCAAAAACAGTATGGAATTTGGGATTTGTTTTTTACTTTTGTCCCTATTTTAACAAAAACATGAAAATAAGAAAAGGAACTCCCAACGATATGCCGTCGGTTTTGGAATTAATAAAAGAATTAGCTGTTTTTGAAAAAGAACCCAAAGCAGTTGTAGTTTCTGTTGGCGATTTAGTTCGTGATGGTTTTTCCGAAAATCCTTTGTTTTATACATTTGTAGCTGAAATTGAGAATGAAATTATCGGAATGGCTCTTTATTATTTTAGATATTCTACCTGGAAAGGAAAAACTATTCATTTAGAAGATTTGATTGTAAAAGAAAACAAAAGAGGTTTGGGAGCTGGTTTTGCCTTATATAGCGAAATAATTCGACAAGGAAAACAAGATAATGTGCGTAGAATTGAATGGAATGTGCTCAATTGGAATACGCCCGCCATTAAATTTTATGAAAAAAGCGGTGCAAAAGTGCTTGAAGATTGGCGCGTTGCACAAATAGACGAAGAAGGAATAAATAATTTTATTGAAAAAATATAAAGAATTTAAAATTTAAAATGATTTCAAGTAATTATTTTTTTTGATTTTTTAGATTTTTTTAATCTTTTATATTAAATAAAAATGAGAATATTCAAATTTGGTGGCGCCTCTGTAAAAGATGCTGATGGTGTTAAAAATGTAGTTGAAGTTTTAGAAAAAGTAGGGCACGAAGAAGTGTTAGTAGTAGTTTCTGCAATGGGAAAAACTACCAATGCTTTAGAACTTGTAATTAAAAATTATTTTGAGAAATCTACTGAATTTCATGCTTCTTTACAAGAAGTTAGAAAATATCACAATCAAATTTTATTGGATTTATTTGATAATGAAGAGCACGATGTGTTTTTTGCTGTGAACAGTCATTTTGCCGATTTAGAATATTTTTTAAGAAGCAACAAATCGCCCAATTACAACTTTGTTTACGACCAAGTTATTAGTTATGGCGAAATTGTTTCCACTACAATTTTAAGTTATTATTTTAACGAAAAAGGACTAAAAAACAACTGGATAGATGCTAGAATTTTAATAAAAACCGATGCTACTTATCGTGATGCTTCGGTTGATTGGGATCAAACATTAAAATTAATCTCGAAAGGCATAAAGAAAAAAGAACTCACTATTACTCAAGGATTTATAGGTTCTGACGATAATAATTTTACAACAACTTTGGGACGAGAAGGTTCTGATTATACAGCTGCCATTTTTGCTTATTGTTTGAATGCAGAAAGTGTAACCATCTGGAAAGACGTTCCAGGAGTTTTAAATGCGGACCCAAGATATTTTGAAAATGCTGTTTTGTTAAATCAAATATCCTATCGAGAAGCTATTGAGTTGGCTTTTTATGGTGCTTCTGTAATTCACCCAAAAACCTTGCAACCTTTACAAAAAAAGGAAATCCCGTTATTTGTAAAGTCGTTTTTAAATCCTTTATTAGCAGGAACTTCCGTTTCAAAAGGCACCGATTTAGAACCAAAAACTTCTTGTTTTATTGTTAAAAAAAATCAGTTGTTGATTTCGCTTTCTTCAATTGATTTTTCATTTATAATGGAAGAAAACATCAGCGAAATATTTGGACTTTTACATAAATATAAGATTAAAGTCAGTTTAATTCAAAACACCGCTATTAGTTTTTCTATTTGTATTGAAGATAAATTTGGCAATTTTAATGATTTAAAATCTATTTTATCTAAGAAATATAAAGTTTCCTACAACGAAAATGTTTCGCTTTATACCATCAGACATTTTACAAAAGAAGCAGCAGCAATGGTTGAAAACGGAAAAAATGTATTGCTAAAACAAACCTCAAGAGAAACCATGCAAGTGGTTACAAAGGAGTAGATTTGGAAAAATTTATCTTCTAAAAACATCTCGAAACTGATATAACAAACGTTCTAAAAGACGTAAATCTTCGGTAATTATATCTGCATTTCCACTCATTTCTTGTTGAAAGGTTATTTTTTTGTTATAGGAAGTTTCAATTCCGTTTGGTAATGCAATGTCAATTAATAAATTACCATCTTTGTCGGGTGTTAATGAAATTGCTTTTACT
>Ga0316611_1000356_pt1 | contig 16597 bp, 12 predicted proteins | sample MIS2016202_MG_FD_207675 | JGI IMG/M metagenome (GOLD analysis project Ga0316611, IMG submission 207675) | Microbial mat bacterial communities from Middle Island sinkhole, Lake Huron, Michigan, United States - MIS.2016.202 | ecosystem: Environmental > Aquatic > Freshwater > Lake > Sediment... | reverse complement strand
TCTGGAAAAATCAATGTATTAGAACCAACCCATTCGCCTCCCCAATAAATTATTCCTATACCACCTGCATCATATAATTCTTGACCAAAATCTCTCATATACTTTTTTTGAGTATTTGTAGTTGGTGAATTATCATAACCCGCAGGAATATTTCCAACACCCAGTATGTCAACGTGTGCATCATTACCGCCGTTTCTAAATAATTGTGCGGTTTCCATAATTAGAAAATCTTTGTTATAGTTGGTTTTTACATATCCAACTACCTCTGTCCAATTCTTAAAATCTCCTAATGAATGCCACTCATGATAATGAGAAATTGCCATAATATCGAAGTCCAATCCGTTGCGAATATGCGATTTTAACCAAAATTTTAAACTAGCAGCGCTAAAAATATGGCAAGCAATTTTCATGTTTATCCCATATTTTTTGTTTAAATCTCTAACGGCTTTAGTCCCTGCGTTCAACAATTTAACGCTTCTAACAACGCTGTAAGCTGGCAAATCACTTTCTTTCATATTGGGTTCTAAAAATCTTTCGTTGGTTTCATTACCAATTGAAACAATTTCTGGAGTTAAACCCGCATTGATATAATCCTCTAATACAGTAGTGGTATGATCATAAACTGCTAGTTTCAACTTTTCTACATCAGTTGCAATACCTTGCCAAGCTAATGGTGCTACAGCACCATTTAATTTTTGGTTGTCCTCCAATGCCATTGACTGATAACCAAAAGTCAACAAAGTTTTTAGCCCTGCATTTTTGGCTCTTTGCATTTGAATTTTTACTTTTTCGGGCGAACCAAAGTCAACATCAGCATAACCTGTAGTATAGCTACTTTTATAAGGCGGCATATCAATTCGTAGTCGAGTGATGTTTCCACCGTGGTCTGCTATACTTTTAAAAGCGTCTTTTGGCACCCCGTTTTCTTTGAAAACCACGCCACCATAGGTTTCCTGATGAGCTACATAAGCCAGAGTAGTTCCCTTATAAAACACATCACTGGGTGTGGGTATAAAAGTTGTTGGAGTTGGAATAGGGTTTTCCATTGAACAACTCAATTGTAAAAACAAAGTAAGAAGTCCTATAATTTGGAATATGCGGTATTTTGTAAACATTTTTTGTGTAAGTGTTAAATTAATTATTTTATTAGCCTAAAAGAATCATCTGTTCTCTTTCAAATGCAAACATTCTGTGTGCATTAATCTTCTTTAGATATAAATGTTTTAAAGTGTTAAAACATAAGTACCTGATTTAAAATTAACCGTGATTTTATAAGTTCCAGGATTAGGAGCGGTAATACTATGACCAGCCCAATTATTTGCTGCTCCCGAAGGCATAAGATTTCCGCCTAATGATGGTTCAGAATCAGTTTTTCCCAAATAAGCTGGGTCTGACCAAGTCGAATTGGCATTGATAAAAGCAAATTTTCCCTCTTTGAGTGTTGTGGTGAGTGTAAAAGTGTTGTTATCTACTTTGGTAAATTTTTGGGCATTACCCGGAGCAGCCCATCCATTGGTAGTCGCATCACCTACAATGTATAGTTCTGCTGGCGAAGTCATTAAAACCGCAGGAGTTATTGAGTAAGTACCGGTTGTAAAATCAAGAATAACTTGATAAACTCCTGAAACGGCAGGAGATTTTATTGGAGTACCACCCCAACTTGTTGCTGAACCTCTAGGTTCAAAATTGCCAGTACTTTGAGGATTGCTATTGTTATCCATTGTTACATAAGCCGGATCTGACCAAGTTGAGGCAGCAGAAATAACCGCAAAACTTTTTCCTCCTGTTAATGCTACAATAAGTCCAAAACGATGATTGTCTATCTGAGCCAATTTTTGAATATCGGTTACAGGTGTTCCCCAATTGGAGGGTACTGCATCGCCTTGAAGATAGAGTTCCGCAGGCATTGGATATTTAAGAATAAGCGTACTATAAGGCGTAATCGTTAATGTACTTACGTTCGAATATATAGGCAAAGCACCATATTTCAAGTTGGCTTTTAATCGAACTTTCATTTTTGAAGCTACCTCTGGAGCTAATTTCAATGCAAATGCCTTAGCATTCAGGTCGGCATGTGTGAAGGATATATTATTACCCGATGCGATAACAATTTCCTCTGGCTTCACGAATTCGCCATCGCTTTTGTCCATTTCAATAGTATAAGAAATGGGAGTATCAATGCCGTACCAAGATTTATTATCCCAATTTAATGTCACAGCAATATTCTTGTCGGCATCTTTTGGAACCAGTACAATATCGCTGATACTATTGGTTAATAGAAATTTACCGTCGGCAGGTTGTTCTGCAATGTATTTCGTGGTATCATCACTGCAAGAAATAGTGGTTACCACAATCAGCACAATGGCGAATAATATTTTAAAAAACTTTTTCATATATGTTTTATTTAGATTTTATATCCTCTTTTTTTAGAAACCAGCAATTTGTTTTAAATTAGGATTTACCAACAAATCGGCTGTTGGAATAGGAAATAGATTGTATTTAGGATCTACTGCAGTTCCGGCTTTCACGCCACCTTTCCAAGCCCATAAATAAGTGCCTGTTGTTAGTTTATTATACCGAACCAAATCGGTTCTACGATGGGTTTCCCAATACAATTCTCTGGCTCTTTCGTCCAAAATAAAATCGAGTGTAAGTTGTCCGCTTGTGATATTTCCACTTGTACTTGCTGGGTCATTGGCGTAAGCTCGACCTCGTATTTTATTAATATAACTAAGTGCTGTTGCATTACTTCCGCCTGTGCCTCCGCGTAATACTGCCTCGGCATAAGTTAAATAAATTTCAGCCAAACGAAATACCGGAAAATCAATATCGGATAAATTACCAAAAGAATTATTTTGTGGAATTGGCGTACCATCACGTTTTACATTTCGGTATTTATAAGCAGAATAACCATCTGTACTTGTGGTCACTTTATTTACCTCTAAAGTTTGACCCGAAGTGTAAAATAGTGCACGTTTGTCGGTAGTAGGGGTTACCGATGGGAACAATGCTGGGACTTGCTGTGTAAATCTAAAAGAGCTCCAGCTACCAGACATACCATTTAGAGAGGCGGGAACTCCAGCAGGACCTAAAGCCAAGAAGTTTGTGCCATACCAAGTTTTGTTGGTATTATCATAATTGATGGTAAAAATAAATTCGTTGGTATTCAAATGGTTATCGCCCAGCATCAACCAAGCATAATTGGATTCCAATGTATATCCAGCATTTATTATTTTATTACAATACGAGATAGCATCTGTGTACCGATTTTCTCCATTGTATGTATTGGCATTCAAATACATTCTGGATAGTAATGCCCAAGCAGCTGCTTTATCTGGTCTTCCTAATTCATTAGTTTTCGGTTCTGCAAGTATAGGGTCTATTTCTTTTAACTCGGTTTCAATATATTTGAACAAATCGGCACGCTGAATTTGTGTAGGATAGGATTTTGCCAAGGTTTTCTCAGTTGGAAACGGAGGATTGCCATAACAATCCATCAAAATCCAAAAGCAATAAGCTCTTAAATATCGGGCTTCGGCTTGAAATTGTTTTATTTCTGCAGCATCGGCTCCAGAAAAGCCTCTTTTGGCTATTACCTCGTCTGAGGATTGATTGACAAAATCATTACACAGTGTAATCATCGTAAGTGTAGCGGCATAAACATTGGCAATAGCTGGCGAATCAGCGCTCCAAGCCAGTTCGTGATAAATACCATCTCCACCATCATTCCAAGTGCTCACCGCCATATCCGTAGAATATTCCTGCATACTCCAATAGAATCTCAAGAAAGTACTGTAAGCCATTTTCGAATAAGCACCCGCCAAACTCTGTTTGTAGGCATCCACACTTGTAAAATGAACATCATCGGTATTTGAATTTAAAGGGAGTTTCTCCAAATCATCTGTGCAAGATTGGAAACTTATTGTAATAACTAAAAGCAGCATTCCTAAAAGAAACCAAATACTATTATATTTTTTCGAAGTTCTCATATTTTTTATATATTGTTTAGTTAGAAATTAAGATTTAATCCAAATGAAAAAATGCGAGGTACAGGATAAGGATTTTCATTACCATTAGTTGTCAAGGCTTCAGGATCAAGACCTTGATAGTTGGTTATGATAAATACATTCTGAACCGAAAAATTTACGTTCATTCCTACTTTTGAATTGGCCAATACTTTACCAAAATCATAACCAATGCTGATATTGTCCATTTTTAGGAAAGAAGCATTTTGCAAATAGAAATCGCTGTATCCTTGTGCTGGATCATTATGACTAAAATTTGTGTCATAATACAAAGTGCTAAGGTTTTGAGAAGTTTGCCATTCTGTAATCGAAATAGTGTTGTCATACGGATGAAAAAACAAATAATGGTCTAAATTAGCGTGGAATGCTGTTGCTATATTCCATTTTTTGTATTGGAAATTGGTACTGAAACCCATCAGATATCTTGGTGCGGTCGATTTATTGGTAATATAACGGTCACTGGCATTGAGCAAACCATCATTATTGACATCGAGCATTTGACCCTCGATAGGCATTCCATTTGCACCATAAACCTGATGATACAAATAAAAGGTGTTTCTAGGATAATCTACCGTATTGACTAAAGTAAGATCGCTAAACAACCCAATTCCATCATCGGAAACATCGTTCAGGTGGGTAATTTTATTCTCGTTGTAGGTAAAATTAAAATTAATATCCCAATTCATCGTGTCGGTTTTTAGTGGAATTGCTTTCAGGGTAAACTCTACACCTCTATTTTCCATAGTACCAATATTAAGAAGCAATTCACTTTCTTGATTAAAACCTAAAGGAACTCTAGTTTTATTCAACAAATCTTTGGTCTGTTTTAGATAAACATCTACACTTGCTGTAATCCTGTTATTTAAAAAGCCAAAATCCAATCCAATATTGGATGAAGCGGTCTCTTCCCATCTAAGATTTAAATTATAAGCACCCGGATTGATAGTGATATAACTTGTATTCCCAAAAGTGTACTGTTGGTCTGAATAGCCCGCATTATATGTTGGTCTGTGGTAGTAATTCTCAATACCGTCCTGCTGACCAGTAATACCATAGCCCAATCGCAATTTCAAATCAGATAAAGTCTTATTGTCTTTAAGGAATCCTTCCTCTTTAATTTTCCAAGCAAAAGCCGCAGACGGAAACAAGCCCCATCTGTTTTGTTCTGAAAATCTGGAAGACCCGTCCTGACGTAAAGAGGCTGTCAGTAAATATTTTTCGTTGAAGACATAATTAACTCTGCCATAAAACGAAATGATAGAATGACTTGGCTTGTCGAACGGAAAAACTGGATCGCTATTGGGTTGTTTGACACCATCAGGTCTATAAGTAGGATAAGAATAGTTGGTAGTCAAGAAATCATTATAGGAATAACCAGCTGTAATATCAAATCGGCTTTTTATGGAAGCTATTTCTTTACTGTAGAATAAATAAGATTCCAATAAAGTATTCTTAACTTCTCTGGAAGGAGCGGCATAATAAATATAACCCTCTTGAAGATTAGCCGGAAAATAATTTGCTGCTGCTGAACTTAAATATTTTCCTCTTGAAACGTCGTAACCTGCATTTACATTAAGGTGTAAGTCTGGCAAAAAGTGCATCGAATAATCCAATTGTAAATTTCCCACGCTTCGAATGTTTTCGTTTCTGCTTTTTACTTGCTCTAACATACTTACCGGATTAATGATGGCCAATGCTGGATTTGATCTGAATTGTGTGTATTGAAAATAACCACCATAAGTTTGGTCTTCAACGTGAACGGGTTGTGTAGGGTCGAATGCTCTTGCATTCCATAGTGCGCCTTCGTTGGCAATATGCTCATCTTCAAACGAACCCTTCAAGTTTAAATTTACTTTCAAATGGTTGTCGAAAAATTTTGGACTTAAATTCAGCAAGGCTGTAAATCTTTCATAATTACCTGTTCTTAAAATTCCATCTTGATTTAGATAACCAACAGAAACTCTATAGGGCAATGATTTTATAGCACCACTCATACTCAAATTGTTTTCTGTTGCCAATGCCACTTGATAAATTTCGTCCTGCCACTTCGTATTTGCTGTACCGGGCGGCGTTTTTGGTGGGGTTCCATTAGTTGTTAAAGTTCCAACAAGACTCCTGTATTGATCTGCTGATAATACTGGAGCTTTCTCCATAATACTAGTCACTCTAGTTGAGGATGAAAAATCAACTTGTGTTTCTTTTAAACTTCCTTTTTTGGTTGTGATTATTATTACACCATTAGACGCTCTTGACCCATAAATGGCAGATGCCGATGCGTCTTTTAAGACCGTAAAACTTTCTATATCATTAGGATTTAACTGACTAAGCATTCCAGCCCCACCATTCCAACCTTCGAGCGGAACACCATCAACGACGTATAAAGGATCGTTACTGGCATTTAATGAAGACCCACCTCGAATTATAATGGAACTCCCAGCTCCAGGTTTACCACTTCGGGGTGTAATTTGCACACCTGCAACTTTATTGGCGATTAATCCTTCGACGTTTGTAACGGGTGCTTTATGAAAATCCTTTGAACTTACTTGAGTTATAGAACCTGTAAGATCTTTTTTCTTGGTCGATCCATATCCAATTATTACAACTTCAGTTAATGTTTTGGTTTCTTCTTGAAGTGTGACATTTAATACATTTCCAGTAATTTTTTTCTCGACTGTTGCATATCCTAAAAATGAAAATGAGGCAATATCGCCCATATTGGCACTAATTTGATAATTTCCATCAAAATCTGAAATCGTACTAATGGTACTGTTTTTTAATGTAATTGTCACTCCGGGAATACTAGCATTAGTAGCCTGATCGACAACAGTTCCTTTTACTGTAACTTTTTGTGCAAAAAACAGAAGCGGTATTAAAAAAATAATTAACGAATAGGAAAACCTATTTACAGTAAGAGTTCTTTTTTGCTTTGGGATTGTTTTCATATTATATTTTGATTGTAAATTGTTTGGTTTTTTAATTGATTAGGATTTGCCAATATAATTCTCTTCTTAATTTAGTACACCGTTACAAATTTATTTTAGTCCAATGGGGATTTTTTCAAATTTGGTTTTAATTTATGTGTATTATTATCGATGCAATAATTAATGTTAAGATTTTAATTGAATCCAAAATTAATTGACTACAATATTACAGATAATGCAATTGAATAGAGGGTGCGAAATCGTTTTTTAAGGGGTACGAAATCGTTTTTTTTTGAATGGTTAAAATAAAATTGAATTGAAAACAGGGAGGAAACAAAGAAAAAATCAAAACTAAAACACAAAGTAATGTTTTAAAAAATGACTACTTTTTACACTAATAATATTTATAATAGTCCTCCTTAAATCTTTCGGAATTCTTGGACTATTTTGACTTGAGAGCTGGATAATAGGTAAAGCAATACATAATCCGTATTAAACAAAGATAAAACGATTATCACTTTTGTCCACAAAAAAACCGCCTAAATCAATAAGCGGTTTTCAAAATTATTCTTAAATGAAATTAATATTTATATCCTATTCCTTTTTTGATGGCTTGTGAACCTCCCAATTGATTAGAATTATAACCTGTTGTTACTTTGTCAGCAGTTTGAAGTATAAATGGAAATCCTAAAGCAGCTGCGGCCATTTTTAGCTTTTTTTCAGCCTTTTTATCTGCTGTATTTCCAGTATGATAGTTAATAAGACCTGTTTTTCCTCTTAACTCCTCTCCTTTTTTAAGACCCGCTATAAAAGCTTTATCCTCTAAAATTACAACTTTTTCCCAATCTGCATCAGAAGAAACTATAATTTTTTCGGTAATATCTTCAACTCTTCCTGTTTTTCCGTAAACAATTTTTTCGACAGCATATTTACTTAAAGTATTGTCAGCATCTTCTCCATCATATTTGTAAATAATAGTAAACTCTTCTAGTTTAACGACTTTCCCTTTGACGATTTCACCGTTGTGTTTAGTAATAACATCAACTTGAGCATTTACCATTGCTCCAAATATTAGCATTGCTAATACAAAAATAATTTTTTTCATTTGTTTAATTATTAATTATTAATTTTCTACAATATTACAAAAAAATACTTGACAACTACAATTAAAAAGTATTAAGAATTCAATATTTTCTATTGGTGCTCGATGCTTTCTTGGTAAAATCATCTGAATAATTTAATAATAAACGCCTCGGTTAATCCTTTTTTTATCAAATCATCGATTCAAGAAATAATCTTTAAAAACCTCAAGTTCTTCAAGTTCCATTGTCACTTGTTTTTTGAAAATGACCTCTCCCACTTGGCTTTTTAAAGCCGAAATTCCAACATCAATCAATCGTAAACCTTGTTCGGTCAAAAGGATATTGTCGAATGCTAATCCTTGTATATCAGAAGGTCGTTTCAAATCCCGATGAACAAAACCTGCCTGATGAAGTTTTTTTAATTCATTTTCAAAAACTTCTAACCAAAGCTCACGAATCTCAACTTCATAAGCTCTAAAATCAATTGGTTTTATGCGTTCCATAACCAGCATTTCGGCTTGCAAATCTTCGTTATATTCCAATCGAATAAATTTTGCAACCAAGTCATTTATAGTATTTGCAAACTTCATTTTTTCAGCTTCAGAGCCTAAATCCGAACGTGTATCGCCTGTAAAAAGTTTGGCTACTTCGTTCTCATTAAGTACGATGACGGTATTATTTGCACCCGAAGAAAGTTTTCTAGGATATTTCATTTTGAATTTATATTTATTGGTAAAGATAAAACTTTGTTTCTACTTTGAAATTTATAGTTTTTAGAAATCTATTAAAAAATAAAATCCCAAAACGATTTTAGTCTTGGGATTTTTATTAAATCTGAATTTTATAACTCTTGAAATCTGAAATCTGAAATCTATTTACGAATTCAATATTCTTTCTTGGTGTTCGATGCTTTCTTGGTGAATTCCTCTGAATAATTTAATAATAAACTCCTCGGTTAATCCTTTTTTAGCTCCTTCGGCAACCATTTTGGCTTGGATTTCATTCCAACGATTGTTTTGCAAAACGGCCACGTTATTTTCTTTTTTCACTTGACCAATTTCGTCAGCTACTTTCATACGCTTTCCTAAAAGTTCCAATAAGTTAGCATCCAAAACATCGATATTTGCTCTTAATTTTGTCATTTTATTTTCGAAATCACTATCGCCACTCAATTTTCTTATTTTCAAATCGTTGAAAATCTGTTTCAAAGCGTCTGGCGTCACTTGTTGCGCCGCATCACTCCAAGCATTTTCGGGATCATTGTGCGTTTCGATAATCATCCCGTCATAATTCAAATCCAACGCTTCTTGAGTCACTTCAAGAATCATATCACGGTTTCCAGTGATGTGCGATGGGTCGATGATTAAAGGCAAATCAGGAAATTTATTTTGTAGTTCGATAGCAATTTGCCATTCTGGAATATTTCTGTATTTTGTTTTTTCGTAAGTAGAAAAACCCCTATGAATTACACCCAGATTTTTAATTCCAGCAGCATACAAACGCTCCACACCACCTAGCCACAAAGCCATATCTGGATTTACAGGATTTTTGATTAATACAATTTTATCGGTTCCTTTTAAAGTATCAGCAATTTCCTGAACCGCAAAAGGATTGGCTGTGGTACGGGCACCCACCCATAAAACATCGATGTCATTTTCTAATGCCAATTTGCAATGTGCTGCTGTGGCAACTTCTGTACCCATCAGCAAACCTGTTTCTGCTTTGGCTTTTTTCAACCATTTCAATCCAATTTCTCCAACACCTTCAAATCCTCCCGGACGTGTTCTTGGTTTCCAGATTCCAGCTCTAAAAACGCTTACATCTGAGTCTTTCAGCGCATGAGCAATTTTCAAAACTTGTTCTTCTGTTTCAGCACTGCAAGGGCCTGCAATTACAAAGGGATGAGTCAAATTGAATTCGTTCAGCCAATTTCTCATTTCTTTCTTGTTTTCCATTTTATTTTTTGTTTTTTGTTTGTGGTTTATTGTTTTTTGTTTTTTATCCTCACCCCCAGCCCCTCTCCAAAGGAGAGGGGAGCCGAGATTATTAATTACTTCGCTTTTTTTACTGCATTCTGCAAACTGCTTACTTCTTCATTCCGTTTAATATTTCCTTTATTTTATTCACGCTTTGCATTTCGTTGTAAATGGCTTCGTAATCATCTTGCTCTAATAATTCTTTAAAATTGGTTAAATTTGAAATGTATTCTTCCAATGTTTTTACCACTTGTTTTTTATTTTGTTTGAAAATAGGTGTCCACATCGCTGGAGAACTTTTGGCCAAACGAACGGTGCTTTCGAATCCAGAACCCGCCATATCAAAAATGTCTTGTTCGTCTTTCTCTTTGTTGATAACTGTTTTTCCTAACATAAAAGAACTTATGTGCGACAAATGCGAAACATAAGCAATGTGTTTGTCGTGCGATTTTGGATCCATATATCGGATTCTCATTCCCATACTTTTAAACAAATCCAAGGCTTTTTCCTGTAATTTGAAAGTCGTTTTCTCAACTTCGCAAATGATGTTGGTTTTGCCTTGAAACAAACCCTTTATCGCCGCCGAAGGTCCCGAAAATTCTGTTCCCGCAATGGGATGTGTGGCAATAAAATTTCTCCTTTTAGGATGATTTGCCACCGCTTCGCAAATTGGAATTTTCGTAGAACCCACTTCAAAAACAATAGTGTTATTGCCAATAGCATCCAAAACTTTTGGCAAAACGGTCAAAGCAACATCAACGGGAACAGAAACAATTACAAAATCGGCTTCCGCCAAATCATCAAACGTTGCCGCTTTATCAATAACTCCAAGAGCGATGGCTTCCGCCAAATGGCTTTCGTTGTTGTCAATGCCATAAATAGTCGCATCTGGATGTAGTGATTTGATGTCCAAAACCATCGAACCGCCGATTAATCCTATTCCTATTACATAAATCCTCTCCCCAGCCCTCTCCAAAGGAGAGGGAGCCGAAACTGGAGATGTATGTATATTACTTTTGGTCATAGTTATTCTATTAGTTGCTCAAAGCCCCTCCTTCGGAGGGGTTGGGGAGGAATCTATCAATTGCTTCTTGTATTTTTTCTTCTTTTACACAAAGTGCAAATCGGATGTAACTTTCACCATTGGAACCGAAAATAGTTCCCGGCGTGATGAAAATGGATTTCTCGTATAATATTTTATCGATAAAATCTTCTGACGATGTGATTCCTGGTGGCAATTTTGCCCAAACAAACAATCCGACGCCTTCTTTGTAAACTTCACAACCTAGCTTTTCTGCCAATTTTTCCGTCAAAACTCTTCTTTTCTTGTAAACTACATTCATCGAATCGAACCAAGATTTGTCGCTTTTTAAAGCTTCAATCGCTCCTTTTTGAATTCCGAAGAACATTCCGCTGTCCATATTACTTTTTACTTTCAAAACGGCATCGATGTAAGCTGCATTTCCTAAAACCATCCCCACGCGCCAACCTGCCATATTAAAAGTTTTTGATAAAGAATTTAATTCTAATGCTATATCTTTCGCACCTTCGACTTGCAATAAACTCATCGGTTTATCATTCAAGACGAAACTGTACGGATTGTCATTAATCAATAATATATTGTGTTTTTTGGCGAAAGCCACTAATTTTTCGAATAATTCCAAACTTCCTCTTGCTCCTGTTGGCATGTGCGGATAACCCAACCACATGAGTTTCACTTTCGATAAATCTAATTTTTCCAAAGCTTCAAAATCAGGTTCCCAATTATTTGTTTCTTTTAAATCGTAATAAACTGGAATTGCTCCAACCAAATTCGTCACCGATGAATACGTCGGATACCCCGGATTTGGAATCAAAACTTGGTCTCCTTCGTTCAAAAAAGCCAACGAAATGTGCATAATTCCTTCTTTGGAACCCATCAAAGGAAAAATTTCAGTATTCGGATTCAAAGCAACTCCATAATTGTTTGCATAGAAATCAGCCATTCCGCTTCTCAATTCTGGCAAACCTTGGTAACTTTGATATTGATGTGCATTTTCTTCCTGCATTGCCAAAGATACTGCGTCAATAACCACTTGTGCCGGTCTCAAATCTGGGCTACCAATTCCCATATTGATAATGGGTTTCCCTTCGGAAGCCAGTTGTCTTACTTCTCTCAATTTTGAGGAGAAATAGTATTCTTCAACTATATCGAGGCGTTTTGCAAACCCCACCCCAGCCCTCCCCAAAGGGGAGGAAGCCGAAACTGGATTGATATTTTTTTCTAAATCTTTCAATTTGTCGTTTTTTAAAATCAAAAATTATCTATTTTTCCTCTCCACTCTTCTATGAATGGGAGTCAATACCTTATAAGAAAATTATATTTTTTTGGAATTTGTTTTTTGGAATTTGGAATTTGTTTTTTGGAATTTGTTATTTATTATTTGGAATTTGTTATTTGGAATTTCCTTAATTTATGGTTTAGTATTTTTATATTCTCCTAAAACTTTGAAATATTCTGCCATAATTTCCATCAATGATTTTGCTTTGGCGTAATCTTCGTATTTATCGAAAGTTACATCCACAAAAAACGAATATTTCCAAGGTGTTTCTATTTTGGGCAAGGATTGAATTTTGGTTAAATTCAGTTTGCAATCGCTCATTACATTTAAAACGGCGGCCAAACTTCCCCGTTTGTGATCCAATTCAAATTTTATGGAAGCGCGATTAATTTCGTCTTTGGAAACAAATGAATTTTCTTTTTTTATAATAACAAACCGTGTCATATTGTTATTAATGGTTTGAATTTCTGGAGCTAAAATTTCTAAATCGTACATTTCAGCTGCCGTTTTGCTGGCAATTGCGGCAATCCCTGAAAGTTGTTTTTTCTGAATTCTACGCGCTGTTTCGGCAGTGTCTTTGTCTTCGACTAATTTAATTTTTGGATATTTTTTTAAGAATTCCATACATTGTAACAAGGCCATCGGGTGCGAATGAACTTCTTGAATATCCTTTATTTTCTGACCTTTCAACGCCATTAAATTTTGATGAATGTCTAAATAATGTTCGCCAATAATGTGCAAATTATTTTGGTCTATCAAAGCATAATTTGGGATAATTGGTCCCGCAATAGAATTTTCTATCGCCATAACCGCTTGATTTGATTTTCCAGACATCAGACTATCAATCAATTTATCAAAGGATAAACACTCATCGACTTCTATTTCATTGCCAAAATATTCCTGCGCCACCTGATGATGAAAAGAACCTTTTATACCTTGAATTGCAATCCTCTCCCCTCCCGAAACCTCGGGACTCTCCAAAGGAGAGGGAGAAATTGGAGAAATTCTTTGTTCATTTTTCATAAATATTCAAAAAAAAATCCTGATTTTCATCAGGATTGTATATTAGTTTTATTTGTTTCTTACTCTTTCAAATAACCAAAGACAATCCTTACTTCCTAAAGAAGAAATAGTAAGTATTGCTAAAATAAAAACGGTTAGTTGACATGGAATTATGTTTTTCTTAAATTCTTTGCGAATATAAATATAATTTTCAGTTAACCAAAAAAAAAGCGATTTTTTATTAACATTCATAAAAATTTAATTTTTACACCTCTCGCTATAATCTTCTATGGTGTAATTTTACAAAATGTATGCCCTTGTCGATTGTAACAATTTTTATGCTTCCTGCGAACGTGTTTTTCAGCCGAAATTCAACGGAAAACCCGTTCTGATATTATCTAACAATGACGGCTGTGTGATTTCTAGATTTCTAGAAGCAACGAAGCCAAGGCGTTGGGCATTCCGATGGGAGCGCCAGCATTTCAAATCAAGGAATTGATTAAAGAAAAAAATGTCCGGATTTTCTCTTCAAATTATGCTTTATACGGAGATTTTATCAATCGTCCAAAAGGCTATTTTGTACCAGCTGCTTGTGTTGAAGTCATTGAAAGGCTGAAATTACACGGAATTCAAATGGAAACTCTCAACGAATCAAAGGAAGTGAGCGTGGAAATGTACCGAATTCAAAATGTAAAATTCCAAAATGATTCTGGCAGAACGCTCCCCTTTGAAGGACACATGCAGCTAACTTGTACACCTATTGCGGAAAGCCGAAAACAGATATTTGCTCAGGGTTCAGTGTATATTTCCACAGACCAACCCTTGGGCGATTTGGCGATGATTTTATTAGAACCCAAATCAACAGATTCATTCCTTAGTTGGGGATTTTTCAACAGTATTTTTCAGCGAACCGAATATATTGAAGCCTACGTAATGGAACCAACAATAAAAAAAATGCTAGACGATTCTCCCGAATTGCAAAAAGGATTTGACCAAAAGAAAGCTGCTGACAATGTTTTTGCTAATGACCCCAATGCAATTTACACTTGGTTTTACAGCAAAACAAAATAGTATGACGACCGTTATTTATTATATCCAGTTGGAAGATTTTTGTAATAATTACTTTGTGCCAGTTGGTTTTGCAATTCCATTTTGATCCATCAAATACATCAAAGTAGCCATAGTTGCAGCCCCTAGTTCTAACTCTCTTTTATTGATGGCATCAAAAGTGTCGTTTGCCGCGTGATGATAATCGAAATAGCGCTGTGAATCTGGTTTTAACCCTGCTTTTATTATTCCTTTGGAACTTAATGGAGCTATATCTGAACCACCGTGACCAATCACAAAACTATGAATTAAATAAGGCTCGAAGAGACTTTTCCAAGCCGCAATTTTATTGAAACCAGCCTCATCACTTTCAATCGAAAATCCTCTTGGCGTGAATCCTCCCGAGTCGCTTTCCATTGCAAATATGTGATTTTCATTGTTGGCTTGAGCTGATTCTTCGTATTTTTTTCCGCCTCGTCCACCATTTTCTTCATTCATAAAAAGTACGACACGAAGCGTATTTTTGGGCTTATAGCCAATGTTTTTGAAGATATTCATTACTTCCATACTTTGTACAACACCAGCACCATCATCGTGAGAACCATCAGCAAGATCCCAAGAATCTAGATGTCCGCCCACAACCATAATATTTTCGGGATGCTCACTTCCTTTTAATTCGCCAATAACATTGTACGACAAAACATCCTCCATTTGCTGGCAAGATTGTTTCAAAAAGAATTTTAAATTGGGATTTGTTTTTAATGTTTTGCTCAACAATTCGGCAGCATTGGTGCTAATTGCAGCAGCAGGAATGTATTCCGATTTCGGAAGATCACCATAACTTTGTACGCCAGTATGTGGAAAATCATCTAATCTCAAATTCATCGATCGCACTATAGTTGCTACTGCACCAAACTTTGATGCCTCTTTTGCACCAGCAAATCTTTGGTCAACGCAAGCGCCATACGATTTGAATGTTTCAATATTTTCGGGATTCATAGGCCGATTAAAAAACACGATTTTCCCTTTTACTTTATCGCCTAAAGTTTCTAATTCCTTAATGCCTTTCACTTCGATTACTTCAGCTGTAATTCCGTTTTTTGGGGTAGCAATAGAACCCCCAAGGGCACAAACTGGAATGTTTATTTTGGATTTATTGTCAAAAATATAAGCCGTTTCTTTTTCGCCGCGAACCCATTTCGGTACCATCACTTCTTGAAGATACACTCGGTCAAAGCCCAACGTTTCTAGTTGAGATTTCGTGTATTGTACCGCTTTTTCGGCATTCTCTGAACCTGATAATCGAGAACCGATGGAATTGGACAAATAGTCCAGCCAAGTATAGCATTGAGAATTGGTCAAAGAGGATTTATATATTTCTTTGATGGTTAGCTCCTCTTTACTTTGTGCAAGAAGAAAAAAGCCATTTAAAAAAAGGAGTAGGAGTACGATTGATTTTTTCATTAATTTATTTATTACCATTAGAAATCCAAATATATTAAAAAACAAGTTGGGTATAACTAAAAAAATAATTATACCCAACCAAAGTATTTTTATGCGTTTTTTATTCCGATTTTTTGATTTCCGTTCGTGGACCAATGCCATTACTATTGAAGGCTTCGATCTGGAAATAATAGGTGTCTTCCCTATCCATTCCGGTAAAAAAATAATCGTTTTTGCCATACACCATGATGTTTCCATATAATTTATCAGGTGATTTTCCGAAGTAGATGGTATAGCCATCGGCGGCATCATTTTGTTTCCATTTCATCCAGGAACTGCGTCTTTCGCCAAATTTATTTTTTTCACCGCGTAGCACAACAAAATTCTCAACCGCTTTTGGTTTTTCACCAGCGCCTTTCCCAAAAACCCGGAATCCGCTTAAAGCAAATTTACCCGTAGGCATTTTTAGGTTAACTAATTTCAAAAAGCGAGCTTTAATCGGGGTTTCCAACTCTATATAATCGTGCGGAACATCTTTTGAGTTGGCACTTTTATCCACTGCGACTGACCATTTTTTTCCGTCATTCGAAGCTAAAATTTTATATTGATGAAACTTCCCCATTGTTTTGCCCATAAACTCCACATCTTGATCGGCATAATTAATTTGGATAGCATTGACTGTCGAAACTTCGCCCAAATCGGTTTGAAACCATTCACCGGAATTAGCTGTTTTGGCACTCCAATAGGTTTTTAGATCCTCGTCAACGGCAAAATTAGGTT
>Ga0316611_1000353_pt1 | contig 16713 bp, 16 predicted proteins | sample MIS2016202_MG_FD_207675 | JGI IMG/M metagenome (GOLD analysis project Ga0316611, IMG submission 207675) | Microbial mat bacterial communities from Middle Island sinkhole, Lake Huron, Michigan, United States - MIS.2016.202 | ecosystem: Environmental > Aquatic > Freshwater > Lake > Sediment... | reverse complement strand
AAAATAAATTGTGCATTCTGTTATTTGCTTGGTCATAAATACCAACTTTTCCAGAATGGTAATTGCTTAAATATTGATTGAATTGTGTTTGCGGAAAATAACCACTGCTTTTTATATCCACAGGATAAAGAAATGGTAAATCGGCATTAATTTGAAAAACGCCAGACGAAATCGTATAGCCTTCTTCACCATTTGGAAATACTTGTGGCACTAAATTATAATCTCTTCTATGCAAATGAACGGCATCTGTAACTTCTGAATAATTGCTAAAACTTAATTGTGTTCCCGAATTATCAATAGTGAATTTTTGAATTTTAGGAATATACGTTTGCACAAAAGTTGGGTTGTTCATTGGATTGTATCTTCCAGTGAAAATTTGTCCACCAACTAGATAAAAGTCATTTCCTATTTTGCCTAATTGTCCACCTGTATTTTGAAAAATAGGATTGGCAATTTGCTTGAAATAACTTGTTATTGAACTTCCTGAAATGATAGCATTAATCAAATTTGGAACATCAATAGCTGTTAATTTATCGAAAGTAATGTGATCGTTTGCTGATGAAGAAAAGGCATAACCACCAATAACATATAATGTGTTTTCGTCCTGATGGAAGTTCATATTTGTAGCTTGTAATTGCTCTTTCAATCCAGTTGAAAGATTATTTACAGTTGCTGACCAAGATTGTTGTGTTACAACGTCTATCACATAAATGTTGGTATTATTTTGAGCGGCTGGAAACGCATTGAAAGGTTGCCGTGCGTGAATTCCATCTTTTCTACCGCCAATTATTAGCCATTTTCCATTATGTTGTGCAAAAGCATACGAATGTAGTCCTGGAAGATTTGCAGTTGTTATTGGTGTAAGTTGCACATCATAAGGAAATGTGTTTTGTGCTAATGTTACCTTCACGGAAAGTAGCATTATGAATATTAAAATATATTTTTTCATTTTGATAAATAATCCGTTTACTTCACTTTACTAGGTACTGCTTTTTTTGATTTTATATTTTTCATCATAAGAAACTATTTCTTGTAATGTTTTCAATTCAATTTCTGTTTTACTTACAATGATTATTTCTGAAAAATTAGAATTCATGCTTACATTTAAAACCCCATCAATGTCAAGAAATTTATTCGAAACTGTATTCATACAACCACTACAAGTAATACCTTCAAAATGATATAAAGTAACCTGATTGTGTTCGTTTTTCTGAAATTCAAAAAATAACTCGGTGTTGGCTCTTGCTGGTATTGAATTTCCTGCTAATGTGATGGCATTGAATGTAAAAGCTTTTTGAAATAATTGTTCGTATTCGAGTAAATTTCCTCCAAATGGCGGACTTACTTCAAACTCACGATTGAATAGCAATCCTACTAATTTACCATAATTGGATAAAAGCTGGTGCATTTTCCAAACGTATTTTTGACGCATTGTTGGTGGCAAAGCACAAAAAAAAGTTTGCTCAATAATGAAATCATATTGACCTTGATGCTCAAAAAAATCGCCTAAAACTATTGTAATGTTTTTATTGTTTACAAACTTCTTTTTTAGGTTTTCTACTAATGTTGGTGCAATATCGATTACTGTAACATTTGTAAAACCTTGTTGTAATAGATATTCGGCTTCATAGGTATTGCCACAACCCGGAATAAGAATTTTAGCTTCTTTATCTTTGATGGTATCGATGTAGGTTTTAATTGGTGGTGACACTTGTCCTAAATCCCATCCAGTAGCATTGGCTTGGTATTGGTTGTCCCAATACGTTTGATCAAGCGGCAAATCGCAAGTCACTACACAGCATTTTTCTTCACTCATAATATTCTAATTGATAATCTCCTATGTGTTTTTTGTTCTCTAAAATTGATTTTTTATGTTTGAAATAATTTACAATTCCAATTATAAAAATAATTGCGGAAGTTGTAAATAAAGCTATTTCGATGACAATACTATTTTCGATTTTTAATACATTTTTTAAACTTAAACCTGCAATTAAAAAATACATTGCAGTTCGCAAAAATGCTAAAAAAGTAGATTGATTAGCTAGAACGGTTCTTTGCAAGGCTAATCGTTCTCTTAAAATTAAATCTTTGTTAATGGATTTTTGGTTACTCATTTAGAGTTTGTTTTATCAAGAATGATTTTGATGATTTCGTCTTTTGTCAGCACTCCAGATTGTCTCCAAAGTTGCTTTCCCTCTTGAAAAAGCATCATAGTAGGTACTCCTCGAACTTGGTGTTTTTGTGCCAATTCTTGGTTTTTATCCACATCTATTTTAATAATAGTGATGTCCTCACCAAGATTGTCCTTTACTTGTTTCAATACAGGAGATAGCATTTGACAAGGACCGCACCAAGTGGCAAAAAAATCAACCAATACTGGTTTTTCTGAGTTGATTATATCGTTAAATTTATGCATTTTATTTTTTTGTGTAATTTAATAGCCATCGTAACCAAAACCAACATTAAATATAGTGCTTATTTTTTTAATATATTGTTCACATCTTGCCAAGTACCACCATTTGTAACATTTGCAAAACCATTTTGTTCTAAAATAGATTTGGCTTGACCGCTACGACTTCCACTTCGGCAAAAAACGACAATGTTTTCTTTTCCTTTGAATTTATCCAAGTTAGTAGCAATTTGGTCTAAAGGTATGTTTATTGAACCTTGTACATTACCCTCAGCAAATTCTGCAGGAGTACGGACATCTGCCAAAAAAGCTCCTTCTTTTACTAATGTTACTAACTTTTCATTACTATTTCCGCCAAATACATTACTGAAAATTCCCATATCTTATTTTTCTTATGATTATTATATTATACTTTTAAAACTTTGCTTTGGCATACAAAATTGGTTTTAGGAACGTTTGTTTTTGCAATGGCATTGAAACCGCCTTCAACTTCGCTAAAGTTTCTATACCCACGAGCTTGTAATATTGATGCAGCCATCATTGAACGATAACCGCCCGCACAGTGTATAAAGAAATGTTCTTCGGGATTAATGCCTTTTACCCATTCGTTTATAGCTGCTAGAGGACGACTGTACGATTCTTCAACGTGTTCTGCTTCGTATTCACTTTCTTTGCGGACATCAATAACTTTGCTTTCTCCAATTTTTACTTCTCTTTCAAACTCTTCGGCAGTTATTCTGTTTATCGTATCGACTTCATAACCTGCCAATGCCCACGCTTGAAAGCCATTTTTTAAATGTCCAATTACGTTATCGAAACCTACACGAGTTAATCGCGTTACGGTTTCTTCTTCCATTCCTAAATCGGTTACTAATAAAATAGGTTGTTTTACATCACCAATTAAAGCACCAACCCACGGAGCAAAATCGCCATTGATACCTATATTAATTGATTGAGGAATAAATCCTTTAGCAAAATCGCAATTGCTTCGAGTGTCTAAAATTAATGCCCCAGTTTCTTCTGCAACTATTTCAAATTCGTTTGCATTGATTGCTTTCATCCCTTGATTGAAAACTGTTTCAAAACTTTCAATTCCGCTTTTGTTCATGGCTACATTCATTCCGAAATAAGCAGGTGGTGGCAATAATCCATCGGTAACTTCGGCAACAAATTCTGCTTCGGTCATACTAGCACGTAAGGCATAATTGGTTGCTTTTTGGTCACCAATAGTACCTACCGTTTCTTTACTCATATTTTTACCGCAAGCCGAACCAGCACCGTGAGCAGGATAAACAATTACATCGTCAGCCAAAGTCATGATTTTGTTTCTTAAAGAATGAAATAACAATCCAGCCAATTGCTCTTGTGTCATCGATGCTGCTTTTTGTGCCAAATCTGGACGACCCACATCCCCTAAAAATAAGGTGTCTCCAGAGAAAATGGCATGGTCATTACCTTCTGAATCAATTAATAAATAAGTGCTACTTTCCATTGTGTGACCAGGTGTGTGCAACACTTTTATTTTGATTTTTCCAATTTCAAAAACTTGATTGTCTTTTGCTGAAATGAATTTGAAATCAGGTTTGGCATATGGTCCATAAACAATGTATGCTCCTGTTTTTTTACTTAAATCTAAATGACCCGAAACAAAATCGGCGTGAAAATGGGTTTCAAAAATATATTTTAGTTTTACTCCATCTTTTTCTAACCTATCCATATAAGGCTGTGTTTCACGTAGTGGGTCAATTATTGCAGCTTCTCCATTTGATGTTATATAGTAAGCTCCTTGTGCCAAGCATCCTGTGTAAATTTGTTCTATTTTCATTGCCTATTTATTTGCTATTTTTTTTAAATTATTATACAAAATTAGTATTTGATTTTTACTTTAATTGTAACAATTATCACATAATCTTTATTTAGGAAAAAATAATTCTTTCGTAATGATGTAAAGCCCCATAATTAGGACAAACCAACCAAAAGCAGGTTTTAATTTTATTCCATCTATTTTTTTTGACAGAGCAGTTCCTATAAATATACCGATAATTGCAAAAGCAGAAATTGTGAACAAAAATTGCCAATCGATTATAGTAGCTTCTCCTTCGCCAAAAAAACCAATCAATGATTTGGCAGCAATAATAACTAATGATGTTCCAACCGCTTCTTTCATTGGTAATTTACTTAAAATTACTAATGCAGGAATGATTAGAAATCCGCCACCAGCACCAACTAATCCTGTAAGTATTCCTACTACTACACCTTCAATAAGAATTAATGGATAATTGAATTTTTGTTGTACGTCGTTTATTTTTTACCATTATTAATCGGTAATAGTTCAAAATAAAAGCCCAAAACTTATAGCAGGAATATAAAATTTTTATATCCTCCATTAGTGATTTTAAAAATTAAATTTTTTACCACTCAATAGCATCAATATTTTTAGACAACAAATATTCATTACACAAAACAAAATGATTGTTGCCAAACCACTTTTTATGAACATTAGCAAATGATGGATGACCAGACGCTAACACTAAATGCTTATTTCTATCAATTTTTAAACCTTTTTTTTGAGCAAAATTTCCCCAAAGCATAAAAACCACATTTTTCTTTTCGTCAGAAATTTTCTGAATTACAGCATCTGTAAATGTTTGCCATTCTAAATGTTTATGACTATTTGGGGCATCTTTTCTAACTGATAATGTTGCGTTTAACAAAAGTACTCCTTGTCTAGCCCAACGCTCTAAGTTTCCAGAAGCTGGTTCAAAAATGGTATCAAACTCTTTATTTATTTCTACAAAAATATTTTTCAATGAAGGTGGAATTTTGACACCATCATTCACAGAAAAACTCAAACCATTGGCCTCTCCATCTCCGTGATATGGATCTTGACCAATAATAACGACTTTCAAATCATCAAAAGAACAGTTATAAAAAGCATTAAAAATTAAATCTTTTGGAGGAAAACAAGTAAAGTTACTATATTCATTATCAATATTTTGAATCAACTCAATAAAATAAGGTTTCTCAAGTTCAATTGATAAATGATTTTTCCAAGAAGAATTTTGAAAAGTCATATTGTATGATTTTTTTCCAAAATTATGAAATTCAATCTAAAATAACATTTGAAACTTTGTAACTTTGGAACTTTCCAAAAAAACAATGATTTCAATTACAGATAAAACCCTTCAAGATTTAGAATTTAACACTGTTTTAGAAACCGTTTCAGCTATTTGCAATACTGAAATTGGCAAAGATAAAGCTATGGGAATTGTGCCTTTCAAAGACAAAGAAACCTTAATGAATGCCTTGCTGCAAACCTCTGAATATGTATCATCGTTTTCAAACAACAATGCCATTCCAAATCATGGTTTTGAAACCATCTCACACGATTTAAAAATGCTTGCCATTGAAGATAGTTTTCTTGAAGTAACAAGCTTTAGAAAAATAGCAACACTTTCAGAAACTGTGAATGTTTTGCTCCTTTTTCTTAAAAAATTCAATGATTATTATCCAAAATTAAACCAGCGAGCTATAGAAGTTGAATATACCAAATTTATTATTCAAAAAATTGATGAAGTGGTTGATAAATATGGTGTTATCAAAGACAATGCCTCGCCTGATTTAGTAAATATTCGACGCGAGATGAGTTTGGTTCGTGGCAAAGTCAACCAGAGTTTTGGCATGGCATTATCGCAATATAATTCACTTGGATATTTAGACGATATTAAAGAAAGTATTGTTGAAAATCGCAGAGTTTTGGCGGTTTTAGCTATGTATAGACGAAAAGTAAAAGGTTCCATTTTAGGAAATTCAAAAACAGGAAGTATTGCCTATATTGAACCCGAAGCTACTTTAAAATTTTCAAGAGAATTGAACCAGTTAGAATTTGAAGAACGAGAAGAAATTACAAGAATATTAAAGAAATTATCTAACGATATTCGACCTTTTTTAGATTTATTGAAACAGTATCAAGATTTTTTGAGCGATATTGATGTTATTGCTGCCAAAGCAAAATATGCCAATAAAATTAATGGTTTGTTGCCAACTATAATTGAAGAAAAACGACTTTTTTTTAGAGATGCCTTCCACCCTATTTTATATTTAAACAACAAATCTAAAAAGGAAATTACCTATCCGCAAACCATTGAATTAAATAATGAAAGTAGAATTATTGTTATTTCTGGACCTAATGCTGGCGGAAAAACCATTTCACTAAAAACAGTTGGATTGCTACAATTGATGCTTCAAAGTGGTATGCTAATTCCAGTTCATGAACGAAGCGAAACCTTTTTGTTCGATAGAATTTTAACCGATATTGGAGACAATCAATCGATTGAAAATCATCTAAGTACCTATAGTTATCGATTAAAAAATATGAACTATTTTTTAAAAAAATGCAATTCAAAAACCTTATTTTTAATTGATGAATTTGGAACTGGCTCCGATCCTGAACTTGGAGGAGCTTTGGCAGAAACATTTTTAGAAGAATTTTATCATCGAGAAGCTTTCGGAATCATAACTACGCATTATTCCAACTTGAAAATATTGGCGAATGAACTACCTTTTGCGTCAAATGCCAACATGCTTTTTGACGAAAAATCGTTAGAACCGATGTATAAACTTATTTTAGGTCAGGCCGGAAGTTCGTTTACGTTTGAAGTTGCACAAAAAAATGGCATTCCTTACGGATTAATAAATCGAGCCAAAAAGAAAATTGAAGGCGGAAAAATTCGATTTGACAAAACCATTGCAACACTTCAAAAAGAACGTTCTAAAATGGAAAAAACTTCTTTAAATTTAAAAGAAGAAGAAACCAAAGCGAGAGAAGAAAGCAAAAAAATGGAAACCATAAATGTAAAAATTCAAGATAAATTGGAACGCTATCAAGAATTGTATGATGCCAACCAACGCCTGATTTATATTGGACAAAAAATTGATGCTATTTCTGAAGATTATTTCAATAATAAAAACAAAAAAACGTTACTTGGCGAGTTTTTAAAAATGGTAGAAATTGAAAATTCAAAACGAAAAAAACTTACTGTTAAAGAGCAAAAAGTAAAAGAAGTAATTCAAAAACAAGTAGTTGAAGAAGTTAAAGTTATTGTTAAAGAAATTAGAGAGAAGAAAATAGAAGAAAGAAAAAAGAAAAAAGAAACAGAAATAAACAAACCAAAAGTTATTTTAAAAATTGGCGATCGAGTGCGCATGATTGACGGAAAAGCCATTGGCACTTTAGAAAAAATTGAAAAAAATAAAGCCACAGTAAATTATGGAGTTTTTACTTCAAAAGTTTCTATTGAACAATTAGAATATGTACAAAAAAATTAATGTAAATTTGTAAAAACTAAAAAAATGAGCACCATTATAACCGATATTAATCAGCTTGATTTAAACAAAAGATACAGCTATTCCGACTATTTATTATGGCAGTTTAAAGAACGTGTTGAACTTATTAAAGGTCTTATTTTAAAAATGAGTCCTGCTCCAAATATGGTTCATCAAACAGTTTCAATGAATTTATCATTAGCAATTGCATCAAATTTTAAAAACAAACCTTGTCGATTTTTTGCAGCACCCTTTGATGTTCGCTTAAATATTAAAACTGAAAAAAAACAAACTACGGTTGTTCAACCTGATTTATGTGTTATTTGCGATGAATCCAAACTAGATATGCGTGGCTGTAATGGTTCGCCCGATTTAATTATTGAGATAATTTCACCAAATAATAGCAAACACGATGTTAACACCAAGTTTAAATTGTATCAAGAAGCCGAAGTTCTGGAATATTGGCTTGTTGAACCTTATGATAAAATTGTGTTTATTTACACTCTAAAAAACGGCGAATATGTTGGTTTAAAACCTTTTAGCGAAGGCGATTTTATTGAAAGTCCTTTGTTTCCTGATATGCAAATTGCCTTAGATGATGTTTTTCACAAAGTCTAAAAACTATTTTTAAATGGTAGAAATTCCGCTTAACAAAAAAATAATTCTGTTTGATGGCGTTTGCAATCTTTGCGAATCGTCAGTGCAGTTTATAATTAAACACGATAAAAAAGACGTTTTTAGGTTTGTTTCGTTACAATCTAATTTGGGGCAACAAATATTGGAGCATCTTGGCATAGAATCTAGTTCCATTGATAGTATTGTTCTTTATGAACCTGGAATTGCCTATTATTATAAAGCCGAAGCCGCCTTGCTAATTGCAAAAGAATTGAAAGGTTGGTATTTTATTTTGAGCTATTTTTTAATTTTCGGAAAATCATTAAACTTTATTTATGATTATATTGCTAAAAATAGATATAAGTGGTTTGGAAAAAAAGAAAGTTGCATGATTCCAACCGAAGCATTGAAAGCTAAATTTCTTTAGTATAATAAAATCACTTGTCTTGTCTATAAGGCAGCCAAGACTAATATCCAAAATTAAAGAGATTAATAATGTCATTTTGTTCCTGATTTTTGAGTAGCAATTTTGCATAAACTTTGTTTGAAAATGGCATTTCAAAACTAACTTGTAAATTGTTTTGAGAATATCTATTGCTTTTTCAGGGCTTAATTTACAATGTCTTACGAAGTCTCTAACTTCGTAAGACCAGAAACCAGTTTTTCAAAAAAGATGTAATGATTAGTGTTTTTGTTACTATAATACCAAAATTATTCCAAGCTTAGTGTTATCTGCCCATCTTCATCCAATTCGGTTTGAATAGCATCAGAAATAGTATCTTCTCCTGAAACTTCTAGTTCTTCGGCAACCACTTCTTCTGGCTCTGCATAAGGCAATGGTTCTAAAAGATTTACTTGTTTTAATTTATCTGCTGTTAATTGATTTCCAATGGCTTTTATTCCTTTTACAGCAATAAACTGCTCTAAATCAATAGTTTGATTTTCTTTTTGAACTCCTTTTACTTTTGCAAAAATAATTTCAGCAACGGGTCGCCAATCGGTTGAAACAATTTCCACCTGCGATTTTTCATGCTCTGTTATGAATATTTCTTCTTTATTTTCATGCTCAACCAAGAAGCGTTTTACAAAATAACGTTCTTTTTCGCCATCATAATAAATCGTTGAAATTGGTTTTTTGGGAATCCATTTTTCTAAAACTATCATATCTTGGTCAAAATGAGTTGACAACTCCGGAATAATGGTTTTTATTTTTCCAGATTGGTTGATGATTAGCAGACGATCATTGGGTCGAAACTCGCCCAGCAACTCGCCTCTTCCATCTACATTCAACCGCTGAACCGTATCGTCAAACCATACTTTTCGTGGTCGTAAAGTAGAAATTCCTTTTTCTTTTAACTCAATTTTCTTAATTGGATATTTAGTAACGGTATTTCCACGAGAAGCTCGCCCTTTTATAGCGATATCAGTAAAATCGAGATCCCATTTTAGCTTTTTGACACTTCCAACTTGACGTAATAAAATAGTAATAACCTCAGCTTCCCCATTTGGATTGGCAGAAAAGTACAATACTTGTGAGCCTGGTTTTTCTTGAGTTAAATCGTAAAATTTATCACGAGTAACCCCCGAAACATTGAAACGTTTGATAAAAGTGGAACCATTTTTACCATCACGATAGATCATGTTGTAGATAGTTCGTTTATCATTTTTATCAAAAACCGCAATATGAATTATGTCTTTTCCTACAAATTTTTTGTCATCGACTTTGGCAATCATCATTTTTCCATCTCGCAAGAACACAATCACATCATCAATATCAGAACAATCGGCAACGTATTCGTCTTTTTTCAAACCTGTTCCAAAGAAACCTTCTTCTTTGTTTACGTATAATTTTGTATTTCTCAAAACCACTTTTGTAGCTTCAATATTTTCAAAACTTCTTAATTCCGTTTGACGTTCTCTTCCTTTTCCGTATTTCTCTTTCAATCGAGCAAAATAAGCAATGGCAAAATCAATTAAATTATCCAAATTGTGTTGCACTTCTTTCATTTCGTCTTCTAATTTCGAAATAAAATCATCGGCTTTATCTGAATCAAAACGTGTAATACGAATCATTGGAATTTGCGTTAGTTTTTGCAAATCGTCGTCTAAAATTTCACGCACAAATGATGATGAAAAAGGTTCAAAACGTTTGTACATATATTCGTAAAGTGATTCTCTATCGGAATATAATTTGAAATCAATATACATTTCTTCACGAATGAAAATCTTTTCTATAGTAGAAAAATGCCATTTGTTTTTTAATTCTTCTAATTGAATTTCGAGTTCTTTTTTTAATAAATCAACCGTTCTTTCAGTCGAAATTTTCAACATAGCAGAAACTCCAATAAACAACGGTTTGTTATCTTCAATCACACAGCCTAAAGGTGCAATTGAAGTTTCGCAAGCCGTAAAAGCATACAACGCATCAATCGTTTTATCGGGAGAAACTCCTGGGAATAAATGGATTAGAATTTCAACTTCGGCAGCAGTATTGTCTTCAATTTTCTTGATTTTGATTTTACCTTTTTCGTTGGCTTTCAAAATACTATCAATTAAAGTCGATGTATTGGTCGAAAACGGAATTTGAGTAACTACCAAAGTTTGTTTGTCTAGTTGTGAAATTTTGGCACGAACACGAACACGTCCGCCACGCAAACCATCATTATAATTAGAAACATCGGCAATTCCGGCAGTTTGAAAATCGGGAAATAACGTAAACGGTTTTCCTTTTAAAATTTTAATCGAAGCATCAATCAATTCGTTAAAATTGTGAGGCAACACTTTAGTAGATAGTCCAACGGCAATTCCTTCAGCACCTTGAGCCAAAAGCAATGGGAATTTTACTGGAAGATTGTTTGGTTCGGCACGACGACCATCGTACGACATTCCCCAATCGGTAATTTTTGGCGAATACAAAACTTCCAACGCAAATTTTGATAAACGTGCTTCAATATATCTTGAAGCCGCAGCACTATCGCCTGTGAGAATGTTTCCCCAGTTTCCTTGACAGTCAATCAACAACTCTTTTTGACCAATTTGCACCATCGCATCGCCAATACTCGCATCACCGTGAGGATGATACTGCATCGTGTGTCCAACAACATTCGCCACTTTGTTATATCGACCATCATCTAACTCTTTAAGTGAGTGCATAATACGGCGTTGAACCGGTTTAAAACCATCTTCAATTGCAGGCACGGCACGCTCTAAAATTACATAGGAAGCATAATCCAAAAACCAATCTTTGTACATTCCTGTGACTTTGGTGATGGTATCTTCTGGATTTTCGTCGTTTTCGTAAAAGTGATTACCGCCTTTTGAAACAACATCCTCAAAGCGATTATCAACACTTTCATCGTTGGTCGATTGGTCTAACTCGTCGTTAGTTTCATCTATTTTATCTTCTTCTTCGTCTTTCATTTATGCTGAAGTATTTTCAGATTTGTTGTAAAAAATTTTACCAACTCGATTAATATGTTCCAATAAACTAACAGATTTCAAATCATTATAGATGGAAATATCAATTAGATATGGAATTGAACTTTCTTCAAATTCAATTTTTAATTTTAGCAAATCATCATAATTTAATTCGCCAAAAAGGGTAAAATCAATATCCGAACCTTCTTTATAATTTCCTTTTGCCCTTGAACCATAAATGACTACTTTTTCAATATTTTCATGTTTTTGAAAAATTGAAAGAAGTTGTTGGTATGAATTTGGATACAATCCGAACATTATAAATAAGTTTTCATTTTAAGTTCAAATGCTATAAAAATGGGTAAATATTCATTAAAAACAATTTCTAATATCTCTAAAATCTCGGTTTCATCATAAATATGAGACGTTTTATTTCTACTTTCAATTGTTTTTAACCAATGCTCGCCATTAGAAATTAATCCTACATTGAAAGCTTCTCGCACAACTGTTTTGCTTCCAAAAAGGTCTGTTTTTCCTTGAGATTCCAAAAAATCTTTCATCACTTTCCAAGACAATTCTTGTGTAACCTCGAAAGCTTGCACAGCACCTTGAAGTTCTAATTCGGTAAATGCTCTTTCTTTTTGTAATGCATGAGCATTTTTTAACTGCTTTAATGCACCTAAAAAATGTTCAAAGCGTTGTTTCCATCGAATGTCTTGATTTTCCATTTTGTTTTGTATTGACAAAGCAATAAATTGATATTTCTATTGATTTTGTTTTAACCAATGAATTAATTCAGGATCTTCTTGCCAAATTTCTTTAGCAAAATAGCAATAATAATTAGCTTCTTCAGGCGAACCAATGGTGTAATTTTCTGATAGTTTAAATTTATTGGTTGGGCTTAAAATTTTTTTAATAATATTAGGATTACACTGCTGCGCTGCTTTTAATAAATAAAGTGTTTTTTCTAAATCATTATCAGAATAAAATGAATAAAAAACTCGACTATATAAAGTGCTCGCCAATGCATCATCTTCAAATAAATCTAAATATTTCTTGGCTTTCTTGAACTTTTTTAAAGATAATAATTGTGTAAAAAGCATTTCACGAATTCCTAAATTGTCGGAAGGACAAATAGTTATTATTCTTTCCAAAATTTTGGTGCTCTTCCCAACATCACCAATTGTATAATAAACATGAGCCAATTGAGACATTGCTCTTAAAAAAGGTCTTGTTTCAATTATTGCCCATAAATGCTCTTTGTTTTCTTCTAAAAATTCATTAGAAAATTTTCTCTTTCCAATTTTAATGGCTTCTTTCAAAAAATATTCTGTCAAGAATGGATGTGATTGTTTTGTTGCAAGAAGTGCATAAGCATCGATACAATCTTTATCTATTGATAGTGCCTCTTCTATTAAGGAAATTGCTTCATATTCATCTTCTTCATATTTAGCTCTTTCAACTATGTCGATAGCAAAATCTTCGTCAGACAAATCTTCATCCAAATCAAAATCATTTAAGTTAATATTGGATAAATTATTTTTTATAAATTCATTTATCTCTTTTTCATCCGTTAATCCTCTTTTTTCAATTTCTCTTTGAATGAATTTAAATATTTTTTCGGTTTCTCTGCTCATTTCTATTATTTTTATTTTTATATTAATTCTTTATCCAATTCCACTTTCAAATTATTGATGATGAAGGTTTGTCTATCGGGCGTGTTTTTACCCATATAAAATTCTAACAAGGTTTCTATTGAAGTGGCTTTATCCAACATTACTGGATCCAATCGGATGCTTTCGCCAATAAAATTCTTAAACTCATCGGGTGATATTTCTCCCAATCCTTTAAAACGGGTGATTTCTGGTTTTGGTTTTAGTTTTTCAATGGCATCTCTTCTTTCTTCGTCTGAATAGCAATAGATAGTTTCTTTTTTATTTCGAACACGGAATAATGGTGTTTGCAAAATATATAAATGCCCTTCTTTAATCATTTCAGGGAAAAATTGAAGAAAAAATGTAATTAATAACAAACGAATGTGCATTCCGTCAACATCGGCATCAGTGGCAATTACGATATTATTATAACGCAAATCTTCAATGCTTTCTTCAATATCTAAAGCCGCTTGAAGCAAATTAAATTCTTCATTTTCATACACGATTTTCTTTGACATTCCATACGAATTCAAAGGTTTACCACGCAAACTAAATACGGCTTGCGTATTGACATCTCGGCTTTTGGTAATCGAACCCGAAGCTGAATCACCTTCGGTAATAAACAGCGTACTTTCTAAACTTCGTGGATTTTTAGCATCGGTTAAATGCACTCTGCAATCGCGCAGTTTTTTATTGTGCAAACTTGACTTTTTTGCTCTGTCTTTGGCTAATTTTCTAATTCCAGAAAGTTCTTTACGTTCGCGTTCGGCTTGTAGAATCTTACGTAAAAGCAAATCGGCAATTTCTGGATTTTTATGCAAAAAATTATCCAATTTGGTGGTAATAAAATCATGAATAAAGGTTCGAACCGTCGGACCATTTGGCCCCACATCATTAGAACCCAATTTGGTTTTGGTTTGCGATTCAAAAACTGGTTCTTCCACTTTTATTGAAACCGCCGAAACGATGGATTTACGTATATCTGATGCTTCAAAACCTTTGTTGTAATATTCGCGAATGGTTTTGACAATGGCTTCACGAAAAGCATTTAAGTGCGTTCCACCTTGTGTGGTATTTTGTCCGTTTACAAACGAATGGTATTCTTCTGAATATTGTGATTTACTGTGCGTTAACGCAATTTCGATATCATCACCTTCTAGGTGAATGATGGGATATTGCATGTCTTCGTCGGCAATAGTTTCTTCTAATAAATCTTTCAAACCAAATTCAGAAATGTATTTTTCACCGTTGTAATAGATTGTTAATCCGCGATTGAGATAACAATAATTTTTGAGCATTTTGATGATATACTCATTTCGATATTTGTAATTTTTAAAAATGGTTTCATCTGCAATAAAGGCAACTTTTGTCCCTTTTCGTTTGGTAGATTCTACAATATCTTCTTCAAGAGTTAGATTTCCTTCCGAAAATTCGGCAGCTTTTTGTTGGTTATCACGAACGGATTCCACACGGAAATAATTGGACAGAGCATTTACTGCTTTGGTACCAACACCATTTAAACCAACGGATTTTTTAAACGCTTTCGAATCATATTTTCCACCGGTATTCATCTTGGAAACCACATCTACAACTTTCCCTAGTGGAATTCCACGACCATAATCGCGAACCGTAACGAGTTTATCTTTGATGGTTACTTCAATCACTTTTCCAGCGCCCATTACAAATTCGTCGATGCAATTATCGATGGTTTCTTTTAAAAGAATATAAATTCCATCATCAGGCGACGAGCCATCACCGAGTTTCCCAATGTACATACCAGGACGCATTCTGATGTGTTCTTTCCAATCGAGTGAGCGTATATTGTCTTCGTCGTATTTAGTTTCGTCAGCCATTTTAAAAAGTAGTGAATTTAACTGCGTTCAATTGAGCTTCTGCATGAGCAGAATCCTCTGGAGTGCTAATATAGAAAATAATCAAGGATTTTTAAAATGATATTTATAAAGTTATTAAGAATGTTTTTGACAATTTTTAGTTCAAAAAAATGAAATTAACAAGGAATTTTGAATTATTATACCACTAAAAATTCAATTCTAATATCTTTTGTTTTGTACTATTCTGTAGGGCACAAAAGTTATAAAAGTTTCAATAAAAAATTTACATTTTTTTAACTTTAAATGGCGAATCTTCTTGAACAACATTGGTTACATAATATTTAGTTTCGCCCCACCAATAAAAAGTAGTATAACGCTCTATATAGGTAATTTTTACATATTTTCCTTGTAACTCTTTTAATTGTTCAATTATTTTTGCATCGCTATCCAAAACCGAAAATTTAAAAATTTGAGCCCCAGCAATTCCTTGACTCAACTCTCCTTCCCATGTTTTAAAGATATATCCTTTATTACTAAATTTTATCAATTCTCCAGAACGATTTCCTTCGCTGTATGTGGCATAATACATAATGGCAAAATAACCCGCAATTCCAATAAAAATAAATCCGATAAAAATAAAAAGAAATTTTTTCATGTTGTTTTAGTTTATAAATGTTGATTCGTCTTTTTCTGCTCTGCTGATGATGTTTTCAGGAAGTGATTTCTTGGCTTTGGCTCCCATTTTTTTCAATTTTTCAACACTAATAATAAGATTGCCTTTTCCGTCAACTAACTTATTCATAGCTCCTTGATATTCCATTTTAGCTTCGTCCATTTTTTTACCAATTTTTACCAAATCAGATACAAACCCCTCAAATTTATCATACAAGGCACCTGCTTGTCGTGCTATTTCTAAAGCATTTTCTTGTTGTTTTTGATTGGTCCACATGCTATCAATAGTTCGTAAAGTTGCTAACAAAGTTGAGGGAGTTACAATGACAATGTTTTTTTCAAATGCTTTGTTGTACAAACTAATATCTTCGTTTAAAGCAATGGCAAAAGCCGATTCGATTGGAATGAAAAGCAATACAAAATCAGGACTTTCCATTTGATATAAGTCTTGATAATTTTTACTTCCTAAATCTGTAACATGGCGATTAATTGAAGCTACATGTTCTTTTAAATATTGAGCTTTTAAATCGTCGTTTTCTTCATTAATATAACGTTCGTATGCTGTTAAAGTTACTTTTGAATCGACTATCATTTTTTTTCCATCAGGTAAGTTGATAATTACATCTGGAAAAACACGATTACCCTCTTCTGTAATAAAACTTTGCTGTACAAAATATTCGCGGTCTTTTTCCAAACCCGATTTTTCCAACACGCGTTCTAAAACCAATTCACCCCAATTTCCCTGCATTTTGCTATCGCCTTTTAAAGCTTTTGTCAAATTCAAAGT
>Ga0316611_1000352_pt1 | contig 16737 bp, 5 predicted proteins | sample MIS2016202_MG_FD_207675 | JGI IMG/M metagenome (GOLD analysis project Ga0316611, IMG submission 207675) | Microbial mat bacterial communities from Middle Island sinkhole, Lake Huron, Michigan, United States - MIS.2016.202 | ecosystem: Environmental > Aquatic > Freshwater > Lake > Sediment... | reverse complement strand
AATTAACTCAATTTATTGAAGCGTATAATTATGATCGTGAGGTAATGGACGCCACTACGCATAGAATTATTAAAAAACACAATAAATAAAGTTATGATAAAAACAGTCGATAACGGTGTCCTTAGAATAAACGGTTTGAGTTTTCTTGATTTTTCAACTTCGTTTAGAGGTTTTAATGTTGTCCGTAAGACAAATGGAGCCAGGGTTCCTCGGTTTTTACTTTTCTGGAGTGGGATTTCTGTTGCGGAGGTAAAAAAAAGGTATGATTTAGAAAGTAGAAAAAATGACGATTAAAGGCAGCATACTTCGTATTATCGAAAAGAATTACGATGGAAAACTACGGACTGTTGTTATTCTTAAAATTGGTACTTATGTGAATAAAAACCAAAACAACGAATTGGCTATTTTTTTCAATGAAACTAAACTGCATTTGCTTGATGATTTTGGCGTTGATGATACTGTAATTGTTGAATGTACTACTTTGTCTTTTACGAATGACAATCATCGTTTTTATAACTATATTCTTGGGCAGTCGGTTCGATTTGATGTGATTCATTACCCTTTTTACCGTAAAAAACACTTGGGTAAAAAGTTAGAGATAATGAAAGGTAAGGTTTCTTTTGAGCCTGACTTTGACTACGAAAAAATGATAATGGAAGGATGGACCAATGCCGGACTTATTGAAGCTGGTTATGTAAAGAAAAAATAAAAAAAATGAAACTAATAAACGGAAATGCTCTAGTAGAGATTATTAAAAAAGAAAATGTTTTGAGTAGCGGTATTATTGTGCCTACCGATGGGGTTGTTGACGATGAAGGTATTGTTATAGCGATTGATCCTGATGTGGCCCATATTGTGAATATTGGCGATAGGGTGAAATTCAACCCAAATAATGGTAGCGATATGGAGTATAACGGTAAAAACTGCAAGTTCTTAAAGGTTTTTGATAAAGATAGTCCTAGAACTGATATTATTTTGAAGTATGGAGAATAATGAAGATGATTTTGTTGTAAGCGAAGATGATAAATTAAATTTATCTAAGGGCGAACGCAATTTATTTAAGTATATTTTGTATTTCTGTAGAAAGTATGGCACCGAAACTGTGGCCAATACTAAAGAGTTTCGGGAGAAGTATCTTGTTGTTTTGGCTAAAAACAAAGTGCAACAGGAGGAAAGTAGTGTTAGTAAATATTTCGAAACTCTAAAAAATAAAGGATTTTTATTGGTGCATCCTGACTACGAAAAAAAATATTACAAAGTGAAGTTTGAATACATCATCAATGACAAAGAATTTTAATCATAGGTTCGACCACGAAAACGATATTCAGTACAACGGATATTTGCTGTATAAAAACAAATTGATTAATGCCCGGACTTATGAGGTGCTTATTGCCAATGACATTAAAATACTGCTCCCGATACACTTTGATATGAACCGTAAAAATAGAATACTCCAGAATAAAAAAGATTTTAGCGAGTATAAGCTAAATTTTAAAGAGTACAGGTTTGTAGATGGTATTGATTTCTTATTGGCAGTAAACAAAGCCTATCAGGAATGCAAAGCTAAATATAATATGACCGCCGAAATGATTAATTCAGCACTTACACTTTGCTGTTTTCAGGTCTTTACAAAACAAGATGCTTATGATGTTTTAACTCAAAGTGGTTTTAGTAACGAAGCGAGAGTGTTTAATAATTTAGATACAAAAGGTATCTTATTTAGGATTGACGATCTTCCCAAAAAAACATTAAAACACAAAAGGGTGTATTCGTTTTCGGAAAAAGGATTTTCGATGGTAAAACTGTTTTATGAAACGCTTAACAAAGCAACGGTTTTTGATTTTAAGTTTAAAAACAAAAATGAATTGCTTGTAGATAGTATATTAAAAAAATACGAATGAAACGGCTAAAATTAATTAGCCGTTTTTTTATCCAAATAGTTTAAAGTCGCTTGGTTAATCACTCCTTTATCAATAAGTAATTGTTTTACTTCTGCGTTTTCAGGACTATTGATATCTCCGTAAATTTCTCTAATCATTATCGCTTTCGCTCCTGGACTATCCTCTCTTTTTATTTTTTGCATCATACCGTCGGTGCCTTCTTTTATTAAATCTCCTTTGATTGTAGTGCGGAATGATTTTATATAACTACGATAGTTTGGGTCGCTTTGATATTGACTTCCTAATTCTTCCAACACTTCTTCGGCTGTAATTTTTCCGTCTATTACTTCTTGCGCTTTGTCCTTGAATAGCTGTCTTGTAGCTTCTTCTTTGAGCATTGCATTTATTTGTTGGTCTTTGGTATCTTGCAATAGATTTTCACTTCTAGTCCATTCGGTAGATTTAGTAGTGGTTCTGTTTTTTATTCCTTTGAGCAACATTTCTTTTACTCCTTTGCCTAAATGCTCCATTGATTTATCAGTAAACGCATAATCCATTACTTCATATCCTGTGGCAAGGTATGGATTGGATTGTGGGCTTGTAATCATAGATTCAATAGCGCTTTTAGTTCGTATTGGAGATATTTCTAATTCTTTTCCAAAGTGCTTGTAAAAATCTTCTACATTTTGATTATTCATTCCTTCTAAAGCTTCTGATTTTGCATATTTATCAAGAGGTTTATTTCTGTACAAATCATATCCAGCATACCAAGAGGCACCGGCTTTAAATAAAGGTATGTCTTTGATTGTTTTAGCTGATAGATTATATTCGAAAATATCTTTATACAGTCTGTTACCAATTTTGTCGATAGAAACTTCTTTGAAACCTGATCGAGTTCTTATTCTATTTTCAATTAAGGTTTCGACAATATTTGTGTATGGTATTAAAAGCTGGTCTTTTGCAATTTTATAAGCTATTCTATTGCCTTTTTCATCACGTTGTTTAGTTGGAATTAGGTAGTATTTTGACCTTGTTTCTTGCGAAACTCCTTGTATAAATTCAATATACTTTCGCTCTACTGTTTTTCCTTTTTCTTCTTCTGGTTCATCATCGTCACCCGCTAACATAAACATAGCAAGTGTAAGTGCCGCTGCCGTTGTTCCTGTTGCTAATTGAAATGTTTTTAGAGTAGTTGAAATTGGTCTTTTTTTCATCGCATCAGCATAGCTTCGTGTGGCTTGAACTCCTACATTAAGGTATGGAATAAACTCCTCTAAATCTTTCACTAATCGTCCGCCTTGACTAAAATCTAATACGCTTCGGGCATCGTAAGTGGCTTTACGGTAAATGTTGTCTAAAATTTCTTTTCGTGTTTGGGTTACTATTCCGTTTTCATCTGTTGCATCGGTTATTTGATTTTCATTTTCAAAACCTAACTCCTTTAATGAAGCATTGATACTTCTTCTAAAAGTAGCAATTCTAAAAGCAAGTTCCGACCATTCGTTTAATGCTCCAACCGCTTTCAATAGATAGTTGTTTCTTAATTTATCTTCGACTATTGGCTGGTTGTTTTTTCCTAAAATACTGGTTACTGGTTTTTTAATCCAATTGTATGCCCACGATTTTTTTGCAATATCTCCTTGTTTGTGCAAATAATCCATACTTCCTCCGTGTTCTAGGTATAAATTCATATCGGTATTCTCGTAGCCTAATTTTGATTTTATAAAATCGTAGGTAGATGGGAATAATTGATAAGTCATTTGTCCTATGGCAAGAGGTATAAAGGTGCTATAATGTTCGGACACTTGAATATTCCACATAAAATCTCGTGGGGTATTCACGATTACAAATAGTGGGTTGTTTCCTGTGGCAAAGAATTTTACCAATCTTGATCCTGTTACGTTTCCTACTGTTGCTTTGTTCGATTCATTTAAGAATAATCCTTTTGCTCCGTCAAATTCTTGGGCGAGGTTTTCCTCCATAAAAAACTGATGTTTTACTCCGTCTGCCCAATAGTATTTATTGACAAAGTGGTTCGGTGTTTCGTTTTTATAGATAGGGTTATTATTGTCGGCATTAAATCCGATTATTTGATTCGGAATAACCTTGTCGCTTAATTCTTTGAAATAATCGATAAAACGTTTTTCTTCTTTGGTTAATTGGTCGATTGGTTTTGATAGCAAGTCATCATATTTTGCTTTGGCTTTTGGAAATTCTTCGGCAATAAAAAGCTTGTTCAATGTGTTATCGGCAATATCTTGATATAATGTAGATATTGAATTAGATAGCAACCATTGAGCATCTGAAATCAAAGAATTTGAACTACCGTCTTCTAATCCTTTTATTTGTTCTTTGGATAGTCCGCTTCGTACTGCAATATTTTGTTTTTGTTCAAAACTTAAATCTCCGTCAAAGTTTACTGCGTGGTGCAGGAACATACGAGGTTGATAGTCTAAACCATTCAAGGCATCGTAAGTTTCTTGTGAAATAAAACCGTGTTCCAATTTTAAGTCTAATACTTCTTGGTAGGCTTTGAAATATTCTTTGGCCCGTTTTTGGAGATTATCAAATTCTTCATTTCCTAATTCTGCTTTTTGATTGTCTAACCACGCTTGGGCATCAATTTTTGATAAGTTATTAGGGTGTTGTACTGGCGATAGTCCGTTTTTCTCTCTGTTGTTATCAATGGTAATGATACGCATCATTTGTATTGTGTCGTGCAATAGTTGTATTTTTTCTTGAGTAAGACCTTTCCAAATTTTGTTATAGGCTTTCTCATACATTTGTACCGCATTGTGTCCGTAACCTTTGGTATTTTTGAACTGGTAGTAGGTTTGTTGCATTCCTGTTTTGTTCATCAAACTGGCAGGAACATAAGACCTATCTGAAATAAGATTAAACCAATATAAACGTGCATTTTTCAATGCTTCTCTAATACTGGTATAGGTAGCGTTGTGTAAATCTTGTTTTTGTTTATCAAGAGCTTCTTTGGTTTTGTTTACTCGTTCTTCTTCGGTTACAAGTTTTGATTTTTCTTTATGGTACAGAATTTCTGCCATACGTTTTTGACTAATGGTGTCAAAATAATCTAAAACCATATCTAAATCATAACCACTTGCTACCAAACTTTCTACTATTGGGGTTACATATTCTACTTCGGCTTTTTCTTTGGCAACGCTGTCGGAACGTAATAAAGCTTTTTCTTTGATGATTTCGTATTGTTTCATAAAATCATCTAACGCTTTGGTAGTATCTTTTTTGATGGTTATCTCGGCAGCACTTTTTATTAATCGGTTAATCTCGGTTGGGGTTATCTTGCCTTTAATTTGGTTTGTTTTTAGAAACGCAATAATATCATCAAAAACCTGTCTTGCTGTTAGTTTATTGTCTTTGATTTGTTGCTTATAATCTTCGATTTTATCTTCGAGGTAGTTTATTTCTTTGATAGCATTTTCAAGCAAGGATTTGATAGTAGTTTTGTTTACCCTTGCTTTTTGGCTATCATCTAATTTTTTGTACCAATCGGAGTTTTGAACAATAGCAATAGCGTTGTTTAGTTTTGTGCTATTGTCTAATTTGTTTTGTGTATCTTCTTTTAATTGGTCTAATGCTTGTCTTGCAATAGTTTGTGGCAAACGAAGGTCTTTGTTAGAATAACCGCTTGAAGGTTCGTTAACTATATTGTTATCTCCTGCATCAAAAGTATCTGAATTTTTAGATGGAAGCTCTTTTTTATTTCTCCACATATTATTTAAAGCTCCGTCAATTGTACTATACATAGAACCATCTGGTTGTCTATAAACTTCTTCTCCATTTAATTCTTCTTTTTTTATAAACTTAGAGGCTTGTTTTTTATATTGTGTTTCTAATTTAGACTTATTGCTTAAATCATATTTCTGTTTTAAAAATTGATAAAAATCATCATAATTTCTAAAATCTTTTTTGCCTTCTGAATTTTTATATGATTCAAAACCAAAAGCCCCTTCTGGTTTTGAATGGTCGGCTACTCTATAATAATTACCATCGATACTCCAGTAATGACTATTGTTTTTATGCGAAACTTCAAGTGAATTACTTAGTTGTGCCTGATTTAAAATTTCTTTTATAGCATTATGTTTGTTGTTCTTTTCGTAACTCTTGTAAATATTATCCGAATTATTAAATTTCGCATCACCTGTACCATATTGCTCTAAATGCTCGTTAAGCATTCCAGAATCAGACATTGACTCATAGTGTTCGTGTACTCTCTCATTATCGCTTGAAGTAACGATTTTGTCTAAAACTTGAATCTCTAATTTTTTTAAATTTCTTTGAAAATCTTTTATATCAGAAAGATTGTTTGCTTGGTTTCCGTAAAAAATTACGCCTGTGGCGGTTGCTGTATCTCCAACAAATTTTAATATTTCTTCATAAGTTATTTCTCCGTTTGAAAAAACGTAATTCCCAACAACTTCAAGAGAGTTATTTAAAACTATCATTGCGTTTTTAGGAAATGCGCTAAAACGGAAGTTTTGAATAATGCTAAAAGCTTCGCCAGAACCTGTTACTTTACCAAAATGATTACTTAATATTTCTTGCTCGGTTATGGAAGTAACTTTTAACGGTGTTTTTAATGTGTTTTCTCCACGAGTGTTTACTGTAAATGTATTGTCGTGTGCGATATGAACATACTCCTTTCTATCGGTGTCCATTATGATATGTTCAAAGGTAATGCCTAATGGATTAAGCCCCTCTCTTATTTTTTTTGTAATTTGTAAGTCGGCATCGCTAGGTTGCATCTTGCCTGATGGGTGGTTGTGTACTAAATAGACTTTTACGGAATTGAATTTAGAAACTCCAGCTGCAACAATTCTTGGATCAACTACTGTTCCTGTTACACCTCCAATAGAAAGGAATTGAATGTGGCTGTTGCCGTTTTTGTCAATGTGAATAGCAAATGCGTGTTCTACCGCTTTGTTTTCCAACAAACTCATTATTTGTGCTACATCTTCGGCGTTTTTGACTTTGGTTGTGCCTTTGAATTGCAGGTTTTTATACTTCGTCCAGATTGCTTGTACACTCCTGCGGTTGTTGTCACTACTACTGGTATCTCCTTGCCGTTGTATGTCTCGTTGGGAGGAGTTAGAATATTCAGTTCCGGGTTCGCTAAGCGATAAGAATTCTTGCCCATCTTTGGTTTTATTTAATGCTAAGGTAGTGTTTTTTTGATAACCCTCGCTTGGCTCGTTGACAATATTTTCATTTTCTTTGGGTATTGCTCTTTGTTGTATTGGTTTAGTGTCAATCTCAACTGAAACATTGTGTACTGATGATAAATAACCCAATACATCTTCTAATCTGTTTTCGGTTACTATTCCTACCATTCCTTGCCCTAATTGTTTGAAATCACGACCTACGATCATATCTCTTAATTTATCATCAAGAAAATGTTTACCTCCTCTTACCTTGCTTAATGGAACATCAAGTTGATAGCTTCCGTTTTGTTTTCTTATGCTAATATCTCCACTCGCATCTACCATTGGAATACCTGCCTGTATTTTATCAATTACTTTGATAATCTGAACACGCATTTTTTGTTCTTCGGGTTTGTAAGTCTCTGGCAATAGAATACCTTGTTTTATTTGTCCTTCTTTTGTAGTATAAGAAACTAACTGCCCTTTGTTTACACTAAATGCTTGTAGAATGTTCCCTGTAACTATGTAGGCTTTTCTTCTTGTTCCTGTTGGTCTTTTTGTGTCCCAATTATCTAAATTAGCATCTAATGTTTTTGAATCGCTTCTTGATGTTTGAGCAACGATTGTGTTTAGATATTCTATTTTTGATAAAGGAATTTCAACTTTTCTACGACTGTCTAATGTAGCGAATACGGCTGTAATGTTAGAAGGGTTTAATCTTTCTTTCATTTTGTAGCCTAAAAATATTCCTTGCGAATATGTTGTATTAAGAGAAACGTCTGTGGTACTTGGTACTAAATAAGTAGTTCCAACATTAAAACTTGAAAACATTGAACTAATGGCATTTTTCTTGTTTTCGTTTCTAATTTGGCCTTGATTTACTTTATAATCGGTAACACGAGAATAGTCTTGTAATTTTTCTGCAACAAACAGTAGTTTTTCAGCTAAAGACATTTTTTGCCTATCAGCTTCTTTTTCTACTTTTAATTTATAAGCTGGGTATTTTTTATCCGCATTTTCTCTAATGGTTTTTTCTTCTTTTGCGTCTAAATCTTGAATGTAGTTAGTTAGTTTCTCTCTATTTGAGTTTTTGTATTCAATGTTTGTTTTTCCGCCTAAAACCTTTTCTATTTCTTCACTAATCTCTTTGGATTTTAATGGTTTTTTCAACACATCAACCTCTACGGTTTCTCTGATACTATCTTCGCTAAAAGGACTTCCGTTGTTGTTTCCTTGCACTACTATAACTGATGATTTTGTTTCAGCGTTTAAGGCAAGTGTTGTTATTTCTAAATCATTTGAGTTGTTGTTGTTTAAGTACTCTATTACTGCATTGTATCGTTCTGCAATTTCAGCATAAAATTCTGATTGCTCTTTTACAGAAAGCAAGGCTATTTTACCAGATACTTTATTTGCATCGCCAGCTTGTGGTTTTATTTCGTCTATTTTTTCGTCAGATAGGTCTTTGAAATTTAATGGGTCTAAAATTTTATCGTTGATTTCTCTATTTTCTTTCAAGTATTCTAAAACAATTTCGTCTCCATATTTATTTAAAAAATCAACAACTGCAATTTCATTTGTTTTTGATTTTTGACTGCTTGTGGTATTGGCATCTAATGATTTTAATTTACCTGCAAACATCATTGTTAGTCTTTGTTCAGCAGGAATAGCACTAATTAAATAACGATATGCTCCCCTAATCACTTGTCCTGTTCTGTCAATACGACCACGCATTTGAATTTCAGTACTAACATTAAGTTGAGGCTGTGCGGACAACATTACTCTTTGTCTTTGGTCTTTAAAGGTTTTTGATGCGTGTAGCGAAATTCCTGTGGCACCTACTTGGTTTATTATTAAAACATCGAGTTGTCCGTTATTAAAATCTCTTGCCAATTTCTTTTTGTCTTTGTCTTGTCTTTTTACAACGGTTGCCGTATTGTCTTCATTAATTTGCAATTGAGTATTTCTTCCTGTTAACTCTCCTACCGAATAACCAGCTTCTTTTATTTTTGTAATCAGCATATCGATTGGCGATATAGAAATGTTTGAGCTTACATTATTTATTCTATTTATAATTTCGTAGTATTTTTTCTTTCCTTCTGGCGACAAATCATCAATGGATAAATTTTTATGTTCTTTATCTCCAGTAAAGTCAGTTTGAGTGTATCTAAAAACCCCATCAATTCCTTTTTTTAGCGTTCTTGAATAGTTGTAGTTAGAAACGGTATTGTTAAGTCCTATTTCATTTAAAAACGTTTCCATTGTAATATCAATAGCAATTACTGGTTTTCTTCCCGCTTTTAATTCTTTTATGGTTTCGGCAGCAACTTTGTCCACTTTTAGAGAAAACATTAATTGCCTAGTCAAATTAAAAGTTTTACTTGCAAATAGAGTATTTGATATTCCAAAGTCGGCAGTTCCTTTTTTTGTTTTCGCACCTCCTTGAATACCAGCTAAATCATCATTTATTCCATCAATTATAGGGGTTATATGTTCTCTTTGAAAATCTATGATTTCATTAAATATCTCAATATTTTCATCATATATTGCATTATCAGCTTCTTTGTTTTCATCTAATGTTTCCCAATCAATACTTACGCCTGTAAAATCTCTTTCTCGTCTTATCATTTCTCCCATTTCGACAAGATTTCTACTCATAATTTCTTGCAATGGCACACCTCCGTTCTGAATTGCTGCAATAAGTTCTTCTTGGCTCATATTGGCGTCAATCATAGAAGTTTTAAGTGCATACAAGGGCATATTTTCTGGTTTTTTTGCAAACGTACCTGAAAGATAAGTCGCTCCACTTGTTGCTGGAAGCGATTCTCTTATTATTTTACCTTGATTGCTGTCGGCTCCTCCTGCATTATGCGATTCGTCTAAAACAACAATATTGTTTTGTGCAATTTGTACATAAAATGATTGTTTAGCACTAAGTCCGTCTTTTGTGTCTTTATTTAATTGCGAGTAGGTAAGCACTACATAGTCATACCTAGAAGGTACTTTTCCTTTGCTTAAAACGGCTTTTATTTGTTGGGCTGATAATGGAGAGTATATTTTATTACCGTCCGCATCTGTAATGGTAGGATCACTATTTTTTCCTTTTTGATTTATGATTAATGGTCTTAATTGATTACTACCAATATCTACCAAATCTCGATATAAATCGCTAAATAAGTGTGGTTTTTCTGTGAAGAAAATAGGTTTTTTTCCTGTTAATGAAGCATAACGAATTATTGCTGCTGCTTGACGACCTTTTCCAACTCCTGTCATATCTCCAATAATCAATCCTTTGCCTTTTTCCATTTGATAAATAGCAAGTGCTACGCTATCAATTTGTTCGGCAGCTAGGGCATCGAATAAATCTTCTTTTGTTTTGTAGTTTAATTTGTTTTGAACATAGGTATCAATATCTCCAAACTGTGAAAGTATATTAGATAATGGTTGTGCCATATTGGTAGGCACAACACTTCCTATTTCGGGTGCTTTACTTTGTTTTGGGTAAGGTGTTTTTTCTGAATCAATATTGACCTCTATCTTGTTTCCATCCAGTTCGTTAGGTTTGTTAGAAAGTTCGAAAGTGAATTCATCTCGTATTCCTCCTGTAATATCATCTGTTCTTCCGTTCTCGGTATTGTCGGTAATTCCCTCACTTTGGCTTTGCTGTTCTTCAATTCCCAAATTAGTGTTTGCACTCCCTGTGTCTCCATTAGAGAATAAATCAAGTCCTGTGGATTGTTGGCTATTTCCATTTTTCCTTCCATTAGGTCTTTTGCGATCTCCATTGGGTTGCGGTTTTGCTCTATCTCCTGGTAAATTAAGTTGGTCAGGATTTGCTCTATTTCCGCTTCCTGTATTTGTTTGAGTGCCTGTTCCTTCCTCTCCATTATTGTCAATGATGGGTGTGCTGGGTGGTAAAATACTTTCATTTTGTTTTTGTTTTGATGTTTCTATTCTTTCGTATAGTTCCTCAAAGTTAGTTACAACTTTTGAATTTTCGTCTGTTTTTAATGGAGCAAACTCAATTTTATTTTCAGAATTATGTTTTAATGGTTTTTTTCTACCATCAATAAGGATCATTCTTGTATTAAATGATGTGCCTTGTTTTTGGTATAAATTGCCTCCAATATTGATAATATCAACTACGTTGTAATAATTATACAGGTAGTTTAAAAACGCTCTTTGTGATTTTAATGTTCCGTTGTCGTTGTAATTTGTATGTCCTCCGATTACAATACTTGCACGACCATTATCATTCATAGATTCTAAAGCATTGACAACCATTTGTTCGTCAAGTCCTGCTATACCATAACCTAAATAATCTTTCTTTGGTGATGATCCAAATGGAGGATTAGTAACGATACCATCAACCATAACGTTAAAAGGTTGCGTTCCATCTTGATTGGTAACTTGTCTAAAACCTTGTTCTTTTAGGTTTTCTAAACGTACTTTGTCGATTTCATTAGCAATTACATTTTTTTCATCTACATTAAAAATCATCATTCCATTTCCTGCACTTGGTTCAAGGATGGTATTTGGAGCAATATCTCTAACGAATTGTCCTGCTAAAAATGACATTGGTATAGGAGTAGAATATTGTTGTTTTTCTATTCTCTCACTACTACGCATTGATATTGTAGGTTGAGTTTCGTACAACTCTACAACTAAATCGTATTTTTCTTTTGTGGTTAAATTATTTCGATTTGCAATGTTTTTGGCTTCGTTAATGATTGCCATTTCTACATACTCTTGGAGTGTAGTGTCTTTGATGTCTGTAAGTCCAAAACTTTCGGCAATTTTACGAATAGAAACAATGTTAAGTTTTTCTTTATTGATTAACTTGGTTTGAATTTCTGTTATAAATTCTTGCTTTGGAGTGGTTCTTATTTCATCATTGGCTAATCTATTTTTAAAATACTCATAAGTAAAATCACGAGTATTGCTATCAAGTTTTGAGTATGTTTCATCATCGGCTGTTTCTCTATATGATGCGTAACCTTGTTTAATAGCATCGAATAGTTCTTTTGAAATTTCGCCAAACTTTGCATAGGCATCTTCGACAATATTAGAAAGTTTATAAATTCCTGCTTTTGTGTAGATAGCAATAATTTTAGCACCTTTAATTGCTAACTCTGGGTTTACACCCGACATTAATTTTCCTAATTCATCTCGTAAATCTTTAAAAGCATCGTCAAGTTCTTTATCTATTTTTTCATCACTAACTTTTCTTTTGGATTGCTTTGCTTCGGGTTGAGGGGTTTGTTCCTTATCAGGTTTTGTTTCTTCCTTAACCTCTTTGTTTTCTTGTTCAGTTAAAGATTCATCAGATTTAATAATTTCATTTTTACTTTCAGAAACTTGGTTTGGTTTTGTTAATGATAGATAGTAGTTATATTCTATTTTAGTTATTTCTGAATAAGTATTATTAGTTTTATAAACCTTGTAAATTGTTTTTTTAGGGTGTAGATTTTCGTTTTCAATAATATTTTTTAACTCTTGGTATCTTTTATAAGATGGGCTGTTTTGATTAGCACTAACATTAATTCTATCAAATTCATCTTTTAATAAATTTAAAGCGTTTGTGTCTGTTTCTACTTCCGCTACTATATTTGCATTTTCTTTGACTTTTTGCTCAATATATTCTCTCCTTGTCATTACAATGCTATCGTAACGCTTTTGTTTATCAAGCACTTTATTAACTCTTGATTCTTGTGCTAATTCTAAATTTGTTTTTCCTTTGTTTTTTTCTTTTTTTGCTTCAAGTTCTTCTTCAACTTTCTTTTTCTCTTCTTCTGAAATAGCCTTATTTTCTTTTAATTTTGCTTCTCTTTGTATATTGTCTTTAATGCCTTGAATAGCTTCTTCTAAAGTAAAATAAATATCGTCACCAATACCTTTACTGTTTTTGTTTTCAATAGTAGGAACTAAATAAACATCAACGAATTCTCCGTTTTCTTTTATTTTTCTTGTATATATTTGGTATGTTCCGTCTGTATGTGATGGTAAAGTTTTACTTTCAATTGCTATTGGCGTGAATTTCTGGAATGTAGATTTTGGAGCAGTTTTTTTTGGCTCGGTTTTGGGAGTTTCTTCCTTATCAGGTTTTGTTTCTTCCTTAACCTCTTTGTTTTCTGTGGGTTTTGGGTTGTGGTTTAATGTTATTTGTTCTGATTTTGGTTGTTCTAATTGTTCAAGCCATTTTTCCAATAAAATTGCGTTTGGCACTCCTTTTGGGAAATTTTCAGAAATTATCTTGGCTGTTTTTACTGCTTCGGTTGGATTATCAAATTTGAGATTCCATTGAGCCATACCACCAAAGTCTTCTTTGCTTTGAATGTTTACAAGTACTCCATTTTTAAAATCATTTACTCTAACTACATCGTTCTCAAAGTAAACATTTTGCCCTGTTCCTAATTGACGAATAGGTTTAACTTCTTGCTTTACTCCTTGCTCTCCTGCATCGGGGTTTGCTTCTCCTTGTTCATTTGTAGGGCTTTGTCGAATAGGTTCATCTTCCTGTCGTGGTTCGCTCTCTCTTTTGGGGTCATTTGCTCCATCTTGCTCACTACTTGCTCGTTGTTGTTGTTTGTTTCCATCTTGATTGTTTGTTTTAAATACTTTTGATACTGCTTCGTCTTTAGATATTCCTTTTATTCCCTCTGGGTTGAAAATATCTCCTTCGGAATCTTTTACTAAATTAGTATAATCTTTGAATACATTACTTATCTCGGATTGTTTTTTTGCATTAATTAACAGTCTTGCAATTTTTAATTCCAAATCAGAATACTTTTGCTTAGGCGTTTGTTGTTCTTCAAAGATAGAAGTTTGATTAGTCCACTCCTCAAAGTTTTCTATTTTTGAAGTAGAAAAGTCAGAAACTGCAACTATGGCATTTTGAACTTCGGTTAATAGACTATTTTCTTTTGAAACGGATAAAAGGTTTGGCAACGATTTCAAAAGTCCTTGTTTTGCATTATAACTTAATCGTTCAAACTGCTCTGATAAATCGGTATTTGCACCATCAAAAATGAACTGTTGTACTAGCTTTACCAAATCTTGAACTCCATCAGCACTTGGCACTCCTGTTTTGTCTAAAATGGTTTCTACCTGTGCTGGGTTTAGGTATTTTTTAACCTTGTCAAAAAATCCTTTGAAGTTTTGTTTTATAGCTTCGGTCAAAGTTGTTTCGGTATCTGTGTTTTCAAAGATACTTTCGGTCATTTTTGACTTTTCTTGCTGTGGTATTCTGCGAGAAGTAGTTACTGGATCAATTTTTCTACTTCCGCCTGTTTCAATGTCTTTGGCATCGTAATTCCCTAACTCTATTGCTTTGACATCATCAACTTTTAACCTACGCACCAATACTGGTTTATTCATTTCTTGTACTTGCTCGGGAGTAAATCCAAACTTTGCAGCGTTGTCAATTAATTGCTGTTTGTATTTTGTGCCACCACGTTGGTAGTGTTTTTTTAATCCCTCGCTACGGTTGTTTCCTTGAATAACTTCGCCTCTTGTATTGACAACTGGTGCACCAATATACGCTTCGGTATTTTCTCCTGTATATTTTAATTTTGGGTCATTAGCTATTTTATCAGACGCCACTTGGCTTGATTGATCTTTTCTGTTTTTTGGTTGCATTTCGGGTACAAAATGCATTGGGTTTCGTTTTCTGTTTAAATGCGCAGGTTGTAGTGTTTCTTCTTCTATTAATTCATATTGAAATTCTATTTCAACTTCATCTGCAAATCTTACCAATCCTATTTCTCCTTTTGGAGTATCTTCTTGTTCTTCTTGTCTGGTGTAGGTTGCACCATCTTTAGTATATTTTCCGTCTTTTCGTCTTTGCTCGGCTTCGCCTGAAAGTAAATTATCAAATTCAGCTTCTACATCGGTTGTATTGCTATCGTCTTTTAACCAACTGCGGTTATTTTTTTGAAGATTATCTACCTTTTTCTTTTGGCTATCGTAAATATCTTGCTCTAACTTTGTTAATGGTTGATTGTTTTCATTTTTATAAGCAATGTTTAAAAGTCTATCTTCTGAAACTTTGTCGTTGTCTATAAAGTTTAAGTACTCATCATTGGTTAATTCTGTAAAATTAGCTACTTTAGTTTGCTTTGTAGCATCAGTTTTTTGTTTTACGTTGTCTTTGTACTTGGTAGCTATTTTTTGCTCTCTGTTGCTTAATTTTTCGTTGTTGCTTAACTTGGTAGCAATATCAGTCAATCGCTCATCAGAAACGTTGTCATTTTGTATGGCTTCTAAAAATTCATCGTTTGTGAGTTCGCCTAATGGCTGTTTTGAAGTGTCATCATTTGGAATAGAGGTGTCCAGATTGTCCGCTTTCGGCTCGTCAATAAATGCCAAATTGTCTAAATCGGATAGTAGTTGTTCTCTGCCTTGTTGTGGGGCAGTTTCGGTTGTAGGTGTTTCTAATACTGGGGTTGCTTCTTGGGGTTTAGGAGTTTCTACCTTTTCGGCTTCGGACGGTTTTTGTACTTCGGCTTGTGGTTGGGTTTCGGGAGTGGGAGCGGTTTGTTGTTTTTCTGCATTGGCTTTATTATAGTTTTCTACTGCACGTTTTGTAATTTCTTCATCGGTAACGGTAACTTTTCCCTCTTTGCCCTCGGGATTTTTTTCTTTGATTAATTCTCGTGATGCTTGGTCTTTTAGTTTTGTTTGTTCTTGAGTGGAAACTGTGTCTAAAATTGTTGCATTTCCAGATGCGATTTTTTCACGCAATTCTTCATTAGAATTATATTGCGTTTCTTTTTCTGATATCAACATTTTTCGTTGCTCTTTAGATAAAGATAAATCTTCTTTTACTTTTTGAGCTTCTACTCTTAATTTTGAACTTTCTTGTTCTAATTGTATTACTTTATCAATTAAAGGCGTGTCTAACTTTGATGTTTTTTCGACTACTTCTTTTACAGTTTTTTCATTGTCTTGCAATAGGTTATCAAGTAGTTTTTTGCTTTGTGTTTTTACCTCTTCGCTTGTTTCTTTGTTGCTTAAAATGGCTTCAATCTCTTTTATTTTTTTGTTATTGATGTCCAGTTTTTCAATATATGTTTTTCCTGTAAAAGGTTTGATTATTTTTCCTACTACTTGAGGTACTGCGGTTAATCCAACAGTCATTACTCCTGTGTCTTTTATAATACTTGCAATTTCATTTGGAGCGTTTTTAAAAACCTCTTTGGCTTCTAAATCTAAAATTATTAAATCAGATAGCTTTTGAACGCCATAAGTAGTTAGTTCTTCTTTTAACTCTCCGCCATAGTTTGTGACTAATCCTTTTCCGAAGTCTAATGTTTTTTGAGTTAAAGACTTTTGCAACAAATCTCTTGTAGGTTTGTTGTTTATTGCTGCGGTTATTACTCTTTTTCCAGCACCAAGCATTTTGAAAGTGTTACCCTCAATCATTTCAGCACTACCACTAATTATTGAAGAAGCTATTTTTTGAGCTTCTGAATAATTTGTTTTTCCCTCTAAATTGGATTGTGTTAAGTCAGTATATTGATTTCCTGCACTTGATATACCTATTCCAGCCATCATAGAAGTGCCTCCTGTAAAATAACCTAATGCTAAATTTGGGGTTTGCGAAATAATTACGCCACTTGCATAATCTATGAAGTCATTTACATTGTGTACTTCTTCGGTATCTTTTTGAAAATTTTCTTTAA
>Ga0316611_1000344_pt1 | contig 16879 bp, 15 predicted proteins | sample MIS2016202_MG_FD_207675 | JGI IMG/M metagenome (GOLD analysis project Ga0316611, IMG submission 207675) | Microbial mat bacterial communities from Middle Island sinkhole, Lake Huron, Michigan, United States - MIS.2016.202 | ecosystem: Environmental > Aquatic > Freshwater > Lake > Sediment... | reverse complement strand
GAGTAAAACCTGCGGATGCTGAGTAAGACCAAAACTGAGTTCGCTTAGTCTAGGCTTCGGCAAATGAAAGAGGAAGCCCGTACTCTATTTTTTTGTTTACAGAAAAAATGAGTGTCGGGTATGTCACAACCTTTACTAAATAGTTATCAAATAGTTATATGGCGATCCTAAATAATTTAAGAGAGTGCGCCCCTTTTGGGCGCACTCTCTTAAATTATTTAGGACTTACGCAAAAATAACTTAAAACCTGCATTGCATCGTCCTGCATTGCATCGTCCTGCAATGCAGGTTTTAAATTCTGGTAACATTGCTTGTATGAAAATTTTAGGAATTGATCCAGGTTTAGCAATTGTTGGTTTTGGTTTAATTGAGGTGGAAAAGCCAAATGTGCCAAAACTATTAGAATTTGGCACGATTGTTACCCCAAAACAAACACCGATCGGCGATCGCCTCAAGACCATTTATGAGGATATGCACACATTAATCGAACAGTTTCAACCGCAAATAGTGGGAATGGAAAAGTTGTTTTTTTATCGCATGGGTAACTTGGTAAATGTGGCTCAGGCTAGAGGCGTAATTGTGTTAGTTCTTAATCAACATAATATTGAACCGATTGAATTTTCGCCGCCCCAAATTAAGCAGGCTTTAACGGGGCATGGCAATGCTGACAAAAGTGATGTGCAGGAGGCCGTAAAGCGTGAATTGAGTCTTGATGCGATTCCTCGTCCTGATGATGCGGCGGATGCGATCGCGGCGGCGCTCACCTGTTGGCTGATCGCATAAAAACAAATTAAACCCCATGAATAAAAAACGTGGCGAAGCCACGTTTTTTATTCATGGGGTTAAGCATTATGGCGATTGCTTCTACTTTGCTACTTATTATGATATCTAGGGTAAGTAGCGCCACGCGATCCCCAATTTTGCATAACTATACAATTCTTAACCTATGTCATCCGTTAATCTCAACAAGATACTTCTGAAAGGGGAAGTATTATCCTTATTGAGAGGATTAATTGCAACACTTAAATCTCCTATCGTGATTCAAGATCAGAAAGGGAAAGTCTTAGTGGCTGATCTTGGGATGGACACAGGATCTGAGCAAGTAGATTTACTTACTAGTGATTCTAATGATATTAGACCTCTAGAATATGCAAAGAAAGTTGCGATTGTGTTAGATGAAGAAGTACTAGGTTGGGTAATAGGGAATGAACAGGTTGAGCAGGTTGCTAATTTTTTAAACTATTTAGTGGCGCGAGAATTTGAGCGTAAGACTCTGGCGATCGATGCATTGGATAAATATCGAGAGATTAGTCTGCTCTATAAGATCACTAGTAAAATGTCTACTTGTCTAGATGTAAAGGCGATCGGTAATCTCGTAATTGAGGAATCTAGTCGGCTGATTAAATCTACTAGTGCCTCGGTAATGTTGCACAATCATCAACATGATTGTCTCGAAATAGTCTCTGCTCAAGGAACAGCCGCGAAGATCAAAGATGTCAAAATTCCCGTAAAAGAAGGAATCGCAGGTTATGTATTTACCACTGGGAAGCCAGAGTTAGTTAATGATGCGACGCAAGATCCTCGCTATATCATCAATGAGAACGAATCCTATGCGATCATTTCTGCACCAATTTTCACTAAGGATCGCATTATCGGAGTTGCTAATATTAGTAACTCCGCACCCGTTAACTATACCTCTCAGGATCTAAAGCTTTTCACCGCATTAGTAAATCAAGCATCGGGCGCGATCGAGAATGCCCTGCTCCATGAGAATAAACTAAAGGAAGAGAGAATCAAAAATAATTTAGAACGCTATTTGTCGCCACAGGTGGCTAAGGCTGTTATTGATGATGCTGAAGAGGTATCACTAACTACGAGTAAGCGGAGAATTGCGATGTTGTTTTCTGATATTCGCAATTTTACGACTAAGTGCGAAGAACTAGAAGCGGAAAGTCTGGTGGCTTATCTTAATGAGTATTTTACCCAAATGGTGGATGTCATTTTTAATCATCAGGGAACGGTGAATAAGTTTGTAGGCGATATGATTGTGGCGATGTTTGGCGCACCTTCAGCGATCGCGGATCGGGAGTATTGGGCGATCGCCTCGGCAATCAATATGCAAAAGCGGATCAAAAAATTACCGATCGCTTGGATTCGCGACAATTTTATTACAGGAATTGGCATTAGTTCGGGAGATGTGATTGTGGGTAATATTGGCTCGCCGCAACATATGGACTACACCGCGATCGGTGATGAGATGAATATTGCGGCGCGGTTGCAAGGGCTGGCGCAGGGGGGACAAATTTTAGTAACGCGCACTGTATATGAAGCGACACAGGAGCATTTTCAATTTAAAGAATTTGGAACTTTACCTGTAAAAGGGAAAAAGAACTTGGTGGAAATCTTTGAAGTTATCTATGAATAAACTACAGTATTCTAACGTAGGGGCAATTCATGAATTGCCCCTACGTTTGGTTGTTTTGCGTAAGCCCTAAATATTTCTGGGTTTTAAGTAAGTGTAAAGCGCTGTAAGTGATACATTAGTTTGCAGAAGCCTCACAGTTTTTACAATGTCCAAAAAGCTATTAATCGTCGATGATGAACCTCATATCCGTTTGCTGTTAGAACAAACCCTAGAGGAGTTAGAAGATTATGATGTAGAGATATTAACCGCAACTAATGGCTTAGAAGCCCTAGAGACGATTCAGCGAGAAAAGCCGAATTTAGTTTTCTTAGATGTGATGATGCCCAAGATGAATGGCTATGAGGTTTGTCAAACCGTCAAAGGCGATGCCAGCTTAAAAGATGTCTACATCATTATGTTGACTGCTAAGGGGCAAGAGTTCGATCGCGATCGCGGTAAGGATGTTGGTGCAGATGTCTATATGACGAAGCCCTTTGATCCTGATGAAATTTTAGAAAAATCCTGTGAAATATTAGGAATAGAAGTATAAATGAGCGTAAATCTGACCTGTAAATTAAGCGATCGCTATCTCGATAGTAATCAAGTCAGCAGTCAGCGCCAATTAGCGATCGCTGTATCGGCTAGTGCTGCCGCCGATGGCAATAATGCACCCCTGAATTTGTGCCTTGTTTTAGATCATAGTGGCTCCATGGGAGGGCGGCCACTGGACACCGTAAAACGGGCGGCGCGTGATCTCGTTGATCAAATGTATCCACAGGATCGGATTAGTGTTGTTGGGTTTGACCACAAAGCCAGTGTCGTCGTTGAGAATCAGCCAGTCGATCGCATTGCATCGATCAAAGAAAAAATCCAATCCCTCAAAGCGTCGGGTGGCACTTGCATCGATGATGGTATTAAGCTGGGCTTACAGGAAACCAGTAAAGGCAAAGATGGCACGATCAGTCAAATTTTTGTATTAACCGATGGTGAAAACGAGCATGGTGATAATGAACGATGCTTCCAGTTTTCTCGCTTAGCCACCGAATACAACATGACCTTGCATAGTCTTGGTTTTGGCGATAGCTGGAATCAGGATGTATTAGAACGCATTGCCGATGCTGGCGGTGGGGCAATGGCATATATTCCATCGCCTGAGGCGGCGGGAGCAGAATTTCAAAAGTTATTACGACGAGTCCAAGCGATCGGGCTGACCAATGCCCATTTGATTTTGCAGCTTGCGCCCCATGTGCGACTGGCGGAATTAAAACCGATCGCCCAAGTTGCTCCTGATACTATTGAATTACCCTACCAAACGGAAGGAAATGCCATTATTGTCCGCCTCGGCGATCTGATGACCGATGTAGAAAGAGTGGTGCTAGTTAACCTCTATATCAGTCCTGCTAGTTTTATCGCCAGTGATCCTAATACCTCAGAAATCCCGATTCTGTCAGCCCAAGTCCGCTATGACATTCCCTCGCAGGCGCAAATCAATGCCCTGTCAGCATCCGTGGAGATATCGGCTGATTTAGTCTCAGACTTTGCGCCGCAGGTCGATCCACAGGTACAGAACCATTTATTAGCACTGGCGAAATATCGGCAAACCCAACTGGCGGAACAAAAATTGCAACAGGGCGATCGCAACGGTGCAGCAACAATGTTGCAGTCCGCCGCCAATACAGCTTTGCAAATGGGCGATCGTAATGCATCCACGATCTTGCAGAATAATGCTACCCGTTTACAGGAAGGGACATTTCTCAGTGAAGCAGATCGCAAGAAAACCCGCATCGCTTCTAAAACCGTCTTGCAAACCCCACCCAATCCCTAACCAAACACCTAACCAAACACCTAACCAAACATTAGCGTTGAGTAATTTGACGCAATGTAACCACTATCCTAACCGTCCAAATCACTATTAATCCTAATTAATCACTCGTATGATTACCTGTCCTAGTTGCGCTCATTCTAATCCTGACGGAGCCGTAAACTGTGAAGCCTGCTTTACACCATTGCCGATCATCAAAAATGTGCAATGTCCTAATTGTCATTCAATGGTGTTATCAGATGCTAAGTTTTGTGGTCATTGTGGGTTTAATTTGAGTGCGCCGACAGTCTCTAACCCCGACTCTAACCCTGACTCTAACCCTGATCAAGAGCTTAATCTAGAAAGTGGTGTAATGAGTCCCTCTCTAGATCCATCAACTGAATCTTCTCCTATTTCCCCTATATTACCCATCCCCATCGCTATGTCTAATTCTTTACCTGATGAGAGTCCCGAAGGAAATGCTATGGCAAACTTGGCTGCTAATGTAAGCGGAGGTGGACAAACTCTTCCGAATATCAATGAAGAAGTATTTGTTGCGGAACCAAGTCCCCCACCTGCCGTCTCCCCGAATGTTCCGCCTAATGTCAAAACGCAGCTCCAACAATTTATAGCTTCGCTAATCCATGTCCAGACCAATCTCACCATTGAAATTCCACCGCATTTGCCCGTTGTGCATATCGGTAAGACAAATACGGTAATCCCCCCCGATATTGATGTATCTGGTTTCCCTGATTCCGATATTGTTTCGCGCATCCATGCCGATATTCGCATTGAGGGCGGCGATTTTTATTTTGAAGATACGGGTAGCTCTAATGGTACTTATATCAATAATTTACCTTTGCCTGTGGGCAATCGTCATAAGCTCAGAGCAGGCGATCGCATTTCCCTAGGTAAAGGAGATAAGGTAAGTTTTATATTTCAATTGAATGGATAAAAAAAGAGGGGCGCTTTGCGTCCCTCTTTTTTTATATATCAATATGAGATTAAGTGGTTTGTGAGAGTGTGCCACTTCGTGGCACACTCTCACAAACCACTTAGGATTGCTATATTAATTTTGAATTTTATTTTAAATTTTTGAAGTTTTAAAATGATATGAATGAAACTCAGGTTAATCGATCGCTATTAATTAGTGATTATGCTTATCAAATGATTCAGCAAAGTTTTCAAAGGTTTGTTGATCAAGAAAAATCTGTGTGGCAAGACAAAGATCCTGAGCCTTTACATCAAATGCGTGTTGGCATGAGACGCTTCAGAACTGGGCTGCAAGTGTTTCATCAGGCGATCGCCTTACCAAAAGCAGTAAATGATTCATCTATCGGCAAAATCGCGAGAAGTTTAGGAGAAACAAGGGATCTGGATGTTTTACAACAAGAGTTAATCAAACGCTATCAGCCTTTATTGCAGAAGACAGAACAACCTCAGTTTGAGCAAGTCATCAAGCATTTGCAACAGCAACGTAGTCAGAGCTTTCTGAAACTACAAAAAACCTTAAAAAGCGATCGCTACCAAAACCTTAAGCAAGCAATCCAAGATTGGTTAGCCCAGCCGACCTATACAACGATGGGAAATTTATCAGTTTTAGATATTTTGCCAGATATGCTGCTGCCTTTGATTTGCCAGCTTTTTCTCCATTCGGGCTGGCTTGTTGGTACAACGATTCAATCAGGTACAGTTTCTTTGATTCCTATTGAGCATTCTGAAGACTTAAATCAACAGTTCAGGCGATTTAGTGCCGACTTGCATGATTTACGCAAGCAAATCAAAGGCGTTCGTTATCAATCAGAGTTTTTTGCTGCTTTTTATGGCACTTCTTATCTGGAACGAGTTGAAGAATTTAAGCACATCCAAGAGATTTTGGGAAAACTTCAAGATCATGTAGTTCTGTGTCATTTTCTCGAAACCACATTGAAATCAGATTTCGCCAAAGTTTTCCCCAGCATAGAGAAAGCGATACAGGAAGATACTCATGCCTTTTGGCAAAGTTGGCAGCCTCTTCAAGAACGTTATCTATCTTTTGAATTTCGCCAATCCTTGCGATCGCTAATTACTACACCCTTACAGCGCTTTGCGCTTACTTGAAACCCAGAAATATTTTTAAAAGCGGCGCGAAGCGCCGCTTTTAAAAATATTTCTGTACTACTCAAATCCTCAATAGGTGGTCATCTAAAAGTAATGATGGGCGGCAAAGCCGCATATTATTACTTCAAATTTAAAATCAATCGTATTTTGTCTGTTGCGGAACTAGGCGATCGCCATTGGCGAAGTATATTTTCTATTTCAGCGATCGCCTTGTTATCTTTTAAGGTCGAATTTTGATAATCAATCAATATATTGCTCAGGCGATCGTCTGACATCTCTAGTTGCAGAATTAGGGTTCCTGTTGCTGAGCTAGTGAGTTTTTGAGATTGCAGATAATTTGTTAAATCCGTAGTAATATCGCTAGATAATTCCGATTGAATTCGCGAAACTTTAATATTGATCGGGGTATTTATATTTGCAGATCGTGAAGTTGGTGAGGGGAGCAATATTTTTGCAGATGGTGCAGCAGGTAAAGGTTTAGAGGATTCTGCGGCAATTGTTGGAGATGAAGAAGCATCTTTATTCGGAAGTTCCCAACGTCTTGATTGGGAAGTTGCACTATCTGTAATCATGCCATCAGCGATCGCAGGAGGATTTGCGGATGCTCTTTGGCGATCGCTACTAGTCGAGTTATTACTTGGTGCAGGGGCAATCGCAGTCTTATTCGTTTTTACGCTAGTTTTTGCTTCACGCCTGAGATCTTGATTTAGATCTTGATTTAGATCTTGATTTAGATCTTGGGGAGTTTGAGAAGTATTTGGGGCGGCAGGGGCGATCGCGGCATTAGGTAATGAATTAGTAGATTTGGGTAAATCGGTAGTTTTTGCCGTGTTTTCCGATGGACGCTCTGAAGGTGCGACAGATACTTTTTCAGGAGATGAGGCGGCGGGAGTAGACGCAATTTGATAGGTGGGCTGCTCACCAAAGGGAGGAGCAATAAGACGCACTGCACCAATGGTGACTCCCACAATGGCGATCGCCCCTGCAATAACTTTGAGCCAATTGGGATTGAGGCGGCGCACTTCTAGCACCACATTCGGCAAAATCACAAACTCATTGGCACAGAGTTCTAAACCCTCGTAAAGGTCGAATAATTGCAAAGTTGAGAGTTTTAATCTCGATAATTGGGGAATCTCAATGGCATGATCGAGAGTCTCAAAGTCATCTTGAGCTAACCAGCGATCACAATAGGTGGTCACTGCCTCAATCAAATTCGTAATTTGCTGCTGATTGCCCTTAATGATTTTCTGCCCATTTGCTAAGCGCAACTGAAAGCGCAAATTTTGCGCCACAATCTGTGACTGCCAATCAGACAGAGGCGATCGCTCTGTCCACACCTCTAGCGAGCAGGTTGGTAAGTCATAGCAACGGTTGAAGATATTTGATTTTGACGATGAGTTACGCATAGTTTTTTATGTTTTAAATTTTGCAAAGCAAAATTTAAAAGTTTTACTGGCTTCTTTCAAATAGGGCAACCCAAAGACGACGTGAACCGATTTGGGAACTGTAAAACAACAGATCTACTAATAATTTTAACGCTAATCTCTGGATTGCTTCGGGTTTTGCCTGTTCTTCTTCAGCCATCCGTTCTTGATACAGCGTATTAAAGCGATCGAGATAGTCGCCAAGGATCGGTTCACGATAGGGTAAACGTTTGAGAGCCGTGCATTTTTCTAGCTGAGCGACGGCATTGCGAATAGCGAATTGTTGCTGAGCCGCTAAAGTGCAACTAATCAGAGTCATGGCTCTCGCCTCATCGACATCTAGCTTTTTGCGCCCCTTGCCCTTGCGTAACGGGCTGGCTTGTCGCAACCGCCACAGAGTAATGCGATCGCTTAAAATTTCCTCTAGCCCTAACTTTTCGGCAACCACCAACATCTCATCGGAACCCAAACCTGTTAACGCCTCCAAAGCCAACAATACTAAATCCAAATGAGCCTTAATCGCCTGCAATTGCGGCAAATCAGAATTATCAAAGGAAGTCGCGGAATGGGGAGTCATGGGTTTGATTTAATTTGGGGGAGGGGAGGGAGTGGTAGAGGGCGCTGCTTAGTCTTTTCAGGTTTATCAGGTGCAAGGTTAACCACTTCACCTCTCGAAGCACTTCGCGCCCGTCCCTGCGTAGCCCATGACTGCATAAAACTAATTTGTTCCCTTGCCGTGCTTGCCAAAGGATAGGTTTCCTTAATTGCGCCGATGATATCTTCAGTATTCACATCACGCTGTTCATGGAAAGCCCGATACATTCCTTCGACGATCGCCTGTTCAATTTCCGCCCCACTAAATTCTTTAGAAATCGTCGCCATTTGATCAATATCAAAATTTCGTAATTCCATCGGACGGAATCGCTTCAAATGGAGCAGAAAGATCTCCTTGCGCTCTTCATAGGTCGGTAAATTGATAAAGAACAATTCATCAAACCTTCCTTTCCGCAATAGTTCTGGTGGTAAGGCATGGATATTATTTGCCGTAGCAACCACAAATACAGGACTAGATTTTTCCTGCATCCATGTTAATAGAGTGCCTAATACACGCTGACTAGTTCCCGAATCGCCCATACTATTCGCGATTCCTCCAAAAGCCTTATCGATTTCATCAATCCAGAGAATACAGGGCGCAAGGGCTTCGGCCAACTGAATCGTTTGACGGGTGCGGCTTTCGGACTGACCAACTAAGCTACCAAACAAACGCCCCACATCCAACCGCAACAATGGTAAACGCCAAAGATTGGCGATCGCCTTGGCACAAAGACTTTTACCCGTACCTTGAATTCCTAATAATAAAACCCCCCTCGGATTTGGCAAGCCATAGGCTCTCGCTTCATCGGAAAAAGCTAATTGACGCTGCATCAGCCACAGCTTGAAATTATCTAAACCACCAATATTATCGAGGGTTTCATTGGGCGTAAAAAATTCTAAAAATTCCGTTTGCCGAATCCGTTTTTGTTTTTCCAATAGAACCCGATCAATATCCGATTCATTGAGATAATGCTTCTGCACAATCGATTTGGAAAGGGTGTGACAAATGCGATCGCGAGTCATGCCCATACAAGCTTTGACTAATTGTTCGAGGCTATTCCCTGTCAGTCGTAACTGCTCGGCGGGAATCATCTGCTCGATGATATGGCGAATCTCCGCATTTTCGGGTAGCGGGAAATAAAGTACAGCAACCTGTTCCTCAAGTTCTGAAGGCATTTCCAATAAAGGACTCAACAAAATTAGGGTCTTGCGCGAACTCCGAAAACTGCGATAGAGATTTCGCAATTGGCGCACAAAAATTTCATCAAGACGCTGGGACGCGAGGCGGCGATGCAGATCGCGAAATATATAAATACTGGCGCTTTGGCGATCACTATTTTCCACAATTTGCAAGGCTTGCAATAAATTATTTTTGCCCTCCTGATTATGCTCAAAACCACGCACCAAATCGTAATACAACATCTGGCGCGGTGGGCTACATTCCTGAGCCACCTGCGCGATCGACTTTTCCGCACGCTCCTCTTCCCATGTCACGATATAAATAATCGGGCATTTGGCACGAATAAGTAAACTAAGTTCTTCTTGAAAATTAAGAGGTTTCATTATTGCGAAATGTCGGGGAGCTATCTAGATGGCCTTACTTTTTTTTGTGGCATGGCTTCGCCATGCCACAAAAATAAAGATCTCTTTAGAAGAAATCATCAGTATTTTCTAATTGTCGATGGGGAGTCGGCAAGGACTTCAAATGACTGAGAAATTGCAATAACTCATCATTGGTCAATTGCTGCCGTGATTTCTTATCAAAGGTTCGTACTAAATAATCACGTCCCTGTGTTTTTGTCCAGCTTAAGCGCTCCATCTCCACATCAATTTTAGAAATCGCATCGGACATATCAAGCGACTCAGGCGCAATGGTTGGCGCAGATACTTTAATTGGGTTAATTGGGTTAATTGGGGCAGCATAAGACTCAGGCTGGTGAGTGACTGCCTGAGTATTTTCAGGAGAGTTGCCAAGGGAGGCATAGTGTAAATTCTCTTCAGGCGCATAATTTGCCCCATATTCACTAGAATAATCTAAAGTCGGTTCTGACTGAATAGTGTGGGTAGTATGATGTCCAGCCCCTAGATTATTTAAGTTAGCCGATGGTAATGAGTTGACGGTCGATGGTTCGCGGGAAACCTGTGTCAAAATTGGCGATCGCCCTGCATAGCCCCCGTAGTTATTATCAAATCCATTGTCAAAGGTAATACCAGCGATCGTGAGGGCGCGTTTGATCGCCCGATCTTCAGCTATTTCCAGATCGCTATCGACGGCCATAGCGGTTGCCATGATCGCATCGCCCTGAGATACGATCGCTCTAAAAGCATGGAGACCATCAATTTTAGGAAGCATCTCAGTCTGGATGCGCCCCTGTGGATATTGAGAGCGAAACTGAGCAAACATAATTAAGTACAAAATCAAATTTTTTAGAAATCTTAACGATGGGTCTTAATCTTAAGACACGAAGCGTCTAGCAGCACTGCTTAATAAAACGAATTTACTGGGTTTTTGGTAGATGTGGCGCGAGCAAAGCCCGCGCCACATCTACCAAATGCTAAAAGTTAATTAGTGCTGAAAAAATAAGCAAATGGTGGGGTATAGCCAGGGATATTATTTTCGTCCACTTCATCGATCTGATCGGGATCAAGATATTCATTGGCATAGCGCATATACACCTTTTCGCTGACAAATAAATCAAACAGATCGGGATCGATGTGACCATTCAACTTCATATTACCGAGGATTTGTAGACATTCCGTTAAAGTTTTGCCTTTTTTGTAGGGACGATCCTTGGCACTGAGAGCCTCAAAAATATCCGCAATTCCCATCATTCTGGCGGGCAAGGACATCTGATCGCGGGTTAAGCCCTTGGGATAGCCTTTACCATCCATGCGTTCGTGATGTCCTCCAGCATATTCTGGTACTCGACGGAGATTGCGGGGATAGGGCAACTGCTCCAACATTTCGATCGTGACGACAATGTGATCGTTAATAATCTTGCGTTCTTCCGTAGTTAATGTTCCCCTCGAAACATTCAAATTATATACTTCATTTTCGGTCAAGAAATTAGTCTCAACCCCTTGAGGATCGATCCAGCGATACTTGGCGATTTGCTGGAGTTGTTCCTTGAGATCATCACGCATGAACTCACCGCCGATATTACAGATCCGCAGAAAATTCTGGTCGCTAGAATACTGGGTCAATTTTTGTTCTAAGGCAGCTTCAAGATCGGGGATGATGCTGAGATTGCCAGATTCGATCGCCGCAATTTTTTGTTTAAGAAAACTAATTTCGGCATCCCGTTTTAATACTTCAAAGCGAGTATTTACTAAGTGAATCCGATCAAAAATCGTTTCTAATTTTGTCGCCTTATCAATCACATGGACGGGGGTAGTTACCTTACCGCAATCATGAAGCAATCCTGCAATTTTAAGTTCGTAGCGCTCATCTTCATCTAAGGCAAATTCTTGGAAAATGCCATAATTAGCCTTACAAGCAGCATCGGCAATCATCATCGTCAGTGTCGGCACACGGCGACAGTGAGCGCCATTATAGGGCGATTTTTTATCGATCGCCTCAGATATCAGGTTAATAAATGACTCAAATAGCTCACGGAATTGGGCGATCAGTTTGTTGTTAGTTAAAGCGATCGCCGCCTGAGAAGCCAAGGACTCAGCGATGCGCTGGGAGACTTGAGAAAATTCAATAATCTGACCACTAATTGGATCTTTAGCATTAATTAACTGCAATACGCCAATCAGTTCATTTTCATGATTTAGCATTGGTAAAGTTAAAAATGACTGCGATCGATACCCCGTCCTCGTATCAAAGGCTCTTGTTCCCGTAAAATCCAAGTTTTCCGTAGATGTATAAGCATCAGGGATATTGATAGTTTGCTTATGTACAGCCGCACGAGCTGCCACCATTGTTTCATTAGGCTTGCCTTTGTCATCGTAAAGAGGCAAGGGAGGGAAAGGAATCGGCTCATCTGGTTTCGAGACTAAAATAGTTCCTAATGAATCATTCATCATGATTTCAAACTGAAGAAACTTTTTATCCTCAGTGGCAAGATAAAGCGTCCCCGCATCTGCATTTAAGATTGTTTTTGCTCCTCTCAGAATCATCTCCAATAGCTTAGGAGTATTTTTTTCCGCCGACAGGGCAATCCCAATTTCATTTAGTTTTTCGATCAGTGAAAAGGATTCTAATTTGGTGTCGCCAATGTCCATGGTTTGCGTCCCTATTTGTCAACAGTATCTTTTTATGCATTCCTAAGAGGAAAATTTATTTAACTACCTTTTAGTATTTTAGTATTTTAGTTTTTTAACTTTTTTTAGTTGTCGAATTTGACTGGTTTAGCTTTAATTTCAATGTGTAAATGCATTAAAATTAAAGCTATTAAAATAAAATTTGAGGATTTTAAATATAGTGCTTGTTAAGTGCTTAAGCTACGGGGATGTTTTCGTTAAACTGATGCCTGAAGTAGGTAAGCACAATTAAGTATAAAACACCAAAAGCTTATCCACACAAGCAGCGCAGAAATCTGAAAAGCGAATTTTAGTAGGTAGAATTACTGACAGTTACTTCGATATACGCAAGCCTTGCCAATTACCAAAGTTACTAGTGCTTTCTCCAGTTCCATAACTACCATAAAATTCTTTACAGCCCTCGACAAAAACAAGAACCCCTTTACCTGTTTGTTTTGCTTGTTGCTTGGGAGTTTCTTGCCAATCAAAGGTAACAACATTGTTACTTAATTTGCCTTTCAACTCGCCAACAATTTTACCTCGGTCAGAGTTGGTATATTCATATTTGCCTGACACCAGATCCCCTTGGTCTTCCTGCAAAGTTATCTTGCCAATAGGTGTTTGCCAATCACCCTTAATTTTAGATTTACAAACCAGATTGCTGTCTGGAGTTGATTCTGGTGCAGTTAAATATTGCAAACCCAACATTGTCACGATCGCGATTCCGCCCAATCCCAGTAACAAAATTAACCAAAAAGGAGGAACTTGTAGTTTTAGGAATTTAGTAGGAATTTTAGAAAAATATCCTAAAATTCGCTTGTTAGTAAATTTAAACTTACTATGAGCTTTATCTATGGTCTCAGAACCCATGTTCACAGGAGGATTGTTGTCCTGTGATGGTTCCTCTGTTTGCGGAGAAGATGCGCTAATATCTTCTGCTGTTGGCAAGGGTTGCGATCGCTTGCTTTTAAACCAAAGTTTTTGCATAGTTGGGCAAATTTTTGCTGCCGACACTGAATCCTATTCTTACTTATTGTCGCATGATGATAAAATTCCTGCTTATTAATTCCTTCAGCGATTGTGCCTAAATCTATGTCTCAACCTTCGGAAACTGATGTCCAACAGATTTTCGATCGCATTGCCCCCGTTTACGATCGCTTTAATGATCTTCTGAGTTTAGGTCAGCATCGAATCTGGAAAAAAATGGCTTTGCGTTGGTGTGAGCCAAAACAGGGCGAAACATGGCTCGATCTCTGTTGTGGCTCAGGAGACATGACTGCTTTGCTTGCCAGACAGGTTGCGCCGACGGGTCAGGCGATCGGTGTGGATTTTTCTAAGGAACTGTTGGCGATCGCTGCTAATAAAGCCCAAAATTATTTGCCAAGCATCCAAAAAAGTCTGACCTGGCAAGAAGGCAATGTGTTGAACTTGCCCTTTGCTGACCATAGCTTTGATGGGGCGACCCTCGCCTATGGTTTACGCAATGTGACTAATATTCCACAATGTCTAGCGGAGTTGCGGCGGGTTTTAAAAACTGGGGCAAAAGCCGCCATTTTGGATTTTCATCGACCTAGCGATCCCCTGATCCAATCCTTTCAAGACTTTTATCTAGATCGGGTGGTTGTGCCACTCGCCGATCGCTTTTCCATGACCGATGAATATGCCTATATTGCACCGAGTTTAGCGCGGTTTCCCATTGGCTCTGAGCAGGTCAAGCTTGCCAAAGCCGCAGGGTTTAGTCAAGCAACCCATTATGCGATCGCTAATGGCATGATGGGAATATTAGTTTTGCAAAAGTAGCAGAGACATGATCGTAAAAGGTATCGAACTGCCAAATTGGGAAAATATTAAACGCGAGTGGCGTGATGCCGATCCTTGGTTGTTGCTATTCCCAATTGTATTGACGGTTTTAGGTGGTATCGCCATCTTTAGTTCTGACTATAGCGCTAAGCGCACGGAATGGTGGCAGCATTGGGTAACGGCTGTAGTCGGACTGATTGCCATGTTTGCGATCGCCCGTTTTCATTACGACAGGCTGCTACGCTTGCACTGGGTTACTTATGCCATTACCAATATTTCTTTGGTTTTAGTATTGGTAATCGGGACAACGGCGCTAGGAGCCGAGCGCTGGATTACGATTGGTGGATTTAATATTCAGCCATCGGAATTTGCCAAGGTGGGGATTATTATCTCCCTCGCGGCGGTGATGCACGATCGCCCGATTCAAAATCCCATTGATGCCTTCAAAGTGGCTTGGGTGACATTGCCACCTTGGATTTTAATTTTTTTACAGCCAAACCTAGGCACAGCTTTAGTATTTGCGGCGATTACGATAGGAATGCTCTATTGGGCTGGGGCAAGCGGCGGCTGGTTAGTGCTGATGTTTTCGCCCATTGTTTCGGCAATACTCTTTTCGATCTATTTACCTGCATGGATTGTCTGGGTGATTCTGATGGGTATAGCCGCATGGGTATCTCTACCTTGGTTTCGGGTGGCGAGTACCGTCATTGCCGTGGTGGTTAATTTGGTAGCAGGTCAGGCGGGACAACTGCTTTGGAATGTATTGCATGAATACCAAAAAAAACGCTTATTACTATTTATTGATCCCAATCAAGATCCCCTTGGTGCAGGCTATCATGTTATTCAATCGCGGATTGCGATCGGTGCAGGTAAGCTGTGGGGACAGGGTTGGCTCAAGGGTACGCAGACCCAGTTAAATTTTATTCCTGAGCAGCATACCGATTTTATTTTTTCGGCGATCGGTGAGGAATTTGGATTTATTGGCTGTATCTGTGTCTTGTTATTGTTTGTGGGAATCTGCTGGCGTTTACTGGTCATTGCCGTGAATGCAAGGGATAATTTTGGGTCACTATTAGCGATCGGCGTATTTTCCTTTGTGCTATTTCAAACCTTTGTGAATATTGGCATGAATATTAATGTTGCACCCGTGACAGGGATTCCTTTACCTTGGCTAAGTTATGGGCGATCGTCGTTAATTGCCAATTTTATGGCGATCGGATTAGTGGAGTCGGTCGCAGCCCATCGCCGCACGATTAAGTTTTAAATTTAGGGAAGCGACACTTCGTGTCGCTTCCCTAAATCCGCAATATCAATTTAGAAAAAATTTAATCTCTTGACTATGCCAACACGATTACAAAATACCCGATCGCCAAAAGTAACTATCATTGGGGCTGGCAACGTGGGCGGAACCTTGGCGCATCGCATCGTCGAAAGTGGTTTAGCGGATGTAGCGATCTGCGACATTGTGCAGGGCAAACCCCAAGGCTTAGCCCTCGACTTAATGCAGACTAACGCGATCGCCAATTATGATCGTCACATCATCGGCACTAATGAATATGGCGAAACTAAAGACTCCGATATCATCGTTCTGACCGCAGGCTTGCCACGCAAAGAGGACATGAGCCGCAATGATTTATTAAGAATTAATGCTGCCATTGTGGAGGATGCGATTCCCAAGGCGATCGCCCAATCTCCCAATGCCATATTAATTGTGGTGACAAATCCCCTCGATGTGATGACCTATCTCGCATGGAAAGTTAGTGGTTTGCCCACCCATCGGGTGATGGGCATGGCTGGCATTTTAGATGCAGCTAGATTTCAAACTTTTATTGGCACGGAATTAGGTGTTTCCGTTGCCGATATCAGAGCAATGGTTTTAGGTGGTCATGGTGATTCCATGGTTCCATTGCCAAGATTCTCTACGGTAAATGGGATCGCGATTACAGAACTCTTGCCTAAAGAAGTAATTGATCGATTAGTAGAGAGAACTCGCAATGGTGGCGCAGAAATTGTTCAATTGATGCAAACTAGTGCCTATTTTGCACCATCTGCTTCGGTGTATATGATGGTCGAAGCAATTCTCAGCGATCGCCGCCGAATTTTACCTGTAGCAGCTTATCTGACTGGCGAATATGGCTTAAAGGATATCTTTATGGGTGTACCTGTGCGGTTAGGTCGGCAAGGAATCGAGCAAGTAATCGCCCTAGATCTCACACCAGAAGAAATTGCAGATTTACACAATTCTGCTAAATCAGTTCAAGATAGTATTGCCAATCTTTAGATTACTCTACCAAAAACAAAAAGAATATGACGGCGCTTTGCGCCGTCATATTCTTTTTGTTTTTGGTACAGCTATATCTTACAAACTGAATAAATTAGTAATATAGCAATCCGAAATGAGTTATAGCCAGAGAGTTATCCATAGGCAAAGAGTTTAGGAAAAGAGAAGAAAGCGCCATAGAGAATCTCAACAAAGAGAGACTTAACCATATCAAAAGACTTAAACAG
>Ga0316611_1000340_pt1 | contig 16947 bp, 32 predicted proteins | sample MIS2016202_MG_FD_207675 | JGI IMG/M metagenome (GOLD analysis project Ga0316611, IMG submission 207675) | Microbial mat bacterial communities from Middle Island sinkhole, Lake Huron, Michigan, United States - MIS.2016.202 | ecosystem: Environmental > Aquatic > Freshwater > Lake > Sediment... | reverse complement strand
AAATTTTCTATTTTTTTGTTTAGAGCGGACACTTCCGCATCTTTATCTATTACTTTACTTTTATTTACTTTACTTTTATTTACTTTGTGAGTGTTACTAACACTTTTTGAACGCGTTACATTTTCTGCAACTATTTGTTTTTCACGCCATTCAGAAATTCGTTTTGCGTTTTTTTCTTTTTTAATTGCGTACTTTCCACTAAAGTTTATCAATTGTTCATTGAAAGTTTCATCATTGTTTGATGAAATAAGTCCTATAGTTTCCATAAAGTTCCAACATTTTTCAAGCTTTTTTCCAACTTTTAATTGCTTTTTTAAGACAAATGTTTTTATTGGTTTTTCTTGTTGTGCTAACTTTTCAAGTATCGTGTAAAATAACCCAAGACCCTCATATCCATAAAATACAAAAAGCTCAGTTATTTTATCATCGTTAAATGAATTTGAATCGTGCAGATAATATTTCATCACTCAATACTTTTAGCTGTCATTCTCCTAATAATTATCTCATTAATTTGTGCTTTAGTTGACTTCGCATCCACTTCTATAAGCAATTCCTTTCTGAGCGGAAATAATAGCTTAGAACTTACGAAAATCGTATCTTTCTTTTTGTTATGAACCACATTCAATAACTCAATGGATTTTTCTCGCTGTGATTTGCCATTAATCTTAGCCATGCACTCATCTTTCGTTTCAGTTGTTTTTCTTTTTCTCATATATAAATTTATTTTGAATTAATATAGAGCCTACATGCTAAACTAATAGCATGTAGGATTTTTATGAGAATTACTGTTCGATAATTGCAATGTCCGGGCAAATTTCACGAATCAAATTGAGTTGTTTATCAATTTCTGTATCGCGAATATCCTCCATTATTTCGTTTGCTGCTGGAGATAGGATAACGAATGATACATCCTTACCATTTACCTGTGCAAAGGTTTCGACTTCGATATTTTGAGCATCGGTTCCTTTAAACACCGGAATTTTCAACTTAAACGAAGCTGGCAGATTGGAGTTAACCACCTGCTCAAACTTATCAGAACGGTCGCCACTTTCTTTTACCGAACGTTCGATAGAGCTATTTACAGTTCCAATGAAATTCATTAATTCAGAAACCAACCTCATATTTTCGGCTCTGTCTGGGAAAAATGATTTATTCATTTTAAAAAATAAACCAAGCTGTGTAGGCGACCAAACCTTATCGGCATTAATACCAAACTCATTGAATTTTGAGTTTATTGTAAGCGTTCCAGATACCGTTCCAAGCAAATACTCATCATGCTCATTAAATACAAGCCGAATGCTTATTTTTTCACGATTTACAATGATATGACAGCGCTTTTGGAGTATCTGATCAGATTGGTCTTTGCGCTTCAAAAGAAACTCATATACGCAGCCTAAAACACCATTTAGATTGATTTTTACTGGAGCTTTTACTTCAAGCTCATTAACTTTACTTACTTCGCGTACTATTACTTCCGCTTTTGACATACCTGCTGCGAGGTTGATTTGCATTTTTTCGTTTTGCATGACTTATTATTTAATTATTTGTGCCGGTTTTTTGAATTTGGAAAATCGTTTTTTGCATCTCTTCTGGAGCCAATGGTCGTGAACTTACTAAATCGCCATCTGCATTGTAATAGCCGGTAAGCATTGCTTCTTGGTCAACGAATTTGTAGCAAATTTCGGTAACGAACTCAGCTTTTTGCTTAATGTTTTTAAGAAGCGATTTTTTACCTTCCATTAAAGGTTTCAATTGAACCTTGTAAGCAGTCATAGCTTCTTTTTTCTCAACCTCAATATCGTTAATCTCTATTGAAGTAGATGCTAACTGATTTTTCATAGAGGTAATGGCTTCGGGCGAGAAGCGTTTCATGTAACCCAAATCCTCAACCGCATCGCAGTTGTCTTTTAGGAATTGTACTCTTTCTTTGCTGTCAACGTACTCTTGACCAAGCGAAATGTCTAATGCTTTTCTTTTTGACATAATTTTTAATTTTTAAATGTGCAACTTTTGAATGTTTAATGGAAGTTTAATAAATAATTTTTCGATATATTTTCGGCACTCTTTAACTCGCTCGTAAATACGCATAATGTCATCTTCGTTTTTATTGATTTCAAACACCTTAATTTTCAACTCATCGGGAGTGTCATCGTAGGTTAGTTTGTCGTAGAACATTTGATAATCAGCATCCTCCATATCAATACCATTAGCGAAGCAGTACTTACGAACCTCAGATTCAATCAGATAATCGGGCGTATTCATAAGCGTATATACAAGCCGGAATTTATCCTTTTTTGTTAAATCCATATATCCTTGACCTTGCCAATAATAATCGGTATTTGGAATTTCCACATCGAATATCGGGAACGTTTCGAAGCTCCATGAATTTTTTGCATCGATAACCTCTGTTGGTGGAATAATATCTGGAGTTCCGGTAATGAAATCATTCTCGAACCACTCTTCATTCTTTTCCAACATGCCATATCCTAACTGTACAGCAATGAAATCAATAGATTGCGCCTCAACTTCATTTCCCTTATCAGTATATTTGCTCGAAAATTCAATTTTTTTTGCATATAACTGCTCCTTTAACCACTTCTCACAGTAGGTTTTTGCAGTTTGTGGCAACTCTGGAAATAGCTTTTTGTGTTGCAATTCCAATAACTCTTTTTGTTGTAGCAATGTAGGATTAGCCTTATTCGATAGCGTTTCTAACTTTGCAGTTTGCGTTTCAGTTAAGCCCATGTTACCGACCATTATATGACCGATAGCAGAGCTTCTAATTTTAAATATCTCCATATTATAATCCTAATGCTATTTGAACCTCTTGGGTTATTACATAATACAATTTTAGTTTTTCCAAATCGTAAGTGCCGGATTCTACAGCCAGCCTTGCCTTTTCGAAAGATTCGGTATTTATTTCGAGTACCGGTTTTTCTTTCGGTTTAGCAACCACACCAACTTGCGGTTTAACGCGAATAGCTTCAACTGTATTTTTACCGAACGTAACCCTTGGGTCAACATAGAAAGTCAATGGAATATTATTCCATTTGTCAGGGTTTTTTGAACCACTAACCTTTTCTATTACTTCACCAATGGCTTTGTTTATTTTGATTGGTTTGCCGAGATTGGTTCTACCAACTAAAATGTTTTTCTTACCACTACCACCGAGTATGTGCCATTCTTTGCCACAACTCGTAATGATTCCGTTTACTTCTTTCCATCCCTCTGTCGCATCATCGTACAGGGAATAAGCACCAAGTAATGTGCTATCTAAATGGTCCTTCCAGTGCATGATTATAATTTTGATATTTGGTCATTAGCCCACTTTTTAAACCCTTCGAATTTCGATATAATATCGAGCGCAACTGCATCACTTTCAGCTCCGGTTGGAGGTGTAATTTTAAAACTACCAACCCACGTAGCCAGCTTTTCTTTGCGAGGTGCTTTTGCTGCATTTTCTTTAGCAATTCTTTCAGCCTCAACTTTCGCTATTTCAGCATCTCTGGCAGCTTTAGCATCGGCTTCAAGCTTAGCAATTCTCATTTGCTCCTCTTGCAACTTTTCGGCAGCTGCTCTTCGCTCAATTTCAGCCAACCTTTCAACCTCAGCAGCGCGAGCTAATTCAGCTTCAATCTTAGCATTGGCAATTTCTTGCTGTTTACGAAGCTCGTCAGCCGCTTTTTGGCGCTCAATTTCAAGCTCTTTTTCCTTTGCGGCAGCTAATTCCCTTTCTTTTGCCAATTGACACTCTAATTCGGCTTGTCTGGCAGCTTGCTCCGCCTTTTCCTTTGCAGCCAATTCTTCTGCTAATCGCTTAGCTTCCATGTCGGCAAGTTCTTTAGCGATACGTTCCTCTTCGGCTTTTTTATCAGCCTCAATTTTAGCCGCGTACGAAAGTTTTGCAGCGTTCAGATAGTAGTCGTAAACATCTTGCTGCATCGCGCCAATTCCAGTCGGTATGATTTCGGTATATTGCGACATTTCATTTGTGCGCTCAATGCCAAGCTCCTCGATACGTTTTTTCTCGGCAATTTCAGTAGCTTTTTCGACCACTACGAATGTTTCCTCAGCAACCTTACATGAAGCGGCAATCAAATTATATGAGGCCTGTTCGAGATTACCTTTTAATAGGTGGATTTTCTTGCGCTCATCTTTGAGAGATTCAGCACCTTTTCTGATTTTTACAGCCTGCAATCTTAACTCCCTGGCAATCTTTTCATCTACCAATGTAGGATTTTCGTAATTGATTTTCTTTGACCGCTCTTGTATTTCACCAAGTTGCATCAAGAAAGGTAGATAACTCTGTTTGGCCGCTTCACCTTCTTGGATGGCTAAGCCGGACGATACGATAACTTCATCCAAATCGGATGGATTAATTTTTGAAATTTCTGTTGACATACTTAATCTTTTTTGTATTTTTCTATTCTTCCTTTTGCACCGCGAACATAACACTTGTCAAGAATACCTTCGAGGCATAATTTCACACCTTTTAGATACGCTAAATTGTTGTCAGCATGACATAGGTCATCTTTTAACTTTGAAATTTGTGCTTCTTTTTCGTTTAGCACTGATTTTTTTATAATGGTTAATCCGAACATAATTTTGTTTTTTAAAATTTATAAATAATTGATTTATTCTTCGTCATCTAAAAAGTCATCATCATCTTCAACCTCATCCTCTTCATCGCATCCATCATCGCCACATACAGGGCAATTTGGATATATTCCGTAACACATGTCGCACATTGCTATTCAGTTTCGTAGTTTGACAATAATATTCTAAACTCTTCTACACTCATATTCTCGAAGCTAAAAAGAACTTCGCCGGTAGTCATATAGTATGCTTTTTTGGTTCTACCATTAAGCTCCATTACTCCACCATTTTTTAAGTGGAAAACTTGCGTTTCATCTACAGCCGGAAAGTTTTCCCACATAAGATATTTTTTACGCTCCATTGCACCTACCATTTCATTTGTTTCTTCGTTGGAGTAGGTGTCCTCACGAAGTATTGCAAGTGGATCTGTCATTTTTTAAGTATTAACTGTTTGTTTTTCATTAATTTATCTAATTCAGCAACCTCATATTCAACAGCCCTAAGCATTTTGTATGCTTGCAGCTGGCCGGATTGTCGCCAAGCTCTTACATTTGCTCGACCATATAATTGGTATGCTTCATTTTGTTTGATACGAATTGATTTCGGTTTCGATAATTCAGAAATCAACCTATTTACGATACGCTCTTCATGTTCGATAAGTAAGCGTTGAAATATTTCGAAAGTTATATCCATTATTCGAGCCTTGATATTTCGGTTTGCTCGTTTTTCGAATCTTTTGTAACTGAAAAGCGATACGTAGGATTCTTATCCTGATACATCTGCCTCGCTTTTAATACCGTGTTGTAATCTGCATCTCTAAATGAGATAAAAGTGGAATCGCCTACTGCGCCTTGTTTTGACAAGCGCTCCAGAGAGCTTTTAATACTTGTTTTTTTTACTGCTTTTAAAACCGCCATAATTTAACTATTGAATTTAATGTTATTTAACTATAATAATTAGTGTATATAAGATATTGTATATTACTTTGTTGCCTTATCAAAAAAGGTGATTTTATTCACCTATATGTTATGATATAAATAGTGAGATTTGTAGTGATTTTTATCATTCGACACGACAAAAATAACTCAAAAACACTAATAAAACGCATATACACTAAATTTTTAGTGTATATTAACTATCTATGAATTGTTTCTATGTTATTTAATTTATAATCAACGTATTAATGCTAATTAAAAAAACAACAATCATGGAAGATGTTCAAGACAGAGTTATTATGCTGATAAACCATCATTTCGATGGCAATTTGGCAAAGGCTTGCAGGGAGTTTGATATTCCACAATCGAGCCTTACTAATGTAGTGAGAGGTAAGAGAAATAAACCATCGTTTGATAATATATTAAAGATGGTATCCCACCCGAAATACTATATAAGTTTGCAATGGTTGATATTGGGTATCGGTGAAATTTCCGACAATAAATCTATTGTAGCTCACGATATTGACACATCGAAAAATGATTACAAGAGATTATATGAAGAATCTAAAGATGAGATAATTAGGCTGCAAGCCAAGATAACTCATTTATATGAACTTCAAATGAGTGTAAAGGAAGTTTATCCAAATGCAATGGGGAATGTAAAGGGTGCAAAAGCAAGTTAGTCTGTAAATTTAAAGACTTTGTTGAAAGAGTAAAATCACACTGCTATGCATGATTACTTACAAATAACTTACATGAAAAACTTAAATAGCTGATAATCAAAGGGGGTTTAGCTCATCTGGCTAGAGCGTAACACTATTTTTTAGTGTATATACGATACTGAAATCAGATTTGTTAAAACCACTGATAATCAACTGAAAGTACGACTGTAAGGAACTTTACGCTCGTATTTTTTTTATTTTTAGTTCGTAAAATATAGCGTATATACACCTATTAAATCCAATAGAATACACCTTTACTTACAAATAACTTACAAATGTAAATGCGATAAATGACAACATTCGAGCCTTGTATAAGAAATTTCAGAGCTGATGGTTACGCCAAAGTTTACATTCGGGCGATTAAAAATACATCACCGGCTTACATCTCTACTGAATTTGTTGTGAATGAAAAACAAGTTGCTGGAAAAAAGATTAAAGACCCATTTGTCAGAACCGAATGTATGCTTATAATCAGAACTTATATTGAACGAATCAATAAAGTCAATTCAGATAAATGGAGTGTGAAAGATGTTGTTGAATATATAGCAACCCAGAGCAGTGAAATTTCATTCACCGACTATTATTTATCGTTTATCAATAATATGATTTCGAGTGGCAGGAAAAATGCTTCGACAAATTATAAGTTTGCACTCAAATCACTTACAGATTTTTGCGGTAAAAGCAATTTGTATTTTTCCGACATTACTTCGAAAGTTTTGAATGCTTGGATAGAAACTCTCGGCTCTACAAAGAGAGCTAAAAATATGTATCCGACATGCATTCGTACTGTGTTCACAAAAGGACTTATCAAGTATAATGATTATGATAACGATGATATTCGTATCAAAAATCAACCTTTTATGCGTGTTGAGATACCCAAAACAGATAGAGCTAGGAAGCGCTCAGTTTCTACATCTATCTTAATGAAACTATTCAATGCCGCCATACAGGATACCGAACAGCGTTGTGTTGAGTTATCGCAAGATGTTGTGATAATGAGTTTCTGTTTGGCCGGTATGAATATAGCCGACTTATATTACATCGAAAAATCAAATAGGATAGGCAATAAACTATGCTACAATAGACACAAAACCAAATCAAACAGAGATGATAGTGCTTATACTGAAATTATTATCCCGGACTTAATACTTCATTTGTTTGATAAATATGCTGGCTGCAAAAAGCTGCTATCTTTTTCAGACACAATAAGCACTGAGAAATCATTCTTGGACTATATTAATATAGGGTTAAAAAGGCTATCAGAGCTTGCTGAAATCAAAGATAAAGCCACCACATATATATTTAGGCACTCATGGGCTACAATCGCTCAAAACCATTGTGGTGCATCCACCGAAATGGTTGGGTTTGCGCTTAACCACGCATCGGCACATAAGATTACAGAAGGCTATATAGAAAAAGATTACTCACCAATAAGCGAACTGAATAACAAGGTAATAAGCTTCGCATTTAATTCCACTTACTAATTTTTTATTCTAACGTTTGGAAGTATAGTGTATATGCACTATATTTGCACCCATTATGGATAAAAAGAAATCAAACTTCGAACTTTTAAAGGAAAATGAGCTAAAACGCAATGTATATACATTGCTACTTCGAAATATAGAAGATTTTCCTTACTTGGTGTTTTCGCAAAAGAAACTTCGCGACAACCCAAATTACATTGATGGTGTTTTGAATAACACAAAAAAGAACATTGGTCGTATCAATGTGATTGACTTACCCGATGAACTGCGTTCAAAAGAAGTGATTATAGAATTAATCAAAGATAAGCTCAAACAGCTTCAAATTGAATTTGATAGTTATACAATTAAAAATTAAACCATGCTTAAAATCAAAAAGAAAAACCCAATTCGTACAGAATTGAAATTGCGTTACGGTAACTTTGAATTGCGATATTCAGAGGCCAAAATTGAAATCGAGAATATCGCTCAAAAAACAATGAAAATTGTTTACTCTCAAATGTCTTATGAGTATGGCTTAATTGCATTTATGATTGGAAAAAACAAAAGCGTAGATGGTAAACTCGAACGGAAAACCGAAGAGGAAATTGAAATTGGTTTGCAAAATGTTGGATTTTTAATCAATATGCTGGCCTACACGAATCTAATTTTCTCTAACGTAGAGTTCCGGGATAAGTATTTCAAATTAGTTACCGACATTGTAACCAAACAAATGCCGGTAGAGCCTGTTGACGAAGCCGCCGATAAGGAAATTATCGAGGAAATGAAAACAGTTGAAGCAATGAAAGAAGCTGCTGAATAACATTAAAAATCCCCACTATTGATTGGATAGTGGGGATTTTTTTTATATCCTCCTTATATTTCCTCTGTAAATATTAATTGGTATTTTATTTTTGCGCTTAATCTTATTCAATCCCCTTGGTCGCTTCAAAAGCAAGTCAACCGGAATAAATAACCATTCAGCAACCTTATAAATAATCTCTATTTTCAGCGTTTTGTTATTCAAAAACATTTTGCTCACATTTCCAGGCCTCGTTCCAAGCATTGCAGCTAAATCGTTTTGGCTTTTTCCAGCCTTAATCAGTTGAATTTTGATATTAGCCCTTATTGCACCTGCACCAACCGAATCGGCGATACCTTGGTCTGTCTTGGCATATATCTGCAACCTTTCGAGCCTTCTTCTCTCCCAATACTTTTTCCAAAGTGCTTTGTATTTGTCACTCAAGCCCGCTCGGTAGCAGTCGTAGCACAAGTTTCCCTGCCTACGCGCCCAATCTGGCTTTGCTGTGGCTATTTTACACTTCTTGCATATAATGAAAAAGCGCTCGAACTCAAATTCAAGAACATTCATATCTATATACCTATTCCGGTTGAGATACTTATATTCTATTTTTTCGCCAAACTTAACTGCTTGCTCTTGTGTAATTAGCTGTTTTTTAATGCAATAATCAAAACCATTTAGCGTACTTTGAACATCAAGCAAAAAAGATTTACTCTCTAAATCCCATTTTAGATAATATAGATTATCCTTTTTCATGTAGCTTCTTGATTCTGGATATTTCAGTATCTGGAACGCCGGTTACAACCATGCTGATTAACGCTTGTTTTTCTGTCAGACCGAACGAAATCATTTTCTTAAATAACTCATAATTGTCGTCAGTTTCGGGTCTTAGATAAGTTCGATTGCCTTTAATCTTATCGTTGTAAGATGTGCAAATATAGCCACTTGTCATCTTTTCGTCACCTTTGCCTTTACCATGTCCCATCATTTTGGATATTTGAATTAACTCATATCCATCGAGCAGCATGTTGGTGGCAAATGACTTGCGAGCAGTATGACTACCAATACATTCGTACTTCGGAACGGTCATATATTGACCTCTGCGATACAATGTGACTTGCTTATCAATACCGAGCTTAGCACAAATACTTTTCATTGTAGAACACACGATAGCGGTTCCTGATTTCTCAGAATACTTTTTGCCATAAGTATGTTTTACAAGTTCGGGAACCAATGGGTGAAGTGGTAGTCTGGATGTGGATTTCGTTTTAATAGAGGTGAAATTTAACTCACCATCATTAAAGTTATTTCCCGACATGGTTATCGAATCCGATATTCTGGCTCCGGTATAGGCTCCAATCAAAAACGCTGCTCTACCAAACGTTTCATTCATTCCTTTAGGCTCGTAATCCTCAATCAATTTAAGCTCCTCTCTGGTCAGATAAACCGATTCTGAGGCTTCTTTACCGATTGTAGTTTCCTCTTTCACGATTGCTAAATCTATTGGCAAATTGTAGCCTCTATTTTTACCTCTTCGTAAAAGTGAAATCATAGTTTGCATATACGAATTTCTTGAATTTGCCGATAATTCGCGCTCTTCAAGATATTCCTTAAAGCGAATCAACCACATGTAGTCAATTTCACTTTCAAGCAATGGTGTTTGCTTGTATTTCAGAAAAGCTAAAATGATAGCTTTTGCATTTGTTTTACTCGCAGCATCGCGCAAGTAAAAATTGAAAGGTTCTTTCATACTCATAATTTTATTGTATTAAAATTAGAACCATTAGCCCAAACCAATAAGCTAATGGCTTTTTGCTATGCCTTACACATAGCTTTCAACCTTTCGAGGTCGACAATCTTTGGCTTTTCTGCATTTTTTGTACAGTCGATAAGCGGCATATCGTGCGTTGATTTTTGCCACTTTTCACCAGTTACCGGCGAACGATAAGTTACGTTGTAATGTCCGAAACCTGCGAACTGAAACGAGAAATCTGATAGAGAGATTTTTTGCTTTGCCATAATTTTGTGTTTTTAAATTATTCTTGTTCTATTTCATAAAAGTCTGGCTCATAAATACCATCCTCTTTGTCTTGTGCTTCAAAAGCATCAAGCGTTTTCTTTGCATCTTCAAATGTTAATCCGCTTTCGATAACGGTCCCTGTTTCTTTGTTTTGAACCTTATAGGTTATTTCAATATAATAAATCGGTCTGTCTGAATCACTCCCAAAAAAAGTTCCTTCTGGTAGGCAGCGTGTGGAATCTTCACAAGTAGCGTATGGGTTTTCACCTTCGTAAATTAGCTTCAATCTTTTTTTAGCCCTTGCGATGGTTGTTTCGTTATTTTCTGCTATCCACATAGCTTGCTGATTTCCATACTTCTCTTGCGGATTTCGTTTCGCAGCTTCAAACTCTGTTTCAACACCAAGTACCGTACAAACTCTTACATCTGCTTTGTTTGCAGAATACTCTGGATTTGTTACTGCTATTTTCTTTCCAATAAGTGTTTTTGCAATTTCTACAGTGAGAATATGATTTGCTTCAAAAATTTCTTTTGTTTCCATAATTTCTTTTTTTTTTAATTGTGCTACAAATATAACTATTTTTATTGTATTACTTAATGAAAAAGTTAGATTCTTTTCCATTCATTGTCGCATCGTCAGTCCAAGATAGACCAATGAAATATGCATCTAAACTGCATTTTTTTAGAACAAATTCACCTTTTTTATCAATGATAACTTCATAAGCTCCATTTTGACAAAATACTTTCTTGCCGGAATTAACGGCATTTTTAATTTCTTCGAGTGTCATAATTGTAATTTTTAAATTAGTTTTTATTTTGTTTATTTTTCAAATAATTCGAAATAAGCTTCATCAAGTCCATATCCCTTTGCATTTTCGAGCGAAAAAGTATCCATTAGTTTTTTCATTGCATCTTCATCCGATTGGTACTGTTCAATATAATCGTTTATGCTGTCGAAAACAACCTGACCCCAAAGGTCTGAATAGTTATCCATTTTTCGATAACCTATTGTATAACCTCCTGTATAATCGCCTTTTACTTGCACCTGATTTACAGTATAATATTTACGGTTAAAACTTCCACGGTGTTCGTCAAGACCAACTATCAAGGCTTTATGTGGTATTTCAACCGAAAACCATTCGTCTTCGATAGGTTCGAAATCAATAGAAACTTCGCTCAATTCTTCAACAGAAGTAATTTCTATGCGTTCAGCCAACTCAATATCAAAATGATAAAGACAAACTTCGCCCTGTACGTTGTTTGGAGAATTGTCAAACTCAGGCTTCCACGATCCGATTGTTTCTTTAAATTGTTCCATGGCAGTTTCTTTACCAAAAATCAATTTTGAATAACTTCCGTAATAGCTAGGGCTTTTACCAAAAGTTTCTACAGGCACATCGCATGTGTAAATTTTGTAGGCTTCGATACGACCTTTGCGCCAGTTCCATAGGTTTACAAGGTCTTGTTTGCGAGTTTCGCGCTGTACGGCTAACATGAGATTGTGACTTTCAATCCGCTCCTGATTTTTGAGAGCTTGGCGTTGGCTATACTCTTTTTTTGCAGTTTCGAAATCTACCGGAAATTCAATTTCTTCAATGTATGAAGAATCTTTGAAATGTGCAGATGGGAAATGTTTGATAATTGTACCATCTAACATTGCCAAATAAACCGTTGTTTCGGTAATAACAGCGATAGTACCTTTTGAAGAATGTTTTAAAGTTGTCATAATTTAATTATTTTAAATTGTGTTGCAAATATAACTATTTTTATTGTATTAATCAGCAACCAGCACCCAAACCAATGAGTGCTGACATTATTAGTGATATTCCAATCTGACAGCAGCTTGAAATACAATCATACCGAGTATTGAGCCATAAAATAATGGCGCAATACCCTCACCATAAGAATAGGCAAATATACAGCCGCATATAATCAGCAGTACATACCATAAACCAATTCTGAACTTTTTGAATTTTGTCATTAAGCCTCCTTATTTATAATCATTCCATTTAATAAATTTAACAACGCATTGATATACAGAGTTAAGAAGCTCATCTGGAACAAAATCCAATGAAGATTCTGCAACTATTTTCAATGTGTGGCTATCTTCAATTTCTACATCCATTGTAAGTATTTTAACTGAGTATCTAAAATCTTCCATTGTGTTAATCTTGATAACCACAGGCATAATCCAATCCCAAGATGTGCGATATTTAACATAAGCAACTATGTCATTCATAGTTTTTTCGTACAATATGTTACCAATGCTGCAAAACACACCATCGCTCCATTGAAACGTACCTGTGTATGAATTGTAAATAGGTCTTATACCCATAAAATCGACAATTAATCTATTGCCTTCTAAAATTTCTTGTTTTGTCATACCAATATAGTTTTTAATATCGCAGCACTATTGCTACTTGTATCGCACAGCCAAACCAATGACTGTGCGAAATACTACTCTACATACCTTTTTTCAAGGTCGTATCCACTATAACCCCTCCAGTATTCTAACTTTATGTTATCATAAGGCTCTGTCCCTATTGCAGCCTCATCTACAGTGTCAGTTACAGGTATTTTGCACTTTTCTGTATCTGAAACAAATAAGTCGTACCCATATTGGGTAGAAACCATTACGAATTTTCGCTCTTGCATGATTCGCCATTTATTTTGCGCTCCAATACGATAGAGAGGAAATCTTCTCTAAAATCAGATTGCTCACCTTCAAACTCCCAAATGGAATAATCTTCGTCAACTCCTACAACAGTATCAATCTCATCATCTTCGAGATATACATCTGTTTCTCCATCTGTATCGCAATACCACTCTCCGTAAATTCCACACCCAAGCTCTTCGTATCTGTTAGTAACTTTAACCTCATGTTTTTGAGTTAAGAAACGAAGTGAATCAAATGCCGGAGACCATTTTGTACTAAAGCTAAATCCATCAGTATTATCAATGTAAAGGTTAAACATATATCTGCCATCTTCCGGTGGATTAAGTGGACTTACACCGCACTCATTTTTGATACTTTCTTCGTTTAGTTCTTTTATTTCATTCATAAAAGATTCTACACTTTTTGGGTCGCCTGATACGTTTACCCAATTGCTACACCAATTTGCCATAATTTTAATTGTTTAGTGAATTTAATGCGTTTAAAACATCCTCTACATCTCTATTATCCAAATAAGTAGAAGTCATAGCGCCTTGCACTGTTATCCTCGTTCCATTAAAGTGGGTATTCTCAACTTGCTCAAGAGAAATAATGTATTCTGGGTTGATATAAACATCAAGCCCACTTCTACATACTTTAAATAATTTAATTTTTTTCATTTTGTTTGTTTTTTTTATTTCTGGCTGAATTGCCATTGACCCTACGAAGCTAATCAAAGCTCCATAGGCGTGAACTAATCACATAAATTCTCAAACTCACCAATGAGCGATTCGAGTTCGGTTACATTGTTCTTAAACTCATCAAGCTCATCCTGCATCACCTCTGTTTCGTCAGTGTAATCTACACACTTATCACTCTCTTGCCACTTTTCGCTTTTAGTTTCGACATAATCTTCCCTTTCGGAAATCTTTTGCTCCAACTCTTCGCCTTTTTTGGCTAACTTTTCATGCACTTTTTTGAGCGCATCTAACTCAACTTTTATTTTCATACGCGTTTTTTAAATAATGCCTCTGAATTAAGACATAGCACCCACATAGTAATTCAATACTATATAGGTTTTTGATTATGTGTTGTGTGATTTTCCCGGAATTAACATAACTCTTTTTCTTGTCAACCAGACTGTTGGTTGTGTCCACGGTCTGACATGTTTCATATCAAACGCTACAATTTCTACCCATGAGCTACACCAATCACTAAATGCTAATACTACATTAAGCCCCTGTTCTCTAATTTCATTTTCAGTAAGAAATTGCGGTTTTTCATCTTGAATGTGACATAAAATTTTTTCCATATACTTTGTTTTTTAATTAATAATAGCACCCACACAATAAACCAATATTGTGTGGAATAAATGTTTAATTGAATAAGCAATTGTGCTCGAATTGACTTTGACTTATCGAAATGTTTTTGCGAACAAAATCTTTCAACAAATACTCATCACTTATTGATTCGGTTTTGATAATGGAGTAACCATTTTCGGCCACCATTTCTTTCATTTTATCAATAATGTAATCGTTGTAGCTTTTCTCGATACACACTTCTTGAAACAATTCAAGTATTTTATCGGTGTCGTCATCTAATGCATCGATAGCCACTCTGATTAATCGCTTTATTTGTTGTTCTTTTTCTCTTTTTAGCTCCCATGCAGCTTTTTCTTTTAATGTCCAATTGTTCTTTTTCATGATGCTTGTTTTTGTGCGTAATACGCTTGTAAATACTTTGAATGATTTCTTCTGTTTATAATTTTCAAATTGTACCCAATTGATACTAATTCGTTGTAAAGTGGCATATACTCTTGTTTTATAACAGGCTTTGAGTTGTTGTTTATGCCCCAAAAACAGCCGCTATGTTGTCCAACATGCATATAGCTCGCCACATCATTTTCGTTCCATATTTCGTAAGGAAATACGGCAATTATCTCACCTCTAAACCTTCGAAATTGAACCTCTGTAAATTCTTTAATTGTTTTCATAAAAATTCTATTTAGTTATGGCGTATTTGCCATGTGGAAAGCAGACTGTTCATTGTCTGCTTTCAGTAGATTAGTTTACGAAATAAGAATTGGTAGGATATGTTTTAACCTCCTCCCAATAAGCCATTTCCAACTCACCTAAATCGCCATCTAAATGGTCGGCAAATGAATAGTCAAATCGCTCTAACTTAATCATTTTCTTTTGCTTACCAATTTTGTTTACGGTGTCAATACCATCATCGAAGTTGACATTTGACATATCAATGTTGAAATGTCTTTTAACCCATTCGATTGTAGTTTGCTCCAGATCGGAATAATCAACATTGTACCAATTTCTATTTTGAACTTGGTATCTGTATATGTCTTTTACCCTTTTCTTATCGTAATAATAAATCATTTGATACTCGCGGAAAGCACCTTTTGGATATAGATATTTTTCGATATGTTTTTTGGTAGCTTCGGCAATGTGTTTTTCATCTAAAATTCCATTGTAGTCAAATTGTGTGTTTTCGCCTATAAATGGGAATTTTATGTAAATAGTATCACCATCAGTACACGAACTAACTTCAATACCCCAAGTGCCATTACTTCTCATTCTACATCTGCTTTGCCATTCCAATATACATAGGTTTGAATCGTCATCAATGTAAAATTTATCCGAATAGATTGTGTGGTGAAATGCGACCAGAGTTGAAAGTTCTTTGAATTTATAATCAAATTCTTTCCAAGCCCTGCAGTAATTTACATTTCTATTATAGTCAGAAACGCTCATAACTCGCTTATCAACGAACTTCTCGTACTGAACTTCCCATTCAATGTTTTTAGCTTGGCGTTTATATTTGCGCCTAAATCTATCACTGAAAGTTAAATGTTCGAGAGGTTCGCCTAAGTCACCACAAGTAAGATAGTGCTGAAAGTATCTGTTACTTTTGCACCATTGTTTTGTTTGATTAGTTGTTATCATTTTCATATAGTTTTAAAATTCTGCCACTATTGGCATTGATATGTTCGGGAAGTTTATTTCCCGAACATAGATTAATGTAAAAAATTATGTTGTATTAGTGGATTACTCCATGAATACCCTTTTGGTAGTTTATATCCCCATTTTTCGGGCGTTAATTCAACGGCTTGTCTTATTATTTCACTATTGCTCAACTCAGCCCTACTACCCTTTTTGTACACAATAGATTGATGCCAATGTTTGCTAGTTCTGCCTGTTGGACTTACCCCTAACCAAATAATCGTAATCGTACCATATTTATGATAATGGTGGTCGAAATAATAAGGAGAACGAGTTTTTCTGCCTGTTCTTTTTTCGTATTCAGACAATGTTTCAATTGTTTTCATATCGTTATAATTTTATTTCTGACTGAATTGTCATTGATATTTGCAGCCAGTCTATTGGCTGCAAACTGATTAGAATTGGTGGCTCATTTTTTCAAATTCTGCACCTATAAAATCGTTGTATGCGTTCATAGCCTCAATGTAATCTTCAAACTCCATACTGTATTTCAGTTTTAACCTATCGTTATCATACACGGTTACTACGTGTTTTCCATTATCAAAATATCTTTCAATAACTTTGTTATTTACTACGATTTCTTCTGAATCTCTTTTTAATCCCATAATAATTTATTTTTAAAATTGTTTAATACACTAAATATGTAGAATGAAGGAATTTGACATACCCAGTCCATGAGTTTGTCCACCGGTACGAAAATACTTTCAAGATAAATTCTGGATATTCATTTCGTTCTTTAGTATTG
>Ga0316611_1000339_pt1 | contig 16997 bp, 14 predicted proteins | sample MIS2016202_MG_FD_207675 | JGI IMG/M metagenome (GOLD analysis project Ga0316611, IMG submission 207675) | Microbial mat bacterial communities from Middle Island sinkhole, Lake Huron, Michigan, United States - MIS.2016.202 | ecosystem: Environmental > Aquatic > Freshwater > Lake > Sediment... | reverse complement strand
CTAGTTATAAATTGGTCAAAATAATTTCCAAGTGATATTGATGTATTTTTCATTTTTATAAACTTTTTACAAAGTTACCAAAATTTGGTAATTAAGCAAATTTTCAAAATCAAATTTTTGAATTTCTTTGGTTTATCTCAATTAAGTTGTCACTTGGTAAAATTGCCACCAACTAATAAATAATTGTTTTTTGATAACAATTGATATTTTTTGAAATAAAATAAATTGAATTAGTACAATTTTTTCTACAATTTTTAATAGTAAGTTAAATTTTGTTTATTTTCGTAATTATTATAAAAAAATATATATTATGAAAAAATTATTTGCAGAATTTTTTGGAACTTTTTGGTTGGTTTTTGGAGGATGCGGAAGCGCTTTATTTGCAGCTGGATATCCTGATTTAGGAATTGGATTTGCAGGAGTATCTTTGGCGTTCGGACTTACTGTATTAACAATGGCTTATGCTGTTGGACACATTTCTGGTGGGCATTTTAATCCTGCGGTTTCTTTTGGACTATGGGCAGGTGGACGTTTTTCTGCCAAAGATTTGGCTCCCTATATAGTTTCTCAATGTCTTGGAGCTATTGCTGCAGCTGGAACTTTATTCTTTATTTGGACTGGAAAAACAGGAAATGTTATAGATAATACTAAAGCTGGGGCTTTTGCTTCTAATGGTTTTGATTCGTTTTCTCCTGATAAATATTCGATGATATCTTGTTTTGCAGCTGAATTTGTGTTAACTATGTTTTTCTTAATTGTAATTCTTGGAGCCACAGATAAATTTGCCAATGGAAAATTTGCCGGAATTGCTATTGGTTTAGCTTTAACACTAATTCATTTTATCAGTATTCCAATTACAAATACTTCTGTAAATCCTGCTCGTTCGTTGTCTCAAGCTGTATTTACTCAAGGCGAACCACTTTCTCAAGTTTGGTTGTTTTGGGTAGCTCCAATTTTAGGTGCAATAGTTGGGGGTTTAATCTACAAAAATTTGCTTCAAAATTCGGATAATGTATAATCAAATGGTTCAAGTTATATTTTAAAATAGTAACTTTTAATGGAATCAATAATTACTTATTTTGAAACTATTTCGTCGTTACATCGAGGACTTATTTTGGTAGGCGGAATAGCTCTTTTTTGGATTATTGAAAGCCTCCATCCTTTCATTAAATTTCAATATAACAAAATTAATCATGCTGGAATCAACCTCTTTTTTACATTGACCACCATCATCATTAATTTTGTTTTAGCATTTATATTACTTGAAACTGCCGAAATGGTTACAAAAAACAATTTTGGAATATTGAATTGGCTGCCCCAAATGAATATAGGACTTTATATGCTTTTGGGGCTGCTTCTGTTAGATTTTTTCGGTGCTTATCTTGCTCATTTTGTGGAGCATAAAGTCAAATTTTTATGGCGATTTCATTTAATTCATCATACAGATACTTTTGTTGATACCACATCTGGAAATCGTCATCATCCTGGCGAAAGCATTATTCGATTCCTATTTACAACTTTCGGTGTCATTATTGTTGGAAGTCCAATATGGATGGTATTTCTATATCAAACACTATCAGTTGTTGCTACACAATTAACTCATGCCAATATTTGTTTGCCCAAAAAACTTGATTTAATAATAAGTTATTTTTTCATCTCACCCGATATGCACAAAATTCATCATCATTATAAACTTCCTTATACAGATACTAATTTTGGAAATATTTTTTCAATTTGGGATAGAATTTTTGGCACATATTTATATATGAATCGAGAAGAAATTATCTATGGTATAGACACATACATGGCTCCAAAAGAAAATAATAAATTGATTTCGCTTTTAATCATTCCGTTTCAAAAATATCGTGTTCCACAATAAATTTATTTTTTTTAACAATTTTATAAAAGTGAAACTTTTTTTTATTAATATTGGTATATAAATTGATAAATAAAAAAGAATTAACGTTAATGTGCTTTTCAACTAATGAAAAAAAGTAAAAGAGTAGAACTAGACAACGAACAAATTGAAAGAGTTGTCAGCATGGCTCAAGAGGAAAGAAAACCTTTTGAAGTATTAAAAGCAGAGTTTGGAATTACTGAAAATGAAGTAACTGAGCTCATGCGAAAAAAATTAAACAAAGACAATTTTGAGCTTTGGAAAAAGAAAGTAGCCGCTAGCAAACCAAAACCAAAACCAGTAGTTGAAGATGATTTTGACGATTTGGATGGAAAATATTATATGAAAAACAAATTTGATTAAGATACACAAAAATTTTATAAAAGCGATAAGAAATTATCGTTTTTTTTTATCCAATTATAATATTATCAGAACCTTAAAAAATGAAAAAATCACTTTTAATACTACTATTATCCTTTACATCTTTTAACTTTTCTCAAGAAAAAACATTCAAAACGCAAGACATTGAAATCGATTCGTTGATAAAAGGGACTTTATTTATACCTGAAAAATTATCTAAAAAAACTAAACTGGTTATTTTAATTGCTGGTTCAGGGCCCACCAACAGAAATGGTAATCAAGTGGGGGTTTATAACAATTCGCTTAAATATTTAGCCGAAGGGTTAGCTAAAAATAATATTGCTGTTTTTAGTTTTGATAAAAGAATCATTGCTTTAACGATTGCAAAAAAAATAGATGAAAAATCCCTTAGATTTGAAGATATGATTACCGATGCAACTATGGTTTTTAATTATTTTAAAATACAAAAAAAATACAAAAAAATAATAATTGCTGGACATAGTGAAGGTTCTTTAGTTGGAATGATAACGGCAAAAGATAAAGCCGATGGTTTTGTTTCTATAGCTGGACCCGGAAGACCAATTGATGAAATTTTGTTGGAACAAATTGCAAAAAACACACCATTTCTTAAAGAAGCAACTGACAAAAATTTGGCTTTATTGAAAGAAGGTAAAACTTTTGAAAATAAAAATCCAATGTTGGAATCTCTTTTTAGAGAAAGCGTTCAACCCTACTTAATATCATGGATAAAATACAATCCACAAGAAGAATTAAAAAAATTATTCATTCCAGTATTAATAATTAACGGCACCAAAGACATCCAAGTTCCAACATCTGATGCAGAACTTTTAAAAAAATCATATCCAAAGGCTGATTTAGTTATTATTGAAAAAATGAATCACGTATTCAAAGAAATTATTAAAGATGAAGACAATTTAAAATCCTATAACAATCCAAATTTACCCGTTTTACCAGAACTTATAAATTGCATTACAAAGTTTGTAACAAAACTATAAACGAAACCACTAATACCAAAAATAGAATTATAAATATACAACAATGAAAAAAATCCTTTTAAATTTAGTCATAGCAACTTTGCTTTTTAGTTGTAAATCGGCAACCGATTCAAAATCAACGGCTTCTATAAATGAAGTTGGAGTTACAATAGATTTGAATAAAGTTATTGATGATAAAGTTATGGTCGAAATTAAAGCACCAACAATAACTTCAAATGAAATGGTTTATCAACTGCCAAAAATTATTCCAGGAACCTATTCCGAAGATGATTATGGAAAATATATTGACGATTTAAAAGCATACGATAAGAAAGGAAATCCAATGAAAGTTGAGAAAAAAGACGTCAATTCTTGGACTATTTTTGATTCGCAAAAATTAGATAAAATTACCTATTTAGTGAATGATACTTTCGATATTGAAAAGAGTGGAGGCATTGGAGGCGAAGATGTTTTTTCGCCAGCAGGAACAAATATCATTGAAGGAAAAAACTTTATGTTAAACAATCATGGTTTTGTTGGTTATTTTAGCGATAAAAAAGATTTAACCTATAAAATGACCGTTTTGCATCCAGAAACACTTTTTGGAGCAACTTCTCTAATTGATACTGATGTTAGTAGCGTATCCGATGTTTTTATAACTTCAAGATATAACGAACTGGTTGATAATCCAATAATGTATTCAAAACCCAATTATACTTCTTTTACAGTTGATGATATGGAAATTCTATTTAGTGTTTTTTCACCCAATGAAAAGCATACTGCCAAAGCACTTTCTGGCGATTTAGAAAAAACAATCCGTGCTCAAAAGAAATTTTTAGGACCCATAAATAATAACAAAAAATACACAGTGCTTCTTTATTTGTCGGATATGAAAAAGAAAGATGCAAAAGGTTTTGGTGCCTTAGAACACAATACCTCAACAACAGTTGTTTTTCCTGAAATGATGGGACAATCAATGTTAGAAGAACAAATGAAAGACGTAGTTTCGCACGAATTTTTTCATATTGTAACACCTTTAAGTGTTCATTCAAGTGAAATTCATTATTTTGATTTTAATACACCAAAAATGTCCAAACATTTATGGATGTATGAAGGGGTAACTGAGTATTTTGCAAATCTATTCCAAGTAAATCAGGGTTTGATTGATGACGAAGAATTTTATAGTAGAATGTTAGGTAAAATCAAAAACGCAAAAAGTATGAACGACAAAATGCCTTTTACAAAAATGAGTGCCAATGTTTTAAAAGAACCATACAAGGACCAATATTTGAATGTTTATGAAAAAGGAGCATTAATAGCAATGTGTATTGACATTACCATCAGAGAAAAGAGCAATGGCGAAAGAGGAATTTTGGATTTGATGCAAAAACTATCTAATGAATTTGGTTCGACAAAACCTTTTGAAGATGCAATTCTATTTGATAAAATTATAGCATTGACCTATCCTGAAGTGGGAACGTTTCTAACCACTTATGTTGACGGAGAAAATCCTATAAATTATGATGAATATTTTGCTAAAATGGGCGTTTCAAATTCAATTATAAAAAAACCAGGAAATCCATTTTTAAACAAATCAACCCCTTGTATTTCTGGGATTCCTGCAACAAAAGAAATTGTAATTAGAACCCATGTCGATTTAACTCCTTTCTTATCTAATATGGGATTAAAAGCGGAAGATATTATTCAATCAATAAACGGAAAAGAATACACTATTGATGCTATTTCTGAAATGATGGATGCTGTTCAAAAATGGAAAGAAGGCGACACTATTACAATGAAAATTAAAAGAAACAATAAAGAACAAACCTTAACTGGAAAAGCAATTATTCCAATCAATGAAACCAGAGGTTATGGCCTTTCAGACCAAAGTAAGAAAAAAATAAATGAAGCTTGGCTAAAAGGATAATCGATAAAAATCAATTTTTAAATCCTCAATTTAGTTATAGATTGGGGATTTTTTTATTATTTTGCAAAAAACAAATAACCATGCAAAAAACAATTATTGCTTTAGTTTCTCTTTTTCTATTTTGTTCTTGTGAAGAGAAAAATAAAAAAAAAGATTTACTTATTTCAGGAACTATAAAGGGATTAAAAAAAGGAACCCTTTATATTCAAAAACTTCAAGACACTAAATTGGTTGCTTTAGACACAATTAAAATCAATGGCGATTCTCATTTTACCTCTGACTTAAATATTGATTCTCCCGAAATGTATTATTTATTTCTAGACAGAGGGGTTTCCAATTCCTTAGACAACAATCTTCCATTTTTTGCTGAAAAAGGGAAAATTAATATTGAAACTTCTTTAGATTTTTTTACGGCCGATTCTAAAATTACTGGTTCAAAAACTCAAGACGTTTATGAAGAATATAAAGCCATAGTCAACAAACTTGTTGATCAAGATTTAGCACTTTTAGAAAAAAAATTAAATGCTTATAAAAATGGAAAAACAGCCGAAATTGTGTCGATTGACAAACAACAAGAAAATCTTTTAAAAAGAAAATATCTATTTACAACTAACTTTGCCGTAAATCACAAAGATTCTGAAGTTGCTCCTTATTTAGCTCTGGCAGAAATATATGACATCAATTTAAAATATCTTGATACCATTCAAAAATCATTAACTCCAAAAGTGGCAAATTCATTTTATGGAAGAAAATTAGACAAATTAATCAAAGAAAGAAGAAAATCAGAAAAATAAAGCTTATTAAAAATTTCTCCAATTTCGATAAATCAGTTTGGTTCTATCATTTATAAAAAGTATAAAATTTGCCATAATTTATATATTTGAAATTCAAAAAATTATAACTAGTTCAATTCATTATTTATTCAAAAATTTATTCATACTGTTTTTCGTAATATTTTTGATAATTTCCTGAGGTAACGTTTTTCAGCCAAGTTTCATTTGATAGATACCAGTCTATTGTTTTTTCGAGTCCTTCTTCAAAGGTTACGCTTGGTTTCCAACCCAATTCTTTGTTGATTTTTGTGGCATCTATAGCATAACGTAAATCGTGTCCTGGCCTATCTTTTACATAGGTAATCAAATTTTCTGATTCGCCCTTTTTTCTTCCAAGCTTAACGTCCATTTTTTGGCATAATAATTTTACCAAATCAATGTTTTTCCATTCATTGAAGCCTCCAATATTATAGGTTTCATGATTTTTACCTTCGTGAAAAACTAAATCTATTGCCATTGCATGGTCCTCTACAAAAAGCCAATCGCGGGTATAATTCCCATCTCCATAAACTGGAAGTGGTTTATTATTGATGATATTATTGATAAAAAGAGGTATTAATTTTTCTGGAAAATGATAGGAGCCATAATTGTTAGAACAGTTTGTTAAAACATAAGGCAATCCATAAGTTTCGCCATAAGCTCTAACAAAATGGTCTGAACTTGCCTTAGATGCAGAATAGGGTGAGTTTGGATCGTATGGTGTTTCTTCTGTAAATAAGCCAGTGGCACCAAGACTTCCATAGACTTCATCGGTAGATATATGGTAGAATCTTTTTCCTTCGAAATTGTTTTTCCAAAGTTCTTTTGCCGCATTGAGCAAGTTCATTGTTCCAATAACATTTGTCTTAACAAAACTTAAAGGATCAGTAATGGATCTATCTACATGTGATTCTGCTGCTAGATGTAAAACGCCATCAAACTGGTGCTTTTGAAACAATTCATTTATAAAATCGGCATCTACTATATCTCCTTTAATAAAGGTATAATTTTCCTTGTTTTCTATATCGGAAATGTTTTCAAGATTTCCAGCATAAGTTAGAGCATCAAGGTTGTAAATGTGATAATTTGGATATTTATTAACAAATCTTCGTATCACGTGCGAACCAATAAAACCAGCTCCTCCTGTTATTACTATTGTTTTCATTTTAATTATAATTTTCCATCAATTGCAGCAACATCAAAAAATCCTTTGACATCATAAACTATTGAATTAGTATTTTTTAAAGATTGCAAATTTATATTAAAAAATTCATTATGTGAAACGCCCAATACAATTACATCAAATTTTTGGGTTGGAACTTTCTTCGATGTAATTAAATTATATTCGTGTTGCACTTCGTCTGGGTTTGCCCATGGATCATGTATTGAAACTTCTATACCATAATCTTTTAAAGCGGAAATAACATCTACAATTTTTGTATTTCTAACATCGGGACAATTTTCTTTAAAAGTAATTCCGAGCATCAATAGCTTCGAATTATTTACTGGAATTGCTTTTTTTATCATCAATTTCACAATTTGCGAAGCTACATATTCGCCCATACTATCATTTAAACGACGTCCTGCTAAAATAATTTCTGGATGATATCCTGCCTCTTGCGCTTTTTGTGCTAAATAATAGGGGTCAACCCCAATGCAATGTCCGCCCACCAAACCCGGCTTGAATTTCAAAAAATTCCATTTTGTTCCAGCTGCTTCTAAAACCGCTTGTGTATCTATATTTAATATATTGAAAATTTTTGCTAATTCATTTACGAATGCAATATTGATGTCGCGTTGCGAATTTTCGATTACTTTGGCGGCTTCGGCTACTTTTATGCTTGGTGCCAAATGAGTTCCTGCAGAAATGACCGATTTATAAAGTTCGTTAACTTTTTGACCGATTTCTGGAGTGGAACCTGAAGTAATTTTTAGGATTTTATCAACGGTGTGTTCCTTGTCTCCTGGATTTATTCTTTCGGGAGAATATCCTGCAAAAAAATCTACGTTAAATTTTAATCCACTCATTTTTTCAAGGACTGGAACGCACTCCTCTTCTGTAACACCTGGGTAAACAGTTGATTCATAAATGACAATATCCCCTTTTTTTAATACTTTACCAACTGTTTCGCTGGACTTATATAATGGAGTTAAGTCTGGTCTATTATTTTTATCTACTGGTGTAGGTACAGTTATTATGTAATAATTACAATCTTTAATATCTGTAGGTTTGGTTGTACAATAAAGTCCTTTTTCTAAAGGTTTTTCTACCAAAACTGATTTTAATAAAGTTTCACTTATTTCTAAAGTAAAATCTGTTCCATTATTTAGATTATCAACTCTATTTTGGTTAATATCAAAACCAAACACAGGATATCGAGTTGCAAAAAGTCTTGCAAGAGGTAAACCAACATATCCTAATCCTATAACCCCTATTTTAATATTCATTTTAATGTTTTTAAGAACCAATAGTTAAATATTGAAAACCAATTTGTTTCAATTTTTCTCCATCTAATAAATTTCTACCGTCAAAAACAAATGCTGGTTTCAACATTGAATTATATATTTTTTCCCAATCATAATTTTTAAACTCATCCCATTCTGTAAGAATAGCTATTGCGTGTGCATTTTCGCATGCAGAATAGGGATTTTCAAAACTACTTAAATATTTTTTATTTAAATCGCTTTTTCTAGTTTCTAAATAATCCAAATCATAAATCATTTGTTCGTGTTCAACTTTTGGGTCAAAAACTGCCACTTTTGCATGTTCATTTATCAAATCATCGGCTATATAAATTGCTGCCGATTCTCTTGTGTCATTGGTGTCTTTTTTGAATGCCCAACCTAAGAAAGCTATTTTTTTATCGGCAACAGTATTATATAAAGTGGTCACTATTTTTTTTGAAAATCTTTTTTTCTGATGATCATTCATAATGATTACTTGTTCCCAATAATCGGCAACTTCGTTCAACCCGAAAGATTTGGCTATATAAACCAAATTTAAAATATCTTTTTGAAAACAAGAACCACCAAAACCAACAGATGCTTTTAAAAATTTAGAACCAATTCTGCTATCCATTCCTATAGCTCTGGCCACTTCACTGATATTTGCTCCAGTCTTTTCGCATAGTTCAGACATTGAGTTTATAGAAGAAACTCTTTGTGCAAGAAAGGCATTAGCCACTAATTTTGACAATTCTGAAGACCACACATTGGTAGTCAATATTCTATCTTTTGATACCCAATTGGCATAGACATCTACTAAAGATTGAATGGCTTTTTGCCCTTCTAATGTTGTGTCTCCACCAATTAAAACTCTATCAGGCATAAGCAAATCTTCCACTGCAGTTCCTTCTGCAAGAAATTCTGGATTTGAAAGAATTTGAAATTGAACACCATTACCTGTGTTATCGAGTATATTTTTAATCGCTTCGGCGGTTCTTACAGGAAGTGTTGATTTTTCGACTACTATTTTATCTGTTTTTGAAACCCTAGCTATCTGACGAGCACAAAGTTCGATGTATTTTAAATCGGCTGCCATTCCTTTTCCGGTACCATAGGTTTTTGTAGGAGTATTTACAGAAATGAAAATAAGTTGAGCCTCATCAATTGCTTTATCAACTTCGGTTGAAAAGAATAAGTTTCTACCTCTTGCCTCTTTTACAACTTCGGCTAATCCAGGTTCAAAAATCGGAATATTATTTACATTTTCATCGTTCCAATTGGCTATTCTTTCGCTATTTAAATCTACAACTGTAACTTTTATATTTGGACATTTCTGTGCTATAATTGCCATTGTTGGTCCCCCAACATATCCTGCTCCGATACAACAAATATTTGTTATTTTCATTTATATTAATTTTATTTTAAATTATTCCAATACCAATGGACCGCTTCTTTTAAACCATCTTGAAAAGAATATCTTGGATTATATTTTAATAATTTTTTTGCTTTTTCTATACTCGCCAATGAGTGAGGAATATCGCCAACTCTAGTGGGACCATAGACTATTTCAACAGATGCAATTGAGCTATCGTATTCGGATAAATATTTTTTCAATGATTCAACCATTTCATTTAATGTTACTTTATCTCCAAAAGCAGTGTTATAAACTGTATTTAGAGCTTCTTTTTTTTGAGTGGTCATTGCCAACTCATTCATTTGAATAACATTATCAATATAAGTAAAATCTCGAGAATAATTTCCATCTCCATTTATTATTGGACTTTCTTTCTTCATCAATTGCATAACAAATTTAGGAATTACTGCTGCATAAGCACCATTGGGATCTTGTTTTCTACCAAAAACATTAAAATACCTCAAGCCTATTGTTTCCAATCCATAGGTTTTACTAAAGATTTCTGCATATAATTCATTGACATATTTTGTAATTGCGTAGGGTGACAATGGTTTTCCAATTTTTTCTTCAACCTTAGGCAGTTCAATTGAATCGCCATAAGTGGAAGAACTTGCTGCGTAAACAAATCGCTTAACCCCTGCATCTCTAGCTGCAACCAACATATTTAAAAACCCAGAAACATTAACTTCATTGGTTGTAATTGGATCATTTATTGAGCGAGGAACCGAACCTAAAGCGGCTTGATGTAGCACGTATTGAATGTTTTGGGTTGCTTTTTTACAATCTTCAAGGTTTCTAATATCGCCTTCAACTAAAGTAAAATTTTCATTATTTAAAAATGATTCAATATTATATTTATGTCCTGTTGAAAAATTATCTAAACAGGTAACTTTATAGTTTTCAGATAAAAAATATTCGCACAAATTAGAACCTATAAAACCCGCACCACCAGTAATTAGAATAGAAGTTTGCATTAGGATTTATTTTTATTAAATAGCTTTCTAAAAAAATTTCCAAATACATTACTTTTCAACTCTTCTTCATGATATCCATTGGAATAGTTTCCATAGCCATAGCCATAGCCATAATTATAATTTGAACCATATTTGGCTTTATTTTCATAACCATTAAAAATGATGCTAACGTTTTTAAGTTCTTCTCTTTTTACTCGATTGTTTAGCATATGAATCATTTCCTTTTTAGTATAATTTTGGCGAATTATATACAATGTAACATCAACATATTGAGATAATTCGACAGCATCAGTAACAAGTCCAACTGGTGGCGAATCTATAATTATATAGTCGTATTTTTGTCTTAATTCCTCAAAAAAGTGATTCATGTTTTCGCCCATTATTAGCTCCGATGGATTTGGAGGAATTGGACCAGAAGTAATTACGTCAAGATTAGGAATATTTGTTTTTTGAGTTATGTCTTCAAGTGATTTTTGTCCAATCAAATAGTTGACAATACCTATGTCATTTTTTATATTAAAATCATCAAATATTTTTGGTTTTCTTAAATCCAATCCAACAACAACGGTCCTTTTTTCGCTCATTGCAAAAACAGTAGCAATATTGATAGAACAAAACGTTTTTCCTTCGCCACTGACTGATGATGTAATCATTAAAGTCTTTGTACCCGAAACATTTTGTTTTTTATATAAAAACTGTAATGACGATCGAATGGCTCTGAAAGATTCAGAAAGTGCTGATTTTGGTTTTTCAAATACTGCTAAATTTGATTTACCCTGTTTAATACCCACAACTCCAATAAGTGGAACTTGAGTTAAATTATTAATATCATCTGTATTTTGAATGGAATTATTGATAAAAAATAATACTATTACAATTAATAAAGGAATCAATATTCCAATAAATATTGCGAGTATATAATTTATACTTGTTTTAGGCCCAATTAGACCTTCACCAATATCTTTTGCTGGATCAATAAACTGGATATCAGAAAGATTGGCAGCTTTTACAATTTGAGCTTCGTTTCTTTTTTGTAAATAAGCGTCAATTATGCTATTACTCAGATTATATTTTCGCATTATGCTTAGATATTCTTGATTATCATCAGGCAATTGCGAAATTTTATTTTCAGTTTGTGAAATTTTGTTTTTGATTAAAGATGAATCAAATAGAATAGCAGCTTTAGCAGAATTTATATTTTCAAGAAGTACCTTTTTTACAGAAGACATTTCGCTATCCACTTTTTCAAAATGAACACTACTTTTGGTGGAATATCCAATTTCTGATCTATTTATAGATAGTTGAATTAATTTCGAAACATTTTCAATAATATTAATATCATCAATTCCAGCAATAGTTGGAGCTGGCAGTTTAGAAAAATCATTTGAATTTCTTAAATAATTATTTAAACTAGTATAATAATTTAACTTTCTTTCTAATTCTTCTTTTTTCAAATCAAGATCAAAAATTTGTTTTTGAAATTCAGAACCGCCGTTTTCAATTTCGAAAACGTTTTTATTTCTACTAAAATCTTTTAAATCATTATTTGCTTTTTTTAAGTCACTTTCCATTAGACTTAATGTGGTATCAATATATTTTATAGTGTTTTCTGCAAATAGATTTTTACTTTCTAATTGATTTTTCATCAACATTTTCACAGTAGCATTCAAATAATCGACAATTCTGTTTTTATTATTTCCTTCAAGTGAAAGCTTGATTAATGAACCTGCTTTTTCGTCAAAACTAACCTTTATATCTCTGTATTTTGAAACTGTTTCATCAAAAGAATTCATTTTAATTATATATTCATTTCCAACATAATTATCTTTTTTAATTACTAAAGAAAAATAGCAGTTTAAAAAAGGTAAATTAATTTTTTGACCTATTTTAAATTTATTTTTAAATGAACCTATAACAACATCTGCTTTATCAATTTCATTAGTAGAATAATTTATAACTTTAACGGAATTTGATTCAAAATCAGTTGAAATTTCAAATTCTGTAGAAGAAACAAATTTAATTTTAATTTGATGGTTTAGTAATTGATTTTTTGATTTATCTATATTGATAATAAAAGGTGTTTTTCCATAAACATCTTCCGTATAATAATCTCTTTCTTTGAGATAGTCTATGTAAAAACTTAATTTTTCTACCACCAATTCATTGTGAGAACGAGAGCTAAATGTTTCTCCAATAGTTTGAACTTGATCCGAAGTTCCTCCCCAATTAAATACTAAACTAGTATTTGAGGTAAAAAGTGGATTTTCTTGCTCTGTAACGGTTAAAACGGTTTGAAGTGAATAAATTTTTTGTTTTCTAATATTTATTTGATAAGCAACTGATAAACAAATAATTATACTAACAACAAACCATTTCCAATAGCTTATGGTCTTGATTAAAAACCCTTTAAAATCAAAATTATTTTCTTTTTCAAAAAAAGAAAAGTCTTTTACATCTAACATTATAAATTATTTTTTAATTTTTGAGTAATAAAAAAGTGGTAGTAGCCAATGAAAGTATCGTAATTATTGTTGATAATGACTCTATTCCTGTTTTTCCAGTTCCCCACGTTTTTTGCTTTAGTGGTTTTATATAAATATAATCATTTGGTTGTAAATAAAATACGGGAGATTTTGATGCGGTTGCATCGGTTAAATCAATCGAAAAAGTTTCGCTGCCTTGAGGAAATTGTCTTATTACTTTGACATCTTTTCTATCTCCTGTCACTGTAATATCTCCTGAATTTGCAATGGCTTCTAAAATATTTAGTTTATCCATAAATAAAGTTTTAGTTCCTGGTTTTTCAACCTCTCCATTAATGGTATATCTAAATCCTGCTAATTTTACACTAACAAAAATTTGGGCTTCTTTTTTAAAATGATCTTTCAATAAAGCGCTTTCTATTTTTATTCTAACTTCTTCAACTGTAAAACCTAACACGTTGATTTCGCCTAAAACTGGAATTCTAATATTTCCATGATCATCAACCGTGTAACCATTAAAATATAATGATTCTGTGTTTATTGTATTATTTTGATTGGTTACTGTTGCATTAAAAATGGTTGCTAACTCAGCATCCATTGATTTGATATTGATATTCAAAATATCACTTGATTGCAATCTATAGGGTTTATAGCTAATTTCATCAACAACAGATTTGTTTGAATTTCCTTTATCTTGTAAATAAACCATATCTTTTACAGGGATGCACGATGAAAATGCTACAGAAATTAAAAGTAATATAAAAAAATTTCTTAAGTTCATATTTTTATTTTTTGCTACAAAGATAGTTTTTCAAATCAAAATACAAAAATGTTATTTTATAGAATTATGTCTTAGTGTTTTTAAAAGAATTTTCAAACGGTATTCTTTGCACAATACTTCTTCCCAATGTTACTTCATCTGCAAATTCTAATTCGTCGCCAACAGCAATACCTCTTGCTATTGTTGATGTCTTTATATTAAAATTTTTTATTTGTTTGAATATATAAAAATTGGTTGTATCGCCTTCCATTGTTGAGCTCAATGCAAAAATTATTTCGTCAATAGTACCTGTTTTAGCTTTTTCGACTAACGAATTTATGTTTAATTGACTTGGACCAATGCCATCAATTGGAGATATTTTTCCCCCAAGCACATGATAAATTCCATGGAATTGATTTGTGTTTTCAATTGCCATAACGTCTCTAATATCTTCTACAACACAAATTATTTTATGATTTCTTTTTAAATTAGTACAAATTTCGCACAAATCAACATCTGAAATATTATAACAATTATTACAAAATTGTATTTCTTCGCGCATGGAAGTTAAAGATTGCGATAAAAATTGGGTCTGTTCTATGGGTTGCTTTAATAAATGAAGTACTAATCGCAAAGCTGTTCGCTTTCCAATTCCAGGCAATTGAGCCATTTCGTTGACTGCTTTTTCAAGAAGTTTAGATGAAAATTCCATTTAGCAAAAGTAATTATTTTATTAATAAAGAGAATAGAAATGAGAATAGAATTAATGAAGCTAAAAATTTTCAACTTTACAATCTTTTTTCAATTTTCTTTATACTATATTCTCTTTTATCCCTATTTTAGCACAAAAATCATTTATGTCTTCAGTTACAATTTTAGCAATTATCATTATTTATTTTGGAGTTCTCATCTTTATTTCAAATAGAGTCAGCAAAAAAGACAGTAGTAATGAAGCCTTTTTTAAAGCAAATAAAAATTCAAAATGGTATTTAGTTGCCTTTGGAATGATTGGAACAGCACTTTCAGGTGTAACCTTTATTTCGGTTCCTGGAGAAGTGGGAAACCCTGATTTGCAGTTTAAATATTTTCAATTTGTTATAGGAAATGCTATTGGATTTATCATTATTGCAACGGTTTTACTCCCTCTATATTATCGAATGAATTTAACTTCAATTTATAGCTATATCGAACATCGATTGGGTGTCGTCAGTTATAAAACTGCAGCCACAATATTTTTGATAAGTCGCACCATTGGCTCTGCATTTCGTTTGTATTTAGTTGTAATCGTTTTACAACGTTTTGTTTTCGACACCTATAACATTCCATTTGAAGTAACCGTATTAATTTCTTTACTCCTTATTTTTTCATATACTTATCGTGGAGGTTTGAAAACTATAATTATAACGGATACCTTGCAAACTTTTTTTCTTGTTTCTTCCGTTCTTTTAACTATTATTTTTATTTGTAATAGTCTGAATTACAGTTTTTCAGAAGCTTTTGAAGCCGTCAAAAATAGTAATTATTCAAAAGTTTTTTTCTATGAAGATTATTTGCAAGGAAACTATATTCTTAAACAAATTTTGGGAGGAATTTTTGTAACCATTGCTATGGTTGGTTTAGACCAAGATTTAATGCAAAAGAATTTGAGTTGTGCCACTATTGGTGAAGCACAAAAAAACATGTTTACATTTACTCTAATTTTTGTAATTATAAATATTTTCTTTTTAAGTGTTGGGGCACTCCTTTATATATATGCTGAAAAAAATGGAATTTCTGTTCCAATGGTAGGCGATGTAAAACGCACCGATTTATTGTTTCCTGAAATTGCTTTTAATCATTTGAATATTATTCCTGCTGTAGTTTTTTTATTAGGCTTGACCGCTGCAACGTTTGCCACAACTGATTCGGCTTTAACAGCTTTAACAACATCATTTTGTGTAGATTTTTTAGGAATGGATAAACCAATTAAAAATTCCAATTATCAAATTCAAAATTCCAAAGAAGAAAATGAAATTAGAATCAAGAAAATGGTCCGAACTAGGCATTGGGTTCATGTTGGGTTTTCAATATTGATGTTTTTGGTAATTATAATATTTAACTCACTGAATGACAAATCAGTTGTAACCATGATATTTAAAGTTGCTAGCTATACGTATGGCCCGCTATTAGGCCTAAATTCTTTTGGATTATTTATGAAATCAAAAACAGTACACGACAAATTAGTTCCATTAATTTGTATAATTTCTCCATCAATTTGTTTTTTATTAGTAAAATATTCAGCAACACTATTTGGCAACTATATAATTGACAATGAATTAATTGTAATTAATGGTTTTATCACATTTATTGGTTTACTATTGATTAGTAAAAAGGCTACTGGAGCGACTATATTTTAAATTATAAGTTTATTTTTTGTTTAAATTTGTATTGAAATAATAATATATTGGAAAATCAATCAAATAAATCGTCATTATCCGAAAAAGAAGGTATAGAACAACCACAATGGTTGAATAGTGGTTCTATAGAAAAAATTAAAAAATTACGAAAAAAACAACCCTCTTCTCACGAATTGATTACTGGAATTTTAAAAGGAGATATTACAGCTTTGAGTCGTGCTATTACTTTGATTGAAAGCATAAATTCTGAACATTTAGCCAAAGCGAATGAAGTAATAAAAGGTTGTTTGCCTCATGCAAATAATTCCTTTCGTATCGGAATTACTGGCGTTCCTGGTGTAGGAAAAAGTACGTTTATTGAAGCTTTTGGAAAGCATTTAACTTCGTTAGGAAAAAAAGTAGCCGTTCTTGCAGTTGATCCTAGCAGTACGATTTCGCATGGGAGCATTTTAGGAGATAAAACCAGAATGGAAGAATTGGTGAAAGACGAAAATGCGTTTATTCGCCCGAGTGCTTCGGGTGAAACTCTTGGTG
>Ga0316611_1000337_pt1 | contig 17020 bp, 13 predicted proteins | sample MIS2016202_MG_FD_207675 | JGI IMG/M metagenome (GOLD analysis project Ga0316611, IMG submission 207675) | Microbial mat bacterial communities from Middle Island sinkhole, Lake Huron, Michigan, United States - MIS.2016.202 | ecosystem: Environmental > Aquatic > Freshwater > Lake > Sediment... | reverse complement strand
CTATCGGAATGAAGAACACCTTTGTTTTTCAAAAAAAAGACATCAATAAAGTTAGTTTGTCTTATTTCAATAATGGAAAAATAGTACCATGGGATTTTCGGGATTTGGTGTATGGTGATAAAAATATATATTCAACACCACGCGATATGTTAAAATACAGCCAGGCGATGTTTTCTAAGAAATTTTTACGAAAATCTCTTTTAGATAGTGCATTTGCAGGATATAGTAACGAAAGAAAAGGAAATAAAAATTATGGATTTGGCTTTCGAATGTTTCATTTTGATAATGGAAAAAAAATTACTTTTCATAATGGTTGGTGGCATGGGAACCAAACAGTTTTTGTGCATCTGAGAGATGAAAAAGTAACCATAATTGCGCTTGGAAACCAAAAAGCCAGAGCCATATATAGTGCCTATTCACTTTCTAGTATTTTTGGAGATTATCCTTTTGAGATAGAGGATAGAGATTCATTGAATGTGAAAGTAGCAGATACATTAAGTATAAAAATGTATGATTTAATAACTAAAGCTAAAAAAAAATCAGACTCACTAAAAAACATAAAGTATCATAATGAAAACAGAAAGACAAAATCTAAAGATACATTAAAATTAATGAAAATTTCAAATGATACTCTCTGATTTCGACTTTGTCTAATTCTGAAAACAGTAGCCCATTTGGTGTTATTTGGTTCTAAAATAATTACATTTGATAACATTCACTTAAAAAAGTTTATTTTTGCAATGAAAATAGTAGAGATGAACGCAATTTATTATCAAAATTCATTTGAAAAACTCAATAAATTTATAGACCAAAAAAATCCTTCAAAAATATTTATTTTGGTAGATGAAAATACACATGAATATTGTTTACCAAAAGTTTTGCCAGAGATAGAAACCCATGCATCAATAGAAATATTAGAAATAGAATCCGGTGAAAAAAGTAAAAATATAGAAACCTGTATTCAACTTTGGGCTTCACTTTTGGAACTAAAAGCAGACAGAAAATCACTTTTGATACATGTTGGTGGAGGTGTAATTACAGATATGGGTGGTTTTGTAGCATCTACCTATATGAGAGGTATTTCATTTGTTAATATTCCTACAACGCTCCTTTCAATGGCAGATGCCTCGGTAGGAGGGAAAACAGGAATTGACTTTGAACAGAGTAAAAACATAATCGGAACTTTTGCCTTGCCAGAAATGGTTTTAATACAACCTAGTTTTTTGGATACATTACCTTATAATCAATTAAGAAGTGGTTTTGCAGAAATGTTGAAACATGGTCTAATTTCAGATAAAGAGCATTGGAATGCTTTAATAAATATAAAAGAATTAACCGTGGAAGGTGTTTCTCCCCATATTGAAAGAACTATAAATATTAAAAAACAAGTGGTTGATATAGATTTTAAAGAAGAAAATCTAAGAAAAACATTAAATTTTGGGCATACAATTGGGCATGGTATAGAGTCTTATTTTCTACATTCAAAAGTGCCCTTATTGCATGGAGAAGCCATACTATTAGGCATGAAATATGAACTTGAAATTGCACAAAATAAGCAATTGATTTCTGAAGATTTAAAAAACGAAATTATAGCAAATTTCAGTATTTTTTATTCAGATATTTTACAAATTAAAGTTGAGTTTGAATCTATTTTACCTTACATATTGAAAGATAAAAAGAATGAAAAGCAAAATATTAATATGAGTTTACTATCAGAAATCGGAAAGTGTGAGTACGATTGTTTCACAAGTTTAGATGAGCTAAAGACAATTATGTAAAAAGATATTTGTAATTTTCAAAAATAAATTTTCAGAAAATCATTATTAAAAAAGAACTAATTTTGTAAAAATTTAATTAAAATAGTGAGATTTTTAACCATTACCAACATTGAAAGAGTAATAAATAATACTGATTTTATTACCCTATTGTTGCTTATAGGTTTGCTGATTTTAGTATTAGCAAAAGTTATATTTCAAGATTTTTTTGGAAAAGCTTTTCAACTAAAGAACGAAAATTTTGAAAATCAATATCTTATAAGCGGTTTTTTGACATTAGTATTGTTAATCAATTTCACAATTTTAATAATCCCATTTGTAAAAAACATTACTAGCAGTTTATATTTTACTAATATATATATAAAGTATATTGCAGTATTTATTTTGTTATCCGTTTTTTATTTAATTAAAAATCTATTCTTTTACCTTTATCATGTTATATTAACCAATCAAGAATCTTATACAGAATTTGTGCAATTACGAATAACAAATACCTCTTGGTTAATAATTTATTCCTTCCTTATGATATTATATTATTTTTATTCATCATTTGAAAAAAAATACTTTACTGAGATAATTATAATCCTATATTTATTTATAAAGATTATAGAATGGATTATATATATTATTCAAAATAAAACCGAAAAACAGTTACAATGGTATTATAAAATAGTGTATCTTTGCACACTTGAAATTTTGCCATTAGTAGTAATTTTTAAATTTCTATTTATCAAATAAATGACGAAGCTATATATGAAAGCTAAAACAATTTTAGTATCGCAACCCGAGCCCACTACCGAAAACTCACCTTATTTAGATATTATAAAAAATCATAAAGTAAAAATTGATTTTAAGCCCTTTATAAAGGTTGAAGGAGCTACTACTAAAGATGTTCGATTACAAAAAATTGATTTTTCAAACTATACAGCGGTTATATTTACCAGTAAAAACGCAGTAGATAACTATTTTAGGTTGGCCGAAGAAATGCGCTTCAATGTAACTAATGAAATGAAATATTTTTGCCAATCAGAAGCCATAGCCTATTATTTACAGCGATATATTGTATACAGAAAACGTAAAATATATTTAGGTATTAAAGACATGGAAGATATGATTCCTCTTTTCAAAAAACATCCTGATGAAAAATATTTACTACCCTCATCTGATGTATTGAAAGATGATGCAACCACAGTATTAGAAGCAGTAGGAGTAAATTGGACACGGGCAATTTTATACCGAACAGTACATTCTGATTTACGTTTTCTAAAAGACTTAAAATACGATATATTAGTATTTTTCACCCCAACTGGTATTGCGTCATTGTTTGAAAATTTTCCAAATTTTACACAAAATGGTACACGAATTGCAGCATTTGGGCAATCCACTATTCAAGCTGCCATAGAAAGAGGTTTAGAAATTCATATTGAAGCACCCTCCAAAGAAAATCCTTCTATGACAATGGCTTTGGATAATTATTTAAAAAAAGTAAATAAATAATCTTTAATTTATAAATGAAAATTTTTTATAACATTTCATTTCTGACAGCTATTATATTTTCACTTCAATCATGCATAACAACTCAGTTAGTTAAAGATTCAAAAAAACTAAAACCTACGGACAAAATTATAAATATAAAAAACTATGGAACAGATTCTTTAGGAAATATTATAATAAATTTTGTAGGAAATATTCAAAATACAAAAAAGGAAGATAATTTTCATATAATATTGAATTACAATCAATTAATAAACTTATATCAAAAAAGCAACGAGCCTGTTTTTTTTCCAAATAAAGAATTTTCATTGAAAAGTTCAATCCTACGATCTTATCTTATAGATGAAGACAAAAGTGAACTTACACCCCCTACATTTGTGTTTGAATGCACCAAAAAAATTTACAAAAAAGGATGGTATTCAGAAGATAAATTAACTAAAATAAATGGAACCATAGCTGATTATTCAGGCGCTACTTATTTTAATTTTAATGAAACTTTTGTGAAAAATGAAGAAATCGGGCCCATAATTTTTCATATCAAAACCAACGAAACTATAAAAATTGAAAACCAAGAACTGAATAAAATTGCTATTTTAATAGAACCTTCTTACAAAAAAAATTCAAAAATTTTAGCCTACTTACCTTTAACCATTACAGCAGACGCAGCATCAATACTGTTGCAATTGGCTTTCTGTGCATTAACTAATTCCAATGATTGTGGTATCATAACAAAATAAAAAAACCTTACTAATTGTAAGGTCTTCTTGCGTTATCTAACAATATTTCTATTTAACATTGGCTTCTTTCATTCTTCTTTCTAAGTTTTCCATTTTCTCATAAAAATAAATAGAGTCCATTGGTTTTACAATTTCCGAAAGTTGCATATACGATTGGTATAATGCGTCTAAATTATATTGTTGCTCACTTTGGTTTTTTGGGTTTGCATTTTCCTTTATCTTTGTGAATATTGCATTCAATCTTTGGTCGATAGGTTTAAAACTGTTTTCAGCATACGAATATGCTTTGTCTTCTTGCCCGATTTCACGATATCCTTTTACTACACTTTCAGTAAGATAAGCATAGTAAACAGCGGCTCTATCCATATCATTGGAAACAAAATATTGATCTTCTTTTGATAATTTCATATAAAAACCTAATTCATCAAATAAAGATTTTTTGTAATTTTCAGCTATTTCAAGGGCTTTTTTTTCATCGCCTATTAAAATATAACCATGCACCAATTCATTTAAAGACAAGCCTTTTGAGTGTAATTTTATAGGAATTTCATGCATACATAATTCTAATAATTCTTTAGCTAAATCTTTTCTTCCTATTTTCACTAATGCAGGTACAGCCCTGCCAATACTTTGGCGATATGAAGCAATATTTCTTAGGCCAGTTTCATCTGTATGCATTTTAGGATCTTTAAAATTTCCCCATTTAAATTGTTTAATAATGGAATACAAATTCATGGCATTTACTCTTCCATATTCTCCATCTTGGTTACGTTTGGTTTTTATGGGTACTAGTTTATATGAAAACCCTTGATATTCTAAATATTCATTCAAATAGAATGTGTTGCTTGGATCGCCTATAGCACCTGCACCAAAATAAATAGGTCGATCCCAATTATAGTTTGCAAACATATCTAACATAGCAAGTTCCGCTTTTCTCAGTACGCTTCCTCGCATATTTATTGTGATATGATCTAACATTAAAGCAGCGTCTTCTTTATTTATGATGCCATATTTTAATGCGTTTACTTTGTTTACAGGAATTATTATTTTAGTTACAGGTAATACATTTAAGTCTGCAGATGTAGAATTAAAGAATATTTGTTTAATTGCTTGTTTTCCTTTTGAATTATTCTTTATAAAAGCTAAAGCTTCTTTTATGGTCATGCTGTCTTTAGTGATGTATTGCTGAAATTCGCTAAGATGAGCAATGCTTTGTCCGTTTTCTTGTAATTGTACTCGAACAGAGTCTGAAAATAGAGGTTCTATATCATTCTTACTTAAAATATACACTGCATCATTGCTGTTTTCTCTGTATTCTTCATGCTTCAAACTTCCAGGAATGGCATCTGCTTCATACGTTTTTCTTCGAACTTGATCTATATACCAAGAAGTTCCTAAAAGTGTAAAATTTACCACTTTTACGTCTTTTCTGATACCAGAAGTTTCTTGTGCACCCCAAAGTGGATAGGTGTCGTTATCACCATAAGTGAATAAAATTGCTTCTTTTTCAAGAGGTTTTAAGTAGGAATACGCTTGATCGTATGCAGTAGTTCTACGACTTCTGTCGTGGTCGTCCCAGTTTTGGAAGGCTAATAAAAAAGGGATTCCTAATAAAAGTACTATAGCTCCTAAGAGTGCAGCATTTTGCTTGACTTTCATTTGAAGGAAATAGAGTAATGCACCTGCACCTATTCCTGTCCAAATTCCAAAAACATAAAAAGAACCGACTAAAGCATAATCTCTTTCTCTTGGTTCAAAGGGTTTTACGCTGGTATAAAGTATAATTCCTATTCCTGTAAGTAGGAATAATGCTAAAAGGGCATACATTCTGCCGACATCCTTATTCAACTGGAAGAAAAACCCTATTAATCCTAAAATTAGGGGTAGAAAAAAGTAATGATTTGTTCCTTTGTTTTTAAAAATGGCTGGTAATTCTGATGAGTTTCTTACTATTCCATCTTCCCAATTTCCTCTAAAATCGTCATATTGCCATTCTAAATCGTTTTGTTTTCCTGCAAAATTCCATAAGAAATAGCGTAAAAACATTTGCCCGAATTGAAAACTCATCATAAAATCCATGTTTTGCACGAAAGTGGGTTTTTCAAGGGAAATATATTCTTTGAATTGTTCGTAATCTTTGATAGAAATATCACCTGATTTTTTCTTTTCTTCTAGTTTAGAAACTAATTCTTCTACTTCTGGTGTTCCAGCATATTCTGGATTTATTTTAAATTCTGGATAGCCTTCAAATCTTCCATAATTATCTTGTACGCCCGTGCTATTGTCTCCGTAATACATTCTGGGTAAAAAACCTTCATGTTTGGAGTCGAAAACATAATCAAAGCGGGATCCTACCTTGTCATAAACTCCCGTTTTTTCATTTTTTTCATAAATAGGATCGGTGTCTATGGTTTTTTCAATTCCCTTATTATCAATATATGCAGTGTAGTTGGCTCCATATAAAACGGGCCATTCACCGTATTGTTCACGGTTGTAATAATCTTTCATTCCTAAAGCATTATCGGGATTATTTAAATTCATCGGTGGGTTAGCATTTGCACGAATAGGAATCATCAACCAACAAGAAAATCCTACCAACATAAATGCGATGGAAATTACCACAGTATAGAGTATATTCCAGTTTTTCTTTTTGAAATAAGTCAGTGAAAAATAAAAAAAGGCTACAAAAACAGCCAAAGCAAACACCAAACCTGAGTTGAAAGGCAATCCTAATTCATTTACCAAATATATTTCGGAATTACCAAAAACAGTCATTACAAAAGGAAAAAATAATTTAAAAACAAATGCTAAAACTATAACCGTAATTACATTTGCGATAACAAAAGATTTTAAAGTGATTTCGTGTTTTTTTGTATAATAAATATAACAAACGGTTGGCACGGCTAAAAGTACCATCATGTGTACTCCAACTGAAATACCAATGATAAAAGCAATTAATACCAACCATCTGTTAGCTCTTTCTGAATCATCGTTTTCCCATTTACAAATAAGCCACACCAATAGTGCTGTAAACATAGAAGAAATGGCATATACCTCGCCTTCTACAGCACTGTACCAAAAGGTATCTGTAAAAGCAAAAGTTAAAGAACCAATGAGGCCTGCTGTTAAAATTACTATTTTTTGAGTTGAAGTAAACTCTTCAAAATTATTGTTCCAGCCAATGGCTTTTCGCACTAAATGGGTGATGCTCCAAAACATAAATAATATGGCAAAAGCACTTAAAATAGCATTCATGGAGTTTATAATCATTGCGTATTTACTCCCATCACCAAAAGCAAACCCTGCAAAAACAGCACCTAAAAGTTGAAAAAAAGCTGCTCCTGGTGAATGCGTAACTTCTAATTTTGCTGCTGAAGATATATATTCTCCACAATCCCAAAAACTAATATTGGGTTCTATAGTTATCAAATAAGTAAGCGCTGAAATGATAAAAACCAACCAACCTATATAATTATTTAGTTTATTAAAACTTACATTCATATTTTATATGCTTAAAATTCCTGCGAATTTAGTGTTTTTTTGAAATATATAATTTATTATTATGCTTTTATTGACTTAATTTTATATTTAGTTTTCGGTTGTTTTGAAAATTATTATGTAAGTTTGAAACTTAAATAATTTTTTTATGAAAAATTTTTCAATGAATTTTAAAACAATTTATTTTATTTTTTTATTTCCTATATTCATTACTTCACAAATTACTTTAGAAAATATTTGGGGTGGAAAATATTATCAGACTTCTATTCATGGAATACAATCGATGAAAGATGGTAAATATTATACTGTTTTGGGAAATGGTGGAATTGAAAAATTTTCTTATGAAACCCAAGAAAATAAAGGTATGATAGCATCTGGATCGTTTTCTGGTTATCAGTTTAATAATGATGAATCGTACCTTATTTTAGAAACTGAAAGCGAACCGATTTATCGGCATTCAAAATTGGGAAAATACAGTTTTCAAAAAATAGGGACCACAACTTTAACCCCGATTGCAAATGGGGCAATGATACAAGAACCTACTTTTTCGCCCGATTCTAAGAATATCGTTTATATGAAAGACAATAATCTTTTTATACAAAATATAGCTACAAATTCCATTATACAAATTACAAATGATGGAAAGAAAAATGCTATTATAAATGGGATAAACGATTGGGTGTATGAAGAGGAATTTGGCCACGTAAAGGCCTTTGAGTGGAGTGCAAATGGAGAAAATTTGGTTTTCGTGAAGTTTGATGAATCCAACGTAAAACAATTGGATATTCCTATTTATTATCAAAATTTATATCCTGAAAAATTATCATTCAAATACCCAAAAGCAGGAGAAGAAAATTCAAAGCTAAGTTTATATTCTTATAATTTAAATTCTAAAAAAACAATTAATATAAACCTATCAGGTTTTCAAAATTATTATATTCCATTAATGAAATCTTCAAACAAAGCCGATAAATTATTTGTTTTAACAACAAACAGACATCAAAATTCGGTTGATGTGCTTTCAATAAATCCTTCAAATGGAAATGTGAGCAAGCTATTTACAGAAACCGACAAAGCATGGATTGAAACGGATAATTTTACCATAGAATTTTTGGCGAATAATTCTTTTTTATGGACTTCAGAAAGAAATGGGTTCCGACATATTTATTTATATGATGAAAATGGAAATCTAAAAAACCAAGTTACAAAAGGGAATTGGGAAGTAACCAAAGTGTATGGAGCCGACTCTAAAGGGAATGTATATTATCAGTCGGCAGAATTTTCTCCAAAGAATAGAGAAATAAATAAAATTTCTATAAATGGCACTAACAAGGTTAAATTATCTGAAAATGAAGGTTTTAATGAGGCAGAGTTTAGTAAAGACTTTAGTTATTTTATCAATAATTATTCTACAAAACTTCAACCGAAAATATATGCTTTGTATGATAATTCAGCAAAGAAAATTAAAGTTTTAGAAGAAAATACAAGAGTTGCAAATGCAATAAAATCAGATGAATTTACTCAAGTTGAATTTTTGCAAATTCCAAATGAAGCAGGAGTAAAATTAGAAGCGTGGATGATAAAACCTAAAAATTTTAACAGTACCAAGAAATATCCTTTGTTTATGTATTTATACGGAGGCCCTGGATCACAAGAAGTAGATAATAATTTTGATGGAATAAATGGTTCATGGTTTCAGCTTTTGGCTCAAAAAGGCTATATAGTTTTGTGTGTTGATGGACGAGGAACGGGTTTTAGAGGCTCAGAATTCAAGAAGCAAACCTATAAAGATTTAGGAAATTTAGAAATTCAAGACCAAATTGCGGTTGCAAAATATATGCAAGCTCAAACATATATTGATGGGAATAGAATTGGAATGTTTGGTTGGAGCTACGGTGGTTATATGACTTTGTTGGCAATGACCAAAGGAGCTGATATTTTTAAAGTAGGAATTTCAGTAGCCCCTGTTACCAATTGGCGTTATTATGATACTATTTATACTGAGAGATTTTTACAAACACCACAAGAAAACCCAAAAGGATATGATGAAAATTCTCCCATTAATTTTGCAAATAAATTGAAAGGAAAATTACTCATGATTCACGGAACTGGTGATGATAATGTGCATTTTCAGAATTCTTTGGAAATGAGTGAAGCTTTTATTCAAGCTGATAAGGCTTTTGAACAAGCCTATTATCCAGATAAAAATCATGGAATTTATGGTGGAAAAACGCGCATTCATTTGTATAAAAAAATGACTGAATTTATTTTGAATAATTTGTAATGAAGAATAAGCCAAAAGAACCAAAATTTTTAATATTTATTCTCTTAATTTTATCTTTGGCACGTTTTTTGGTTGATTGAACAAAGACTGTTAAAAACTCATATATAATAGTCCTCATGTGTTACTTAGTTTTACCCTGATTTTTTAATCAGGGTTTTTTTATTCCTGAAATTTTTTCATATACTCTTCAGCTTTTTCCATCATATCTTTTGAACCACAAAAGAACGGAACTCTTTCATGTAATTCTTTAGGTTGAATATCTAATATTCTATTGTATCCATCTGATGCTTTTCCGCCCGCTTGCTCTGCCAAAAAAGCCATAGGATTGCATTCATATAATAAGCGTAACTTTCCTTTAGGTGAGGCAGAATAACTGGGATAAATATAGATTCCTCCTTTTATCATATTTCTGTGAAAATCGGCAACTAACGAGCCGATATAACGAGAGGTATAAGGACGGTCTTCCTCTTCTCTTTGGCAATATTTTAAATATTCTTTCACTCCTTGTGGAAATTTGATATAATTCCCTTCATTTATAGAATATATACTTCCTTTTGTTGGAAATTTCATATTCGGATGCGACAAATAATAAGTGCCTAATGAAGGATCTAATGTAAAGCCATTTACTCCATTTCCAGTTGTATAAACCAATACTGTACTTGAGCCGTAAATAATATAACCTGCTGCAACTTGTCTGTTTCCTGCTTGTAAAAAATCTTCAATTTGAACAGGAGAACCATCGGGTGTAATTCTTCTATAAATAGAAAAAATAGTTCCGATTGAAACATTTACATCAATATTTGAAGAGCCATCTAATGGATCTATTAACACAACATATTTACTTAAATGAGCATTAGATTGAGGTACAATGGTTATAAAATCATCACTCTCTTCAGATGCAATTCCGCAAACTACTTCTCGGTTTGTTAGTGCATTTATAAAAACATCATTCGCAAAAACGTCTAATTTTTGTTGTTCTTCTCCTTGTATGTTTTCGTTTCCTGCTTTACCAATTATATTTGCTAAGCCTGCTTTATTTACTTCTCTATTTACTACTTTTGAAGCCAATCTTATGGAACTTAATAGGCGAGTAAGTTCTCCTGTTGATAAATTAAAATCTTTCTGATTATCAATAATATATTCTCCTAATGTTTGAAATGGTTTGGTATTCATTTTCTATTGTTTTCTTACAAATATCTAAATAAAATGATTATTTTACTTTAGTTTAAGATTTCTTTAGCAAAAATGTTTCATTTTTTTTTAAAGATACAACATTTCTTTTTATTCATCTTGTGTCATATAATTATTTTCTTTTTGCTTTTTTTGATACTTTTTATACTATTCTCATTTTGTAAATTGTTAATTAATAATTTCATTACAATTTTTCAATTTTAACCATTATTTTATTTAGCAAATATTTTACAAAATACTATTAAACAGAATATTAACTTTACAAATAGATTACAACTGAATTTCAAATCAAACTACTGAAACCATTCTACATTTGTATCATTATTAACAATTAAATATTTTTTAAAATGAAAACAATTTTTCAAAACAACAATTCTTCAAGAGGAAAAAAAGTAGTAGTAAATTCATTAGCTGTAGCTTTTGTAATTTCAATGGGGTTCACAGCAACTTCATGTAATTGGATTAAAGAAAAATTCTCGTCTTCACCCAAAGGTAATGATTCATTAAAGATTGATACTTTAAAAAATGATTCAATAACACTAGAAAATGATTCAACTAAAGTTATTGATTCAATTCAGAATTCAACTAAAGCGGACTTGAAAACTGAAGCAAAAGAAGGTGAAAACAATCAAGAAAAGGGAACAGAGAAATTAAAGGAAGAAACTAAAAAGTAGTACTGTTTTTAGATTAGTTTTAAAAAAAAGTCACTTTCATTAGTGGCTTTTTTTATGAATAAATTCTACGTTTTTATGATTTTTTTAATGATGATTTCTACAAATTATTTTTACTTTATTTAATTCTGCATTTTAACATATTTTTTTCGATATAGGTTTATTAAAAGTATTAGAATAGCATACATTTTTCAATTTTTATAAATTAGAATTACTATCCTATCCAATAACTTGTATTTTGTACACTATAATATTAAAAATAATAGTATATTTAGCAAAAAAAAATTAAACAAAAAATAATATGAGTACACAAAAATCAACTAATTATCCTGCACTTTACACCTTAATTGGAGTGTTCTTCTTTTGGGGATTTATTGGAGCTTCCAATGGAGTATTTATTCCCTTTTGTAAATCTAAATTTAATCTTTCACAATTTCAAAGCCAGTTGATAGATTCTGCATTTTATTTTGCATATTATATAGGAGCCTTTTTATTATTTTTATTTTCAGTTATTGGAAAAAAAGATATTCTCAATGCGTGGGGATTAAAAAATGGAATTGTGTATGGTTTGATGATGTCTGTTATTGGTGCATTTGTAATGTTTCCAGCCTTAGCTTCTAATGATTTTACTTTTATATTGGCTGCTTTATTTATAATTGCGTTTGGTTTTTCTTTGCAGCAAACTGCTGCACAACCTTTTGCAATTTCATTAGGTGATGAAAAAACAGGAGCACATAGATTAAATTTAGCGGGTGGAATTAATTCATTTGGTACAACAATCGGTCCGATTGTATTTGCATTAGCATTGTTAGGAACTACAAAGTTAGATGAAAGTTTAATAAAAGCCTTAAGTTTATCTACTGTTCAATGGTTGTATGTTTTTGTAGGAGTAGCTTTTCTTGTGGCTGCTTTGTTGTTTAAATTTTCAAAGAAATTACCAGACGCAAAAGCAGATTCAACAATTGATAATGAAAATAAAGCAACAATTGCAATGACTCTAATTACAGTTGTTATAGTAGTAGTAATTTCTATGATTTTCATTCAAAATACTGGCGCTTCTGTTGATCACGAAAGTAAAATGGGACTTTATTTATTAATAATTGGAATTGTTGTATTATTTGGTGGATTATTAACTTCCAATTTTCTCGCTAAAAAAAATGGAACAGGTTGGGGGGCTTTAAAATATCCACAATTGGTTTTAGGAATGCTAGGGATTTTTGCTTATGTGGGTGTAGAAGTTGCTATTCAAAGTAATTTAGGGGAATATTTGAAACACTTAGACTTTACTATTTTTTCTAAAGATAATTCAAGTGTTGATTATGCTTCATTTAATAAAATGTTGGCTGATAAATTAGTTAAAGGATATTGGAGTGAGATGACACCTATGTTGGTTTCATTATATTGGGGTAGTTTAATGATTGGTCGTTGGGCAGGAGCTATTTCTGTATTCAATTTATCTTCAAGTGCAAAAAAAATGGCATTTATTTTAGTACCTTATGTTGCATTTTTAGTAGTTCTATTAGCAAATATTATTGGAGGAATTTCTAAAGAAAATACATTTCCAATAGAACATATTTATCCAATTTTGCCCTATGCAATTGTTATTTTAATTCAAATATTTGGGTTTTATTTAGGACAAGAGAAACCTGCTAAAACATTATTGATATTTGGTGTTTTAGGTATGGCTGCAATGATTATTGGTATGTACGCTGAGGGAACAATTTCTGTATTTGCATTTGTAAGTGGAGGTCTTTTTTGTTCCGTAATGTGGCCTTGTATTTTCTCATTAGCTACACAAGGTTTAGGGAAGTTTACCTCTCAAGGTTCAGCTTTTTTAATTATGATGATTTTAGGCGGTGCCTTTATTCCTCCATTACAAGGTAAAATTTCAGATTTGACTAGCATAAGTATGTCATATTGGGTGCCTGTGTTTTGTTTTGCGTATTTAGCATTGTTTGCATTTTTAGTTCCCAGTATTTTAAGAAGACAGGGCTTAAATCTTGATGCTAAAATTGATGGCGGGCATTAATTTTAAAAAACTTTGAGTAATTAAATCTTCAAAATTTTTTTGTCAAAAGTTTTGAAATCAAAAAAATAAAGTGTAAATTTGCATATAAGTAGATGTAAAATTACACAATTATAATTTATTTCAAAATGAAAACACCAAATAAATCTAGAGAATACACCCAAAAGGTTGAAAATTTACAAGCAACTGAGCCTATAGCTTTATATTTGCCTTCATCATTTTCAAAGAATTCTATTTTTGATAATTTAACAAAAGATTCTCAAATATTATTTAATACAATTGTTTCAAAAACAGGGCTTACTATAAAGATTTTAGCAGAAAATATTTTTGAAATTACACCAAAAACTTTCATAAAATATAAAAATAATTCGGTTCAGGTTCCTTCCCGAATTACAGAAATTGCTTTGGAAATATCTCAATTATATGATTTAGGTAATGAAATATTTGGATCTAAAAGCAGTTTTAATAATTGGCTAGAAAAAGAAAATCCATTTTTCAATAACAACAAACCTTCAAAGTATTTAAATACTTCTACTGGAATTCATTTCATATATGAGGAATTAAAAAGAGTTGAATTTGGTGCAATGGCGTAGTAATCGAAATTAAAAATAAAATCAATATAATTGAACGTTTATAGAATTACACATAAAAAATGGGCAAATTTATTGTCGGCATCAGGTTATGCAGCTCGATGGAATTCTAATGGCTTTTATATGATTTATTCTGCCGAAAGCAGATCGCTTGCATGTTTAGAAAATTTGGTTCATCGAAATGGGTTTGGTTTGGATAATGATTTTATGGTAATTACTATTCAAATTCCTTCTACAATTTCAATTTCTGAAATTTCGATAAAAAATTTGCCAGTATTTTGGAATAACTTAGATGAAGAAGCCCATCTTTTATGTAGAACTATTGGTGATGATTGGTTGAAATCTCAAAATTCATCTGTTTTAAAAGTTCCCTCTGCTATTATTCCGAATGAATTTAATTTTTTGATTAATCCCAATCATAAAGATTTCAAGAAAATAAAAATCAGAGAAATAAATCCATTTATTTTTGACAAAAGATTGAAATAATTTGTTATTTTTACCTAAATTATATAACAAAATGAAAATGAGATTTTTAACTTTAATAACATTACTTTTTTTTGGAATTTATTTTTCACAAACTTTAGAATCTCCAGATAAAAATTTTAAATTGAATTTTTCGCAAAATTCAGCTGGTCAATCCCAGTATCAACTTACCTATAAGGGAAAAATTGTAGTAAAAAATTCAACATTAGGACTCACAACAAAAGCAAATAATTTGAATGAAAATTTCTCAATTTTAAATACCCATATTTCAACATTTAATGAAAAATGGAAGCCGGTTTTGGGAGAATATAAAGAAATTTTGAATCATTATAATGAACTTTTAATCAACTTAAAACAAAGAGATTCAGAAGTAAATCTTAATGTAATTTTTCGATTGTTTAATGATGGATTGGCTTTTCGATATGAAATTCCTACCCAAAAAGCGATACATTATTTTGAATTAACAGATGAAAATTCTACTTTTAATTTAACAGGAGATCATAAAACATTTTGGATTCAAAGTGATTATGATAGCCAAGAACATCGTTATCAAGAAACATTATTTTCAGGTATAAATGTAGATATTGTAAACAAAGGAAATGGTGTTGCTTTGCAAAGTTTAGGTGGAAAGCATGATGTACAATCACCCTTAATGATGAAATCTCAGGATGGGATTTATATTAATATTTTTGAGGCAGGAGTACAAAATTATCCTGTGATGCATCTAAGATCAGATGTAAATAATTTTGGATTAACTTCTATTCTAACTCCCAATGCAGTTGGAAGTAAAGCATTTTTGAGAACGCCATTTCAAAGCCCTTGGAGAACGATTATTGTAAGTGATGATGCTAGAAAAATTTTAGCAGCCAATCAAATGATTTTAAATTTAAATGAACCTTCTAAAATAGAAAATACTTCTTGGATAAAGCCAATGAAATATGTAGGTATTTGGTGGGAAATGCACGTTGGAAAGTCAACTTGGGATTATGCAGGTTCTCAAAACGGTCAAACATTACAAGATTTAAAACCTTCTGGGAAACACGGAGCTACAACTGAAAACACAAAAAGATATATAGATTTTGCTGCTAATAATGGTTTTGACGGTGTTTTGGTGGAAGGTTGGAATACCGGTTGGGAAGATTGGTTTGGAAATTGGAAGGAAGATGTTTTTGATTTTGTTACTCCTTATCCTGATTTCAATATTAAAGAAATTTCAGATTATGCTAAAAATAAAGGGGTAAAAATGATCATGCATCATGAAACCTCTGGTTCTGCCTCTAATTATGAAAGATGGTTGGATAGAGCCATGGATGTTATGAAAAAGTATGATTATCCTGCCGTAAAAACAGGCTATGTTGGAAGAATAATTCCAAGAGGTGAATATCATGATGGGCAATCTATGGTAAATCATTATCATCATATTGCAGAACGAATGGCAGAAAATAAATTGATGGTGAATTCTCATGAAAGCAGCCGCCCAACGGGAATGCATAGAACTTTTCCTAATTATATTGCAGCAGAAGCACACAGAGGAAATGAATTTAACGCTTGGAGTGATGGAAATCCACCGATGCACGAAACGATTTTGCCCTTTACTCGATTAATGGGCGGACCAATGGATTATACACCAGGAATTTTTGAAATAAAAATGAATATATACAATCCTGCAAGCACTTTTCAAGTTCAAACAACTTTAACTAAGCAATTAGCCTTGTATATAACAATGTATTCACCATTACAAATGGCAGCGGATTTAATAGAAAATTACGAAAAATATCCTGATGCTTTTCAGTTTATTAAAGATGTGGCGGTAGATTGGGATGATACGAAAATATTGGAAGCTGAACCGGGAGATTATATCACTATTGCAAGAAAAACAAAAGGAAAAGATGAATGGTTTTTGGGCACAATAACAGATGAAAATGCAAGAAATTCAGAAATAAAGTTAGATTTTTTAAGTTCAAACAAAACTTACTTGGCAACTATTTATGAAGATGGGCAAGATGCTGATTGGAAAAATAATCCTAAATCTTATTCAATAAGAAAAACAGAAGTAAACGCTAAATCAAAAATCAAATTGAAGTTGGCAAATGGTGGTGGAACAGCCATTAGTTTTAAATTGAAAGAGTAATTCCTAGATAACAAATAACCCGTAGTGCATTATCATAAAAAAATAATTAGGAAGTGTAAATGTTTGTTTTTCAATTTCTTTTGTCTTGAAACAAAAGAAACAAAAATTACTCATTCATTTATTATTTTTAAAATTGTATT
>Ga0316611_1000336_pt1 | contig 17230 bp, 17 predicted proteins | sample MIS2016202_MG_FD_207675 | JGI IMG/M metagenome (GOLD analysis project Ga0316611, IMG submission 207675) | Microbial mat bacterial communities from Middle Island sinkhole, Lake Huron, Michigan, United States - MIS.2016.202 | ecosystem: Environmental > Aquatic > Freshwater > Lake > Sediment... | reverse complement strand
TTTCGCTCAAAGAACAGATTACGATATTGGAAGCAGCCAGAGAATCCCTGGCAGCAAACGGCAAAGTCAACCGATCCTCCGTAGCCGAAAGGGTATTTGACGGCAAGAGCGGCGGAATCCATTCAAGAAAAGTGCGCGTCGTCCTAGACGCAGTCGGAATGTAAGCGCCCACCGCCCCACCGCCGCCCCGTGCTACGGTGGGGTTGTAAAAGGACTAACCAATGCCTTATTTGACCTGTCTAACAGTCAGACAGCCATTCGCCACCGCCATTTTTCATGGCAAAGATATTGAGAACCGCGATGGCTCCTTTGTCCGCCATTTTAGGGGTTTGCTAGGGATTCATTCAGCTAAAACCTGCACCCAAAGCTATTTCAGCCAAGCCGCGCAATTAGTAGATATCGTTATGGAATACGAAAAGAAACCCTTTCGTGTCCCCCCTATGAGTGAATTGAATTTTGGATGCATCTTAGGCACTGTAGAAGTTGTGGATGTGATTGAAATCAAGACAATCTTTACCTCGCCATGGTTTCAAGTCCGTTATGGATTGGTTTTAAGCAATCCAACATTATACGAAACGCCCATCCCCTACAAAGGCTCATTAGGTTTCTGGACGTACAGTTTCTAAGCGCCCACCGCCCCACCGCCGCCCCGTGCTACGGTGGGGCTTTTGATTCCCCAAAAGCCATTAGGTAAAAAGAACAAAATTACAACTGTGGTACACTTAGCTTGACAACTGTGGTACACTGTGGTACACTTAGCTTGACAACTGTGGTACACTGTGGTACACTTAGCTTGACAACTGTGGTACACTGTGGTACACTTAGCTTGACAACTGTGGTACATAAGAGGTTAGTATGAAAAACGCAATAATCACAGACTATGACCGCGAAAACAAAAAACTGTTGGTCTTATCACCTACAGGGAATCAATTTACCGTCGCGGCGAACGCCGCAAACGCTCTGAAGTATGGTGGTGCGGGCACGCGCTTTGTTGTTGAATCTCTAATGGCAGGTAAATCTAAAGAAAACCTCTTATTAGTGCTTGGGGAAATCGCAGAAATGCTTGGTGTGCAAAAAATAAGCGAGCTTTGCGCGAGTGTCAAGAGCTTGCAGGCTGAGCGCCAACAGCTATTAGAGCAGATCGCTTTATTCCAAAAGCAGGTAACGGAACCAGAAACCAGCCCCGAACCCCCAAAAGAATCAGTTAAAGCGCTCAAAGAAACTTGCGATCCCTCGCTCCTTGATGAAGTGTCGGAACTAAAGACGCTGATCTCGGCCCTTGACATACAGGTCAAGCTTGCGCTGGCTTGCTCCCAAGAAACAAAAGACCAGCTTGTCGCTTTACAGGAGCAGGTTTTAGCCCCAGAAGCGCCGAATGCGAAGGCAGAGCCAAGCGCCACGCCACCAGCCGTCACAGAAGCTGAAGCGCAGTATGAGCTTTACCTTGACTTCAAGCCAACAGGACAACGCTTTGCTACTCACGACGAAGCCCAGGAAGTAATGCGCCAGCGACAGCATATCCTGGGGTTTCACACTTGGATAGTCAAAGTAAACTCGGATGGAAGTACCCAAATCGCAAATCGCTACTGTCAGCCTATGACATCTACTGTGTTAGCGAACAGTAAGGTTAAACAAGCTTATGCCGATAACCCAGGCTGCGAGGCAAACTTTTATTTTACAAACGATGGTCGCCAAATCAGTGAGGTTTACAATGATTATATGACCGCCAGCGACGCTTTACACAGCGTGTATAGCCAAGCACGCCAGGGATGCTTCACCCTTCTGATGAGTATCAACAATACCGAACAGGAGGTTACTCGCTTTTGTTGCAATGGTGGCTATCCTGATAACCGTCATAGCGACGAGGCTATCTGGGCAGCAGACGGAAGCCTGATCAACCCAGCCAAATGGGAAACTGACCCAGATTACTTCAAAAGCCACTTTAGATTATTCCCAACTCGGAAGGAATGGGAAGCCAAATACGCGGCGATATTAGAAGCAGAAACCCCAACGCCAGCCACAGAGCAAAGCGCAACGCCACCAGCCGCCCCAGAAGCATCTGTACCAAGCGTACCAAGCGTACCAAGCGTACCACAGTCAAAAACACCGAATGGAAGGCTTTTTTCCTTTGGTTTTAAAGGGGTACGATATTACTTGTCTAAGAAAACAGGCAGGAGAACACCGAAATGGTTTGAGGCTAAATGGGATAAAGATGCACGCAAGGCGAATGAAAAACACATCGGCAGCTTCGCCAACCTGCCCCAGGAAGTGCAAACCGAACTGTGTCGGCTCCATCCCAACCTGAATTGGCATGATTCGCAGAGCGTAATGCAAGCTTTCAGCACTCCGCGCATGGAGTTTTGATGGTTTTCTAATTTCAAAACGTTTCTAACAATTGTATTTGCGAATAAGACTCTGTCAACCGTTCATTCTAAACGCATACAAAGCGTAAGATTCGCCTTGCGTCTAGCCTTTTCAGGATTTGACATTTGTTTGAATCGTGTTAGAATAGAGATGTGGGTTGGCGCTCATGCATTTAGCTGCGCCAACCTTTTTGCATGAGTGCCCTCCAGAATACTTTTCTAGCGAAGGATGTGACACTCGTGACTGAAGAGCCAAAGTCCCAAGCCCCAGAATTGCGGAAACCAACCACGGGAAGTTTCAAGGCCATCGCCGATCACAAACTTTCATTTGGTTTGACGGTGGTTTGCCTTTTGGTCTCCTTTGCCTTAATGGGCAACACCAATGCCCAGCAAGCCCTAAACAACCTTTTCAAGACCAATGGCATGTCGGCCCCATTCCCCCAGCTTGAAAATACTTCCACCCCCTTGCCCATTGTCAATTTCTGGCTCTCTTCAGAAGCCCCCATTTCAGTTTGCCCTGGCGAATCCTTCGCCGTGCAACTGACAATCAACATCCTTTCCCCAGCGCCCACCTTTTTGGATTGGCACACCACCTATCTCCAAGAGCAAATTGGCTCGCCGAGTGGCATGATCATCTGGCAACGCCACGAGCAAATGGCCTATAATGCGGGCGAACAGAAGTCGATCAGCAAGGCGTTCCCAGTCCCGCCCGATCTGTTGCCAGGCAATTACAAGCTCCGCATGGCCGCGTTGCATGGGGTGGAGGTCAACGGCTTAAAGGAACTGCCTTTCACGGTTAGGCAGTGTAAATTGCCGTGATTTGATGGGACAAAAAACAGCCTTCTTACTTCCCCTATAGGGACTTTAGGTTGTTTGTGAATTGTTTGCGAATTGTTTGCAGGTTTCGTTAGTCATAACTGTAAAGTAGGTAGGTAAAGATGACAGATGTCGAGACAACCCAAGAAAGCTTGCAGGCGCAAATCGAAGCGCTTCAAGCAAAACTGCGTGACCAGGCAGCGGCTGCGGAGACCGATCAACCCACTACACCCAAAGCCACAGCGATTGCTGAAACAGCCCCTAAGCCGACAACGGTAGTGGTGGCTACCCAAGCCAGTGACGGCTTGCAGACGGGTGCGTCAGCGAGTGAGCCAGCCTTGACTCCAGATCAAATTGCGAAGCGGGCGGAGCCTGGCTTTAATCTCGTATTACAAACGTATCAGGAATACGTTGCGGAAATATTTTATGAGTTCCTTCGAGCAGACGGCTTTTTCCCCTTCGGCGCTAAATCCGTTAGGCCCTTTATCACCCAAGTAAATGACAAATGCTTCGCGCTTGGCAACCCTGATAATCCCACTGAGATTGTAGAGGCTGAAGATGACCCCTCAAAGTTTGAGAGCTTACGGAGCGCAATGCAAGGCGTGAAAAAAACCTTTGCTGCTTTTGGGCTTAACATTGAGGAGTTCAAGGTGGTCTTTGAAGGGAATGGTGCTGCTGCGTTAAAGGTGCATGAAGACACATGGTTGGTTTACACCATTGATTGGCGAGCCCCTACACAGATGAACATTGACCATGTGACATACAGGTGGACACAATTCGTTTCCACGAAGCCATCAAACAGCTTACCAAAGGCAATTGAAACGCTATTAAGTGCTTCGCGGAACTATTATCGTGTTTTGAATCTCAAGAAACAGGAATTAGAGGAACAATATGACCTGGCTTTGCCGCAGCATTAAAGTCAATTATCTTGTGAACGAGTCTATCACGCAAGCATCTAATTTTGGTGTGCCCATTACCTGGACTCCTGGCATCCCAACAGCTCCTTTCGTTGATAGTCTAAGGTCGTGGTCGAAAAATACTCCTCCATTAATCGCAACAGCAACGCTTGGGCTGTGTCGTCAATTTTCTACAACATTCCATTGGATTGACCCCGTAACAGGAACCCCGCCCACAGTTACCTATCAAAAAGAGAAGAAATTAAGCCTACTCTTCAGCGATGAGAATTACAACCCTGTTGCATTTGATATACCAGGACCAGTAAACGATGTAATAGTTGATGCGACCACCGATCAAGTTGATCAGGAACACCCCTTAATCGTTGCATTCGTGAACGCCGTCAAGGCTAATTGCGTTTCTATTTACGGTAAGAAAATACCGTATTTCATTCGTGCCAAAATCATTCGCACGAAGTCTACCGTCAATAAGTTTTTGTAAGAGGAAAATAACATGCCATATACGCAACTCCCCTATATGGTCAAAATTCGGTGGGAAGAAAAAGATGATGCCACCGAAACGGCGACCAGTAGCTTTCACTACACAGGAAGCAGCGGACTGGATTATGCTGCCGATTTCATTGGAATGGGAATGACTGGTTCTCCAGCTTCTGTTATTAAGGCAATGCTAGACCTTTCTGGGATGATCCCTGATGATATTCAGGTTCAATCATATTTTGTGGACAATGTAGCACCCAACTTTAATGCTTTAGCGAAAACTGCAGACGTGTCAAACAAGTGTCATCTTGTCTTTGAAACAGGACTCTTGATTCCCGTTACCGCCAACCTGCCTTGCTTTAACCCTACTCTTAAAAAGAAGGGGTCTGATATGATCTCTTCTGGAATCACAGATACTAAAATGAATGTGAAGATCAAAGAGTTAATCCAACATCTTGGCGGATTTGATGCCGCAGGTGTAAAAGACCCCGCAGCCATAAGTATTGCAGATGGCAATGGTAACACCGTAGACCGTTTCCTCTTTGCCGATATGGTACATACAGGGAAAGAAGGAATGCGGATGGGTAACACCTCCAGCGGCTAATGCAAGCGCTTCCGCTAAAAGTCACCCTGGTCTTCACCGAGGAAGACCCAAGCCAGCGTGCGGCGACCAGCTTTGTTGTCGCTACCACAGACCTTATGGCTTGCCAAAACGACTTGGGGGCGATGCTCTCTGCAACAAAAGCTCTTTCGGCGCTATCTCTGGTTGAATATAACATCACCCAGACCTTCATTCAGCCAGGGATAGCGCTCCCCCCGATCCCTGAAACCGCCGTGGAGAATAACGCCCTCGTGTTAGTCTTCAACACGGCGGCCAACACGCTGGGCGCGGTAGCCTTGCCCTATTGCAACTTTATCCTGGGGCCGTGCGATCCGTTGCCCAGCGTGGCGCAGCCGCTGGTTGATCATCTGCTGCTGCTGGGCGGCAACGAGGCGGGGGCAGCCTTTACCAGCCTGCAATCGGCCTTCACGCAGCGCGACTTTGAATTCTCTTATTTGCGGAGAGGCTAAGATGCTGCTCGCGCCCTTAACATACCCAGCAGCCTTCACGGGGCAAGAATACAGCCTTTGTTTGCCCGCCGAATTGCTCCGGCCCGTGTTAGGCAAAATAGCTGAATTACGCCATCGCAGCTATTGGGCCACGGAAACTGACTGGCTGCTGGGACAGCAACTTATCCTAGAAATCGAGATGAGCGTGGCTTGTAACAACAGCTTGATCCCATACCTTGATGCGCTCATCAGCGCGATTCACACCGAGGGGCAAGCAACGCGGCGCGAGATTCGGTTGGCGCGAGGGGTGCGAGCGGGTCCCGTCAGCGATCCGTTGTGCTTCCAAAAGCAAACCACCGAGTTATTGGGCAAGGGCGTGGATTATGCGGATATGGATCCGGCCTTGTTTGCCTCCCTTTCCGACGAAAACTTCTTTGACCCCGTCGAGGCCCAGAAGGGCGCAGAAGCTTGGTATGACCGCGTCTTCAAGGGCACTCCTGACGCGACCCATAAGATTGAGGACGCGCTGGCGTTTGGTGATGATGATGATGCGGTCTTGGCCCTTGCCAAGCCGACAGGCGTTACGACGCATGATGTGATTGAGTTTCTGGGAGTCAAACTCAACGATCAGCACACCTTTATTCCCGCGCAAATGTGCCTTATCGATGTAGCGGGGGGCGTTAAAACCGCGATTTCCGCGAAAGATGTAGCTAAAGGGAAGACTGTTACCTACCAAGGTGACCAGACCGTTTCTGTTAAATCGCTCTTGTTTTTCAAACAGACCTTTTATGGGGCCCTTAAACTTGGAGCGGTTTTTCGCTCGCTGCGGGGCATTGATTTTCAGGTCAAATTAACCAAAGGATCTTTGAATTTAGACCGTGGAGCAGTTCAAATCCGCGCTGCGAGCGACATTTGCTCCTTTGTTTACGAACTGGATTCGACTGAACTAACCACATTGGAAGCCAAGCCTACCGTAGCCGAGCAAGTCACTTACGCTCGTGCGCTTCTGCAAGCAAAGGAATATCTCTGATGCAATTGAGTTATCTGCAAGATCTGCTCTTTAGTCTGCTCGCCACTTATCGTGTGGCGCTGGCCATCTCTTCAGAAGAGGGGCCTTTTTCTTTATTTCTTTTGGCCCGCACTTGGGCGGAGTTTGCGCTGAAGCATAAGCGGTTGCCCATGCTGGCGTGGCTCTGGCGGGGGATCGGTTGCTACTATTGCGTTAGCTTCTGGCTGGCGTTGCTTCTCAGCCCTTCCTACTTCACGCTGACCGAGCGGGTTGGGGTAGCTGGCGGCGTGGCGTTGCTTTGGAAGCTCTTAGAGCGGAAAGTCTAAGTCTTATGCCCGCTGATGATAAAACAATGCTTCGTAACAAACTCTCAGAATCGCTTGGGCAACTGGGAGAATTAGTTGAGCAATTAGTCCCACTGCAAACTTATGACCGCCGTCAGGTTCTTCATCAATGGAATTGCGTAATTAAATTAAAGGACGAGGTGCTCTTACTAAAAAGTGATTACTACATAATTAGCCCAACTCCTGCGTGGGATTATTCTTTAACAGACCCACGATGGCATCGTGGATGGGAAAGGATTGCTGTTTTACTACGAAAAAATGAACAACAGCCAGAAAAAGCATCCCATATAATGGAGGATATGGCTACAATCTTGCAAGAAATGGATACTTCCGCATATCAATTGAGCCAGATTGCCTATCGCCAGTATTACAAGAGTGGCGTTCTAAGCTCTGATGTGATTAACCTCCGAAGTACTGACCATTTACGCTTGAATGAGAATAACAAAAGGCTGATGAGTGCAATCCGAGTTTTTATACATGCCGTAGAAGACCTAAGAAAACACGGCTTGGTTGCGGAATAATTCTTGTATCGTAAAGGCTAAGTCTTATGCCCACTGATGTCTGGAGCGAAATGATTGCCACTCAGGGCACTGATCCGCTCAAAAAGGAGTGGATGTTTGCCATGCGGAATGCAACGGGCAGCTTCGTAACCTCTGCGGCCAGCGGTCCACAGACTAAGGCGCGAGCCGAAACGGTGAATAAGGAGATGGAGCGCCAGTATTCGGCGTGGAGCATTGATTCGCTGACCCCTATTCAAAAATTCTTTGGGGGCCAAGGAATGTGGGTTGATTTTGCGGTCTGTAAGTACCAAGTGCTTCAGGGAAGCCCCAATGGAGTCACGCTTTCAGATACCGATAAGGTAACAAAAGACGTGGTTCATCGGGGCGAACATCTCGCTAAAGCAGCGCAAGCGACTACTTCGCTTAATTCCCCGACGGGCTGGCTCATGTTGGCCGAGAATCTGGCCGGGGCCGTAGGCGGCGAAGAGGCTGAACAGCAAGTTGAATATGTTGCGGGCGCGGTAAAGAGCGTGGTAAATGGCTTTTTCACGGCGGTGAAAGCGGTCAAAGACTTAGAAACTGAGATTGGCAAGCATAAGTGGTTTGCGGCTACCCTTGCAAAGCCTGATTTTGAGGATGTTATCGAGGAAGCTAACGAGACTTTGGTTGATATGTCCAGGGGCAATGGCCCCAGCTTCATGGAATATTGGAACGATCTCAAAAGCAGTTGCACCTTTACCAGCGTCATTTGCATGGACGACACGTGCTTCATTGGGACGGGCTATACCATTGAACAGGCGGTGGAAGCTGTCTTGGAAGAGGTTAGCATTCTCTACATGGTTCAGCTTGTGCCAGGGGCCAATGGGCAAATGATTTCACGGGCCCAGCTAAAAGCGGATCGGTCTGGCGAGGGTTGGCCGGCCAAGTTGTTTGATTTTAGCAAAGTTAAGGGCTACACCATCAATGTTTCTGAATCTTCGACGAGTGAGGATGGCAAAATCTTCTCAATCCTAATGGCGCTGCTAAGAACTAATGCTTCCCTGCTCAAAAAAGCAGTTGTTACACCGATTTCCTATAGCGATATTGTTGAAATCCCGCCTTCGTTGCTTCAAAAGACCCCTGCGGAATTGGCATCTGATAAGATGACTAAAAATACTGATGGATCCTATAACTTTACGGGGGCGAGGGATGCCACAATTACGGGAGTTGCCCTTCTTTCGGCAAGTGAGTATGGTTCTTTCCCTGGCGGTTCTTCGCCTATTCCGCCTGGTTCTGCGGTTTTCGCAGGTGGGGTTGTGTCCGGTACCGCGCCTGATGGCCGCAAATTCATTGATGGGCAAATTGATTATCAGCACCCTGTTTTGTACAAACTGAGCGAAATTAAAATCACCGTTCAGGGAACGCCGACGACTAGCGGGGGCTTTACGGGAGCCACCATCACGGGCCGTTTTTCTACGCTGACTATCAGTTACGCAAAGATTGTGGTCTAAAATCTATGTCGGCGCAACAGAGTTACATTGAAAATGAGGCTTTACTGAGAGCCTTGAAAGATGTTCTGACTGCTAATAAGGAATTAGTAGAAAAAGTTGCTGCGTCTAATGAAGCTTTAACGAAAACCAACGCTGAACTCTTAAATAACACGCGACTTCTGCGGAAAATCGTAAGGAAAAAGTTTGGCAATGGGGCCTCGCCACCCGTGGATGGTGGGCTTTTAGGCAAGGCGGCTGGTTCATTGATGGGCGGGGCCATGGGTGGGCTGGGGATGTTACTGGGCGCTGATCCGCTTGCCAAGTTTGCCCAAATCGCTCAAATCGTTACGGGCGTTGCCTCGATTCTCCTTGTCATCGGGCTGGCGGGGCATTTGAATGTTGCGGTCAGCAAAGAAGGCGTGATTGCCACTAATCCTAATGGCGGTGGCGCTCTTTCGGATGAGATTCTCACCCTGTTACGGGAAATTTTAGGGGCCCTGGAGGGTAGGGAAGAGTGGTTTAATGCCACAGATTATAGAGATCAAGTGCTTGGCGGCGGGACGTGGGCCGAAAAGCCGTCGCTTAAAGAGATGCTGCAAGCGATTGCACGGCAGTTGGGTGTCAAAATTGATCAGGAGGAACTCACGGCCTATGACAAAGATGCCAATGGCAATAATATCCAAATTGGGATAGATAACGATGGCAACCCCATCTACCAGAAAACTGTCACCCACTATTGGCAAGCAGCGGAGCAGGGGCTTTCGCTTTTAGATGTTGGGCAACTGACTTTAGAGCAACTTGCGGGCACACTGAATCTCGTTTTGCCCCTTACGCTCAATGAAGATTTAGATGGGAAGGGGACTAAAGAGACTCCAGAGGCTTTCGCGCTGCGGCAAGATGCACGAGCAGCTACCCTGGCTTCTTTTTACAACATAGCCCAAGAGATTCACGCGCAATTAAACACTGAAACTACAACCCCAAGCAAGATCAACCTCACGATCCGCGATCTTCTCAAAGCCGTGGAAGTCAATATTCCGCCGAGTCTCATTGAAAACGAGCGCTTGAAAACTGCGCCCGACCTCACGCTCCTTGCACTGGGGTTGACCGCAATGGCGGGCGGGATTCAAAACATTGATACCGATGTGAAAGCCACCAATACCGCGCTGGGGCGACTTGAAACAAAGGCTGAGGCGACCAATACCGCGCTGGGCACTATCGAAAATGACTTGAATTACAATGGGGTTCCCTTCTCTTGGATACTGAATGACTTTCAGCTTGAAAACAAAGGGGGCTTAGATGCGCTTAAAACTGCGCTGGGCACGCTTGAAACAATTGATGGCCGCTTGCATTCCGATCAGATTGGTTTTGGTGATCAATCCGTCGCGCTCACCTTGAAATGTATCTTGGGCGACATTCAACTTGACAATGAATCGGTCTTCAAAACAATCAGAAACCTCCTTCGTAATGAATCAAACTCGGCTTATCTCAAAGAAATCCTCAACAAACTAGGCGGTTTTGCAACTGAAGCCACATTGAGTTCGATTAAAGGCACAGCCGAATCTATTGATGCTAAGACAGTATCCATTGACGATAACATCAGCGGGCTTGCAGGGACTATTGGCCATGGCGAACTTGGCGATATAACGGTCTACAATCAACTAAAACAGATACTCGCCAATGCTTTTAGCGCCAAGACCGATCTTGACCAAATCGCAGCGTCTATTGGGACTCTTGGCACTGCAACTATCAATCGTTCAGCGTCTGAAATTTGGCAAGCCACCGGAACCAGTTTAGTAAACCTGCAAGAAATCAACACAAAGCTGGGCGGGATGGATCCGTCGCTCTTCAATGTTGTCTACGAAATGAGCCAAAACACCGGCGGCGACGGCTGCTGCGACGAAGAATGGACAGATGATGGGAATGTTTCTCGCCCAGAGCCTAGCGATAGCCTGCCCCCCAACCCCACCACCGATGGCGACATTCAGTGCAAGCGCGTGGAGATGTTGCTCGATTTCTACAAAAAGTGGATGGCTGATTTCTGCGCTAAGGCAAATCTCACCGCAACTTTCTTGGGGTTTTTGTCTGCGGACAAACTATCCTTTGCTTTGAGGGGTTCGGCTATATCAACTATCCGCTTATGGGCCCCCCCAAAAGCGGGACTGAGTTTGGTGAAAGACCCAGCTTCGGTTGTGATTAGGTATGGGCTAGGGCAACAGATAGCTGCTTTCTTGCCCCATGTTCTAATTACTCTTACAGTGGCCACGGTTGTGGCGGGCCAAATCGTGCATTGCGCTTGCGCCGAGGATTTCCCCGCAATGCTAGGGTTGACAGGTTCGGGCCCTTATAGCTCCCTGAAATGCACACTCTACAATGCGCTCAAAGAAGGGAAGACGGGAGCCGAATTCAAAGCACTTTTTGACGCTTGGATTGACAGCGTCGTTTTTCAGGGCGATTTGACCTTCGGCTTGGCCTCAGCCACCCGCAAATCAATTCTCAAAGCCTTCATGCCCCTCTCCGCCGCGACGGCCTTCGTCGAGGGCAAGTTGATCAACTTCAATGCTGCTGAACTCTTTGACTCCGATGGCAACGATTATCCTGGCGATTGCGGGTGCGGGGGGACGACGACCCCAGCCCAAGATGTGGGGCATTTGGTTTCCTTGACCTCTTTTGGGGGTTATTTCGGGAACACTTCTTGGTATTTCTGGGAGGTTCCTGTCGGAATTCCTGGGTGCACCAACAAACGAAACTCTTTGAGCGCTAATGATTCTGCTGGCACTCCTGGTTTCGTGGTAATCGCACCATTTCCTATAGGCACGAGAAGAATGCGGATTGTTGCCTCGGATCGCCCAGGCTCAACCCTTCCCCTTCCGAATAAGAGTATTCGGGTAGAGTGGAACTCTGGGGCTGGGGGGTTTAATATTCTCCCTGGAGCAAATCAAGGAAATTGGTATTCTTTGGATTTAGCCGCAGGTGCAACCAACTTCAATATTCAAGCCAGCTCAGGAAACACGGGCTTAGACCCCACCCTGCCTCCCTATGACTTTGGGGTTGAATTCGACCCCCCGCTTTAAGGAGCTTTGACCCATGGCTAAAATCAAACGCACGCCGCTGAGTCCGGCCACGGCCACGCAGCCGCCTGGCATTCTGCGGATATATTTGGATGAGATTAAAGCGCTTTTAACCGAACTGAAAACTGCTGGAACTGGAGGGGCAATGCAACCGCATGATTTTTGGGGAATGCACACCATTGATGGGGCTGTTGCTACCTTGTCTTTACTGAAAGAGAAGCTGAATCTTACGTGGGACACAATTGCCGGGCGACCTTCTGTCTTCCCTGCTGCGCCACACAGCCTTTGGGGTAGTGCCCATAAAGAGTTGGGCTATGAGGGAACGCTCTCTGAAGCTGTTACGCCTGAAACCCTTATCTATAAACTAATTGAGGCATTAAACTCAACTACTGACGCTAACCTAGGAACAGCATTAAACCAAGCACTAGGAATTCACCAACCAGAAGATCCTTTAATTTCTAGTTTTTGTGGTATCGACAATTGGCCTATCAGTAATTGGCCGGGAGCAACCTTGTCCAATTTATCAGTTAATTTCAATGAACCCCTTTTATCGGTCAAGGGAATTATTCACAGTCATGGAAACAACCCTACAGGGACAGTACAAATGAGTTTCCCGCTGGAACACTCCGTCGTTCCCGACCTCTTCGATTCATTGATTGTCCCTAAACAGATTATCGGGCTTGGAATTATGACATCTGGGCTTAACACTAGCACAGCGAGCGGAATTCCTTGTTTCGTAGTTGCCAGGGGCACATCATCGCTTAACTCTGATCGCTGCATTCAGTTTAGATACTCAACATCCCCAAGCTCTGCACAAGATGTAAACTCAGGGAATACACCTATTGCTAATTTCTGGACGCAAAACAATGCAACCTTATCATTCTACTTTCAATGCCCTGCCTACAGAGGGATGTGAAGCTTGTTTTTTTGACAAATCCTCTCTTTTGCCCTATGCTAAAAAGCGAGAAAACAAAGCCCCCTAGCCAAAAGCCAGGGAGCCAGACGAATGACAAAGAGTGCAGGTTCGCCCAATCAAAGCTAACCCCTGCACCCTTTGCTGTACCAAATCCCTCGCTGAAGCGAAAGAAGCTTTCCGTTGTCATTTTATCATACAATCGCAATTTAGTAAACCCCAAGTCTGGCTCTCCGGCCAGGCATGGGGTTTTGTCGCTCTTTGAAAGGATTTAAGCCATGCCATCTTCAACCCCCAAAGTGCAAAAACTCGCGCTTGCTAACTTTGCCTGTTTTGAAAAAACCCAGCTTGCGTTTTCCCCTGGAATCAATGTTTTGATTGGGGAAAATGGTACGGGCAAAACTCGCCTTTTGACTGCGATTTATGCTTCTTCCAAGTCTAAAGATGCGATCTTCATTCCTCCCCAGGAGTTTCTGTCTAGGTATACGGGGTTTTTGAGCGGTTATGCCAAAGGTGAATTGTCCTTTGACGCAATATACAACGATTTCGCTCTAGCCTTGAATGCCTTAGAGCTAAGAAATTGCTCTGAGGTAGCAGGTTTCCTTGATTTCATTAGCGAAACAATAGGTGGGGCTGGGTGGAAACCAACGAAGCTGGTCTTCCAAGCCCATAACCATTTCTATTTCAATCTTCCCGAAGGCACAATTGATGTTCATCGCGTCTCTGGCGGTGAAAGCAAGCTCGGTGCGCTTTACTATCTACTGAAAAACGGGAGCTTGACGAAAAACAGTATCTTATTTTGGGACACGCCAGAGGCTAATCTCAATCCTCAATGGATTTCGAGGGTTGCGAAGCTCTTGCATTTGTTTGCAGCAGCGGGGATGCAGATTTTTATTGCAACCCATGATTACATTCTCAGCCACGAACTTTCGCTCCTTGCGGAATATTGGGTCAATCCTGCGGTAGACTTCAAGTTTTTTGCCCTTTCAAAGCCAAACCGCAAGTCATCTGTTGTGATCGGAGAGGGAAAAGCCCTCTTTGACCTCAAAGAAAACCCCATTCTGGCTGAATATTCAGCGCATTATGAGCGCGAAGCTATGCTTTTCAATAAATAAAGGGGATCGAAATGAGCATCACCGAGGACGAGGTCGACCTTAACCAATTCGTTTTCATCATGGGCCGCAAAGACTTTCAGCATCTTGTCAGGCTGGCGATACAACGCGATGAATTGAAGAAGACCATGCAAGCGCTCAAAAAGGAAACCAGAAACATTCTTGGCGCGGTCTGTGTGCTGGAGAAAGAGCTTAATGTGCGGGGCGATTACTGTCGTTGGGAATATCAGAAAGTGGAGCATTATGCCTAAAGACGATGATCTGAGAACCTACAACTATTGGGGACAAGCTGATTCGCCGCCTGAAAACCTAAAAACCCGTAGGCAACTCAATGAAATGGGTCTTGCACCCTTAAAGGCTGTTGGCAAAATCAATACGACATATCGCTCACGGCACTATACAATCTTGCTCTATGACTCTCTTGACCCTACTTCATGTAGAAAAAAGCGGGTCACACCTAAGCTTCTTTACAATATGTGGTTCAAGCGTTGCGGTGTTTTTGTTCGTGATCGAGTAAGGATGTCCCTTTATTTCAAGCAACTACTAAATGAAGCGGACTGGGTTGTTTTAGACTCACTTTTAATCGAAGTCAATGGTGAATATTTGCTTGATCTTGCAATTGTAGACCATCAAGGACATGCTTTGGTGGATACTTGTGTGAGGTCTATTAATCCTTCCCTTCTGTCTTGTTATGAGGAGGATTTTGTTCCTGTCTTTACTTTTATCCCTAACGAACTGATAGATTCTGCACCAAACTTCAGTGAATTCTATCAGAAATTTAATGACATTGTTTGCGGCAAGCGGGTTTTCACTTTCACTTCTTGGAGACCATATTTCTTCGATAATCTGGAATTTGAAATACAATGGCAAGAAGAATACTGGATCAAAAATTGCTATTCCTTATGGCGCAATGAGCGGGGCGGGGCTGCCGATGAGCGTGTGAGTGGTTGTGACTTTCCCCCATACGTTGTGGGTGAGAAAGAGATGTATACATACGGTGATAGGAATAAGAGTATGGTGTTTTGCGAAGCTGCCTTTAGTTGTATTACCGAAATGTCCAGCGACGAAAAGCAAATTATCATCCCCTTTGCGCCATCAAAGGAGATTCTTTCCAAAGTCAACCATGATTTTGATGGGCTATCCTTCAGTTTTTGCCCTTCTGAATAGCAACAATGCCGGCCAAACAAAAGAGAGCGCTACCGTTGCGCTCTCTCATGAATGTTTAATTTCTCTAATTTCTAAGGAGAATTATACCAAATGCCCACAGATCACGCAAGCAGCAATGGGGCAAATCCAAAGCCCTTGCAACCAAAGCGGGGTAAGAAGAAGCCTAAGACCAATGGCACTGAGCCGCAAGCCGAGGCTCCGGTCATTATCCCTGAGCCGCAAGCCGAGGCTCCGGTCATTATCCCTGAGCCGCAAGCCGAGGCTCCGGCCAATGGCACTGAGCCGCAAGCCGAGGCTCCGGCCAATGGCACTGAGCCGCAAGCCGATCAGCCAGTGGCGACTCTGTCTAGTCGCCAAGAATACCGACCTGCCAGCAAAGCGAACAGACCATGCCCAAGATGTGGCGGGAATGACCGCTTTTTCTGGGGCAGCCTGCGCCAGCTTTGGATTTGTCGGCAGTGCAACCACACCGAGCCTGATGCTGATTCGGATGGGATTTATGCGGAAGCGGCTAAACGTGAGCTTCGTGGAACTCTCACTGACAACCAGCGCGAATTTGTTTATCGTGCTTACACCGCATTGGCTATTGAAGCGATGAAGTATCTTTGGTCTGATCGGACAGATGCAAAGGAGGCCCTAAAGTATCTGCGGGGCCGTGGGCTAACCGATGCAACTATTAAGCGTTTCGGGCTTGGTTATTGCCCTGATAATGATGATTTTCGACGGAAGGTAATAATAACACGTAGTGGTTTTGAAGATTTCTCTAGTGAGGTTGGGGATGGTTTAGTTCTTGGCGGGCTTGCTTATGAGCGGTCAGATGGAAAGGGTTGTCACAAAGGCGAAGTTACTGGCTATAGTTTAGGCATCCAAACCAAGCATTCTATCTCGATTCCCTATCCAAAAAAGGAGGCTGATGCTAACGGTAAGCCAATCATTGTCTATCTGCGCTTTCGGATGTTTGAAGGAGAAAGCAAGTATCTTTCCCCTGCGGGGCCCGCTTTTGCGGGGGGCGATCCTTGTTTGTTTAATTGTTTGACAATCAATGATTCAAACAAGCGTATTATCCTCACAGAAGGGGAATTCAAGGCGATGCTGGCGGAGCAAGAGGGTTTTCCTGCGGTTGCCATCCCTGGAATTAGCCTTTTAATCCCTAGTAGTGCCCCGAATCGTTTTTCGCAACTTGAGCAACTAGCAAACAAAGAGGTTGTTCTCTGTTTTGATAGCGAAGAACGCAAAAAGCCTTTCGAGCTTTCCGTTGGCGAACGCTGGACAATTACTTATGCCCAGCGAATTACGGGGTTTACTACAAAAAAAGAGCTTGACAAGATCAAGAAAGAGTATAAACCGCGCAAGTTACTACTCGATTCCGATGGAAAAGTGAAGGATTGCGATGAAAACAAGGAGATTAATGAGCAGCGAATTGAATACGATTCATCTAAGGCGGTTCTCGAAAAGGAGCTTTTCCGTTTGGAAGGTTTGAACATTCGGCTCTTTATTCAGCAGTTGCCTCGCAGCCCCCTTCAGCCCAAAGTTGACCTTGACTCTTTTCTGTTAGAGCATGGGGCCAAGGCATTGAGCTTTATTGCCGTTGAGGAAGCCGAAAAATGGCTTCCTAAGCACACAACCACCAGGTTCTGGTATAAAGACGGCGGAATTATGGGGTTTGTGGTGACCAAAGGGCGTTCAAAGGCTCGTGAAATAGCGAATTATGCTGTCAGGGGCCTCTACAATGAGGAACATTTTGATGGTAAAGATAGTGTCATGTTCCATCATTTTGTCCTTCAACGCGCTAATCGCACCCTCACCTCGGTCAGAATCGCAAATGAAGCATGGCGAAACGATGCCAAGGCCTTAGATGCGCTTCGCGCTGCTGAAGGAACCTTAGAGGCTAATGATAAAGGCGCAGCGAGCCTGCTTGAATCCATTAAAACCCTAAGCCTTTGGGGGGGGGATTTAGCGGTTGAGCGGGTTTACACCGCCACGGGTTGGGAACAAATCATGGGCCGCTGGTTTTACCTCACCCCAGAC
>Ga0316611_1000335_pt1 | contig 17255 bp, 17 predicted proteins | sample MIS2016202_MG_FD_207675 | JGI IMG/M metagenome (GOLD analysis project Ga0316611, IMG submission 207675) | Microbial mat bacterial communities from Middle Island sinkhole, Lake Huron, Michigan, United States - MIS.2016.202 | ecosystem: Environmental > Aquatic > Freshwater > Lake > Sediment... | reverse complement strand
AGTATCAACCGCCATAATCAAACCCCATTTTTAGTCCAAACTTTAGGCAAAAATAAAAAAGCAAATTTGAAAGTCTTGCTATGTATTGATTATAAGCTTTCAGCTAACAGACTCAAAATCTGACGACTTCGGTCATGAGAGTTCGATTCTCTCTTTGCCCATCAAAACAAAAAAGGGTTCTCACAAAGTGAGAACCCTTTTTTGTTTTGATGGTAAGGATAGGAGGCGCAAAGCGCCTCCTATCCTTACAGCTACCGTGTACACACAAGTATCTCTGTCTACGTTTTAGGGCTTAGATCCCCCCAGCCCCGCTTAAAAAGGGGGGAGAATTTTCTTCTTCCCCCCTTTTTAAGGGGGATTGAGGGGGATCATTGGTAACTCACGACATAGCGGATAACTTGTGTGTACACGGCAGATCCTTACAGAGAGAGTTTTTGTAAGACCGAACTTGTGGAAACGATGTGGCGATCTAAGCCAAGCACTTTAGGATTGATACCGATCGCTAATCCAATTAATTGTGGTAAATGCAAAATCGGAATGCCAAGTTTTTGCCCAATCGCTTTTTCGACTTCAGGTTGGCGCGAATCGAGGTTGAGGTGACAGAGAGGACATGGTGTAACAATGCAATCTGCTCCTGCGGCGATCGCGGCAGTCAGATGTCGTCCTGCCATTGAGAAGGATTCTTTAGGGGCATAGCTGGAAATCGGCCAGCCGCAGCATTGGACGCGCCCTTCATAATAAACGGGAGTTGCGCCGACGGCACGGAAAATATTTTCTAGGGATTCTGGTTTAAAGGGGTCATCAAAGCGCGTAACCGTTTGCGATCGCAATAAATAGCATCCATAAAAGGAGGCACATTTAAGATTGGCTAAAGAACGAGTTACTTTAGCGGCTATATTTTCTAAGCCATAGTCGCGGATCAGAATCCAGAGTAAATGTAAAACCTCGGTCGAGCCTTGAAAATTGTGACCTTGAGTATTAAGCAAAGCATTAACTTCATCTTTGCGACTAGGATCAGAGCTTTTGAGCTTATCGTTCACCCGACCGAGTACGCCTTGACAGGTACTACATTGCGTCATCACATTGAGATTCAATTCTTCTGCTAAAGAAATATTCCGCGCATTAACTACGTCTTCTATTAATTCATCGGTTTCTTTAAAAGTCCCTGAGCCGCAACAGGTTGCCTTAGTTAATTCTACTAATTCAATGCCTAAGGCTTGGGCGATCGCGGTGGTCGATGCGTGGAGTTCTTTACAAGCGCCTTTAGCCACACAACCCGAATAGTAGGCGTATTTCAATGCTTTTGTTTCTGTCATTTCTCTATACCGAAGTTGAGTTTAAGGTTTTAGGGATTTGAGAAGTCCACTACAGGCATCAAAGAGTAAATCAATCACATAATTGAACCCATCAGCGCCGCCATAGTAAGGATCGGGAACTTCCTTGTCATTGTGGGTTTGGCAATAATCACACATCATTTTTACTTTGTCCCTATATTTGCCTTGCGGATCGAGGGCGAGAATATTGCGATAGTTGTCTTTGTCCATTGCCAAGATTAAGTCAAATTCGCGTAAGTCGATCGCCTCAAACTGTCGGGCGGAACCCACAAAATCTAAGCCTCTTTCTTTAGCTGCGCCTCTCATGCGGCGATCGGGCAGTGCGCCAACGTGCCAGCCGCCAGTGCCTGCCGAATCACAGCTAAATTGTTCAGTTAAGCCTTCTTGCTCGATCAGATGATTCATGATGTTTTCCGCAGCAGGCGATCGGCAAATATTGCCTAAGCAAACAAATAAAAGTTTTTGGGTCATATTTATATTCCTTGAACTCTGCAAAAGCGCGGCGAAGCCGCGCTTTTGCGAAAACATTAAGCGCAAAGCGCTAAAATTTGTTCGACAACTTTGGGCGTAACATCTTGATGCTCACCTAAAGCCACAAAACCACGTTTCTCAAAGCGATCGCTAATTAAAGGAATCACATCTAAGCCCACGCCATAATCTGATAGATGAGTCCGCACACCAACAGATTCAAAAAAGTCGCGAGTTTTCTGAATAGCCCCATCAATGCGTGATTCTTCCGTACCATCGACTAGACCCCAAACGCGATCGGCATATTGCAATAGCTTTTCCCGTTTGCGATCGCGTTTCACCGTTAAAGTGCTTGGCAAAACCACCGCCAGAGTTTGAGCATGATCAAGACCATGCAAAGCCGTCAACTCATGCCCGATCATGTGGGTAGTCCAATCTTGAGGCACACCCGCACCGATCAATCCATTCAGAGCCAAAGTTGCAGCCCAGACCACATTTGCCCGTGATGCATAATCATGGGGATTAGCTAAGGTTTTTGGACCCTCTTCGATCAAGGTTTGGAGAATCGACTCCGCCCAACGGTCTTGCAGTGGCGCATTTGCGGGATAGGTTAAATACTGCTCAACTACATGGGTAAAGGCATCAACAATGCCATTGCCAATTTGCCGAGGAGGGAGAGAGTAAGTAGTTTCAGGATCGAGTACCGAGAATTTAGGAAATACTAAGGGACTGGCGAAAAACAATTTTTCCTGAGTTTCCCACTTTGTCACCACCGAATTAGTATTCATCTCTGAACCAGTGGCAGGCAAGGTCAACACCGTGCCGAAGGGCATGGCCGATTTTACGGGCGCTTGTTTTGCCAAAATATCCCAAGGATCTCCCTCAAAATTAACTGCCGCCGCAATAAATTTTGTGCCATCCAGCACCGAACCACCACCCACAGCCAGTAAGAAATTAATTCCTTCAGCACGAATTAGCTCAACGGCTTTGAGGAGAGTTTCCAGATGGGGATTGGGTTCAATGCCGCCAAATTCAAGAAAGCTGTGACCAGCTAAAGCCGCCTTAACTTGCTCATAGACCCCATTGCTTTTAATACTGCCACCACCGTAAGTGACTAGAATTTTTGCCTCAGTCGGAATTTCTTTGGCAATATTCGCAATTTGACCCTTGCCGAACAGAATTTTGACGGGATTGTAAAAAGCAAAATTTTCCATGATTAACTCATAAGACATTACAGTTGATGCTTAGCACCAACTGTAATATAGCTAAAATGTCAAATCGTCCGATCGCGAGCCAGAGTAAATCATCCCTTTGCTGAAGTTGATACTGAGAGGTTCACCATCGCGAATGAAACCTGTTGCATTTTTGACTCCAACCAGAATAGGAATACCTAGTCTTCGACCAATGACCACCGCATGGGAATCGAGGCTTGATTCTTCAGTAATGACGGCGGCTGCCTTGCGAATGACATCAATATAGTCAGCGTCGGTATGGTCAATGACAAGAATTTCGCCTTCATTGAAGTCCCGCACATCGAGATGATGGAAGGCAACTCTGGCGCGACCATGAACCATGCCTGAACCTATGCTTAAGCCTTTGCCCACTACCGATGAAACAAATTCAACTTTGACTAAATCGGTTGAACCCGCTACGTCTTGGAGCGTTCCCGCCGACATGACTACGAGATCACCTGCACTTAACAGCTTCATTTCTTGGGCAAGGTTAAGGGCTGCTTCAAAGTTTTGTCTTGCCGATGGTAAGGAAATCAAAACTAGAGGCTGCACACCCCAAACCATTTGTAATCGTCTTGCCACTTGGACATTGGGCGTAACTGCCAGAATGGGAATCGGTGGACGGAATTTGCTGACATTACGAGCCGTCGAGCCTGTTTTAGTCAGGGTAACGATCGCCGCCGCATTTAGTTGCATCGCAATATTACCAACCGCCTGACTGATCGCATTCGGCACAGCGCGACCCATGCTTTCGAGGGGTTGCATTTTTAAATCTTGTTCTCTTTCAATCCGCACGGCAATTCTTGCCATCGTTTCGACGGCCAAGATCGGATATTTGCCGACGGCTGTTTCATTAGAAAGCATGACGGCATCCGTGCCATCAATGATCGCGTTAGCTACGTCCGAGATTTCGGCACGGGTCGCACGGGGATTATTTACCATGCTATCCAGCATTTGCGTTGCCGTAATCACGGGAATACCCATACGGTTAGCGGTTTTAATTAATTGCTTTTGGGCGATCGGAACATCTTCCGCAGGGATTTCGACACCCAAATCACCACGCGCTACCATTACGCCATCGCATACCGAGAGAATTGCTTCCATATTGGCGATCGCTTCATGCTTCTCGATTTTGGCAATCACACTAGCGTTGCGACCTGATGCGGCAATTAAATCTTTAACTTCGAGGATATCTTCAGGGGTACATACAAAACTGAGGGCGACCCAATCAACACCTTCCGACAAACCAAATCGTAAATCTTCGCGATCCTTATCCGTCATTGCACTGACCGATAAGTGGACATTTGGGAAATTGACACCTTTGTTATTAGAAAGCGTGCCGCCAATGACCACACGACAGTAAAGATCTCCTAATTCTGCATTGACAGCTTCGACGACCATTTCTACCTTGCCGTCATCAAGCATGATTACCGCGCCGATAGGTACTTCCTCAGCGAGGGTTTCATAGGTAATGCAGCTAATTTCTAATGTCCCTGCAACTTGGCGGCTAGTCAGGGTAAATTTATCACCTTTATTTAAGGTAATCGGCCCTTCTTTAAATACACCAAGACGAATTTTCGGACCTTGTAAATCTTGTAAAACACCAACAGGTTGATTTAGTTCGCTAGACACTTGGCGGATATTACAAATGCTGCGATGGTGATCGGCATGGGTTCCATGGGAAAAATTTAAACGAAACGTAGTTGCGCCTGCTTCAATAAGCTGGCGAAGCATATCAGGGCTACTGGTTGCGGGACCAATAGTTGCAACAATTTTAGTACGACGAAATGTTTCTCTAACGGTCATGGATAGTAAGCTAACGGCGGGATCTCAAACATACCAGAATGTCATCACAAAAACTAAATTTTGAGTTTATAGCTCTATTTGACAGGATAGTGGCGGCGCAAAGCGCCGCCACTATCCTGTGAGGGACATAAACTCAAAATTAGCTCTGAGATCACATCCCAGAATTGTGTCAAAATATTAAGTGTGAGAGTAATATTTGACCCAAACCAAATTTCCCGTCCTACTGCGATCGCCCTCGGCAACTTTGATGGCGTACATATAGGACATCGCCATGTAATTGCGCCGATTCTTCCCGATGCTTTGAGTCGCAATCATCAACATTTAACGAGTACGGTTGTTTCTTTTTCGCCCCATCCTCAAGAATTTTTTAGCAAACAACCGCGATCGCTACTTGCCCCCTTTGACGAGAAAGTGGCTCTACTAGAATCAATTGGTATCGAGCAGTTAGTTTTGCTACCCTTCGATGCAGATCTTGCTAAACTCACGGCTGCGGAATTTATGCAGCAAATTTTGATTGACTCTCTGCAAGTGGAATTAATCAGCGTTGGCTTTGATTTTCATTTCGGGCAGAAACGCCAAGGTAATATTACCGATCTAAAAAATGTTTGGGGCGATCGCCTAACGGTAATTACTGAACAGAAAATGATTATTAGCGATTCAGCACCAATCAGAATCAGTAGCTCAAATATTCGGGCAGCTTTAGCAAATGGTGAAGTCGATCTTGCTAATGCTTTGCTTGGTCGTCCTTATAATCTGGTGGGTAAAGTCGTCCAAGGCAAGCAGTTAGGACGCACCATCGGCTTCCCAACGGCAAATCTCGATCTACCTGCTCAAAAATGTTTGCCCCGTGATGGTGTTTATGCTGTAAAGGTAAATATTAGCTCTAGCCCTAAGCCCATATTTGGCGTGATGAATATCGGCTTAAGACCGACGGTAAAAGAAGATCTAAGGGGCGATCGCCGCACTGTGGAAGTGCATTTATTAGATTGGCAAGGCGATCTATACGATCAATATCTAAATGTAGATCTCGTTAAGTTTATTCGCCCCGAACAAAAATTTGCGTCACTAGATGCCCTCAAAGAGCAAATTAAATCTGACTGTCAGACTGCCTTAAATCATTTTGCTGTTTTGACCTAACCCATTAATAACAAGCCTCAGACAAATCAAAAAGGTTCATTACCAAAATCTCAGCAAGGCAACAAAAAATTCTTTACAAAACTTTACAAATACATTTAGGGTTGTCAAGAATTATTTAAACACTCTAGACACTATATATAAAGACTGAACCTGCATCTAATTTAGTCGGTATCTAAGTAATACATCATTTTTATTTTTAAAATAGTAGTGTAGTCATTATGCTATTCACCCCATAGATGAATCAACTGTTATAATTGACCTCAAATTTTTATATCAGGTCAATTATGCGACTCTTATTTAAAAGTAAAAAGCTTGAGGCTTTATATACTGAACTAAAAGGAGAAGATAAGTATGAAGCAGGCGTGGTTGAGGCTTTCTTTAATGTTATGTCTCGAATAGTTGCGGCATTAAATGAACAGGATTTACGTGAGCCCAAAAGTAGGCGATTAGAAAAATTGGTGGGAGATAAAAAAGGTAAATACTCAATGCGCCTCAATAAGCAATGGCGACTAATTTTGACAATTGAAGAGGATAAGCAAGGTAAGTATATACAAGTTCTAGAAATTAGCGATCATTATAAATAAAAGGTGTAAAAAACTATGATTAAACAACTAAAACCAGCAAGAGTCCCCCCTCCTGGTACTATCTTGAGCGAAGAAATAGAGGCGAGGGGATGGACACAAAAAGATTTAGCAGAAATTATAGACAGACCTGCTCAAGCTATTAATGAAATTGTTAAAGGGACAAAGCAAATAACTCCTGAAACTGCTATAGAGTTGTCTGCTGCTTTTGGGACTTCCGCTCAATTTTGGACTAACTTAGAAGCAAACTACCGTCTACATCTTGCCCAAAAAGAAACAGCAGAACAAGAAATAAGTCGCAAAAGTAAGCTCTATAGTATTACTCCTGTATCAGAAATTATCAGGCGTGGATGGATTCAAGCATCTGATTCGATTGAAGAGCTAGAAAAAAATGTATGTCAATTTTTAGGCATCACATCTCCGAATGAAACACCTAAATTAGCAGCCAATCTGCGTTGTAATCCTGACCAAGAATCAGAGGTTAATGCTCGGATTGCTTGGGCAAAGCGTGTTGAAAATATCTCTAAAATGCAAAAAGTTAGCAAATTTGATCATGACAAACTGCAATCTGCGATTCCTACTCTGCTTTCCTATGCTGAACGAGAAGAAGATATCTCTAAAGTTCCTGACTTATTGCTTAGCTTAGGGATTCACTTTGTGATCGTTCCTCATCTCAACAAAACTCACTTAGATGGTGCAGCTTTCTATGTTGATGATCATCCAGTAATTGCGCTGACGCTAAGACACGATCGCATTGATTGGTTTTGGTTTACGCTCATGCACGAACTGGCGCACATCATTCTTAAGCATGAGGGATTTTACTTAGATAACCTTGATGAAGGTGATATCAACCCTCAAGAGCAAGAGGCTAATCAAAAAGCAAGAGATTGGATTCTAGAACCAACAGCTTTTAATATATTTTTCCAAAAAACTAAACCATACTTTTCTAAGTCTGCGATCGCCCAGTTTGCTGCTAGTCAAAATCGCCATGTGGGGATTGTCCTCGGACGCATTCACCATGAGACTAAAGATTACACAAAACTGCGATCGCTACTAGTTAAAGTCAGTCCTTTTCTCAAAAATTGGATTGATGCTCCAACCAAACTTTAAGCAAAATTAAAATTAAGTGCGGCGGCGCGATCGCGGACGGTTGCGTTCGGCTTTATCGCGTTCGTAATTGATCAATCTGCCGTAATAGTCATGTTTGGCGAGATTTAGCGATAGAAAAACATGCTCTCTGGCATTACCAAAACCTTTACGATTGAAGAAATTAATGGCGGGCGTATTAGCGGGATCAGTATCAACTAGCATCAGTCGCACATTGTCTTCGATCATTCTCTCGATGATCTTATCAACTAGGCGATCGGCAACTCCCCGCCTTTGGAAATTGGGATTTACACCTAGCCAAGTAATATAGCCATATTTCCATGAGGCTTTATTGATGATTGTGCCGAGAATAAATCCTGCAAGCTGATCATCGATTTCGGCAACTAAGCAATACTCAGAATCAGTGTTATACATGCCGATCACCTCCCACTCGTCCCATGTGCGATAGAGGTATGGATATAAGTCACTCGTAAATAATTGCTCGCCCAAGTGAAAAATTGGCGCAATATCATCAATATTGATCTCGCGAATATCAACGCTGTTAGCATCTTGGCGATCGCCTCGATCTCTTTCCTTATCAAGGGATTTATCTGTTAAATCATTCATACATTTAAGTTTTTCTAGATTAAGAGTTGCGGCACATCGCGCCGCCTATTGGGTATTGTGCCATTGTAAATAAGTGGCTGGATTGTAAACATAGTGAAAAGATTGCGCTGGCGCACAGGGATTGATTTTAATTGCCACACCCAACTCAAAATGTAAATGTCTAGTATCACTCCGTCCTGAGTTTCCCATTTTGGCAAGCTCTTGACCACGAGTGATTCTCTGCCCAACTTTTACTTGGATACTATCAGGATAGAGATGAGCATAGCGGGTGAATAGTCCATTGGGATGCCGAATCACAATATGGTTTCCCCAATCACCACCACAGTCGCGCCGAGAACTATTTGGCTCAAATAAACTTGATTGAGGACAATCATGGCGAATATACACAACTGTGCCATCAGCAACCGATCGCACAGATACTTGAGGGACTAACTGATTGCTGTGAATAAAATCAATTCCTTCATGTTCTGCTAGTTGATAATCTTGACCCAAAAATGGATAGATCTCGGTAAATTCGGTGGGTAAAGCCCAATCTAAAATTAAATTGCGATCGCTGCGAACATGAGCAACACGCTGCGTCGGTGGATATTCTTTGTCATGATTTTCTAAATTTAGATGAGAATATTCCTGAGAGCAAACTTGAGCAAAGAGGGGAGCTACATAAATACAGGACAGAGAAATCACAAAAACTGCTAGTCTGAAATGCAAATGTATTTTCATGCGGGTTAGTAAAGAGCAAGAAAACTTCCTATATCTTGCTATATCTTTCTATATATTTAGTGAAACTTGTTAAAAACAGTCTTTAGGTTTGCCTACTCTCGATCATAAGTATTAAAATAAGTTACAGCTATCAGAAAATTGTTAACTAGTTCAGCAATCTTGGGTTTTTCAATTACATGAGTAAAGTTTACGATTGGTTTAATGATCGCCTTGAAGTCGGGGCGATCGCCGAAGACGTTACCAGCAAGTACGTTCCCCCTCACGTTAATATTTTCTACTGTTTGGGCGGCATCACCCTCACCTGCTTCCTGATTCAGTTCGCCACAGGTTTCGCGATGACTTTTTATTACAAGCCATCCGTCACTGAAGCCTTTGACTCAGTTCGCTACATCATGACCGACGTTAACTTCGGTTGGTTGATTCGTTCAATCCACCGTTGGTCAGCAAGCATGATGGTCTTGATGATGATCCTGCACACTTTCCGCGTCTACCTCACTGGTGGTTTCAAAAAACCCCGCGAATTAACTTGGATCACTGGCGTAATCCTTGCTGTAATTACCGTTACCTTCGGTGTAACTGGCTATTCTTTACCTTGGGATCAAGTCGGCTACTGGGCTGTAAAGATCGTATCTGGTGTACCTGAAGCAATTCCTGTAGTTGGCGGAACCTTAGTTGAACTACTGCGTGGCGGTCAAAGCGTTGGTCAAGCAACCCTTACCCGTTTTTACAGCTTACATACCTTCGTATTGCCTTGGTTGATCGCTGTATTCATGCTGGCTCACTTCTTGATGATCCGCAAGCAAGGTATTTCTGGTCCTTTGTAAGGTTTCTTATCTGGGAAACCAGTTTAAGATTTTCCTATTAGATAATTTTAGAAAATCTGTCAATAAATAGAGAAATAAGAGCAATAAAATGGCAAAGATTGAAAAGTTTCCTGATTTGAACGATCCAATTTTGCGGGCAAAGTTGGAAAAGAACATGGGACACAACTACTATGGCGAACCAGCTTGGCCAAATGATCTGTTGTATATGTTCCCCGTTGTGATCACTGGCACGATCGCTTTGATCACTGGTTTGGCAGTGCTTGACCCCACCATGATTGGCGAACCTGCTAATCCCTTCGCCACTCCTTTGGAAATTTTGCCTGAGTGGTTCTTGTATCCTGCATTCCAAATTTTGCGGATCGTCCCTAACAAACTTTTAGGTGTACTACTTCAAAGCTTGATTCCCGTTGGCTTGATCTTGATTCCTTTCATCGAGAACGTCAACAAGTTCCAAAATCCTTTCCGTCGCCCCGTCGCGATGGCAGTATTCCTATTTGGGACTGCTTTTACCCTCTACTTAGGTATCGGCTCCACCTTGCCCATTGACCAGTCTTTGACCTTGGGCTTGTTCTAGTTTCAATACGTTGCTTGGCAGCGTATTGAAAAACAAAAAAAGGATTTCGAGCGATGCTCGAAATCCTTTTTTTATTGGCGATCGCGCCTTTCTTTTTTATGATGGTATCTATGCCACGATTTCAAAGCCGCTTATTTAATTGGATTGATCAATCCTTGCCTGCCAAATTAGGACGCAGTGCAAGGCGATTGCTCGATCGCCAACTAAAGCAGATGCCTAGTGTGAAGGACTTACCGCGTTTGCTTGCCTATCAAGTCGCTAAGGCGGCGCTATATCCTGTGTATCTGATTGCCTCAACGACTAAGCGAATTTTCCCTGCATTAGGGCGCAGTAAGACTGAGGCTAGAGAAAAACTGCGATCGCAACCTGATTCCAGAGGATTGTTATCGGAATCTGGGGCAAGCGCTGAAGACATCAATCAGGAGATTGAGCAAGAATTCCCCAAACCAGAAATTCCTTTACTCCTAAGACCCTTAGTAAAATTTCTAAATTGGATTGATCGCACCAAACTCAAACTCGATCGCAATATTGCGGCGATCGTTAAGCGTCAACCCGATCACCTTGCGAATACCGATAATTCTGCACAGAAAGCAAACTTATTGGCAAATCGGATTTTTGCGGAAATTTGGCAGCAACAGGTAGAGCAAGGTCAAGCCGATGAAAACTTTTTAAGAGAAAGTAATGGTTTAGCGGAAAATGTGTCTCTGGGTAAAAATCGCAGTCTAGAGCAGGTGCGTCGTTTGATTGAGGCAGCGATCGCCTATTTCTTTGGTAATGCTAATCGAACTAATACCCAAGAGCAGAATTTAGCTAGTGATCAGGAATTAAAAGATTTATCAGGTATAGAAGCAGAGGCTTTACCAGATAGTCCTAAATTGCGGCGATGGCGCGTAAACTCGGTTGGGGATATTAAACAAAATGCGCCTTTAACTCAAAACACCAATCTAGATCGGTTACGGGAATTAATTGCCGCCGCGATCGCCTATTTTATTGGTAAGCGCGTACTTGATAGCGATCGCGAAACTACTAGTGATGTCCTTGAGGATTTTCAAGGAAAAGCGGAATTTTTATCGGGAAAAGCTGCCGATAAGATCCAAACTGGTTCCCAGAGTTCTCCAAATAGATCTAAACAATCCAGTCCTGAAAATTCTGACGAACTCAAATTTGATGATCAGTTTGAACGTTTACAAAGATTAATTGCCGAAGCGATCGCCTATTTCTTTGGTAAACAGTTATCGCAACCTGCCCTAGATGAAACCTCTGATATAGCCCCTAGCGAAGAAGCATGGCTAACAATGGAGGATGTATTTGGTAATGATAATGGCCCTTGGCCGCTTCCCTTAGAATATGGGTCTCATGCTTTTAATAAGTCACCCGATCACAATGTGATTCATTCTTCGGGAGAACTCCAAAATTTTGAAACCACGACCACACAAATCTCTCAAGAGCGCATCGAAGGAAGCTTAATCTTTGAAGAGGACGTATTATCCTATCAAGTCTCAACTTCAGAGACACAAAATGAGCGACCTCTTAGAGCATGGATTGAGGCAAAAGCGACACTTTTAGGCTATGTATACAATCCAGTAATGACCGTAGTTTTTTGGCTTGACGCGATTATTCTCAAAATCGAGGATTTAATTATTGCTGTTTGTAAAGAATTAATCAATTTTCCCAGAGGCTTAATTCGGTTTATCCGTTATGGCAATAGAAAGGGCAAATAGCCGATTAACAAACCTCAAAAAATAAGTGGCGGCGCATCGCGCCGCCACTTATTTTTTGGGTGGGATTTATTAAGCTGCTAATAGATAGCTAGAACTTTGTTTCTGAAAACCGAAATAATTTACGCAGTTATCAAAACTAGAAAAAATTCCAAATAGTTGATCGATTCTGGAAATCTCAAATACAAGATGTACAGAAGGTTGTAGAGAGCAGAGCAACAAGTTGCTCTTTTGCGATTGCATGAGACGAAGAGCGGACAATAGTTTCTGTAAACCTTGACTATCGATAAATCCTACATTTTCCATATCAACAATTAATGTAGGAATTTCTTTGCTATTCATCATGGAGTTAGCCATAACCCAAGACTCAACTTTAGCAAATAAATCAGAACCTACAGTATTATCAAATTTATTGCCAGCTAATTTGATAATAAAAGCTTGATCATTGCTTAAATTCTGACGGAAAGATAACTGGTTGACCTGAGTAATTACTTCCATTTTTCTTCCTTCCAATTCCTTTGAGAGATTATCTTTGCTCGATGGCTTAATTATTCACTTTTTTGCAAATAATCAAACACCTTAGAGATATATAAAAGTTAGTAAAAGGAAACTGAAAAGTTATATAAAGGTTAGTTTTTTTCGTTTATCTGTAAAATGAATAAAAACTATGTATCTGAATATACTAAAACTAAGCTCTGAGAGAGATGCAGCCAATTTGATTCTGGCTAATATTTGGTAGCGCGGCTGAGCCGAGCCACCAAATATCTGACTCTTAGACTATTTCCCCAAATAGATCGTAATGATCGGCGTTAGTAATCTTGACAGAAAACATGGAGCCAAGGGTGGCTTTGCCCTGTGGATCGCTAACATAGACAACACCATCAACGTCGGGGGCAAATCTCGCCGATCGCCCGATTAGTTCACCCGTATCAGGATTTTCCTGCTCAATCAACACATCAACGATTTTGCCAATTTCTAGTTGGTTATTTTTAAAAGAGATTTCCTGTTGGGCTGCCATGATGCGATCGCGGCGTTCTTGTTTCACTTCTTCAGGTAATTGATCGGGCAGATCAAAGGCGGGAGTGCCTTCCTCCGCCGAGAACGTAAATACGCCCACATGATCAAATTCATGACGCTTCACGAATTCCAGTAAATGCTCAAATTGTTCTTCTGTTTCCCCTGGAAAGCCAACGATGAAAGTAGTGCGGGCGATCGCGTTAGGCAGTGATGCTTTGATTTGTTCCATGATCTTGTCATTGACGCGCCCCTGCCAAGGACGATTCATGGCGCGTAAGACATCGGGATGGGAATGTTGCAAAGGTAAGTCTAAATAGGGAACCACATTCGGGGTGGCTTTCATGGCGTTAATTACTTTGGGAGTCAAGCCTGTGGGGTAGGCGTAGTGCATTCTCACCCAAGGTACATCGACTTGACCAAGAGCCGTTAATAATTCGGCAAGACGAGGCTGACCGTAAATATCTTGACCATAGTTAGTGGTGATTTGGGAAATCAAAATAATTTCCTTGACACCTTCCGAGGCGAGGCGATCGCATTCGGTCACAATCGACTCAATGGAGCGCGATCGCTGATCGCCGCGTAAATGGGGAATGATGCAAAAAGCACAGCGATAATCGCAACCCTCAGCAACGCGCACATAGGCGACGGCTTCATTGGTGGTGCGATAGCGTGGAATGGTGTCATCGGCGATATAGGTGGGAACTTGAGTAACTTCTTTAACTCGTTCACCTTTCTCAGCACGTTCAATCACATCGACAATTTTTTGATAGTCGCCTGTGCCAACTAGCGCCACGGCTTCAGGGATTTCATCGAGTAATTCTTGCTGAAAATGTTGCGCCATACAGCCCGCAATCACAATCCGCTTACCCATATCCGCAAGTTCCACCAAAGTTCGCACCGATTCCCGCCGCGCATCTTCGATAAAGCTACAGGTATTGACAATTACATAATCTGCCAACTCTTCGTTGCTATCGACTTGATAACCAGCCTGTACCAGCAAGCCCAGCATATGCTCGGTATCGACACGGTTCTTTTCACAACCCAAATGGGAGAAGGCGATCGTGGGTTTGACGGTGGTGGGAACCAGATTGACCATATATGTAATGACGTTTAGTAAGGCAGTTAATGAGGCAGTTTGCAGTAATGCAAGATATTTCAGACATCCTAGCTTAACAAAACTTTAGGCAATGCGATCGCTAAATGTTAAAGCAATGTTAGTTAAAGCAATTCTAAAACTCAGATTCTTCGGTAGTCGGCTTAGTCTTTGCTTTGCCTCGCTCAGCACAGACTAGGGAGGTTGCTTGCGAGAGTTTGGCGGTTGGACCGAGGGTGACATTTTGATAGAGGCGATCGTATTCCCTTTGATAATGGGCAGCTACAATTTCATTTTGAATGGCTACTAAGGTTTCATCATTGGTGTGATTTGCGGCCTTAGTCCAATTATGGGAACCCGTCAGAATCAAATTGCGATCGAGAATCGCGAACTTGTGATGCAGGATATCGCCTGCCGTCAGATTGGGAATCCCAACGGTCTTAAGTGGTTGTTTCCATGCACTGTTTTTACCTACTTTGCAATCTCGATTCGATTGTAATCCCCACATATCGAGGGTAGAGGCATAATCACGATAGGCAAATTGGGGATCAACTAAGGTGCGAATCTTCACATTATTCTGTTGACGCTCTTCTAGAATTGTGGAGATAAAGGGAGCAGAGTAAACAAATAAAGCCATATCGACCGTATTTTTAGTTCCTGCGATCGCGGTGGCAATTAGTCCATTACTCGTCTGCTCTCTGGCGGTATCTATAGGATCGGGGGAAAACTTGATCCGAATTTGCGCCCCACCGACTACTAAGTAATCAATTTTGCGAGAAGGTTTTTTAGAGCCAAATAAGCTGTCGGATTTACCATTAGGCCCATCGCCCCACATGATATTAAATTCTTTTTGAAAATGACTGGCTAACTCTTTACTATCAACACGCACCAGATTATTCGCATTCCCTCTCGTCTCAGGCTTGGTGAAGTCGCCATGAATATCACTCATCGTGAAATTAGCGGAGCCGAACAGAACTACTTGATTATCAATTACCAGAAATTTGTGGTGCATCAGTCCACTGCCCTTAGAACCATCGGCAGTGTCATCAAGCCAAGGAATGTTGGCGGCTTTAATCAACTTTAAACTGTCGCGACGGTCAAGTTCATCTTCACTCAAGCGACCGTCATTATTGATATCAGCAAACCTTTGAAATTCTTTATAGCGATCGCGATCGCGGGGATTTAGTTTTGCAATTTGTTCGGGTGTAAACTCACTCCACGCTTTACTGTAGTTGTTTTCTAGAATAAGCCTAACTTTTACACCGCGTAACTGAGCATCAACGATTGCTTTGGCTATATTGGGTAAACGTAATTCTTGGACGGCAATATCTAGGCTGACTTTAGCTTTACTAATATTGTCGGTAATCACTCTTTCGAGATTATCTCCGAGCCGCTCGATGTTGCGATAGGGATCGGTGTATTTAGATGCTTGATTTTGATTAAAAAATACCTGAATATTGGGATGCTGGGGTAATGTAGGAACTATACCAGATTGCGCCTGACAAGCATTTGCCGCGATCGCAATTACGCCACAAAGTAGAATCCCATAGATAAACTGACGATATCGCGATCGCAGTTGGTAACGCAGACGGGAATAGGCTAAAAAACCCATATATGCAAGAATTCAAATTTTGCAACTCTAGTCTACAGCTTTACTAATTAGATCTAAGCCACAATTGATTAATTTTTTGAGGGGTATGCTAATTTTCTATTTGTTTAGCCAACTTGACGCACTTTGCCTTGATCGATCGCCTGCATGAGATACTCCAAAGCTTCATAGTCAGGATCAGTAATATATCCTTGGTCAGCAAGCTCCTGATTGATTTGGCTTTCAAGCTCAGGGGTCAGCCGTTTGACGAGGAGTGCGCGGTTAACCAAATTTCGGATCACGCTTTTATTGTTCATAGGTTTAAAGGGGATTACTAGACGTATGCTTCTACGATTACTAGCTTGCTCCTAAATCAAAGACATAGATGTGATTGCAATCAAAAAATTCAGAGGTGTATATCTCTCTAACTTTGTGATCAAGATCACAAATTAAAAAGAGGGTATGTACTTTAAGGTACATGCCCTCTTTAGAAATAAAAAGTGAAAATTTTGTTCCCTCAACAGAAAATAAAGGAAGAAAGGCGCGAAGCGCCTTTCTTCCTTTCAATAGTTTCAGCCTATGGCTTGCTCGAAGCGTAGCTGTTCTAAAGAGCGATCCCCATAAATTGACTCAATGTGTTCTTCACAACAGGCGATCGCAAACTCATCTAGTTCTTCTGGCTCAATGCCAAACATGTCATAAAAGGTATCTTTTTCGACTCGGCAAAAGCGAGGACGTTGCTCATAAATCGAACATTTGCGATCGCCGCGATCGAAATTAATACACCAGCCATCGTTCCCCACCATACTCAAATATTGTTGCAGTTCTGCGGGTGTGAGGTAATCAGCAAGGTCGGGGCGATCGCTGGGATCGAGGTAACAGCAAGCACCACAACCGCTAATACATTGCCAAGTTGTCATAAAAGACCTCTCGATACGCGAGAAACTCCGCGCTTTAGCGCTGAGAGGTAAGCGAAGGTTGGTTTCAACCGCCAGTAGATATTAGAAACCATAGCTATAGCCATCCTTGCGATGAATAGTTTTGCAATACTTGTGACTGATACCTTGAATCAATGTTGATGCTGAGACATTGAAACTACCCGTAGAACGGACAGCAAATCTGGCTTGACGGTAACGGGTTTTACGGTTACGTCTATTACGTCTCAGAGATCGGCGCGATTCAAGACTATTTTTGATAGCTTGCCCACGATGACTAAGTTCTGCGCCAAAGATAACTTTTTCGTCTTGAACTAAAGCTAATCCCGTTGTCTTGGAGCCAGCATCAATTTTTATCTCGATTGGCTCTGGGTTAGCAACTACTTCCTTTTTTAAGATAATAGTGAAGGGGAATTGACGGAATACCGCAGCTTTATTTGCATTGAGTAACTTACGCGCCATAGATGGCTTGCAAGGTGTCAGTGGCTTGAGATTGGTGTCTAGTACAAAGATTT